>TARA_R110002111_G_scaffold258083_1_pt1 | contig 177466 bp, 131 predicted proteins | sample TARA_R110002111 | Tara Oceans TARA_R110002111 (sample SAMEA4397363) | marine metagenome | biome: Polar Biome; feature: [ZZZ] marine water layer (ENVO:01000295); material: water (ENVO:00002006), including particulate matter (ENVO:01000060) such as... | depth 199 m
TCCACCTCAGGCACCCTCATCATGATCAATGGTGAGGGTGCTTTTTTTATGGAGATCAGTTGGGGAAGAAGTCTGCCAGATTTACGACTTTTTCCGTACGAGAAGAGTAGTCGATGGCATTGAGGACCCTTTGAGTATTGATTCCCAAGTCCGCCCATTGCTGTTCTAATCGACCTGAGCGAATAATATCGCAAAAGTGATTGATCATGCAGGTTTCCTGTAAAGGCGCTTCCGTTTCGTACTTCGTGGAATTGCCGTGACCATCGTTGACATAAAACTTGGGGCTGCCTGTATCCCATGGGCGTGTGAAGTCATCACAATACAAGGATGCTTTCGTGCCGGCAATTTCAAACCATTTCCGCATGCTGACATCAAAACCACAGTCGAATGAAGCGATGCGATCTTTGCTGAACCACATGATGCCCGTGAAATTGTAGTCAACATCATTGAAAGGACGAGCAGTTCCAAAGACTTTTTGTGGGAGTTCATTAAACGCCCAGAGTGCAGCACCGATACAATACCAGCCTAAATCTCCCAGGGAACCGCCGCCCAGATCACGTTGAAGTCGTAAATCATTTTCGGGGACTTTATCCCAGCAGAAAGTAAATGATGAAGTGAAGCGTCGATGTTCTCCGAGTGCATCGCTGCGAATCATTTTGAGGATCTGCTGAGCGCGTGGATGGTGGTACCACATCACTCCATCCATCAGTTGAACCTGATTCTCCAGGCAGACGCGGCGCATCTCCCTGGTCTGGTTCACATTTAAAGCCAGTGGTTTTTCACAGAGAACGTGTTTGCCGGCTTTGGCTGCGCGTACTGTCCATTCACCATGCATCGATGGGGGGAGTGGAATATAAACCGCATCAATTTCCGGATCATGCAGAAGTGCTTCATAGCTGCCGACACTGCGTTTGACATGATGTTTTTGTGCCCAGGCGGCTGCTTTTGCAGAGTCACGACTGGCAATGCAAGTCAGTTCCGCATTCTCGGCCTGATGAATGGCGATACTGATTTTTTCTGCGATCCGAGCAGTGCCCAGGATTCCCCAGCGCACAGTTCGGTTTGAGTCCTTCATAAGATGGGTTCCGGATAATTTATGAAAAAAAAATTGAAATCTTCAAACGAAATCGTTACTGTTAAAAATAGAGCAGCATATCTTTAATCATTCAATTCTTTAGGTTGCTCACTAATTTCGCTCAATATCACAGACTTTCGAAGATCTGTAAAGTGATCGTCGTTCAGTTGACTTATGAGAATGATTCATCGCGCTCGAATAATGGTTTTCATTGCGCTAAAGATGAATGGACACGTTTCTAGTATGCATTCTTTGAACATATGCAAGCTACGCAGAGGCGCACATCAAACAGTGATCTCAAATCATCCGATATATGATCTGGTAAACAGGAGTGGAAAATGGCCAAACGAATACAGTTACTTTTGATCATGGGAATCGTATTGATCGTCAGCTGGACTCTGGTAGAACCAGTTGGCGGCGCACCCAAAAACAGTTTGATCACAACGTTAAAAATAATGCCCGATGCACCCCAGGTAAATTTATTTGAAGGCATCGAACAGCAGACACTGGCTGCCAGAGTTGCGCCGATCAGTGCGTATAACTCGTCTGTGTTTATTACCAATCTGACAGCGCAGCCACTGACCGTAAAACTTCCCCAGTCGGTAGCGTCGGTTCATATTCTGGCGCAGAACGGACCCGGCAATGGTTTTCTTCAAGGACTACAGAATCAACCGCAGCAGCAGACAGGCAAGAGTCAGGCTGTGGGAGGAAATCTGACGCCGGTCGGGAACAATCAAAATTTTGACTTCAAAGGTCTGTTTACCATTCCGGCAGAAAAAACCGTTCGCTTGCGCCTGCAATCGGTTTGCCTGGAACACGGGAAACCGAGCCCTTCGAGTCTCAAAACTTATGAACTGAGGCCCATTGAATCAGAGGTTCAAGACAAAGCATTGGTCCTGTTACTCACGAAGTTTGACCCTCGATATGATGACTGGGAAATGATGCAGGCGATTGCCTGGCATTTATCAAGTCATATGGAATGGCGTGAACTCGCCAATGAAAAGAAAGATCGTGTTATCGGCGGTGGTGTTCCACTGTTCTCAACAGCACAGTTACTGGCTGCGAAAAAAATTGTTGAAATGGCCCAGGTAAACGTCAATCGTAGACAAACGGTCGAGACACGCCAGGAATTCTCAAACTCGAAAACCGATGTGGATTCCATTTCCACTTTCAGCAGAACCAGAGGCAACCGACGTTAAACGGGAGAAGGGGCTCTCTTTTAAAGAAAGACCCTTCTGTTTGTTTCCAACTGACCTGGCTGCGAACGGTGTTTGTGATGTGTTATCCGTCAGCAAAGCAGTCTCGGTAAATTACTTTAGCGTGAAAGCGGTCTAAACTTCAGTCGGTGAGGAGAGTCGGCGTCTTTGCCAAGTTCCTCATGGCGCTTGGCTTCATACATTTTGTAATTCCCTTCAAACCAGCGCACTTTGCTATCCCCTTCAAAGGCGATGATATGCGTTGCCAGACGGTCCAGAAACCAGCGGTCGTGGCTGACGACCAGTGCGCAACCGCTGTAATGTTCCAGGCCTTCTTCCAAAGATCGCAGCGTATCGACGTCGAGGTCGTTGGTCGGTTCGTCCAACAATAAAAGGTTGCCGCCTGAACGTAGCAGTTTTGCCATATGGACCCGGTTTCGCTCACCACCGGACAGTTCTCCCACCAGTTTTTGCTGATCAGGACCTTTGAAATTAAATCGGCCGACATAGGTTCGGGAGTGAATGCTCGATTTACCGACCACCAGATGTTCGTGACCTTGTGAAATTTCCTCATAGACGGTTTTTTTAGGATTCAGCGAGTCGCGACTTTGATCCACATAGGATAACTGGACGGTATCTCCAAGTGCTAAAGTCCCGCTGTCCGGCTTTTCCAATCCCATGATCATTTTGAACAGAGTCGTTTTGCCTGCCCCATTCGGCCCGATCACACCCACAATCCCGCCGCGGGGTAATTCGAATGTGAAATTTTCAAATAACAGTTTGTCGCCGAAACCTTTCGTCACATTTTCTGCGATGAGCACGCGACTTCCGAGTGCTTTGGAGATCGGAATTTGAATGTCTGAAGCGTCGTCCTGTTTTTCGTAATCTTCCGCCGCTAATTCTTCATAGCGCTGGATGCGGGCTTTGTTCTTGGAAGCCTGCGCTTTAGGCGACATCCGAACCCATTCGAGTTCCCGCTTGAGGAATTTTTGTCGTTTGGATTCCTGTTTTTCCTCAACTGCCAGGCGGGACTGTTTCTGTTCGAGCCAGGATGAATAATTACCTTCGAACGGAATGCCTCTCCCTCGTTCGAGTTCCAGAATCCAACCAGCAACATTATCGAGAAAGTAGCGATCGTGTGTGATGGCAACCACGGTGCCAGCGAAATTGTGCAGATAACGCTCCAGCCAGCCAACCGATTCCGCATCGAGATGGTTGGTCGGTTCGTCCAGAAGTAAAAGGTCGGGGTTCTGCAGTAAAATTTTGCAGAGCGCGACGCGACGTTGCTCTCCACCGGACAGGGTTCCAATCACTGCATCACCGTCAGGTACGCGCATGGCGTCCATGGCGATTTCCAGAGTCCGATCGAGTTCCCAGAGATTGGAGACGTCGATCTGGTCCTGGAGTTTTGCCTGTTCTGCGATCAGCTTTTCCATTTCTTCCGGAGAAGGATCTTCTGCAAACAACATATTGACTTCATTGTAGCGGTCCAGAATGGCCTGCGACTCTTTGACGGCTTCTGCGATACACTCATCAACTGTCTGTTTAGGGTCTAAGTCCGGTTCCTGTTTGAAGTGACCAATTTTGATTCCCTTGGCAGGACGGACATCACCAGTGAAAGTCGTATCCTCTCCCGACATGATTTTCAGCAGTGTACTTTTACCTGCACCGTTGGCTCCCAATACACCAATTTTTGCGCCCGGAAAAAATGAAAGCCAAATGTCTTTCAGAATTTCTTTCTGTTCGTAGGTTTTGGTGACGCCTTCCAGTTGCATAATATATTGTTGTGCCATGTCTCAATCTCGTGTCCTGCTGGACTTAAACTTTTTGTTTTAAAACGGTTATAAAAATAGACCCAGATAAATCGGGAGGTTTGAATGTTTCCAGATTCAAGCTCGGAACCGACTTTAATCTTGCGGAATAACATAGCTGGACATTCTTCGCAAGTCACTCGAAATGGGGGACTACTCCGTGAATTATTCAAAAAACTGTTGAAAACGGGCCTTATTTTTGAATTCGGGACGGGCTTCCCATGTGGAAAGTGATTCTCTCGTTCAGGAAAACTTTGATGTTTTATCCTGCCAGCTTGAGCAGGTGGGGCTGGTTTCATCTTGTATTATTACCGTTGAGCAGCAGAAGTGAAGATCTGAGTGATGGAATTCCGGCGTTTTTCTAAATGCTCGGACTGGGAGATTTTATTTTTCCGCTGCTTTACGTTTCAGAATGATGAAATAACCGTTTGTCTGATCCGGGATCAATTCCCACTGCTCGGGGTGGTCATGATATTCGGGAATCTGATCGGGGGTCTTGATTTCGCTATAGGGATGTTGTGTATCAATCACAATATAATCTGTATCAGCGGGCACTCCCGATTGGTAGTCGTTGACTTTCCGGCGGTAATTACTGTAGTCATAGGACTTTGCATAATGCGTGAAGCGAGGGTGAACAAAGTCGGTGGAAGCCACGTTACTTTCCGGAGGAATCAGCTGTGCCACTTTACTGAACTGACTGGCTCGTTCTCCCGGAATATAAAGCCGCTCCCAGTGCCACGCAGAACCGGAATCCCAGAAGACCAGTCCCAGAGGTCCAAGACTGAAGAAGATTCCAGTGGCAATTGCGGAACTCCAGAGAAAGTGTGTCGCAAACGTTCGTACTGTGGCCGAATTGATGTTCAACGATTTCATGTTCAGGGACCAGCGGTCTACCAGAGCGGGGATATTTCCCAGGCTGGCGGCTGTTGCCCAGCAGAGAATCGGGACGATCGGGGCATGAAAGTGGTGGCGAGGATCGTGCGCTAATTCATTCAAACACAACAGGCTGAAAATCGGTGCCGCGACCATCAGGCGGCTTGGAGAAAACAGCGGCAGAAATCCTAAAGGCACGATCAGCGCCAGGCCGTAAATGAAGGTGCCCGACTGAACCAGCTCACTCCCTAATAACGAAGGATTGAATAAAATATTCCAGACAACTTCGCCGAGCGAGTTTCCGAATTTACTGAAGTAACCCACATAGTGGGCCTGTTCTCCGCTGCGAAACCAGGGGATTGCTACCTTGACGACCAATGCCAGATAGACAACAGCAAACAGGGAAAGGCCGATTCCCGGTGCGATGGACTTAAAGAGCGTTGGCCGGGGAATTGTGCTTGTCAGTTTGCTTTCGCGCCATTGCTGCCAGGCAATCCAGAGCCCTAACGGCCCGAGCATGATGGCGTAATCTTCTTTGGCTGCCAAAGTCAGCAGCAGTAGGATGGTAGCGGTTTTCCAGCGTTTTAATTCGATCGCTTCGAGTGCGAACAGTAGAATGGGAACGCCAAAGGTGATTGGGCGGAACGTTTTTAAATCGATGGCAATATCAAGAAACTGCATGGGAAAATAACACAAATAAGCGGCCACCATCGCTTTGCCGGCAGTCGTCGAACGGCTGTGACGAACGGCCATGCGATACAGGGGGATCGCTCCGATTGCTAAAGCCAGTGTTTCACATAATTCCAAAAGCAAGTGAGAAGGCCAGATCAGGTAAAGTGGCAGCAAAAACAGATGGATGAACTGAATATGCTCTCCCCAGAATAAACCCTGATCGAGATAACTGCGAAATCCTTTTCCATGCGTGACATTCCAGAGGTGCTCTTCGTACATGGCCGAATCACCGTGTGGGATCAGCAGGCCTTCGTAGAGCCGCCAGTTCATGAGTGTGAACAGCGTCACAAACAGCCCCATCATAAACCAGGCTGCAAAGGGGATGTTAATTTTTTGTGCTGTGTTGAGCTGATTCCGTTCTTTTGCGGGATTCAAGACATTACTCGAAACCGGTAGAATCAATGCAGCGAATGTTGCGATCCAGCCCGCGATGGCAACCGAGAACCAGAATTGCGAAGTCGCCAGTAACAGGTTTTCCAGGCTGGTCCAGCCGAGAATGAATGCCACGATGCGGGAAAATTCCCAGACTGCCGGCAGCAGCCACCAGCGGAAGCCTTGATAACCCCATTCGGTAAACGCGACATTGATCGGAAGCCGGCCCGTTTTGGAAATCAGTAATGCTCCGATGACTCCGGTTCCGACTGCCGCAACAAGCAGATAACCCATCAGCGGAAAAAACGGAATGCTGGCCGACTGGGTCACTGGTTCGATCTGACCTGACCAGGCTTGAACCAGACTCTGCCAGAGCGTCGAGCTGACGTACAAGGTGGCAAGATTCACATTGCTGAAAAGGGATTGTATGGCCAGTGTGACGGAACCGCTCCCCAGCAGAAGGCACAGCACGGCGCAGGTGAAGCGTCGGCTGTCAAATTGCGATGCGGGTGTGGTATTCTGGTTCATCAAATTCCATCTGGATTCAGGGACTCACGCGGTGATTGTGACAAAACGGGTGATTCAGATCACGAATTTTAGAGAAGAAATGTGAAAAGAATGTGGTTTAGGTGAAAAAAAACAGGGCATTGCTACAATAGTCCCCAGAAACCTGTCTACATTAATATTCTAAATGGTTTTCTTTCAGCAGGGAAGCATAAGAGGTTTGGCCATGAAACATTCTAGCGAGCCGATTCGCGTATATTGCGCGGGGCCGTTATTTAATCGATCTGAACGTGAAGAGATGACGGCAATTGCCGATCTGTTATCAGAAACAGGTTATACTGTTTATTTACCTCACCGGGATGGTATGGAATTTCGTCTGGTGCTGGAAGTGCTGGTGGAACGGAACTGGGATGCACCCACCGCGGCTCAGTTTTTACACGAAGCCATTTTTGCGTTGGACGTTTATCAACTCGTAATCGAATGCGAGGCAATGGTCTGGAATCTGAATGGTCGTACTCCCGACGAAGGAGCGGTTTCCGAAGCAGCCATGACCTGGATGCTGGGGAAACCGTTAATTGCCTATCAGGATGATGTGCGTTCTTTGATTCAGGGACGGGTGAATCCGCTGCTGGTCGGCATGGTCGGTTTCGAATCGGTTGACCGGATCGATCTGATTCCCGATGCATTGTCAGTCTCGATGCTGAATCATGATCTCCGACCTCCGGTTCAACTCGATTTGTTGCCGGCCAAAGTGCAACAGGCAGTCCGCGCCGGTCAGGTTTTGTGGGAAGCCATGTGTTCCGAAGGGGCACAGGAAAATAATGAAATGATTGCATCGGTCGTGGAAGAGTTGTTTGCTCCCAATGATCGATCCACATTGCTGGCCTGAATCACGAGAAATAATAGTAGAACTGATTAATCCTTTATGAATCATCCTTATGTTGAGATTCCTGAGCTTTCCAATTTACAGTCGGGCAGCGGTCTGGTTCGCATACCCTATCAGCAGGATGTGCCATTTACTCCCCGCATTCGGGCGCTGGTGGATACTACGGAATTTCGCAGATTGTCGCACATCACCCAGTTGGGGTTTACCGCACTGGTTTATCCCGGGGCAACACACACGCGTTTTGAGCATGCGTTAGGCGTCTATAAGAATGCACTGGAGTATCTCTGGCAGTTAGGAAAAGATGTCCGGTTTTCTTCCACAATTGACGTACATACGGCGGAAGTTTTGATCGTAGCCGCGCTGCTTCACGATCTGGGGCATTGGCCTTTTTGTCACTTGATTGAAGACATGTCGCTGGAAGGGATTCCCCGACATGAAACGTTCGCCCGGGAATTTTTATCGGACGGGCACGAGCTGGCTGAAGTTTTGCGAAGCGATTGGGGAATCGAACCGGAAGAGGTTCTGGATATTCTGGTTCCCCGCTCAGATACAACAGAGATGCGGCTGGTGCGTTCTATTTTATCGGGGCCGATAGACATCGATAAGATGGATTACCTGGACCGGGACAGCCTGCACGCCGGTGTGCCTTACGGTCGCAATTTCGATAAAAACCGTTTAATTCATTCTCTGATGGTGAATGAGGCCGGCGACGGTCTCGCCATTGGTTCCAAGGGGAAAACGGCGGCAGAGTTGATGGTGTTTGCGCGGTATGTGATGTTCAGCGAAGTCTATTGGCATCACGCCGTCCGTTCTGCGAGCACAATGTTTGCCCGTGCGTTTTATCATCTGTATCAGCAGCTTGATCTGACGGAATATTTTAAACTGACCGAGGCGGATTCCATTTCAGTATTGCGCGAACAGGCGAAAGGGACGCTGTGTGAGAGGCTGGTGGAAGGCATTTTCAGTACGAAACGCACCTTGTATAAACGGGTTGCTGAATTCAGTTTCTACGAGTCGGCAGATGTGTTCGAACTCATCGCGCATCAACCGATTGCTTCTCTCGTCCAGTGGAGTGAGAACTTATCCAGGCGTTTGTCTCAACGATTTCATCAGTCAGTCGCATCAACGGATATTTTAATTGACGCGCCGCCGACACATCGTGAAGTCGAGTTCAACGTGGAAATTTACTCATCCCGTGATGCGAAATATCAGCCGTTACACATTGTTTCCCCTGTCGTTGATACGTTGGCACAAAAGCAATTCGATGATTTTGTGAAACGGGTGCGGGTTTTCGTGCATCCCGATATTTCCCGGCAATGTGCTGAAATGAAGGATTTTGAAAAATTGCTGGTCGAGTCGGTTCAAGAATCTTTGTGAACAGATTTGCAGAATATGCCTGTTATTCGATTTCAGGGATGTTAAAATTATGTTTGCTGCTTTTCTGATTTGTTAATCGTTAGTTGTGAATGGTTCCGAAGATGGCGCGAACTCTGAAACTCAATTGGGGAACATTGCATTACATCGCGGGAGGGCTCTTGCTGCTCGCTGTCGGCTGTGGTGGAGGAAATGAACGGGTTCTCGAACCGAGCTCCTCATCACAAAACAACGCTTCGTCTTCAGGAGCGAAAGCTCCCGATCTCACTTCCTTAGCTGCCAGTCCTAAGCCTAAAGCCCCGGTGAAACAAAAACAGCCGGAACTCGAAGGCAATCCAGACGATTTTTTTGAAGTTGTCGACTATGTTCACAATTATCAAATTCAGCAGCCGACTTCTGCCACTGGCATGGACGAGCAGGTTGCCGTTGTATTCCCGGCTCAGAAAGAAATCAATTCTACTACGTTTTCGGTGATCAAGTCCGGAGCTCAAGACGAGCCGGGCCAGTCCGATACTTCTTTTGAGTTGCCCAAAGGTTTTTCCGCGATGAAGGAAATGGGTTATTCTTCCCAGGGGCTCCCCAGACGGATTCGCTGCGAGCGGGATTATAGCGAGATGGTTCTGGTTCCCGCCGGCGTTTCGATTCAGGGACTGAATAACGGCGATAAAAACGCATCGCCACAGTTTACCATCTATCAGAATGCATTTTATATTGATGTGCATGAGGTGACGTTAGAGCAATATCGCCGCTGGCGTTCCGAGATGATTACCCTGAAAGGAAAAGTTCCCGAGCCGGCCGGCAACGACACGCAGCCAGCAACATTTCCTGCGTTAGGGATCTCATATACTGACGCACTGAATTATGCGCGTACGATGGCGAAACAGCTACCGCGCGAAGCGCAGTGGGAAAAGGCAGCACGCGGCGAAAGGGGCTTACAGTATCCCTGGGGGAATGGGCGTCCGCTGTGGCATAAAACGCGTCAGCCGGGACAGATCGATCCGGTTGGCTCTTTTTCCGGTGATCTGAGTCCGTATGGCGTGTTTGATTTATCTGGCAATGCACGAGAGTGGTGTGAAGACTGGTATTCTGACAATGCGTATCAGGCCGCGCTGACACTGTCTGACGCAGGAGTAGTACGGGACTGGACTGGCCCCAAGCGACCTGTCGTACCCAGTATGCGGGTGGTGCGCGGAAATCGGCAAGCCTGGGATGTCAGTCAGCGCTCGGGAGAAAACATGCGGACTCCTCCTAATGATGTTGGATTTCGTTGTGTACTGAATCTAGCCTCTTCCGCAGTTCCCTCCGATACTCCGGCCCCCAATTCTCCCGCACCGAAGAATCCGAAGGCGTTTTGATTCTCAGATTCCAGGTGTCGCTCGCCTTGTGTTCAGGTGGGACATTCTGCTGATTGAATTCCGCTGCTGAAACTGCTCGGTGATATTTCCCCGCGTCCTCCATATTTTCCTGCAGAAAATTCCCAAAGCCTCTATTGCACACAAATTAAGTCTTGCGACTGGTCTTGCCGTCATAGTATAACAGGGCTAATAATTAGCCTGGCTAATGAATAATAGTCCTTTCGTTTAAAGGGGAAACTGATGATGCAGTATGATTTTGAAGAGAGTGTCGGGTACTGGATTACGATTACCTCGCATTTTTATCAAGACGCTTTGAATCAGGAATTATTGCCTTACGGTATTACATTCCGTCAGTTTCAGGTCATTGGGTGGTTAGTTTACGAAGGTCCGCTGTCTCAAGTGGATTTAGCCGAACGCATGATGATTGAACCCCCGACTCTGGTCAGAATTCTGGACCGTATGGAACGGGATCAGTGGATTAAGCGAGAAAGTGATCCCGAAGATCGCCGTCGCAAAGTTGTGAAGGTGCTTCCGGAAGCGAAACCAGTCTGGACTCAGATGGTGGATTGTTTGACGCGTCTCAGAAAAAAAGCCACACAAGGCATGAGTGCCGAGGATGTGGAAACATTAAAGTCTTTGCTGATGCAGGTGCAGGAAAATCTGGGAGTTAAAGTTTCAGAATTCGAGACTGCATGAACGCAATCAAAATCGAATTCAAATATCTAGTTGATGACTTAATATGACGTTGAGGGGACTTATGAGATTTACAACCAGCCTTGTTGTATCTTTTTGTTTATGTGCTTTATTTTCAGAGCAGTTGTTTGCACAGCGTGGACCGGCATCGGTGGGCGTTGCGGAAATTGTGGAGCGGGAAATAGGATCAGGACAAATATTTGTGGGGACCGTCATGCCGATTAAACGCAGCGTGATCGGCAGTGCTGTCGGGGGCCGCGTCTCCGAGTTTCCAGTTAATGAAGGGGATTTCGTACGAGCCAAACAACCTCTGGCTCAGTTGCTGACCAACACCATTAATTTAGAGCTGGACGCGGAAAAAGCGGAACTGGATTTTCGCAAACATGAACTGGCAGAATTAGAGAACGGCTCCCGCCCCGATGAGATCAAAAAAGCCCAGGCCCTTATGCTGGCGGCCAAGGCGATCAGTGAGTATCAGCAGAAACGTCTAAAACGGCTGGAATCCCTCTATGAACGCAAAGCCGTGAATGACGATGATCTTCAGCAGGTCGTCTCGGAGTCAGTTCGTTCTGACGAATTATATCGGGATGCGCTGGCAGAGTATCAGCTCATACAGGAAGGGCCTCGAAAAGAAAAAATTGCGCAAGCTCGTTCCCGTGTTGCGATTCAACAGGCGCTCGTTGATAAAATCGACAGCCAGATCGTTAAGCATACTATTATTTCACCATTTGACGGTTATGTGGTCGCCGAACATACCGAGGTCGGACAGTGGGTGAATTCCGGGGAGCTGGTGGCAGAAGTCATCGCTCTGAACGAAGTTGATGTCGAGGTTCAGGTTCTGGAAAGTCATGTGCCGCACGTGAGATTGGGGATGGAAGTTCGAGTTGAAGTCTCTGCGATTCCGGACCAGGTATTTACCGGTAGCGTTGTGTTAATCATTCCTCAGGCAGATATTCGCGCCCGCACGTTTCCGGTAAAAGTGCGCATTAAAAATACGATTACCAAAGATGGTCCGATGTTGAAGTCGGGCATGCTGGCCCGTGCCGTGCTGCCGACAGGTCCGAAACTGAGTGCATTGCTGGTTTCCAAGGATGCCCTGGTTCTCGGAGGTCCGACTCCGATGATCTATGTAGTTGAAACGGCAGCCGACAATAAAAAACTGGGAAAAACACGTGCGGTTCCCGTTCAGGTTGGTGTTGCCAGTGGCCGGTTGATTCAAGTCAAAGGAGACCTGAAACGCGGAGAGTATGTCGTCATCCGCGGAAACGAACGTTTAAGGCCCGGGCAGGATGTGGTGATTACAGAAGTCATGTCCCCCGATGCGGAACCAAAATCCAAAGCCATGAACGCCGACGGTTAAAAAAGAGGATCATCCATGAATTTTATCAGCGCAATTGTTCATAATCCGGTTAAGGTGACGGTCGGTGTCTTAATGACCGTCTTGTTCGGTCTGGTAGCGCTCATCCGCATGCCGATGCAGCTGACTCCCGAAGTACAAAGACCTACGATTACTGTGGAAACACGCTGGCCAGGTGCCAGTCCGCAGGAAGTCGAGCAGGAAATTGTGCTGGAACAGGAAGAGCAGCTCAAAAGTGTGGAGGGGATTACCAAACTGAGTTCGGAAAGTGCCGATTCCAAAGGTTCGATCACACTGGAGTTCCTGGTCGGTACGAACATGGATGAGGCATTGCTGAAAGTGAATTCCCGCTTGCAGCAGGTGCCGGAATATCCGGAAGACGCAGACCAGCCGATAATCAGTACTTCCAACGCGGCAGACCGTCCGATTGCGTGGTTCATTCTCAGCAGTCGTTTGCCATCGGAAGAGAAAATGATTGCCTTTCAGAAAGCACATCCTGAATTAAAGGATGAGCTGGATGTGATTCGAGCGACTCCGAATCCTGGACTGGCGATGTTGCGTTTGAGACTGCTGGCGAAAGAACACCCCGAGGTCAGAGGGGGGATTTTGCCACTGGAAGATATTGAAGTCACAAAATTACGGCGTTTTGCGGAAGACGAAATTGAAGCGAGATTTGAACGCGTTTCAGGAGTGTCACAGTCCAATGTGATGGGGGGACTGGAGGATGAACTGCAGGTTGTCGTCGATTCGGAGCAACTGGCAGCGCGGCAGTTGACCATTGCCGATGTGCGTGCCGTTCTGCGAGGCCAGAATAAAGATACTTCTGCCGGCGACTTCTGGGAGGGAAAACGACGATGGGTCGTGCGGACACTGGGGCAGTTTCGCAACATGGAAGAAGTCGAAAATCAGTTACTGGCAATTCGCGATGGTGCTCCTGTTTATGTCAGAGATGTAGCGGAAGTCCGTTTAGGATACAAAAAACCTGACGGTCTGGTGCGACGCTTTGGTGAATCGAGCATTGCAATCAACTGTGTTCGCGAAACAGGCGCCAATGTACTGGATATCATGAATGGCTTGCAGGAAGCCGTGAAAGATATTGATGAAAATATTCTCCAGCCGCGCGGTTTACAGCTGGTGCAGGTTTATGACGAAACCGATTACATTTATTCCTCTGTCGATCTGGTGAAGAACAACATTTTCATCGGAGGTGCATTAACCATGATCGTGTTAATGGCATTTCTGCATCTGGGAATTCGGACTTTGGTGGTGATACCATTGATCATCATCACCGCTGTCGCTGCCACTTTTATCTCTCCCTGGTTTTTTGCAGTTTGTCTGGCATTGATTATTGGATCCGGATTCTGGTTTGCCCGTGGGGCGCTGGTGGTGGGGCTGGCCATTCCGACCAGTATCATCGGCACCTTTCTGATTCTCGGCGCACTGGGACGTTCGTTGAACGTGATCAGTCTGGCGGGGCTGGCGTTTGCAGTAGGGATGCTGGTAGATAATGCTGTGGTCGTGCTGGAAAATATCTTCCGCCGCTATTCACTGGGAGAATCTCCATTTCACGCTGCGATTAAAGGGACACAGGAAGTCTGGGGGGCGGTACTCGCTTCTACATTGACAACCATTGCCGTTTTTCTGCCGGTCGTCTTCATTCAGGAAGAAGCCGGTCAGCTGTTTCAGGATATTGCATTAGCAATCAGTGCCGCTGTGGGGCTTTCCCTGATTGTTTCCATGACATTGATCTCAACGGCGTCTGCGCGATTGCTGAAAAAGCGAGATGGCCAGGACATAGAAGACACACATGCGACTACGCAACTTCAGCCGCGAATTGTTGAAACCGTAAAAAAGAGCAGGTTGCAGAAAACAATCATCGGGCCGATCGAAGCCGGTTGCGCCGCATTTGTTAATCTGGTGGTAGGGTTCAATCATTGGATTCAGCGTGGTCTGATGCGTCGGGTACTTGTGGTTGGTTTGCTGGTAGGAGCTGCCGTGGGCATCAGCTGGCAGTTATGGCCTAAGGTGGAATATTTGCCGACGGGGAATCGCAATTTAATTTTCTGTATATTGTTGCCCCCGCCCGGATATAACCTCAATCAATTAATGGAGCTGGGAGAGAGTGTTGAAAGTGATTTGCGACCTTACTGGGATATCGATCCTGAAAGCGAGGAAGCGAAAAAACTGGGCTTCCCGGTCATCGGCGATTTCTTTTTCGTCGCGCGAGGACGCCAGGTCTTCATGGGGATTCGTGCCTTTGATTCCGAACGCGTCGCCGAACTGATTCCCCTGATTCAAAAGGCAGGCATGAAACTTCCGGGAACATTCACTGTCGCCAAGCAATCCAGTCTGTTTGAACGTGGTCTGACCGGCGGGCGTACGGTGGAAGTGGAAATCATTGGCCCGGATTTGAAAAAACTGGTCGGTATGGGGGGGCAGATTCTGGGAAAAGTCAAGCAGATGATTCCCGATGCACAGGTCCGCCCCGTTCCCAGTCTCGACCTTTCCAGCCCGGAAATTCATATCGAGCCGAAACTGGTTCAGTCTGCCGAAATGGGAGTCAACAGCGTCGATCTGGGGTATACCGCGAATGCCTTGATCGATGGTGCCTTTGCCGGGGACTATTATCTGGGAGGGGATAAAATCGACCTGACGATTATCGGCAGATCGAAGCATATTCAGAATACGCAGGATGTAAAAGCATTATCGGTGGCGACTCCCATGGGATCGCTGGTGCCTTTGGAGGCTTTGGCAAATGTGGTTATCACCAGCGGGCCGGAGCAGGTCAATCACCGCGAGCGGCAGCGTGCGATCACAATCGAAGTTTCTCCGCCGGAAACAATGGCTCTGGAAGATGCCATGAGTCAGATTCAGTCGGAAATCGTTCAACCTCTGCGCGAAAGTGGTCAACTGGCGGGAGGTTATCGAATTGTATTATCGGGAACCGCCGATCAGTTGCGCGATACCTGGGCTGCCTTGGAATTCAATGTGATGCTTGCCTTAATGATTACCTATCTATTAATGGCGGCATTGTTTGAATCATGGCTGTATCCGTTTGTGATTATTTTCAGTGTCCCCTTAGGTGCCGTCGGAGGAATTCTGGGTTTAAGTATTTTGAATCTGTTTATGCTGCAGACACTGGATGTGCTTACCATGTTGGGTTTCGTGATTTTAATCGGGACTGTGGTGAATAATCCGATTCTGATCATACATCAGTCATTAAACCATATAAATGAAGATAATATGACGCCCCGGGATGCGATTCTGGAAAGCATCCGGACCCGCATCAGACCAATCTTTATGACAACAACAACGACGGTTCTGGGATTATTGCCGCTGGTATTATTTCCCGGTTCCGGGAGCGAATTATATCGTGGCCTGGGAAGTGTGGTTCTCGGCGGATTGATCGTTTCGACACTCTTTACTCTGGTACTGGTGCCGACATTATTCAGTTTGACGATGGACGCCAAAGAATGGGGCTTAAGTCTCTTGCGGCCCGGTATCGTCAAACAGTCTCAAGCGAGTGCAACCCCGCCGGAAGTAGCCAAAATCGAGACTCAGGAAAATGTAACGGTCTAAGGTGGAATGTTTGAGTTAATCCTCGCAACGCAGGAAGCGTTTCTATTGGGAATGATGACTGCTGTTTCAGAATGAAAGTATGGGTATATTGGTTCGTGCAGTCAGCATAATCTCGATACTGCTGGTGACAGGCCTTGCACTCTACTTTTCGGGTCTGTTCAAACCCGATCCCGAAGCGGTCTTGAAAAGAGCCTCGTACGCGTTTCGCACTCAGGATTTTCAGACAGCAAAACAGCAGATTGCAAAACTTCTGGATGATCCCGAGTATCGTGTGCCTGCAGCAATGCTGGGAGCCGAAATCGCGATCAAGGACGGCGATTTTAACGAGGCCATCCGACTTTACAGTCATGTCCCTGATGATAGCAGTCGTGAATCGTACAAAGCACGGATCCGTTCCGGCGAGTACTATCTGTTTCAGTTGAAACAACTCACGCCTGCGCAGAATGAATTTCAGCGTGCGCTCACCTCATTTCCTGATAATGCCACGGTTCTGGAACGACTCTCATTCATCTATGGGTTAAGCTCTCGTACCTGGGAAGCGATTCCCATGAGACTGCAGATGTTAAAGCAGGATCGCTTCGATCCGATTATGCTCTATCTATTGGCCATGAGTGATCGTTCGCTGGAAAATCCTCAACTCGTTACCGAATACGCACAGGCCAATCCGAACGATCCATTAGTGCGGTTGGCTTTGGCGCGGATGGAATTCGATCAGCAACAGTATCAGACGGCAGAATCACGGTTGCAGAAACTGATTTTAGCGCAGCCTGATTTGAGTCAGGCCAAGGTCCTGTCAGGGCAGATTCTGCTGAATTCTGATGAGCCGAACTCATTCCGCAAATGGCAACACACGCTGTCAGATCAGGACCGTCTGCATCCTGAAATCTGGAGTATTGAAGGGCAATGGTATCAGAAACAGGGGAATGCCCCGTTTGCAATAACCTCTTATGCCGAGGCAATCAAACGCGACGCCACCAACTCGACTGCCTGTTATCAATTAGGGCAATTGCTTTTGAAGACAGGGCAGACACAGGCAGCAGAGCGGCTGCTGGAATACGCAAGTAAGTTACAGACATATGAAAGTCTGACAAAAGTCGCCTATGGCGATCAGGATTTAGACGCGGCCCGGAATGTAGTTGCCCTGGCACGAGATCTGGGACTGCTGTGGGAAGCCTATGGCTGGAGTCAGGCAGCCTTGATGCTGGATTCCAATCTGGACTGGGCAATCAAAGCCAAAACAGAACTGGAGCCACAGTTATCTCAATTGAAGTATACGCGTGTGGTCGATGACAAAAATCCGGTCAGAGACCTGGAGTACGCTCCTCACGAATCGATGTCCGCACAGGCGGTCACTTCAGGTGCGGAAGGAAAAAAAGAATCGAACGCATTATCCCTCGTCTCGTTTGAAGATGTTGCTTCCACCGCCGGCATCTCGTTCCAATATGTTAATGGACACGTCTGGCCTGCGACGGAGCATAAGATGTATGAATTCACTGGTGGCGGGGTAGGGATTCTTGATTATAACGGGGATGACTGGCCTGACATTTATTTAACGCAAGGGGCCAATGGACCGGGAGAGAAACAACAGAGTCTGCACACCGACCGTCTTTTTCTGAATGCCGGCGATGGCACCTTTCGGGATGTCACGTTGTCAGCCGGTTTGAACGAGAATCGGTTCAGTCAGGGAGTCTCAATCGGAGACGTGAATAACGACGGCTTCGCTGATATTTATGTCGGCAATATAGGCCTGAATCGACTGTATCTCAATAACGGGGATGGAACTTATTCCGAGGTGGAACAGGCACAGGGCACCGCCGATCAGTGGACAACCAGTTGTCTGATCGCGGATCTGAATGGGGACAGTGCGCCGGAGATCTATGCCGTTAATTATTTGACAGGCCCGGATATCTACAGTCGCGTCTGCAAAAATTCGGATGGTTCTGACCGGTCCTGTATGCCGCAGAATTTTCCGGGCGCGCAGGATCAATTATTCTCTAATCTGAAAAATGGTTTATTTCAAAATGTGACTGAAGAAGCAGGCATTCAGGTTCCCAATGGAAAAGGTCTGGGAATCATAGCCGCTGATCTGAATGGGAACGGGTATCCGAATCTGTTTATTGCCAACGATGCCGTCGCCAATTTTTATTTCGTCAATCAGGCTTCCGGTAAATTATCATTCACAGAGCAGGCTTTGTTATCCGGGCTGGCGTTAAACTCGCTGGGCCGGGCGGAAGCCTGTATGGGAATCGCCGCCGGGGATGCGGACTCCGATGGACTGCTGGATCTTTATGTGACAAATTACTTTCGGGAAACGAATACCTTGTATCGTCAGGTGGCGCCCGATGTGTTTGTCGATGAAACTCAGTCTGCGAATATGTCCGACTCGACGACCTATCAATTGGGGTTTGGAACGCAATTCCTCGATGCGGATCTCGATGGTTTACAGGATTTGCTGATCGTGAATGGTCATGTCGAAGATCTGTCTTCAGAGGGCATCCCTTATCAGATGCGGCCACAGTTCATGAAGAACAGGGGGCAGGGAATATTTCAGGATGTGAACTCGCCGGAAACGGGTACTTTTTTTCAGCAGCCGAGGCTGGGCAGGGGAATGGCTCGACTCGATTGGAATCGTGATGGACTGGAAGAAGTTGCGGTTTCCAGTCTCGACCAGCCTTGTGTGCTATTGAAAAATACAACGGCTCAGCACGGGCATCGACTGGTGGTACATCTGACGGGAACGGAATCGAACCGGGATGCGATCGGGGCTACAGTTCGAGTGAAAGTGAACGGGCGGACGCTGGTTCGGCAGATGACCGCCGGCGACGGATATCAGGCGAGCAATCAGAGAATACTGGTTTTCGGTCTGGGAGAGGGAGCACAAATTGAAACGCTGGAAGTCAGCTGGCCCGCCGGACTGCAACAACATTTTGGGGGGATTGCTGTTGATCAGGAGATTCATCTGATTGAAGGCTGGCCCGGGCATTCGGTCAAAAGAATCTTGAATTGATTTCGACAAAGATTATTCGAAATCAATTCCAAGACGATATTTCAGTTGATCCAGTTCATCACTCGACTCGTCGCTGGATGAATGCACGTGTTCCGCTTCAGTGATGAATTTCAAATCTTTGATATAAGGAATCCCATATTCCTCTAATGTAAGTTCAAATTGTTCGATTCCCTGACCGTACATGATCAACAGCTTGTGCTCATCAAACTGGACTTCCAGAGGAATGAGCGGGTTCAAAACCGCAATTCCCGCACAACCATCATTGAGGAGCAGGTCTTCATAGTCATAGAGCGTACTTTTGAGAACGGGCAGGTCCATATGCTCTCGGTACAGATCCTGATGCTGATTGTTCGACCCATCATGACTGGTTTCCAGTACCACGTCGACTTCATGGCCGAGCGGATCCAGCAGATCAATGAACAGATCAAATAATACTTCTTTTGAAGCAGATGCCATCAGCACCGGAATTTTAATTCCGGTTTCTTTGTCTGTGTAAACATCATGCCGGTAACCGGCCTGAGGCACTACTTCCAGATCATAAGAGGGACGAATGGCATCGGTCAGCATGAAGTTACCGTATTTAGCAATATTCAAGTGTGTTTCCAGTTGATCTTCTGAGAGACTTTCGAAACTGCTGCGCGATTTCCCCGCAGTATTATCTCGATACGTCGTCTTCAAGAATTTTTTTAAGAATCCCATAGTAAAATCTCCCCCCCCACGAGAGACAACAATCATGTTGTCAATTGGACTTGTACCGCCAATTTTGCTGTGTGTTGTTATTTGAATTGATAGGTTGATATGTCGGTAAGTTCTTTGTTGTTGTGCCAGGAACGAACCGGAATCAAAAAAACTCTAGCATGCAAAATGGAGGCAGGTCTGAAGTAGTCTTGAGGTTGCGTTCTTTTTTGGTGAGTTTGAGCCAGAAGAGCCGGAAAGATGAGCTGAGGGGAGAGTTCCAGACAGATAAAACATCCAGTTATGCGGATCAGGTAAGCTTCAAATCAGAATCCGTGTTAAAATAATCGCTAGAACTGCTGTCTTTACTTTCACCGTTAAGAATGGGGAATCAATCTGAGTTTTTTGCGGTGATCCAAACTGATTGTTGCTTAAGTGTATTTTATATAACAGGTTATGGTGTTTCTGGTGTTTGTGTGAAAAAGCGGTAGTTGGAAACGAGTTCGCAGTAATCCTCTTCGAAAACGCATTGCAGTAAATCTTGATCAGCACTAGAATTACCAGCCCTTTCCCCCCCGATCGTTTTCTTTCCTTTCATAATCTCCTGTTTCATATCTCTCAACTGAGTTATCCAGCCACGGATGGTTTAATGGGTTGTCCCCCCCTCCTTTACCACACAAAATATCTGGTTCGTTTTCTTCTGATTCATCTGCTTTTCGTACTGAGTGCTCCCGGAGTTGCTTTCACGGAAGATGATTCCGGTACGGAAACGTTGTATCTGAAAGATGGTCAACATCTGTTGGGTGAGAGCATTGGATTGGAAGAGGGGAAGATTCTTTTCCGGCTGTCCGATGGCGAGGTGCGTTCGGTTTTGCTGGAGGCAGTCGATCGACTCGAATACGGCACTCCGAATTCAGACGTCGCTGCTTCTTCTCAGGAAGAAAAGCTTTTAGTGAATAGCGAAGGTGATGGCGAGTCTGCGCTGCCCCCTTTGATGACTACGGGACTGACGGGCGAGATACCGCCACAGCCCGAACCGGTATTTATGAATGTGATGCCTTTCGATCAGATCGAAGAATATTATGATCGCTGTTGGGAACAGGTTGAGGTCTGGACCAAACGTCTGGAACTGGGCGGAACGTTTCTGGGGGGAAATACGGATCGGGATTATGTGACAACAGGCCTGTTTCTGGAAAAATCAGACAACAATAATTTGTTTGAGTTCGAAATTGGCGGTCGCTGGGGCGAATCTAACGGGGTTCGGGATGCGAATCGCTGGTATGGGAACGCGACATTGGATATCGCTCGCACCACAGACTGGATCGTCTTCGTGACAAATAAAAATACGTACGATGAATTTGAAAATCTGGATTGGCGGGGAACGATTTCCTCCGGTTTGGGGTATCGGTTCATCAATGAGAAGGATAAACGTCTGATAGTGCGTCTAGGGCCCGGCGGTACGCGCGAAATTTATAACAGCCCGACCTTGCGACGTACGACATTCGATATCTTTGCGGAACTGGAGTTTCGCTGGCCACTGTCTGATCATGCGCAACTGGAACACAAACAGACCTGGACCCCCAGTATGGATACCGGTACGATCTCTTCCATCCTGCGTGTTACAACCGAAACCGGAATTCTGTTCAAGCTGGATAATAAAGACCGCTGGAATCTGAAATTTGGTTTACTGCAGATTTATAACTCAGCCCCTAACGCAGGCCGTAAGAAAAATGACTATACGGGCAGCGTTTCTCTGGTTTACACGCGAAAATAGCAGCAAGGGGCAAACTGCTGTTATTTAGGTTTGCCGAGTTTGACTGTCAGTTTGACGCGTTGTCCGTCACGCATGACAGTCACCTCAACCTCTTCACCGGACGAAAACATTCTTAAGGCCAGATCGAAATCATCCAGTCCGTCGATTTTTGTCTTGCCCATCTTGATGATGGTATCACCGGCTTTGAGGCCCGCCTTGTCCGCCGGGCTTCCGGGAGAAGCGCCCGAGATGTGATAACCGGGGCCTTCACTGCCAAAATCAGGAATACTGCCAAAGTAGGGGCGGTTACCAGATCGCATCGCGGTGGCAGGCTGTTCGATTTTAACATATTCCGGACGTTTTGGGTTTTCCGCGGTCGCAACAGCGATCTCTTCCAGAAAACCGATGATCCGTTGCATACCCGGAATATTGATTTTGTCCCAGTCATCGGAGGGACGATGATAGTCTGTGTGGGTTCCGGTAAACAGATGTAATACGGGGATCTGTTTTCCATAGAAAGAACTATGGTCACTCGGGCCAAAGCCCTCTGGTTTGAGTGAGAGCTTCAGGTCATATACTTTAGCGGTTTCTTCGACCAGTTTGTTCCAGCGGGGGGCTGTTCCTGTACCAAAGACAGTGAGTTTGTCGTCCGTCAGTCGTCCTACCATATCCATGTTGAGCATGGCGACCGTGTTTTTGATATCGAACGTCGGATTTTTGACATAGTGGGCAGAGCCAATCAGTCCACGTTCTTCGCCCGTAAACGCGATAAAGACCACGCGACGCGGCAATGGTGTCTTGCGGGCCGCTAGTTTGCGGGCCAGCTCAATTAACGCGACCGTTCCCGAAGCGTTATCATCGGCCCCGTTGTGGACGTCGGTTGAACCAGGGGCCAATGAACCCTCTCCACCAAAGCCGACATGATCGTAATGAGCGCCGATGACAATCGTTTCATCGGCAAAAGGCCCTTTGCCTTCCAGAACGCCGATTACATTTTTGATTTCCGTACGGACCTGCTCAACCGAAATCTCTCCGCTGGCCTTCCAGTCAGGCAGCACAAAACTGTGCGGTTTGAGTCCGTCGTCAATCGTGCGCTCAAGTTCCTGCAGTGTAGGCTTACCTGCGTCTTTTAACAGTTGATTGCATTTTTCAATGGTGATTTGCGCAATCGGAATCGAACGGCCTTCTCCCCCACCGGCGTATCCGAAGTCCATCAGCACATCGAAATTCCCGTCTTTTAAACGCTTGCGGGTCTGTTGAACTCCATGCAACGCTTTTTTCAATTCCCGGTCGGCGTCGGGCCGTTTGTCGTCTGTTGCTTTTTCCCAGTTTTCGGTGGCTGTAATCAGTTCTTCAACGGCGTCCTGTTCGAGTTCTTTCGCTTCTTTTTTATTTTCTTCGGTCGAATAATTATCGTTGACGAATAAAATTGCTTTGGCGCCTTTACCAAACGCCGTGCTGACTTTGTAACGCAGAGCTGCATAACGTGAAATGCCATGCGCGCCGGCAAACGGGCTCTTTTTATCTCCCTGTTGCGGAGTTCGTCGCATAATGATGACAACCTTGTCTTTGACGTCCACTCCGGCATAGTCGCTGTATTTCACATCCTCTGCATCGATGCCATAACCGCAGAAGGCCAGCGCGGCATCAAATTTTCCCGAACCCCCAAAAGAGCAGGCACGAAAATCTTTATCATACACCAGCGGAATGGTTTTACCGTCCGGGCCTGCTAACTGAAGTTCGTTCACAGGTCCCAGTTTGCTGCCGGTATTGATCGTGAACTTCTGGAACGCGCCGTCGTTCAAAGTCTGCACATTCAGACCGGCTGCTTTGAACTCTTTGACAATATAATCAGCGGCAAGATTGATTCCGCGCGTTTCAACGCCGCGGCCTTCCATTTCGTCCGAGGCCAGATATTTGATCGCGTCCAGCATTCGCTGATTGAGCTGCGGGTCCTGTTCCGATTTGACATCCGGTTTGGCTGTCTTAGCGGGAGTTTCTCCCTGGACCCGTGAAGAATGATGAGGGAGTACAATACTCAACCCGATCAAAGCCAGAAAACAGAGCCCCATAAAACGTCGTGGGGAAGTGGTATTCATTCTTAAAACAGACATCAATCCTCTTTCTCTCATAATTTGCCTGTGAATCGCTGGTTTGTTGTCACTACGTTTGCGAACGGGAACGTGTTGGAATTTCCACGCCCGTCTGCATTGAGTAAAACGACCAATGTGTTTCTATTTTCGCATTTGCAGTGCTGAATGGAAGTCACGTTCTTAAGATAAATGAAAAATCCTCGCGGTTCCGAACTCTTTTTTGTGATTGGTCTTACGAGGAGCCGGCCTGAACTGGCGAATTGCCTCTGGAGCGGGTAGAGTTTGTTGTTTTAGACGAAAAAACGAATTCCCCGCTTGAAAATGGGACCATCAATGGATCTTCCCGCCGCTGCGCTCATCGACTGTGGACTCTCTGCGGATGAAGCAGACAGGTTAACCCATACACTGCAGGAAATCCCCGTTCAGGGGGACGCTGATGTCTGGCAGAACCTGATCACTCAGGTCCTGACCCCCGAGTTACCATTTTCCGTTCATCAGCTCCTCTATCAACTGGTCTTTCAGCAGCTGATCAAACAAGGCATTCCAGCGCCCGCCTGGTTTCCGGGAGAACAGGAACTGTCGCACTCCCATCTGGCAGAGTGGCTGCGTGATTTGAATTTGAACAGCATGGACCAATTGCACGACTGGTCAGTGCAGAACCGGGGTGCGTTCACGCAGAAATTGATCGATTCACTCGACATTCTGTTCCATCAGCGGCCGCAACAGGTTATGAATCTGAATGCAGGCGTCGAACAGGTGGAATGGCTCACCGGGGCGCAACTGAATATTGTGGAAAGCTGCTTCCGGAACAAATCTGAGCAGACGGCGATCGTTTTTCAAAAAGGAACATCCGAATTACAACGGCTCAGTTATCAGGAATTGAAAAATCTGACCGCACGCGTTGCCAATGGACTGCAGGCGGCGGGCATTCAACCGGGGGAGCGAGTCGCGGTGATGATGCCGATGACCGTGGAATCGGTGGCCCTTTTTCTCGGAATTATCGCTGCCGGCTGTGTGGTGGTGACAATCGCCGACAGCTTTTCGGCGGAAGAAGTGCGTGTGCGGCTGCAGATCACCGAGCCTCGCCTGATATTCATACAGGACGTGATTTCCCGAAACGGAAAGCAACTTCCACTCTACACTAAGCTGGGGCAGGAAAATCCATTACCGGCGGTTGTGCTTCTGGAAGGAGAAACATGTCAGGTTCCACTGCGATCAGAAGACACGCTCTGGTCAGAGTTCCTCTCCGATGATCAAGAATTAACATACGTAGCCCGCTATCCGCACGATGAGACAACGATCCTGTTCTCCTCTGGCACCACAGGCAGTCCCAAAGGCATTCCCTGGGATCATACGACACCAATCAAGGCCGCTGGCGATGGATATCTGCATCATGATATTCATGCCGGCGATGTGGTTTGCTGGCCGACCAATCTGGGCTGGATGATGGGACCCTGGCTGGTCTACGCATCGTTGATCAACGATGCCACGCTGGCGCTGACTGATGCGGTTCCCACCAGTCGCCCGTTTTGCGAATTTGTTCAGAACGCGAACGTGACGATGCTGGGGCTGGTTCCCAGTCTTGTTTCCGCCTGGCGCAGCCAGGATTGTGTGGCAGGTCTGGACTGGTCGCAGATCAAGGTTTTCAGTTCGACGGGCGAGTGTTCGAATCCCGAAGACATGCTGTGGCTGATGTCGCGTGCCGGTTATCGTCCGATCATTGAATATTGCGGCGGCACAGAAACTGGCGGCGGTTATATCACGGGCACGGTTCTGAAGCCCGGTGTGCCCGGTCTGTTTTCCTGTCCGGCAGTAGGTTTTTCCTGGTTACTTTTGGATGAAGCAGGCCGGGAAAGCACGAACGGAGAAGTCTTTTTTGCGCCTCCAGTGATTGGCTTATCCACACGTTTGATCAATCGAGATCATCATGAAGTTTACTTTGCCGATGTTTTACCCGGACCTGAGGGACAGGTTCTCCGGCGGCACGGCGATCAGATCGAAGCCTTGCCCGGCGGATATTTCCGGGCGCACGGGCGCATCGACGACGCCATGAACCTGGGAGGGATCAAAGTCAGTTCGGTGCAGATCGAAGAATTGCTCACGCAGGCAGGTGGAGTCAGAGAGGTGGCAGCGATTGCGGTTCCTCCCGCGGGAGGGGGGCCGAGCCTGTTAGTCGTTTTTGTGGTGATGCAGGCAGGGACGAAATTGGCAGCCGATCAGTTACAGCAGGAAATGCAGCAGATCATTCGCAGTCAGTTGAATCCGCTCTTCAAAATTCATGCAGTGCGCGAGATCGCGCAACTGCCGCGAACCGCGTCCAATAAAGTGATGCGTCGGAAATTACGGGATTTATATCAAGGTGCAGAAACATGAGTCAGCAGGAACACAAGCGCGTTGCTGTTTTAAACGCCGCGCGAACACCCATTGGTGCCTTTAACGGCGCTTTCAAAGATGTGTCGGCGGTACAACTGGGGACGATTGCCGTCAAGGAAGCACTGAAACGAAGTGGTCTGAGTGCCGATCAGGTCGATGAGGTTTTTCTGGGGCAAGTCTTTACCGCCGGCTGTGGCATGAATCCGGCCAGGCAGGTGGCCGTTCATTCCGGGATGCCTTACCACGTACCGGCGACCACCGTGAACATGGTCTGTGGCTCCGGCTTGAAATCGGTGGCACTGGGCATGCAGTCCATTCTGTGCGGCAAGTCGCGTGTTGTGATGGCGGGCGGCATGGAAAGCATGAGCAATGCACCCTATCTGCTGCAGGGGGCACGGTCCGGATTCAAAATGGGGAATCAGCAACTGGTGGATTCGATGATCCATGACGCGCTGTGGGACGCCTTTTACGATTGTCATATGGGAATCACCGCGGAAAATCTGGCGGAAAAATATGAAGTCTTACGCGAGGAGCAGGATCGTTACGCGGTGCAAAGTCAGCAGCGTTATCAGGTCGCGCGAGAAGCAGGGAGATTTGATGATGAGATTGTCAGTGTGCCGGTGCCCAGAAAAAAAGGCGATCCGGAATTGATTTCTGTTGACGAATTCCCGCGCAAAGAGACCAGCCTGGAAACAATTTCCTGTTTGCGTCCGTCTTTTAAATCGGACGGAACAGTGACTGCCGCCAATTCATCCGGCATCAATGATGGCGCTGCGGCTTTGCTGATCGCCGACGAAAGTTTCGTCGAGGAACACAACTTAAAACCGCTGGCCTGGATTCGCGCGTTTTCCAATGTGGGACTGGACCCAAAGTATATGGGAATGGGGCCCGCGCATGCGATTGACGACTTATTGCAAGCAGAGCAACTCAGTCTGGCGGACATCGATCTGCTGGAAGTCAATGAAGCATTTGCAGCTCAGGCTCTTGCCGTTGGAAAGACATTGGACTGGGATGACGCGCGTGTGAATGTGAATGGGGGGGCGATTGCACTCGGTCATCCGTTGGGCGCCAGCGGTGCCCGAATCGCGGTCACACTGCTGCACGAAATGCAGAAGCGGGAAGTCCAGCGCGGAATTGCCTCACTATGCATCGGCGGGGGTATGGGGATCGCGATGTTGTTTGAAGCGGCGGGAGAATAGTCATTCCGGAAACAGAGAGAGTCAACATCATGCAGGAAATCGGAATTCTAGGTGCGGGATTGATCGGCGCGAGCTGGGCTTCATTCTTTGCCGCACAAGGTTTGAACGTTCGCATTTATGATGTGAATGAGGAAGTCAAACGAAAGGCGCTGGAGATTGCTGTCCATAACCTGCAGCGACTGGTTGAGTTGAACTTGATTTCATCCGAAGCAGCGAAAGCAGGGCAAGCAAATCTGCGAATCGTGGGTTCGATGCAGGAATTACTGGCCGATGTAGATTACGTTCAGGAATCGGTCATTGAAGATTACGCGATCAAAGCAGACGTTTACCGTGAGTTTGAGCAGCACGCCCCCGAGACCGCGATCCTGGCCAGCAGTTCTTCCGGTCTGCTGATGACGCGGATGCAGTCGGTCATGCAGCATCCTTCGCGCGCGTTGATTGCGCATCCTTTTAATCCACCGCATCTGATTCCGCTGGTCGAGCTGGTTCCCGGCGAACAGACGGCTGCGGAGACCGTCGATATCGTAAAAGCCTGTTTCCTTAAACTGGGCAAACACCCTGTCGTCCTGAATAAAGAAGTACCCGGCCACATTGCGAATCGTCTGGCAGCAGCTGTCTGGCGGGAGTCGCTGGCGTTGCTCGATGAAGGAGTTGCCAGTGTGGAGGATATCGACGCGGCCCTCTGTCAGGGGCCTGGATTACGCTGGGCGATGATGGGCCAGCATCTGATTTATGAACTGGGGGGCGGTGAAGGGGGGTATCAGAAGTTTTTCGATACGATCGGTGCCTCATTCGAAGAATACTGGAAAGAGATGCAAACCTGGACGACGATTCCCGAATCGGCAAAACAGAAAGCGGTTGACGGGACACAAGCCTATCTGAAACAGAAAAGCCGTAGCGAATGGACCGCCTGGCGCGACGAGAAACTGGCCCGGATTCAACAAGTATTGCGCGAGGAGTAAGAAATGTCGATTACCAAAACGGCTTTGATCACAGGAGCCGCAAGTGGCATCGGAGCCGAAATTGCAAAGACGCTGTTCAACGATGGTTGTCATGTCGTGATTGCCGACTTGAACGAACCTGGATTTCTGACGGACCTGAAGCATGAAACTCAAACCGCGTTGTTCGTTCACACTGATCTCTCTAAACAAGAGAGTTGTCAGGCACTGGTCGACCGTGTGGTTCGGGATTTCGGTGCCGTCGATATTCTTGTCAACAACGCCGGCTTCCAAAACATCTCGCCTTTAGAAGACTTTCCGGAAAATGTCTGGGAAAAAATGCTGCAGGTGATGCTGACTGCTCCGTTTCTGCTCACAAAATATACGTTTCCCGGCATGAAGCAGAAGCAGTGGGGCCGCATCATTAATATGGGGTCGATTCATTCCCAGGTCGCTTCCCTGAACAAAGTCGGCTACATCGCAGCGAAACATGGTCTGGTGGGTCTGACGAAAACGACGGCGCTCGAAGGCGGTCAGTTCGGGATCACGGCGAACGTGATCTGCCCCGCGTATGTCCGCACGCCGCTCGTGGAACAGCAGATCGCTGCGCAGGCGCAAACACTGGGAATCAGCGCGGAAGAGGTGGAAAGCCAGGTTTTTCTGAAAGCCTCGGCGACCGGGAAAATGATTGAACCCGCTGAAGTGGCATCGATGGTGAGTTATCTCTGTTCAGACAATGCAAAATCGATCACGGGCGCCTGCTGGACGATTGATGGCGGCTGGACCGCACAATAAGAGATCCACGAGAACGGCATCGCTGCCTTGAAATCGACAAAAATCTCGAAACGGCATTTATTTAAGATTGCTTAGATAGGGGTGACGCATTAAAGTGTGCTTATGTAATCGGCTCGAAAATGCCTGTTGTGGCTCGTTATCGATGGGGTGACAAATGCAGAAACACCGACTTTCGATTGTGGCATTTCTGATGCTTCTGGTCGTTTTCTCATATCAGGCCACAGCGGCTGACATTGAAACGTCGATTGCTGCCAAAACACCCGAGCAGATCGCCATCGAGGGCTTGCGCCGTTTCTATACGAATCTGCAACAGAACAAAGATGGTTCCGTGCGGCTTGTGCGACTGAGTAAGCCGCATGTCACACTTGAGGTTCTCGAACATCTCGCACAGTTTCATCAGCTGGATTATCTGGCGATTGTCTGTCCTCATATTGGCGATGCAGGTCTGGTCCATATACGGCACTTGACGAGCCTCGATACATTAATGCTGTCTGAATCTGCGGTCGGTGATGCGGGGCTTTCCAATCTGAAGGAACTCCACAAGCTGGAGCGACTTTATCTTGATCAGACGAAAGTCACCGATCAGGGACTGGCAGAGCTGACACATCTGTCGCAACTCAAGGTGCTTTCTTTAAACAATACGAACGTTACAGATCAAGGTCTGCTGCATCTGGCGGGTTTGAAAAATCTGGAGGTGCTGTTTCTTTCCGGTACGAAAGTCAGTGACGCCGGGTTACCTGCTCTGGCAGAACTAAAGCAGTTGAAGGTCGTTTATCTTGCCCGCACTCAGATCCAGGGAACACAACTGTCTGACATCGCCGGCTTACCTCATCTCGAATATCTGGCACTCAATCGTAATACGTTAGATCCGAGTAGTGTTGATTCCCTCTCGAAAATGTCACAGTTGAAAGGCCTGGAACTCTATCACACCGGGCTCTCTCGTGACGCCGTTAACCAGATCAGAGAAAAACTGCCGACAATCAGTGTCTTTTCCAGCGCATCACAGGAAAAACCGAACGCGGAATCCCTGCACTTTGCGAGGTCGAATGCTTTTGCCGTGAAACCGGTTTTAGGGCCGATTCAGAATCGCATCGCCGCGGGCGAGAACCTTAAACCCGATTTTCAGAAACATGTGATACCGCTCCTGGGCAGGCTGGGGTGTAACAGTCGCAATTGTCATGGCTCTTTTCAGGGACGTGGCGGGTTTCAGCTGTCGATGTTTGGTTACGACTTCAAGCTCGATCATGATAATCTTCTGGAACGGATCGACAAACACAAACCGGACGACAGTCTGTTTCTGAACAAACCCACGTCTGCAGACGAACACGAAGGAGGCCTGCGTCTGCCGGCAGGGGGCTGGGAACAGAAATTATTGCGGGAATGGATCGCTGCAGGCGCCGATTCTATCGGGAAGGAGACGCCGCAGTTTGTACGCCTGGATGTGACACCGAAACAGGTGGTCTTTTCTGAAAAGGGGGAGACGGCATCTCTGAAGGCGATTGCCGTCTGGTCGGATGGCACCCAGGAAGATGTAACCTGTCTGACCCGGTTTGAATCGAAAGATGACAGCGTTGCAGAAGTCACACCGGAAGGCATGATTCGCTCGAAAGAGCCCGGCGATACGTATGTGATTTCTTATTACGATAACGGAATCTTTTCGACGCAGGTGATTTTACCCGTTCAGAAATATCAACCGGGCGCTTATCCCGAAGTGCCCACGCCGACGGAAGTGGATCGGCACGTCGTCAACAAACTGAAAAAACTGGGCATTCAACCTTCCGGTTTATGTACGGATGAAGAATTTCTGCGTCGCGTCAGCCTGGATCTGACAGCGATCCTGCCTACGCCGGATGAAATTCGTGCGTTCGTCAAAGACCAGTCGGCCAACAAACGCAGTAACAAGATTGAAGAACTGCTCAAGCGACCGACCTATGTGGCCTGGTGGAGCATGAAACTATGCGATCTGACAGGCAGTAACGCCGGTTATCTTGGTGCGACGGAAATGGCGCAGCCGGTCGCCGGTCAGTGGAATGCCTGGATCAGGCGGCGTGTGGAAGACAATATCGGCTGGGACAAAATCGTATCCGGCATCATTCTGGGAACGAGCCGCCTGCCGGGACAGACCTTTGAAGAATTTATGGCGCAGCAGAGTGAGTTCACACGCTTGACAGAGCGGGCCGATTTTACTGCGCTCGACAATACGATGCCCCACTATTGGGCGCGGGACAATATGTCGGTTCCCTCCGATAAAGCGTTGGCGTTTGGTTATACGTTTCTGGGAATGCGCCTGGATTGTGCGCAATGTCACAAACATCCGTTTGATGAATGGTCGAAACAGGATTTCGAATTCTTTACGGAATTCTTTACACGCATCAAGTTTGGTGTTCCCCCTGATGCGGCGGTTTTGCATGAGCAGGCCCGGAATATGCTGGGGGTCCCGGTGAAATTGAATACCGCATCGTTGCGGAGGCAGAGTTATCTGCGGATCGCTGCAGAAGGGCGGCCCATCCCCTGGCGCGAAGTTTTTATCGAACCGGCCAAAAGTGACAAGCAAATTGCCAAGCTGCTCGGAGGGCAGGAAGTCAATATCAGCCAGGACGAGGATCCGCGTGAACTGCTCATGCGTTGGATGCTCACGGAACCCAACCATTATTTTGCCAAGGCGTTTGTGAATCGGATCTGGGCGCATTATTTTAATGTGGGAATTATCAATCCGCCAGACGATTTGAATCAGGCCAACCCGCCCAGTAATAAAGCACTGCTGGATTATCTGGTGAAAGGGTTTGTTGACAGCGGTTACGATATGCAGTGGCTGCATCGCACGATTACGAACAGCCGTACCTACCAATTGAGCTGGCGACCGAATCCGAGCAACCGCAAGGATACCCGCAATTTCAGCCATGCGGTATTGCGACGTCTGCCCGCGGAAGTTGCCATCGATGCCATTCTGCAGGCGACGGCGAATCAGGAGGAATTAACGCAGTTCGGGAGCAATATGGACCGCCGTAAAATATCACAGCATCCGTTGTCTTATCAGACACGAGCCATAGATTTCTCGTTATTAGTCTTCGGCAAACCGCTGCGGACTACGAACTGCGATTGTGAACGTCAGAACGAACCAACGCTCCTGCAGTCGCTCTATGTACGAAATGATGACGAAATGCTGGGCAATTTGACCCGTCCCGATGGCTGGTTGACGCAATTAAACAAAGAGCCGATGAAGCAGGCAGACCAGGAATCGCTGGTAACCGAAGCGTATTTGCGAACACTCTCCCGCTTTCCGGACCAAACAGAAATGAAAGAGAGTTTACAGCATCTGCGGGTAACGGAATCCGTTTCGGAGGGGCTGCATGATTTGCTGTGGGTGCTGCTAAATACGCAGGAATTTATTACCAATCACTAAATCAATGACCGCTCGGGTTTCATGAACGATTATGGCTGAGGACTTTGATATGAATCATCGCAAAAAAATCACCAGGCGGAATGCATTGCAGGTCGGGTTTCTCGGCGGCCTTGGTTTGTCGCTATCCGGTTTTCTTAAACTGTCTGCCGCCCATGCGGAATCAAATAAAAAGATCACAGCAAAAGCGGATTCTGTTTTATTTATGAATCTGGCTGGTGGCGTTTCTCATCTGGATACACTGGACAGGAAACCCGAGGCTCCTGCTGAGACTCAAGGCGAATTCAAATCGATCCAGACCTGCATTCCCGGCCATCAGGTGTGCGAATATCTGCCAAAGTACGCAGCAATGGCGGACCAGTTCACGCTGATTCGGGGAATCTCGCATTCCGCAGGCGCACATCCCCAGGGACAATCCTGGATCTCGACCGGGAATCGTCCCGTACCCGCGTTGATTTATCCTTCGCTGGGTTCGGTGATCAGTAAAGAAGTTTCCAGCCAGCCTGATCTGCCCGGTTATGTCGCGATCCCCAAAACCGAGTGGAACGCCGGTTATATGGGAGACGCATATGCTCCTTTTAAAACGAATACGGTTCCTCGTCCGGGGCAGCCATTTCAAGTACGCGGCATTTCATTGCCCGATGGACTGACGATTGAAAAAGTGAATCAGCGACAAGCGCTGCTCAAGAAACTGGACAGCCGATTCAAATCTGAAGTAACGGAGAGCCAGCTCTTAGAAGCTTTGGATAAATTCGGATCGCAGGCTTACAATATGATTACGTCAAAGCGGGCCAGGGCCGCGTTTGATGTTGAACAGGAATCCATGAAAGTTCGGAATTTGTTTACGCCTGATGAATTCAGTCAGTCTGTTTTTCTCGGCTGCCGACTGGTTGAGTACGGCGTTCCGTTTGTGACCGTGACTTACGATGGCTGGGATACGCATACTGAAAACTTTGCCGGTCACCGCCGCTTATTACCGGCCCTTGATAGCGGGATCATCGCGGGATTGGAAATGCTGAAACAGAAAGGCCTGCTGGAGCGGACGCTGGTCGTTATCATGGGAGAATTCGGCCGTACTCCCAAAATCAATGTCAATGCGGGCCGCGATCATTACCCGCGCGTAAACTGGTGTCTGATGACAGGGGGCGGCATCAAACCCGGACAATTTGTCGGTGGAACCAATCAGGCCGGCGATGCACCGGATGACAAAACCAATATCAAGCCCGATGACATTGCTGCGACCATATATCATGCATTGGGCATCGATCCACTTATGGAATACTTCACGAATACCGGTCGTCCCACCATGCTGGTACCACACGGCCGTGTTATGCATGAGCTTTTTGCTTAAGCCCGTCGGACATGATTGATTTGTGCCACGGACTGCGGTCTAATAATGGAATGGTGAAGCGTAATCTACTCTATCATTTCAGCTTCGTACATTCTGCTTCGCCCCTTTGACAAGATTCCATCGACAATGAGGCACGCTCGTTATGAAATCTGCGATTGTGACGCTGTTCTGCTGTGTTTTCCTGACTGGATTTGTGACAGCAGAGGAAAAAACAGCCAGACCTAATATTGTACTCATCATGGCCGATGATCTGGGATATGGCGATCTGAGCTGTTATGGCAGCACGCAGTGTAATACTCCTCAGCTTGACCGTCTGGCTGCAAACGGCATGCGGTTTGCCGATTTTCATTCCAGTGGAACTGTCTGCAGCCCCACACGGGCCGGTCTGTTAACAGGCCGCTATCAGCAGCGGGCGGGCATTGATGGCGTGGTTTATGCCGACCCGAAAAAGAATCGGCATCACGGGCTGCAGAAGAATGAAATCACGCTCGGACAATGTCTGCAGGCAGCCGGTTATCAAACGGGCATGTTCGGGAAATGGCATCTGGGCTATCAACCACAGTACAACCCCACCTATCGCGGCTTTCAGCAGTTCGTGGGTTATGTCAGCGGGAACGTGGATTATTTCGCGCATCTGGACGGCACGGGTGTTTTCGACTGGTGGCATGATGCGGAATTAAATCGGGCAGAGCAGGGTTATGTGACTCACCTGATCACAGATCACGCGGTTGATTTTATTCGTCAGCAAAAAGAGGAACCGTTTTTTGTGTATATAGCGCATGAAGCCGTGCATTATCCGTATCAGGGACCAAATGACAAACCGATGCGGAAAGAAGGGGTAGGTGACATCAATGCCGCCAAGCGAAAGGATATAACAAACGCTTATCGCGAAATGAATGCCGAGATGGATAAGGGCATCGGCAAGATTGTCTCTGTGCTGGATGAATTAAAACTGACGGACAACACGTTTATTTTTTTTCTGTCCGATAACGGGGCAAATAATAAAGGTTCAAATGGAAAATTACGCGGCTTTAAAGGCAGCGTCTGGGAAGGGGGGCATCGTGTGCCGGCGATAACCTGCTGGCCCGGACACATACCCGCCGGCAGTGTGTGTAATGAGACCGTGATCAGCATCGATCTGATGCCTACGATATTGGATCTGGCGAAAGCGACTGTCCCCGCCGGCCATCGACTGGATGGCGTGAGTCTGGTCCGTTTATTGACGACACAGGAAAAATTGAAGCCCCGTCCGATTTTCTGGGATTACAGCGGGCGTTCTGCCGTCCGTCAGGGGGCGTGGAAACTGGTTTTGAATCAGGATCGTAAAACGCCGGTCGAATTATTTGATCTCAACGAAGACCTGTCAGAATCAAAAAACCTGGCTGAAAAACAGCCTCAACGCGTTAAGGAAATGCAGAACGCGTTTACTGCCTGGAAAAAAGAAGTCACTCAAACTGCGACTTCCCAACCTCAAAAATAAATCAGACAACGCATTTCTATCAGGAGACCACTTGATGTTTCGCATGACGATGCTGTTCCTTGTTCTACTTCCCTTGAACCTCTTCGCCGCAGAAGAAAATCAAGGCTCACTGCAGGCAGGAGCTGCCAAGGTGAATATCAACCCGCGACAGTATCCGGTCTCCATGACAGGCAGCTTTCAGGATCGACAGGCGATGTCTGCCCATGATCCCTTACATGCACGTGCGCTGGTATTGAAGAGTGGAAACACCAGTATCGTGTTCGTGGTCTGTGATATCTGTTTGATCTCACGGGAGATCTTTGATGCCGCCAAACAGCAGGCGTCAATAAAAACCGGCATTCCCACCAGTCACATGCTGACTTCAGCGACGCACACGCATACCGCGCCGACTGCTGTTCCACTGGCACAATGTAATCCGAGCCCGGAATATGTGCAATTTCTGACTGAGAGTATTTCACAATCGATCATTAACGCACACGCTCGTCTGGAGCCTGCGCAGGTCGCCTGGGCCGTGGCCTCTGAACCGGCAGAAGTCCATAATCGACGCTGGCATGTCAAGGAAGGGGCGATTCTTCCGAATCCGTTTGGCAAGACAACGGATCAGGTCCGCACGAATCCTCCTGCCGGGAGTGATCTGTTACTCAAACCCGCAGGTCCCACTGATCCCGAGATCTCAATTCTTTCGGTGCAATACGCAGATGGACGTCCCCTGGCACTTCTGGCAAATTATTCACTGCATTACGTGGGTGGGCTGCCTCCCAATCAGGTTTCCGCAGATTATTTTGGTGAGTTCGCCAGACAGATAAAAAAACGGCTCGGTGCCGATGATACATTTGTAGGGATCATGTCGAATGGAACCAGCGGTGATATCAATAACATCAATTTCAGAGAACCACGGCCTCGCGCTGCTGCATTCGAACAAATTACTTCCGTAGCCTCAGTCATCGCGGACCGGACTTTTCAGGCTGTCAAGTCGCTGCAGTATCGTAGTGATGTCTCGCTTGAAATGCAGGAACGCACAATCGATCTGGCGATTCGAAAGCCAGATCAGGAAGAACGGGTTTATGCCCGACAGCTGCTGGCGGATGCGAAAGATCCAAAACGATTAACGACCAATGAAGTTTATGCGCGTGAGACGACAAGAATCGTTGAGGGGCCCGATACGGTGAATATCAAGCTGCAGACGCTACGAATTGGCGAGCTGGGTATCGTGGCCATTCCCTGTGAAGTGTTCGTGGAAATTGGTCTGGAGATCAAGCAGAAGAGTCCGTTCAAGCCGACCTTTGTGATTGCGCTGGCCAACGGCTATAACGGTTATTTGCCCACGCCGGAACAGCATATTCTGCAAGGCTATGAAACCTGGCGGTCGGGCTGGAGTTATCTTGAAGTGGATGCCTCAAACAAGATAAACTCGCAGGTTTTTGAAATGCTCAACCAACTTGCCGATTAAAGACATTTCTGAACACCGAGTATTACAACTTTAAGAATAGTTTCCTGAGGGAATCATAATGAGAATACAATTCGTGATGATCTGGCTGGTTGGTATCGTCGTCTTTCATACAAGTCAGGCAGTTTGTGCTGCCGATCCGAATCAATTGACAAAACAGGAACAGCAGCAGGGGTTCAAATCGCTGTTTCATGGAAACGATTTGAAGGGCTGGCAGCATAGTGGCAACTGGAAAGTAGAAGACGCTGTGATGACGCGCTCGGGAAAAGGGGGAAGTCTGGTTTATGAAACTCAGCCTCTGCCGGATGACTTTGAATTAAAGTTTGAATGGAAGGTCGCGGAAGGCAGCAATAGTGGCGTTTATTATCGTCCCGGACAATATGAGTATCAGATTCTCGATAATCAAAAACATATCGACGGGAAAAATCCGCGGACGAGTGCCGCTTCGATTTATTTCTGTCTGCCTCCTTCCCACGATGCGACACGGCCGGTGGGAGAGTGGAATGAGGGGCGGATTGTCTGTCAGGGGACCGTAATTCAGCATTGGCTCAACGGTAAGAAAGTCATTGACCTGGATTATGCCGACCCCCGCTATGCCTGGCATGTGGCATTGCTGGCGAATCGCGGTGGAAACCTGGCAGATCGCGGAGCCAAGCTGTCCCTGCAGGATCACGGCGACCCTGTCTGGTATCGAGGCATCAAGCTGCGAACGATTCCGGCTGATGAGAAGTTGGACCGCAGTCCCGTGAAACCGGCCGAAGTTTCTGATGACGCCATGGCGGCGGAGCAGCGCAAGTTGCAACGCATCATGGAGAGTCAGGCACAACAGAAGCTGAAAAGGTAAGCGGTTCTCTGCCTTGTGTGATTTTATTGCTATATCAAAAGATTCCTTTTGAGTTCTCTGAAAAGAAACGGTAGTGCGATGTTTTTGAATCGATTCTGTATCGTCATGTCTGGTGTCCTCTTCATGACAGGCCTGGCTGCTGCGGCAGAACCGGTGCGGGTCATCTTTGATACCGATATATCAGGCGATGTCGATGATGTGCTGGCGCTGGCGATGTTACACACTCTGGCTGACCGAGGAGAATGTGAACTGCTGGCGGTGACGATTTCGAAGATCAATCCTCTGACGGGGCCCTTTACCGATGCGACGAATACCTTCTACGGGCGGGAAAATATTCCCATCGGTGTCACGCATGATGCCCAGCGTCGTGAGAGTAAATATCTGAAACTGATCAATGAAAAAACCGGCGATCAATGGCGTTATCCGCACGATGTTCTGTCCAACGATCAACTGCCTGACGCGGTCAAGTTACTGAGAAAGACCTTGGCATTAGAAGCCGATCACTCGGTCGTGATCATTCAGGTGGGATTGGCGGCGAATCTGGCAGATCTGGTCGAGTCAAAACCAGACGAATTCAGCTCGTTGAATGGTCGGGAACTGGTACGGAGTAAAGTCAAACTGGTCTCCGTGATGGCGGGTGCGTTCGAGCCGATCAACGGGAGCAAACGATTCCTGGAAGCGAACGTTAAAAATGGAATCCAGTCGATGCAGCGGTTTGCGAACCAGTGGCCCGATGATGTGCCTGTCGTCTGGAGCGGCTTTGAAATTGGTATCGCTGTCACTTACCCTCGCACGAGTATTAAACGCGATTTTGATTATACACCTCATCATATCGTTCGCGAAGCGTATCTGCTGCACAGTGGGCCTGAACATGATCGGCCCAGTTGGGATTTGACGAGTGTGCTTTACGCCATTCGTCCGGAGGATGGCTATTTTGATCTTTCGCCACCGGGGCGAGTCACCGTCGCCGATGATAGTTTTACTTCGTTCGAACCTGCGATGAGTGGTCGTGATCGCTATTTAATCATGGACTCGATACAGGCTATTCGTGTTCGTGAGGCACTCCGATATTTAGTCAGCCAGCCACCACTGCAACGCAGGTTACAGCATAACGAATAGTCTGATTTATATTCTGCAAATCAGGCAAAACGCGTTCATTGCCGGAATGGATTGCAAAGTAAAAAAGTCTGAGGTTGATTCAGAATCAAGTTATTCGTAGTTTCTTTTATTTACTTCTTCCAGCAAAATATCGATAGATTCACACATTTCTTTTTTCAAAGCATGCAAGCTGCTTCGTACAACAGCCAACCCGTCAATGCGACTGGTAACCTTTTTTCGGTCAACCTGGGGTTCATCCGTTCGTGTGTTTTGCTCTGGAATTGTGTCGCTCTCGTTCTGTTCAGTAAGTTTGTACGAACTGGAACTTTGCAGTTTTCTTACCAGTAATTCTGTATCGATTGGTTTAACTAAGAGGTCTTTGAATCCGAGTGCTAACGCCTCCCTTGTCAGTTCTTTCATTTTAGGAGACGAACTGCCATGTTCCTTTGTCACCGTGAGATAAAAATGTAAGGGAGGAATAACTCCTTCATCATTAAATCGCTCAATCTTTGCTGCTGCTTTGTAGAGATCAATTGCATTCATGGAAGGAAGAAAAAGACTTGTCAGTACGGCGTCTATCGAAAAATCATTATTTAAAATGGCAAGCGCTTCTTCCCCGCTTTCCGCTGTCGCCGTACTAAAATTATAGCGAGACAACTTCTGGTTCAAACCCTGTCGTAGGAACCCGATTTCGTCGACAATCAGTATTTTCATAACCTCACCCTGCTGTGAATGGAAATCATTAGCAGATTGCTTTTTGATTTGGGGTCTATCACTTAATCATCTTATCGCCCTCTCGAATTAAAATAAAAATGGGGGATATTACCTATTTTAGGCTAGAGTAATTACCTCAATATTGAATACCATGGGACAATAGCGTAATATGGGAGACATGGGTGTGTTTGGTGGACTGTTGTTGTTTTGACTTGAAGTGCTGGTAAGCATCTTTTAAAACGAGACACGTCTTCCAGGAATTCGAGAAAAGTTGACTGATTTACTCGCCCATTTGTTTAAGAAAGAAGAACGGATTTTGTTGCAGGGATATTTCAAGGAAGTCTTCATTCCCGATAGCGCACCAGACCCTCATTTAATCGGATGCTCAAGTGCATCAGGTTAATTTGTACCCGCCCTTTCACAGGTACAGAATAATCGCAGAAAGAGTCAACGTGTTAAAAATGAAATGTTCGGCGAGCTTTTTGACTGGGAATGCACTTCGTCAGAATAACTTCCGATTCTCTTTCTTCGTCATGCTGGTTCAATATTTCGGTTAGAGGTTTAAATAAGAGTTACTGATTGATTGCATCCCCAAAATCATATCAAAGTATCAGCGTTTGTTTGTTCCCCCCCCAAACATGGAATCATCCCGGTCAAACCATTCTGTCAGTGCTGACAAATCCTGATCGGACTTCTGGAGAATACGGTTATACAAAGGAGTGAATGTTCCTAAGCTCTAGTACCTGTTGGGTTTTCGTTTACTTATATATTCAGAGTGAAGAGTGTGTTTTTGTGCTAATCAGCACTTTTTATCGGGGGGCCGAATGAGTGATTTTGTTGTTTATATTATTGATGATGATGCAGATGTACTGGATTCGATTGCATTCCTGTTAAGCACTTCCGGTTACACCGTCAAAACTTTTGACCGTGTAAATTCATTTTTAGAATCCAGGGAAGTTGCAGCACCGGGATGTATTCTCATCGATCTGATTATGCCGGAAATCTCTGGTATTGAGGCAATGGAGCTGTTTAAAGAGCGAAATCTGCTTTTTCCTGTCATCATGATGAGTGCATACGGTGATATTGAAAAAGCGGTATCAGCAGTAAAGCTGGGAGCATGTGATTATCTTGAAAAGCCGTTTGAGAGAGATAAGTGTATCCAGGCCATTGAATATACGAAGACCCTTTTGAATCTCAATGAAGACGACGCCGAAGAGGGAGGGCTCGCTTATCTCCGTCTATATGATGGTTTAACACGGCGAGAAAAACAGGTTTTTCATCTGATTGCCGAGGGCTATTCAGGTAAACAAATCGCAAATTCCATGTCGATCAGCTATCGCACAATGGAAAAACACAAAGCGAACGTGTTAAATAAATTAGGAATTTCCAGTGGTACGGATATCGTGCATATTCTGTATAAAATCAAGGATATTCCCGGCTACAAAAAAAACGGAAATGATTCTTAGGGAGATGCAATCACTCCCCTCCCTCCAATGACATCCCTTCTTTTCGAAAACGCTGATTTTCGAAATCCATTCCAGGGGCAAGCAAAACGATTCCTCCCACTCCCTGAAGCTGCTCTTTCTGGATGCTTTCAACGGCTGGTAATGACGCAGGTTATTCCTTTGAACGTCGGAACTTACGCCGTTCTTTCCATGTCACAGATTAGGCCCAGATATATTGAAGTGTTTATGGGGAGAATCCCCCATGTATCCACTCTCTAAAAATAGTCGATAGAACTTTTTAGTGAGTATATGATCAATTGGTGGTCTGGAAAATGAACACTCACAAGTATTTTCATGGACAATTTCGGAAATCGACTTCACAAAGGGGGGGGCATACGAAGAGGTAAAGTAGTAAATTCCAGTAGACAAAAAGGGCCTGAAATGACATCCAACCAAGTCAATCAAATTGACAATCACCTGGCGAGGCAGATTTTAAAGTTCAGTATCGATGTGTCTGTAGCAATTGATGAAAAGGGGTTAGTACTCAAGACGAGTGATTCAATCTATCAAACTTTTGGATGGAAGCCGGAGGAAATCATTGGCGAAAATATTCGTCTGTTAATGTCTGAACCCTATTTAAAAGACAATGACTGTTATCTGGCTGAATGCCTTGGCTCCGGAGATACAAGTCGAGCAGGGCAGGCACAACAAATTCTGGCGAGACGCAAAGATAATTCCTGCTTCCCTTGTGAATTAACGATCGCAAGTTTCGATGATGCTCAAAATCCGAAACGTTATATCGGGATTATCAGAGACATCACAGAACGCTTAAAATCACAGAATAAACTGGATGAGTATTTAGAGCGTCTTAAACAATCTCGCAGAGAGCTCAAAAGAAAAAACTATGAGCTCAAATCGGCACAAAAAAATGTCGAACGGGCAAACCAGGCAAAAAGTGAGTTTCTGGCGAACATGAGCCATGAGGTTCGTACTCCCATGACTTCCATTCTGGGGTACACCGAAATCTTAAAGGAAAAATCTGGCTCCAGAGATAATCTTGAACTGATCGAGATTATCCAAAGTAATGGCACTCATCTGTTAGAAGTCATCAACGACATACTTGATATTTCAAAGATCGAGATGGGGAACTTTGAAATCAAGAAAGTTCATTGTTCACCGACGCAAGTCTTACAGAATGTAATTGAGCAGTACGCATCGAAGGCCTCTAAAAAAGGGCTTTCCATTCAATCCAAGTATCACGATTCGGTTCCGGAAACGATTCAAACCGATCCGCTCAGATTGAAGCAGGTTCTTTCGAATCTGGTTAGCAATGCCATCAAGTTTACCGAATCAGGTAGCATTGATCTTGAAGTCAGAGCGTTTTTCCAGTCAAAAAATGACCGACTGCTGCAATATATTGTGTCAGATACCGGAATCGGGATTCCCGCAGAAAAACTAAAAAAGATTTTCGACCCATTTGCTCAGGCTGACAGTTCCATCTCTCGTAATTACGGCGGGATAGGATTAGGTCTGACTCTCAGTCACAAACTGGTGCAACTACTGGGGGGAAACTTAACGGTCCAGTCGACCGTGAATCAGGGAAGTCTGTTTGCAGTCACGCTCAATGTGGGGCATGAAAGCAATTTAATTGAACAAATGAAGTTGAACCGCAGTCTCAGTTCGGTGCGCCCCGCCAGTCAGGTCCATAGCAGCCGTAACAAAAAAGCCGCTTCTGGAGACCTTAAAGGCAGAGTATTGCTTGTAGATGATACGAAAGAGATTCGAAAACTCTTCAGTTATATGCTGAATAAAATGGGTCTGGATGTGGTGACTGCTTCGAACGGAAAAGAAGCTGTTGAGTTGGTGAATGAAGCGGCAAATCGTAATGATTACTTCAATGTCATTCTGATGGATATGCAAATGCCCGTCATGAATGGTTATGAAGCGACGCGGTACTTAAGAGGCCAGGAGAATCAGATTCCCATTATCGCAATCACAGCACATGCACTTGTTTCAGACAGAGAGAAATGTCTCGATGCCGGCTGTACGGAATATCTGAGCAAGCCGATCAAATATGAAGTATTACACGAAATGGTGGACCGTTATTTGACAGAAAAAGCAGGGGTGCTTTCGAATTAATTTGAAGTGTGAATCAGCTTGTATGTGAGTCGCGCGACTGTAGCAGGCATTAATCACGGACACGGCCCCCATTCGTTTTTCGTGATAGTCCAGTCGCTTTTATTCTGTGTTTGAGACGCCGGTAGAGAAATATGAAATATGGCGCCCCCCTTTGAGTTCGGGCGATACCACATTGTTCCGCCAGAGGCATCTACCAGAGACCGGCTTAATGAGAGGCCGATGCCGAGCCCTTCTTTCTTACTTGTGGCAAAGGGAGTAAACAGCCGTTTTTTGAAGGTGTCCGGAATACCTGCTCCTGTATCGGTTACGGAAATCACAACTGTGGAATCAGCGGTAGATGTGGTTGTGATTGTTAATATCCTTGGTAACGGGGTTTCTTCCATTGCTTCAACGGCATTTTTGATCAAATTGACGAGTACCTGCTCAATCTGAACCCGATCTGCATACACCGTGGTGAAGTTGTTTTCAGCAACTAGATTGACCTGGATCTGTTGCAGCCGTATTTTGTAATTAATTAACTGGATTGCACTGCGGATACAGTCGTGAATATTGAACAGTAACCGTTGCTGTTTTCGCTTTGCAGCCAACGATTTCAGCCTGCGCACGATTTCACCTGAACGCAGAGATTGCATTTCAATTTTTGTAATGAACTCTGAAATATCGCCCCCCTGTTCCAGAACATTCCGCATGCAAGAACTATAGTTGGCAATGGCTGTTAACGGTTGATTTAACTCATGTGAGAGGCCTGCTGCTAATTCCCCCATCACGGCCAAACGTGAAACGTGTGCCAGTTCATCGCGATATTCCTGGACCATCCTGTTCGCTTCTTGTCGTTCTGTAATATCCTGTATTGTCCCATGCATGAGCAATGTTTCGCCATCAATGCTCTTCTTCAGAGCGGCCTGCTCAAGCACATATCGAATTTCTCCATTTGCGCGAACAATTCGGTGCTCAATACTGAATGGTAAATCGTTCTTCAGTGTATTTTCGATGACACGTCTTACAAGATCGCGGTCATCCGGATGAATGATTTCAAGAAATGCTTCATAGTTCGGTTGGAATCCTGAGTTATTTAAACCGAAAATACGATAGACCTCTTCGGACCACCAGAGAGTTTCCTCCTTGGTGTTCCATTCCCAGCTACCAATATGCGCTAACCTTTGTGCTTCAAAAAGTCTGGTATGCATATTATTGATTTCGATTTCGGAGAGTTTTCGATCATTGATATCCTGGATGATGACGAGAATTTCATCTGACAGATAGGGAAACAATCGGGCCTGAAACCAACAGATTTGCTCATTGATTTTTAATGTGTATTCAAACGATGCCGTTTTGTGGGATAGACCAAGTTCCTGCTGGGCCGCTTCGAACAGTTCGACAACGTGTCTGGGGAGAATGTCGTGCACTTTTCTGTCAAGAAATTCTTCGGGTGGCAGATATAGTTTTTTGTGATCGCCGCATTCATATCCGACAATGGTTCCATCGGCGCTTAAGTGAAAGAATAAGTCCGGATTGACTTCCAGCATGGCATGCAGGTGCGCAGTCTTTTGAGCAACTTTTTTTTCCGCGATCAGGCGGTCGGTGATATCAACGGCTGACCCGATAATTTGAATCACGTTGCCTGCCTCGTCAAACAGTGGGCCGAATGTGATATCAAGGTCCATCCGTTTCTGTTCTGACAACCGCGCTTTCGTATCAAAGCGAACCGTTTCTCCTGTCGCTGCCCGCTGGAAAGCCTGCTCCAATTGTGCTTGCGTTTCAGTCGAATACGACCACCAGTATGTATTCCAGAAAGGCTTGCCAATCACGTCCCTTTTATTCAGCTTGGCTGCTTCAAGCGGGCAGCGATTGATTTCCAGCAGGATTCCCTCCGTCGAATAGACTCCGACAAAGACAAATAAACTGTCAAGAATATCCTGGGTTCGTTTGTTGGCAGTCAGCAGTTGTGTTTCTATCCGCTTCCGTTCCAGAATTTCCCGTCTGAGGTTTTCATTCATGCGGGCTAATTCAGCCATTCTCGTTTCGATATCTGGTTTCAGAGTCTTTTTTCCAAGCCATTCAAATTCCCGGTTATTGACCGCGCTCATGAATACGCGGTTTTCTTTTTGTGCCCCCCCATTTCCTGTGGAGAGGGCAGGCACCTGAGCCAGGTGGCCGTTTTGAAACAATGATTGCACGAGTTCGTGGGTTCTGTTTTTCCACTGAGTGAGTCTGAAAATGCTGCCCAGAGCCGTCACCCAGATGACACTTAGTGAGAGGTAGCGACTTTCCCAGGTAAGTGGGGGAAAAGCGACAACCGGGCCAGGGAACAGGCGGTAGAGCGTCAGTGCCGAGCAGATGCTGGCGGCGAGCAGGAGAGGCCAGATCCGTGGCTGCCCGGCCACAAAAAAAATCGTCACCGCATAAAAAAACGGTACGGCGAGATTTAAGGGGACTTGCAAATCAATGAGAAAAATGAGAAGTGTGAGAAAACAGCTGATTACTAAAAGTCGAAAACTTTCTCGCTGTAAAATCATAGAACGTCCCTGTTGATCTGTGGAATCTGAAAGAATTTCCAATCCAGAAAGTCAAGACGCTAGTCTGATTTTCAGTTCTGCAAGAAATCCTTTTGTAATAATATCGATCAGATTTTGGGACAGAGATGCCTTATTATGACTTTTCCAAGCCAATTGATAAACCCCGATTTTTAAAATCTACAATGTTTGGTCGGACAAGTGGTGAAAAAACTGATCTGGCGGTTATTTCCCGGGAACTTCAAAGTCGTGTGTTGTTGATTCTTTGGGAAGGTCGATTTCGGTTTCATACCCGGGAAAGAGTGACATGCCGTGTGGATTCATGGCGGCTTCGTCTTCATTGTCCGGTATTTTTCCATCCAGACCGGAGATACGAACGATCATCGCACCACCAACGGTTCCTTTATTCGATTCTGTTTTGTATGTTCCCTGTTCGATAACAGCGATGACTGCAGGGCCCGAATTTCCCTTCTTACCATTTGGTTCGAACATTACTTCGCCATAAGGCACGGGCTGCCCCTTGTAAGTCACCTTCCCTGAAATCGAATACCGCGACGGCCCACTTTCTGCTGGTCCGCATCCAGAGAACAGAGTGGCAGTCAACAGAATTAAAAAACCAGCGACACGCCGGTCGGTGTCGCGGCCATCCTTCAAATTCTTCAACTTCATGGCGTAAAACCTCCTGTTGGTAGCCCATCCTGCCGTTGGGCGAGTGCTCTGTAAATCACCATGTCAATATTTTCGCTCACGAAATGGACAGATCCATCAGCCATTGAGTGATGAGCGCCTCCCACATGATAGCTTCCCAACCGGTTATTCATGATCTGATGCATGCCAACCAGACTCGGATTGCTTGTGGAACTGTTGATCGGATTCATGATGGCAACCGCAGTGGAATACATCGGACCGCCCGCCATGTAAAAACCGGAGGCCCAGGTGGCGTAATAGCTCGCACTGCCCCCTTGCAACTGCATGTAGCGAGACTCGCCCAGCATCAAAACATTCGTTGAACCATCGATCAGATCGCGCAGCCGGATCGCGGAATTATTGAAAAACATTCCATTATTCGATCCGATTCTGGTATTGGTATAGCCTGTGGAATTACAGCAACCTGTCGAAGATCCGTTCGCACAGCCTCCCATGATAGCCATATAAGAGAGATTGGCATTCCCTTCATTCGAATTGGGGTCGGAAGGACATTCATAAATGGAATTTCGTTCCAGTTGTTTAGCCGCTTCCGTATTCGCACTTCCGCCACCACCGGGATAAAGACCGAAAAAGCTTCCTGCGGTAGTGTTAAACAGTTGATAGCGGGGAGCCTGATCAATAAAGGGTAAGATCATAACGGTCCAGGGAGCCCCGCCTCTGGCACTGCCGCCTGCGGGGCAGGCACCTGTTTGACTGGTCACAACGCCTGAAGGAAAGACGCGGTGGGTGTCGTGATAATTGTGTAGTGCCAAGCCCATTTGCTTTAGTTTGTTTTTGCAGGTACTCCGCCGCGCTGCCTCCCGTGCCTGTTGCACAGCCGGTAACAGCAGGGCAATTAAAATGGCAATGATGGCTATTACAACAAGCAATTCAATAAGGGTGAAGCCAGATCGTCGTTTACTCATAGCGCCTCCAGAGAATTTGAGAATGGTCAGACCATAAAATCTCTATCAAGAGATTGCGATACTGAAACGGAAACTAACCAGAGCACGAAACAGACCGGGAAGAGGAATCTGTATGCTTTGGAAATAATTTGATATTCAGAAAAATCAAACAAGTGAAAATCCAAAAACACCAGTCCGTCAACCCGTTGGGATTGAGGTAGCCTGGCGAGAACTGTTTCCCGGAGAGGGGGAAATGCGCCAGACAAGTGGGGCATATCACCTTCTAAATCTTACAGGTTTAAAAGGCGTGCGTCTTTCATGTTAATATTCGGAGAGTAGATGTCAAGAACTTTTGAGATCGTAATTGATTGATACAGACCGAATACGCTTTCATTGGTTGCTTTGGGGAATATTTTGTTTTGGGTCTGCTTCCTGAGAGCATCGTGTTGATAGGTGGTAGCACTCATGTAGTGGGTAAATGTGTTTAATTTTCTACACCATAAACCGTTAGAATCTGGTCTTCATTTTTTTCCAAGTATGCGCAGGCACTCAAACACGTTCATGGATTAAAGCGTCAGATCGTTGAGAGGCGACAGCTATTTGAAAGCTGGCGTCAGCGACAAAAAGCGATGATGGGAGGTTGCTGTTGTAAGCTGCAGTTTGGAGTAGGGCGTCTGCTCAATGAGAGAGGGGAAGTTGCGTTGCACTTCCTGGAAATCACGTGTTTTGCGGTGATTTGCGCTGCGTCTTTAAAAGAAGATAGCCGAGGCGGGACTCGAACCCGCACGCCCTTTACGGACCCGGGATTTTAAGTCCCGTGCGTCTGCCATTCCGCCACTCGGCCATGTCTTTAAGATTATATAGTATATTGACTTGCATCGTGCAAGCAAAGAACCGCCATTATCTCAATTTTGAGGCCTGCCACATTCGAGTGGTTTCAGGCAGATTCCAATCAGAGAGCCCTGTTTTCAGGGGAATTAAATGGATTCGTCGACTAAACCGCGGGCGCGACGACGACGACGACGGCGGTGGAGCCAGCGTTCGCCATCTTCTGCTTCGGAAAAAAAGGAGCCGGAAAGCAAGCGGTAGAAAAATAAAAGGATAAAAGCCCCGCCAGTAGCCGCTAAAAAGCCGACCGTGCTGATCGGCGTCACACGGGCACCATCCCAGAAAAACATGAGCGTGCCGCATCCGACAACACTGCCGCCAATGCCCATCAGCAGCGTGCTAACCGCACCGCCGGGGTCTTTTCCAGGCATGATTGCTTTGGCGGCTAAACCGACTAAAGTACCAAAGCCGACCCAGACCAACATTTCGTTGATCGCTTCCTGGAGGATTTTGGTGGTATTGTCATCAAACATTTTGACGGTCCTTCGTCGGTAAATGCTTATGCTGTTGTAGTTTACTGAGTTATGGACGATGGGGAAGGTCGCTCTCTGAAGCGGCCTTTTATTATCCATTATTATCATTATCGTCAACCGCGGCCCAAAACTTGGGTTACGAACGATCTATTTGGTTTTTGATTAAAGTTTTGTCATAGAGCAGCCCATATATTCTCACTGCAAAATGCATCAAGAGCATCAACCGTTTAACCATTCATCCCGATGTGTTTCCACAAACGCATCGTCGTTCAGATGCGGATAGGCCTCGTAGATCCGGTTAATCTCTGCCCTTTGTCCAGGGCCCAGCGTTTCATTGGGATTCAAACACCAGATTCCTTTCAGCAAGCCCTGACGCCGGAGGATTTCATGAATGCCGGGAATGCAGCCCTGAAATCGATTGGCGACATCAAACAGCACGGCGTTACAGTCGGTGACTTCAGTGTTACGTTGCAAAAGGGAAAGTGGGATCGCCGATTCTGCTGCGGCGACTTGCTGGCATTCTTTGAAAATCTCAACGGCTTTGTGTGTCCAGACGGCCCAGTGCCCGAGCAGACCGCCGACGATGCGACGTTCGAGTTGTTTGCCTTCCGCAGGAAAACGAAAGGGGGTGACGAGATCGAGTATGATGTTGTCATCGTTGCCGGTATACAAGGCGATGTCGTCCCGTCCCGACTCGGCTACCGCGCGGATGACGTCGAGCGTGTGATAACGGTTGAAAGGAGCCATCTTGATCGCGGCGATATTTTCAATTTCACAGAAGCGACGCCAGAACGAGTAAGGCAGCAGGCGGCCGCCGACATCAGGCTGCAGATAAAATCCAAACACGGGGATGATTTCGGAAACAGCCTGGCAATGCTGAATTAAAGTGTCTTCATCGGCGGATTTGAGAGCCGACAGACTGAGTAAACCGAAGTGGTAACCGGCATCTCGCGCGAGGGTCGCTTCCTGTGTGGCCTGAGCGGTTTCACCACAGATGCCGGCGACGCGTAACAGGGGGACGCTTCTTTTCGTGTCGGCGCGATCCATTTCTTCCGCCGCCAGCTCCAGGACGGGTTGAAACAGATCAATGCCCGGCTTGCGGATTTCAAATTGTGTGGTATGTACGCCGACGGCCAGCCCGCCGACACCGCTGGCGATGTAATAACGCGAAAGGGCCCGTTGACGGCGTTCATCCAGTTTGCGAGCCGCCGTGAGTGCCAGTGGATGCGCGGGGATCGCCGTTCCCTGCTGTAACGTTTGCGTGATGAGAGAGGAATTCACGATTCTGCTTTCCTGTTTTGAAGCTTCGGTGTTGTGCAAAGAAGCCGCGTTAAAACTTGCCGCTGCGCGATTCGAAATGCGTTGGTTTACCCAGCAGAGGACGCTCGTTCCGGATCCAGTCGGCGATCCAGTGGATGATCTGATCGTCGTCCACCAGAGGCGCGCCATAACATTGATGCCCGTATTGTCCGTTGTTAAGTAACGCGTCTTGCGCTTCGGTTCCGGTGAACCGTGGTTGCTTGCCAAGCAGGGTTCCAAATTGTTCGCAGAGTTTACGGACGCTGAGAATGCGCGGTCCTGCTACGTTCAGATTGAAGGGGGGCGATGTGCCATCTGGCAGAGAACAGAGCGTCATCGCGTTGGCGTCTCCCTGCCAGATGACGTTAACGTATCCCATCGAGACATCAATGGTCTGTTCCTGGTAAACCTGCAGCGCGAGATCAACGAGCACGCCATAACGACATTCAGTGGCATAATTCAGGCGAATGATGGTCATGGGAATATTGAGGGTGCGGCTGAAATGTTCGAACATCCGCTCCCGACCCAGGCAGCTCATCGCGTATTCACCCACCGGATTCGGCTTGTCGGTTTCAACCGATCCCTGGCTTGATGCGGAAACGAGTCCGTAAATGTTCCCAGTCGAAAAGGCAGTGATCCGACTCTGCTGATATTTATTACAGACAAGCGCCGGCAGGTACGTATTCATCGCCCAGGTGAGCGATTCGTTTCCCGTTGCGCCGAATTTCATACCCGCCATATAAATCACATTCGGTACATCGGGCAGGCTGTTAATAAAATCGGCATCGAGCAAATCGCCTTTAATGGTTTCGATTCCCAGATCTTCGAGAGGCTGTCTGCTTGATTCGTCCGAAAAACGGCTCACGCCGATCACGCGGCGGTGAAGGCCTGTTTCTTGATCGGCGCGGAGAATCATGCGGGCTAAGGTCGGCCCCATTTTGCCGGCGATCCCCAGCAGAATCAGGTCACCTTCCGTTTGCTGCAGAGCCTGGATCACCCGAGGAGTCGGGCGGCTTAAGAGTTCGTCGAGTTGTGCTACGTTGTCGATGGTGGCAGGAAAGTCGGTCATGTTATATGTCGTATCGAAGTCTGTTTTATCGGGGTGAGATATCAAAGTGCTGTGTACGTGGTTTCGCACATTATGACAGGCTGGTGGCTGAAATGGAAATCCAGTCCTGTTTAAACGTGGGGAATCTCGCAGGCGAGCAGTTGATCCCAGTCCGGCAGGTCCGCGGAATTTTGCGAGAAGTAGCTGGCGATCACATTTCCCTTGTCGAGAATCAAAGCCGCCCCCAGTTGCTGAATATCTTTACCGGGAATTCCGGGCAGATAGCCGGAAAGGATTGTGGTTTTAAAGCCGGACCACCAGACGGCAGGGCCGATGGTTTCCGCCAGGTTGCCGCGTTTAACCTGGAAGAGTTCGTAGAGCTTTCGGTCCGGGTCACTGAAACTCTGCACGTTTTGCAGTTGATAACGGGACAGTAGCTGGTCGGCCTGTTCGTCGTCCATCATGTGGACGATGGCCAGTTGCAAATTTCGCTGTTTCAGTTGATCCGACAGCGCCTGCAGTTGTGCCAGGACCTGACGACAGAAGGGGCAGCCGCCATGTCTCAGAAATACGACAAGGACGGGATGCGCTTCTGAAAGTTCAGATAATGTTTTTCCCTGCGATGACGGGAAAGCGGCCAGCGCCTGCTTGAATTGATTTTGATCCATGCGTCACTCTCGGATAAAGAAATTGATGTCACTTCAGTCAGAGAAGTTGCCGGGCTTCAAGCAAAGAATCGTCAGCGCGGCAAACACAGTTTCAGTTTACCATAACGCGTCGGGATTTTCCTGGTGGAAATCACGGATGTCCTGCACGGTGTTTTCAATGGTTTCCAGATCGGAATAGAACATGGCGGTCGGATCGATTTTTTTCTGGTCCAGGAAATCAATTTCCGATCGGAGCTGCGGGTTTTCCGCAGCGCGGGGCAGAATCACCAGCCAGAACAGACTGAGCGAGAACGTCAACAACAGAAACCAGCCCCACTGGCGGCGTTTTACGCTGCCGTTTTCAGGACGCTGGTGTTCTGGCATGGCTTGCTGCACGTGTACGGTCAACGTTTTCACTGACGGTTGAGAGATTAAAAGAGTTCGTGAATCACTTCACCGTGATCAATGGCGGCGATCGGTCTACCGGAATGATCGAGGAAATGGAGATTGGGGTCCATGCCTAAAACGCGGTAGATGGTGTGATGAATATGACCGGGTCGAACAGGACGATCGGCGGGGGAATCACCCAGTCGATTGGTGGACCCGATAATGCGGCCCCCTTTGACACCGCCGCCCCCCATCAGACAGCACATCGAATTGCCCCAGTGATCGCGGCCGGGTGTTCCCTGGCTCAGGGGAGGACCACCGTTGCCGCCGTCGTTCATGCGCGGAGTTCGGCTGAATTCGCCGCAGAGTACGACGAGCACTTTTTCGCTCAAGCCGCGCTGGGCAAGGTCTTCAAACAGCGCGCTGACGGCCTGGTCCACGCGGGGAAGATAATTGTCGTAACCGCTTTGTAAATTCCAGTGATGGTCCCAGCCGCCGAAATGCACGGTGACGAAGGTGGTTCCCGCTTCGACCAGTCGCCGTGCCAGCAGGACACTTTGGCCCCAGGTATGACGTCCATACTGTTCGCGGATTTTTTCGTCTTCGGAATTCAGATCAAAGGCCTGACGGGCTTTGTCGCCGGTCACCATCTCATAGGCTTTCTGATCCAGCCGATCCATCGAACTGAGCATACCCGACTGATCTACGTCTTTACGAAGCTGGTCGAACGTCTTGAGTAGTTCTTTGCGTTCTTTCAGGCGTTCAATTGATAATCCACCTGCCAGATTTAAATTTTTAACCTGAAAATCTTTGTTGTTCGGATCAGAGTCCGTCTCAAAGGGATCGTGCTGCACCCCGAGAAAGTTTCCGCCGAAGTATCCCGGTCTTAAACCAATGCTGGAAGCATAGGGGACCGAAACATAAGCGGGCATACTGGGGTCGCGTGGTCCGAGGACTTTGGTTGCCATGGAAGCGATGGAAGGATTGAGTCCGGGTGTGCTGCCGCCGCTCACGCCGCCGCGTCCGGTGAGCATCCAGTGCCCGCCGGTAAAATGGTCGCCGGTATTGTGATGCAGGGAACGGACGAGCGAAAATTTGTCCGCGCATTTCGCCTGTAGCGGAAACATCTCTGTAATGTCCATGCCGGGGACATTGGTGTGGATGGGATTCCAGATTCCCCGATTCTCAAGAGGGGCATCGGGTTTCATGTCGTAAGTGTCCATATGGCTGGGACCACCGTCCAGCCAGAGCAGAATGACGGACGTATCTTTGGCCTTCACTCCCTGCTGTTCCGCGTTTTCTTTGGCATGTAAAATTTGCGAGAGGCTCGCCGCACCCATGCCTGCCACACCGACTTGCAGAAAATGACGCCGACTCACTCCGTCACAGTACTTGCCCGATTTTCCAAATCCAACACGGAACATTATTTGAAATCCCTTGTGCGAATTAATGATAAGAGACCTTTGATGCGTATATTTTATGCATCAGAATAGGATATCGTCAATAATGAAGTACTTTAATTCGTAATCTTTGGTTAGCCTGTCTCAGTAGAACCTTAAATCGGGTGCCTTTGGTTCAGTTGATTCGGTTTATTCCCTCTGTTTTCTGTTTGGCAGAGCGGTAAATGACTCCATTGATTTCGCCCCCCATCATCAGGATTGCGCCTGTCATATACAGCCAGGCTAAGAGTACGATGAATCCGCCCAGAGTGCCGTAGGTTTCATTGTAATGCGCGATGTTTTCGACATACACACGAAACCCTTGCAGCATGATGACCCAGCTGATGACCACAAACAGGCTACCGGGCGTAAATATTTTCCAGGGAAGTTTGACACTGGGGACGACCCAGTAGATGACCGACGTGGAAATCAGCATGAAGCCACAGGCAACCGACCAGCGAACTCCCGCCGACAGTAGCAGGTGTAACCAGGGCGCATAAAAGTTCGCCAGCAGTAAACTCGCCAGTGCGGGGCCGATCACCAGCAGGATCATCGAGAGTAACAGCAGGATGAGCACGCCGAATGTTAATAACAGCGAGAGTCCGCCTGCCCGCCAGAACGTTCTGCGATGATCCACTTCGAAAACCGCATCCAGGCCTGTTCCCATAGTGAGAAACAGTCGCGTGCCCCCCAGTGAGAGCAGGAACAGTCCTCCTGCAATCAGGCTGTATGTGGTTTTACGTTGAATATCCGCGATCTGAGCAAACAGCATTTGAGAAACGTTTTGCGGGAGTCCCTGATTGATGGCGTTTTCCATGCTGAGAATCATGCCTTTGATTGGCAATTGTGCCACGCAGGCGATAATCACAATCAGTAAGGGGATCAATGTAAACATTGCATAATAGGCGAATTGCGCGCTGTGGGCGCTGAGCCTGTGTTGACTGTATCCTTTCAGCGAAAGGTAAATCAAATTCCAGGGGGTAAGTCCCCCAAACTTCCACATCGCCCGAAAACCGATCTTACCGAGTTGAATCTGTTCCTGTTCTGTCATGTCGAACCGTTCATAAGTATTGCTGTTAAATGATTTACGCGCTGAAATATCTCACACACTGAATTCTGCTTGAGAGCGTTATAATTTATATAATCATTAAAGATTAACATTTTGAAATGTCGATTAAGTTGATAATGGGCGCTCTTTCTCAAAAAGGCCCCGTATGCGAACTGACAGTTATCTTCTATTTTTAACGCTCAGAGATTGACCGGATTTCAAAATGAATTCGTTACTGAAAATTAGTGCGGGAATTTTACTTTGTCTGCCCTTAGCCGGCTGTGTCGGACCAGGCTATTATGATCCTTCAACGGGCATGGTCTGTGGCGGCGAGATGTATAGCCCCACCAATTTTGTAGATGATATCAAATGTTCGCTCTCGAAGCACCGTGCCCAGCGGATGAACCAAAATTGCTGCGATCCGTGTGACAGCTGTAATGTTTGTGATCCCTGTGGCAGCTGCAATCCCTGTGGGACCTGCCGCAAACATGGTTTTGGAAAGAAACTTCCGGGCATGCTGGCTTCCGGCACCTTCAGTTATGGCTCAAGTGAAGGCTCCGGTGATTACTACCCGATGGATTCCTATCCGACACCAAATTACGCACCCCAGTCCAGTTGCCCGCATTGTGGACCTCAGGGAGGGACGTTTGCTCCTGAATCAAACATGCATGAATCCGTGATGCCCGGCACGATGTCTCCCGAGACATACGCGCCCGAGACTTATTCACCTGAGACCTACTCGCCCGAGGCATACTCACCCGAATCGGGATCGCCTGCTCCCGCCACAGTAGTTCCTCAAAAAGTAACTCCTCACAAAGGTCCCGGTGGCGCCATTCTCAAGCCAGCTCCCGCACCTGCTGCAGAAGAGCCGATGTCGTCTTATGTACCACCGGCCTTGATGCGGACTCCGACCGTCATTCCCAGTAGTGCCAGTCCCAATCAGGGAGCCCGTCGGGTTCAATGGGTTCCCGCTCAGATTCACTAAGAGAAACGGAATTCTGATACATTCGGGACTCTCTTTCGAAGGAACGGTAGGAATCCGTGACTGATTACGGGTTCTGAACTTGAAGGGAGATATCGGGTGTATCAATTTGATCCAGAAAATCAGGGCACTCTTTCACGTCGAGGTCCTCTTGTTTTCTCATCCCTGCTGCTGAGTGCGTGTTGTTTTCTCTGTTTACCAGCAGCAGAAATTCAATCCGCCATCTATCAAGTGGGCCCCGATCAGAAATATCATCAGGTCGAAAATGTTCCCTGGGAAAGTCTCGTCGCCGGGGATGAAGTGCAGATTCACTGGCGACCGCAGCCTTATCATACAAAGTGGGTTCTCTGTCGCCGGGGAACCAAAGACAAGCCGATCGTGATTAAAGGCATTCCTTCCGAGAAAGGGGAATTGCCGGTGATCGATGGACGCCGTGCGATGACGCGTCCTGAATTGCGTTTCTGGGGAGAGCAGCGCGGGATCATCAAAATCGGTGGCGCCCGCGATCCGGCGGATACGATGCCGGCCTATATCGTGATTGAGAATCTGGACATTCGCAGCGCGCGACCTTCGTTCTTTTATTTCAATTCGGAAGGACTGCAGAAGTATTTCCAGAATGCGGCTGCGATTTTTATCGAAAAAGGAGAGCATATCACGATTCGTAACTGCTTCCTGCATGATTGCGGAAATGGTTTGTTCGTGGCATACGAGACCAAAGACTTACTGGTAGAGAACTGTTCGATTTATCACAATGGGATCTCAAACAGCTATTACGAGCACAACGTCTACACGGAAGCAGCGGGAATTACTTTTCAGGGAAACTATCTCGGCCCTCTGCGAAAAGGCTGTCTGGGAAACAATCTTAAAGATCGTTCTGCGGGTCTGGTCGTGCGATATAACTGGATCGAAGGGGGGAGCCGCCAGTTGGATCTGGTCGATTCGGAAGGCGGTGATACCATTCGTTATGATCCCCGCTACCGAACCACGTATGTTTATGGCAATGTGCTGATTAAACAGCCCGAGGATGGAAACAGTCAGATCATTCATTACGGCGGCGACAGCGGCGATGAAAGTGCCTACCGCAAAGGGACGCTGTTTCTGTATGACAATACGATCGTTTCGCGGCGGGAATCGACAACTCTGGTCAGGCTCTCTTCGAACGGGGAACACCTGGACTGCCGCAACAATATTTTATACACGTCGCATGCGGGCAGCAGCTTTGCGATTCTTGATGAATTGGGAACTGCTATACTCAGTCACAACTGGTTGAAAAAGGGCTGGAAAACAGCACATTCCCGCAGCGTGGGAAATGTGGACTCGGAAGAGGAGATCAATTCGGACGAAAATCCCGGCTTTCAGGACGTCGAAAAAAATCTGTTTTTTCTCACTCCGAAATCAGCGTGCCTGAACAAGTCGGGTGTTTTGCCGAAAGCCGTTCAGGAGAATTTTCCCGTTGAGAAACAGTTCAACGGTCCACGGGGAACGAAAGAACGCCCCGCAGATTCGCTAAAAGATCTGGGGGCGCTCGGAAGGCAATCGGAAGAGTAAGCGGTCTTACCTTACTTTGTTGATTTGAACTGATTGGCGACTTCAACCAGAGTTTTGACCATGCAGCCGGTTCCCCCCCCTTCACGATGAGGGAGATTCGCCCCTGCAAACGCCGGTCCGGCAATATCGAGGTGCACCCAGGGAGTTTCGTTGACAAAGTGTTCCAGGAACTTGGCGGCGGTAATCGCACCACCCCAGCGCGTTCCGATATTCTTCAGGTCGGCGACATCACTTTTCAGCTGTTCGCCAAACTGAGGAAGCATGGGCATCTCCCAGACATCTTCGCCACTGCTTTTGGCGGCGTCCTGAACGGCTTTTGACCAGTTTTCATCGTTGGAAAAGACGCCGGTGACTTCTTCTCCCAGCGCGACCACGCAAGCGCCAGTCAACGTGGCGAGGTCGATGATTTTTGCTGCGCCGCGATCGACGGCCAGTGTGAGTACATCGGCCAGAACGAGTCGCCCTTCGGCATCGGTGTTAAGGACTTCAATCGTTTTTCCGTTACGGGCGGTCAGCACGTCACCCAGTTTATACGATGAGCCGTTGACCATGTTTTCCACGAGTCCCATGTAACCGATGACATTGACGGGTAAGTTGAGCCGGGCGATGGCAGTCATCGCGCCCAGGACTGCAGCAGCCCCCCCCATATCACACTTCATGGTTTTCATGCCATCGCTCGGTTTGAGCGAAAGTCCGCCGCTGTCAAAGGTGACGCCTTTACCGACGAGTGCCAGAGTGGGGGCAGAGGAATCAGCGCCCTGGTGTTTGAGAATCGCCAGTCGCGGTGGTTGATCACTGCCTTGTGCGACCGCCAGCATCGAGCCCATTTTTTCCTGCTGGAGTTGTTTCTCATCGAGAACTTCTGATTCCAGTCCGTATGTTTTTGCGATTTCTACGACACGCTCGGCAAAACTGATCGGGAAAATATCACCTGCGTGGCGGTTGACCATTTCCCGCGCCAGATTGATCGATTCACCCAGAATCGTTCCCCGTTCGACGGCCTGCTGACAGGCGGTCTGGTCTGAAGCTTCAGTACCTGCGATCAAGATTTCCTGGAACGGATGCCGGGCCGCTTCTTTACGGTATAAGTCCTGCCCGACCGAACCGACAATCATCGACGCGGTAATGAGACAGGCCGCTTCATCTGCAGTGACTGAAGTCTTTTCCAGATCAGGTAGTAGAACGGCAGCACGCGTGTTTTGTTTCGTGGAAATTGTGCGGGCGGCTGTCATCATCGCTTTTTCCAGCGAAGCCAGAGAGAGGTCGGTTGCAGGTCCCAGTCCCACCAGCAGGATGCGCGGCGTTTTGATCTCTGTTAAGCCGAGCAGTGAAGACGTGGCGGCGAGTTTGCCGGTGAAGTCTTCATGTTCGATCAGGCGGGTGATCAGCCCTGATAAGGATTTATCCAGTTTAGCAACCACTGGGGTGAGCGGCGCGGACTCAATCAGACCAATGACCAGCCAGTCAGCGGAGAGGGATGAAATCGATTTATTCGTAAATTGCGTACCCATTAGTTCTTCAAATCCCTTTATCGTTAGAAAATTTCAGATTAAAATAAGCTGCTTCCACAGTCTAACAGATCAGGAGTAAAAACCAAATGCGAGATATCAGGATTGCCGCCGTTCAGTTTGAACATCGCAATGGAGACAAAGCGTATAATCTGCAACGAATTCGTGAACTCTCTCAACAAGCCGTGGCGCAGGGAGCGGAAATTGTCAGCTTCCATGAATGTTGTATCCCGGCTTACACGTTTGTGCAATCATTTTCGAAGGAGCAATTGATTGATCTGGCCGAGCCCGTTCCAAATGGTCCGAGCACTCAGGAACTGATGCAGATTTCGCAGGAGGTCGGGGTTCCGATTCTGGCGGGGCTGTTCGAAGTGGATGAGGGGGAAGTCTATAACACGTATGTCTGCGTGGATGGAACGGAGCTTGTGGCGCGCTTTCGAAAGTTGCATGCGTTTGTGAATTCGAATCTTTCTTCCGGCGATGAATATGTCGTGTTTGATGTGCGCGGCTGTCGGTGCAGCATTCTGATCTGTTACGATAATAATCTGGTCGAAAACGTGCGGATGACGGCGCTCCTGGGGGCGGATATTATTTTCATGCCGCACGTTACCTGCTGTCTGCCGTCGGTCATGCCCGGTCGGGGACTGGTAGATCCACAGCTCTGGCACAATCGGGATCGAGACCCGGTGCGGCTGCGACAGGAATTCCAGGGACCGAAAGGCAAAGGCTGGTTAATGAAGTGGCTGCCGGCGCGAGCCTATGATAATGGTATCTACGCGGTGTTCACAAATCCGGTTGGCATGGACGATCAGGAAGTCAAACCGGGACTGTCAATGATCTTGGACCCGTTCGGAGAAATTATCGCCGAATGTACGAACCTGGGTGACGATATCGCTGTCGCACTCTGCACGGAGGAAAAACTGTCGCAAGCCGGTGGGCGGCGTTATATTCGGGCACGACGTACTGATCTCTACGGCAAATTGGTGGAAGCTTCTAATGAGCCGCCCGTGACGCAGCCGGGGTGGGAACTCAAACCGTCTGCAAAATGAATCAGTCTGATTTCAAAGCGGGATCTTTGAAGCCTGCTTCCTGAAAACCTTTCGCGCGGAGTTGGCACGAATCACAGTGGCCGCAGGGCGTGCCATCGGGAAGCGGGTCGTAGCAGCTATGTGTTAAACCGTAATCGACGCCCAGTGCCATGCCTTGATTGATGATCTCGGCTTTGGTCAACGAAATCAGCGGCGTGTGAATCTTCCAGTTCCCGGAATGTTCCACGCCGGTTTTGGTTGCCAGGGAAGACACGTTCTGAAACGCATTGATGAATTCCGGGCGGCAATCAGGATAGCCGCTGTAATCAACGGCGTTCACGCCGATGAAAATATCAAATGCGTTCAGCGTTTCTGCCCACGCTAAAGCGAGCGAAAGGAACACGGTGTTGCGTGCGGGAACATAAGTAATGGGAATCCCGGTTTCCAGATCGTGTTCGCTGCGGTCTTTCGGGACATCGATATCTGCTGTCAGGGCCGAGCCGCCGAAAACGCGCAAGTTGAGTGGGAAGATCACAAACTGTTTCACGTCAAATGCCTGGCAGACTTTTTTGGCTGCTTCGAGTTCATGCCGATGCCGTTGACCATAATCGAATGACAGCGCATACAATTCAAAACCGGCGTCTGCGGCGATTGCCAGCGTGGTTGCCGAATCAAGTCCGCCACTGACCAGAACGACGGCTTTGGGGGGATCATTTGTCATTTATCGAAACACTCCACTATAGATCTCGCGCTAAAAAAGCAAACTAGCAGGAGCGATCAGCGGATGCAATCCTCTTGGAAAGCAGGATCTGGTTTTTCACGAACTCAATGAAAGTTGTGAAGAAAACTGCTTTCAATATCCGTATTGCGCTTCGAGAGCAAGTGCGGCGAATAAATTTCGCGATCCCGAGTATTGATAACCGAAGGGCATAATCCGAGGATTATACATGCGATCATAGTTGCCGAAGCCTCGGAACTGCAGGGAGCCAAAACGGAACGAAGGTCGATAACCATTGTAGTAAAAAGTGCGTCCCGGATAAGGGGAGCCGAACCAGTTGGAGCGAATCAGATCGCTATACAGGTCAAGCGCGGGGACGGATTGCAGATTTGCAAAATAGGCGTTTTGCGACCAGGGCCACGAATTGGTGTAGGCAGAATACCGACTCGGGGCAGCCATGCGATTCATCAGCGGTCGACGTGGTGAATTACAGTTCGCGCATTCAGGCTGTGAAGGGACAGCGGGGATATCGCGCGGGACAATCACGATGGAATCAACGGTCTTTTCGGACGAGCCGGTCAGAGCAGGGCCATTTACGCTCGGCAAATGGATTTCCCGGGTCGCGTAAGAATTCCGACCAGGCGCGGGTGAAATCTGAACAACCCAGGTCGAACTGGTATCTGGTTTGGAAGGTACTTTCGCTGCTGCAGATGAATTGTGAGTATTGCCTGCCAGGAGGCAGACAACTGTCAGGGTGAAAGTCAGGGTGTGTTTCATGGTAGATACTTTTGAACTCAGAACGATATACGAATGCTGTGGTCTTGATTTCAGCCACCAACGGGCCGAATTCTATCCTAGAGGGGCAAATAGACCATTTACCAACAAAAATCCCGATTCTACGGTGAAAAAGCATAAATTATCGTGTCATTCTCACTCCGGGCCAGTGGTCGGCTTGATGGATGACTGCCCGCAGATTAATCTGCCTATGCGTAGTTTGAACAATACTGCAAGCTATGCGGGGACTTACATTCACATTTGAAACGCAGTGGAGAAACACCGTGGCGGCAAAAGCCTGGGGAGGACGATTTCAACAGCAGACGGATGCGCGTGTTGAAGCGTTTACGGAATCAATCAGTTTTGACAGCCGACTGGCGGCGGTGGACATCCAGGGCTCGCAGGCGCATGCACGGATGCTGGCGAAGGTCGGTTTGATTTCCGACGATGAATGCCGGCAGATCGTTGAAACGCTGACGCAAATCGGCAAGGAAATCGAGCAAGGGCAGTTTGAGTTTCGTTTTGAACTCGAAGACATCCACATGCACATTGAAAGTGCCTTGACGGAACGCATCGGCGATATCGGCCGCAAGCTGCATACGGCACGCAGTCGAAACGATCAGGTTTCGACGGATCTGAAACTCTACACACGCGAAGCCATTCAGCGGATCGATTCTCTGCTCAAAGATCTGCAGGTTGCCTATGTCGAACGCTGTGAGCGGGATCAGGATCTGGTACTGCCCGGCTTTACACATTTGCAGCGGGCCCAGCCGGTGAAAGCCGCGCATTACTGGCTCGCGTATTGTGAAAAGTTTGACCGGGATCGTCAGCGTCTGGCCGATTGTCTGAAGCGGGTGAATGTGTCCCCTCTGGGAGGTGCCGCGCTGGCAGGAACCTCACTGCCCATCGATCGACATTATTCTGCCGAATTGCTTGAGTTTACCGATGTCGCCCGTAACAGCCTGGATATTTCCAGTGACCGGGATTACCTGGCCGAATTCTGTTTCTGTATGGCGCTGATTGCCACACACTTGAGTAACTGGGCCGAGGAATGGATCGCCTGGTTTTCGACCGAGTTCGGTTTTATCAAACTGCCCGACGCGTTTACGACCGGTTCGTCGATCATGCCTCAGAAACGAAATCCGGATGTGCTGGAGTTGATTCGCGGCAAGTCGGCCCGCCCGATTGCCAACGTCCAGCAGATTCTGGTTCTGCTCAAAGGTCTGCCGATGGCTTATAACCGGGACATGCAGGAGGACAAGCTGGCGCTGTTCGACTCTTACGATACGGTTGCCGCCTGTCTGGAACTGGCTGCGGCGATGGTGGAAGGGGCAGAACTGCAGCAGGAAACGATCGCCGCCAAGCTGGAAGACGGCTTCCTCGACGCGACCGCTCTTATGGAATACCTGATCAAAAAAGGGACCCCGATGCGAACCGGTCACGGCATCGTTGGAAAACTGGTGGCACTGTGCGAGTCACGCAAGTGCAGGCTGGTGGATCTCCCGCTGGAAGAACTGCAGCAGTCTTGTGCACAGATTGAGAATGATATCTATCAGGTGCTGGGGGCACGAAATGCCATGGCGGCTCTCTGCAGCTTCGGTTCCGGGGGAGAAGCACCGGTCAAAGAACAGTGGCAATACTGGAAAGAAAAGCTTGGCTTATGAACGCGTGTTGAAACGGCTTTGAACTTCTATTGATCCTGCGAAAATCTGACATTAAACGTTCATGAGAAACATCAAATTAACGCTGGCCTATGATGGATCGGAATATGCCGGTTGGCAGGTACAGCCGAACGGTCACTCGGTGCAGGCGTGCGTGGAATCGGCCATTGAAAAGTTGACTCAACAGCGAAGCGGGGTTCTGGTAGCCGGGCGGACTGATGCCGGCGTGCATGCTTTGGGGCAGGTGGCGAATTTTCAAACGGAGTCGGCAATTCCGTGTCAGAATATTCAATCCGGTTTGCAGCGTTTTTTACCGGACAGCATCTGCGTCCGAGAAGTGGAGGAAGTCGGAGAGTCGTTCCATGCGACTTATTCCGCGGTCCAGAAACGTTATCGCTACGTGATTCATAATACGGCCGTGAGTTATCCTTTCCTGAAACGGTATGTTTCTGAATATGCCAGACCTCTGGATGAAACACGGATGCACGCTGCCGGGCAGTTGCTGCTGGGAAAGCATGATTTTCGTTGCTTTGAATCGCATTTTCCCAATAAAGCAACCAGCATACGGACCATCAAAGAACTGACCGTGCAACGCACGTCCGTCTGGCCGGTGTGGGGCGCGAAAGCGTGCTTATCGACATCGGAGGCGAGTTCACTGGCTGCGGAATTTATTATCGTTGATATTGTGGCGGATGGTTTTCTCTACAATATGGTGCGTGCGATTGTGGGGACCTTGATCGAAGTCGGCGTCGGCCGCTGGTCGCCGGAAAAGGTACAGAACATTCTGACGTCAATGGACCGTTCACAGGCAGGGGCAACAGCACCCGCCTGTGGACTGTATCTCGTTCAGGTTGACTATCCAGACTGATTTTTTCAAAGTACGTTTAAACCTTGTGAGACAAAATTACGTTACCTGAATGCCAGATTGCCGTCTGGAATATTGATCGTTACTCCTCCGGAAAGTGAAAGATGAGTCAACAACCCCCTCCTTTACCTCCGAATGACGCCGATGAGCCCATTTTTCTGGACCACTCATTTGACGGAGAGGGAGAACGGATTGATGATGAGAATGGACACATCTTTCCCTGTGAAGGCTGTGGTTCCGATCTGGTATTTAATATCAACACACAAAAACTGAAATGTCCGCATTGCGGTTTCGAAAAAGAAATCGGCTTTGATCCCGATCAGGAAGTGGAAGAGCAGGATATTTACGGCATGCTGGCGCATCTGCAGGAGCTTCGTGAAAACCCGGAAGCTGCCAGTGATGAGCGAGAGCAGGAAGTCCGCTGCGAAAGCTGCGGCTCGACATTATTGTTTGTGGGCACGGTGACCAGTTCCGAATGTCCCTATTGCGCGTCTCCCATTCAACTGGAAAACGCACATACTTCCACAAAGCGGGTTCCCGTTGACGCGGTGCTGCCGTTCCTGATCGAACAGCAGGTAGCGCGGCAGAATCTGAGAGCCTGGGTAAAATCGCTCTGGTTTGCGCCGAATGAGTTTATTGAAAAAGGGGCCGAGGGAACTTTTCATGGGGTCTACCTCCCGTATTTTACTTTCGATTCCATGACCAGTACGCGGTATTCCGGGCAGCGCGGCGAATATTATTATGTAACGGTCGGCAGCGGTAAAAATCAAAGACGGGTACGTCATACAAGGTGGTATCCGGCCTCTGGTGCCTTTCAGCGTTTTTTTGATGATGTGGTGATCCTGGCTTCCCAGGGATTGCCTCGAACATTGATTGAGGAATTGGAACCGTTTCCGATGCAGAAGCTGGTACCCTTTCGACATGCTTATCTTGCCGGGTTCACCGCGCGCACCTATGACATTGAGCTTGATGACGGCTTTGGGTTCGGCAAACAGCGGATCGACGCGGAACTGCATTCCGACGTTTGCAGACGTATTGGGGGAGATACGCAGAGCGTCGATTCCATCAACACAAAATACGACGCCATTACCTATAAACACTTGTTGCTACCACTCTGGCTGATGACCTACAAGTATAAAGGGGAACTGTATCAGGTCGCCGTCAATGCCTCGACAGGAGAAGTGAATGGTGAGCGCCCCTATAGCTGGGTCAAAATCCTCTTCGCATCACTGCTGGCAGGGGCAATTGTGATTGGCGGCCTCGTGCTTGGTAACCATTAATCTGCAGGCAAAAAACTCCCCATTCAAGCAAAACAGGGGTGAGTCTGGCGATCTGAACTCCTTTTTTCGCGAGATTTGCGACGAGTCTCCAGAAATTGGAAACTGATGCCTCTGAACGGTTGCTGATCAGCCGGAAGGGAGGTAAAAAACAAGGCATTCAATATTAAACTTTTCGAAAGTTCATTGAGCAATATTCATTGTTAAGGAGTGGTTAAGAGATGAATCATCCGATTCGCGTTGCGGTAACAGGGGCGGCTGGCCAGATTGGTTATGCCATGTTGTTCCGCTTGGCCTCCGGGGAAATTTTTGGTCCCGATCAGCCTGTCATCCTGCACCTGGTGGAAGTTCCCCCCGTGTTGTCCGCTTTGGACGGTGTTGAGATGGAACTGGAAGATTGTGCATTTCCGACTTTGGCAGGTGTTGTAAAAGCAGACAGTGATCATCTGGAAGATGGTTTTGCTGATTGTAATTTCGTCATTTGTGTCGGAAGTATTCCCCGTAAAGCAGGTATGGAACGCGGCGACCTGATTCGCATCAACGGTCCGATTTTCACCAGCACCGGCAAGGCCATTGAAGCTGCCGCCGCTGATGATGTCCGGGTGCTGGTCGTCGGGAATCCCTGTAATACCAACTGCCTGATCGCGATGAGCAATGCTCCCAAAGTTCCCCGTGATCGCTGGTATGCCATGACACGACTGGATCAGAACCGGGCGATGACGCAGATTGCCAAGAAAGCCGGACAGCCGGTTTCCGCCGTGAAGAACATGAACATCTGGGGCAACCACTCGGCGACTCAGTTCCCTGATTTTTATCATGCCACGATTCATGGAGCTCCGGTTCCGGAAATCATTGGAGATCATGACTGGTTGCGTGGTGAATTTATCGAAACCGTTCAAAAACGTGGTGCCACTGTGATTCAGGCACGCGGCGCTTCGAGTGCTGCCTCTGCTGCGAATGCCGCTCTGGACACGGTCAAAAGCATCATTACTCCTACCGCGCTCGGCGAGAGTTTCAGTGCCGCCGTCTGCAGTGACGGCAGCTATGGTGTGGATGAAGGTTTGATCTGCGGATTTCCTGTAACCAGCGATGGTACCACCTGGAAAATCGTAGAGGGAATTGAACACGACGATTTTGCTCAGGAAAAATTCAATGCGACCTTGCAGGAATTGCGAGATGAACGCGATGTTGTTCGCGATTTATTGCCTGGTTAATTTTTAAAAGTTGCTGAATCTGTGAAAGAGTCACGATCAATTGACGTGACTCTTTCTGTTTATAGACACCTTCCAATTACGCTTTTTCAGAGTCGATTATGAAGTCGGAAGAATTACGAACCGTTGACAACGAACATGTCTGGCATCCGTTTACTCAGATGCGTGCGCACCGGGACGAAAGTGTGCCGATTATCGAATCGGGCGACGGATTCTTTTTAACGGACGTTGACGGCCGTACTTATCTGGATGGTGTTTCTTCCCTCTGGTGCAACGTGCACGGTCATCGTGTGCCTGAAATTGATCAGGCGATCCGGGAGCAGTTGGATAAAGTCGCACATTCCACGTTGCTGGGCCTGGCGAGTGTACCCTCAATCGAGCTGGCGGCGGAATTAGTCAAACGTGCGCCGGCCGGACTGACGAAAGTTTTCTATTCTGACAGCGGTTCGACCGCCGTTGAGATCGCGCTGAAGATGGCGTTTCAGTATCACGCGCAGAAACCGGTCCCGGAAGATCAGCCACGCGATCTGTTTGCCTGTATGCAGCACGCTTATCACGGCGATACGATCGGTTCTGTCAGTGTCGGTGGGATCTCGATCTTTCATCAGATCTTCGGCAAGCTGCTGTTTGAAGCGGTGCAGATTCCCTGTCCGACGGCGTACCATCGTCCCGATGAATATTCGGAAGCCGGTTATCTGGAATTCTGCGATCAGGAACTGGAACGTCTGATTGTCGAGAATCAGCATCGGCTGGCGGCGTTTATTATTGAACCGCTGGTGCAGGGGGCCGCCGGGATGTTGATGCATCCGCCCGGTTATCTGAAACGGGTGCGTGAATTGACGGCCCGTTATGGGATACCGCTCATTGCCGATGAAGTGGCCGTGGGATTGGGACGGACCGGAACCATGTTTGCCTGCGAGCAGGAAGGGGTGTCGCCTGACTTTCTGTGTCTGGCCAAGGGGATTACGGGCGGATATCTGCCTTTAGCGGTAACGCTGGCGACGGAGGAAATCTTTGCCGCCTTTGATGCAGAGCCGTCAGACTACAAAGCATTTTATCACGGGCACACCTATACCGGTAATTCATTAGCCTGTGCCGCAGCGCTGGCGACGCTGGAACTGTTTGATACGCAGCAGACACTGGAGAACGTCAAACAGAATACGCAGGTCTTGTCAGATCGACTGGCAGAACTCAAAGATCACCCGCATGTAGGTGAGGTTCGGCAGAAGGGGGTGATGGTGGGGATCGAGCTGGTGGCAGACCGGGAAAGCAAAGCCGCGTTTCCCGCAGCGTGGCGCATGGGCCATCGCGTGACGCTCGCTGCGCGCAGGCAGGGGGTGATTGTGCGTCCGCTGGGAGATGTGGTCGTGCTGATGCCGGCTCCCGGGATGCCCGCGGATTTGATCGGTCAACTCTGTGATGTGGTGTTTGCCGCCATCGATGAAGCGATCCGTTTGCAGGTCGCATAGTGCAGGGCAGCAGGCGGAGAAGAGTTTACGGTTTTTTCGGGCTCTGATCAGCGGATGAGGAATCGTCCTGTTGGCCCATCTGCTTGAGGACCTCGCTGATATCCACGGTCTGAATGTCTTTCAGGCTCTCCATTGAAATATCTGGTCGATGAATCAGCTTTGCGGTTCTGCTACGGGCAAATTTCTGATCGCTGAGGGTGAACCGCCAGATCAGAAATGCCAGTGCGGTGCTGATGACCAGAAAAAGTGTGACGATATATTTGATGGCACCCGTTGAGGAAGTATTTTCTGTCATCACCGGGGGAAACCAGCGGATCTGCCGGGCGATCAGCAGAGGTGCAGTCTGCAGTTTGCCAGCGACTGAGGGATAACCATACTTCTTAAAGTAGTAACCGGTAATCTGGACAGCGGGCATATTTTTCAGATCGGTTCCCTGCGGGATACCTTCCGGAAGTTGCGTACAGAGCACCCGCCAGGGGTGCGTTCCGGAATCTTTTGAAAAGAACCAGCCTTCATAGAGCGTCTGGATACCAAACGAATTTTCATCAATGGTCAGTGGTGTGAGTCGCTTGAGCTGTCCTTTCACGGTCATCAGTCTCCCGCGGTATTCGGGAGACTCGGTCATGACGACCACGAACGGGGGTGCGGTTTCCGCCGATTTTTCCAGGACATTCTGCGGAATGGAAGCTGCTTTTGCGAGCAGATAATATAGCGTGTCCGCTTCATGGGCCCGTATGCCGAGCGTGCTGTCGGTAACGGGTTGCATGATCTGCGGATCGACACGCACATCGTACTCTCCATTTTCTAGTTGCGAGTGGGCCGTCTCGGGGAGTTTCACTTGCGGCTTTGACTCTGACCGGAACTCATCCGGTTTCAGTTTCACATCTTCTTTGACGCTGAAGTCAATTTCCCGCTGAGGCACGTCAGGTTGCTGACTGACCGTTTCCTCCGTCGGGCGGCCTGTGAGCCAGTACCAGCGGCTGGGTTGGGAGGCGTAATGCATCGCGATGAAGATCACGCCAATGGCAGCGACGAGTCGGAACAACCGGACCTGATCGCGGCGGCTGAAATAAGAAGGCGCTGGTGATCGTTTATGAAATCGCATTCATCAACGCCTTTTATTCTGGTTCCTGTGATCGATGAGCATGGCATTTCAGCGGAGCCATCCGCTGCTATGGAATGCCACATAGTCAACTTTATTTATTACGTTTGGGTTTATACATGTGGGTTGCCTGCCCGTGGAAGATCTCGGCTGCTTCCATCATCGTTTCGGAAAGCGTGGGATGGGCGTGAATGCTTGCCGCGACGTCTTCCGCAACGGCCGCCATTTCCACTGCCAGGACCCCTTCTGCGATCAGTTCGCCTGCACCAGGACCAACGATGCCGACTCCCAGGACGCGTCCTGTTTTCTTGTCGAAGATCATTTTGGTGAGTCCTTCGGTGCGGGCCAGTGTCTGAGCGCGACCAGAGGCGGCCCAGGGGAAGCGTGTGATTTCGACGTCCAGCTCCTGATCTTTGGCCTGTTGTTCCGTGACGCCACACCAGGCAATTTCCGGGTCTGTAAAGACGACGGCGGGAATGGCGATGTTATCAAACTCGGCAGGCTCACCGGCGATTGTTTCGATGGCGACTTTCGCTTCGCGGGTCGCCTTGTGTGCCAGCATCGGTTCGCCGGCGATATCACCAATCGCGAAGATATGCGATTCGGCGGTTCGCTGATGGGAGTCGTGTTTAATGAATCCCCGCTCGTCGAGTTCCAGTTTTGTGTTTTCGAGGCCGAGCCCTTTATTGTTCGGGCGGCGTCCGATGGAAATCAACACACGATCGAAGGTCTGCTGAGGTTCGACCCCTTCACCACTCAAATCAGCAATGATCCCGCTGTTGTCCGGAGTCAGTTTTTCCACTTTGGTATTCAAGTGAATGGCGGCAAAACTTTCGTTCAGCCGTTTCTGCAGAGGGCGTACCAGATCCCGGTCTGCTCCGGGGAGCAGGCCGTCGGTCATTTCCACGACAGTCACCTGTGATCCCAGAGCGGCATACACGCTGCCCATTTCCAGCCCGATATAACCGCCACCGACCACGAGTAATTTTGTGGGGATGTCTGCCAGCTCGAGGGCGCCGGTGGAATCCATAATGCGGGGGTCATCCAGGTCAAACACGGGAGGCACCGCCGGTGAGGAACCGGTGGCGACAATCGCGTACTTGAATTTGATGTTTTCTTTTGAACCATCGGCTTTGGTGACTTCGACCGTTTGAGAGTCATGGAAGCGTCCGAATCCCTTCAGAATTTCGACATGACGGGCTCCCGCCAGTTGCGTGATGCCTCCTGTCAGTTGCGTGACGACTTTGTTTTTGAAGTCGCGTAATTTGTCGATGTCGATCTCAGGTTTCTGAAACGAAATTCCCCAGTCGGCGGATTCTTTGGTTTCATTGATGAGCTTCGCGACATGCAGTAGTGCTTTTGAGGGGATGCAGCCTCGGTTCAGGCAGACACCGCCGGGGGCAACATCGTCGTTGACCATGATGACCTGGAAGCCTTTGTCTGCTGCGTCAAACGCCGCAGGGTAACCGCCGGGGCCACCGCCGATGACGACAATATCCGTTTCTCTGGTTGCTGATCCAGACATAATATACGTTAACCTTCTGTTTGTTATTTTAAGCTTTAATACGGTTCAAGATTGTTTCTCAGCAGTCAACCAGCAGGTTGAACGGATCAGAGAGCAAGCTGGAAATACGCACAATAAAGCGGGCTGCGTCTGCGCCGTTAATCACTCGATGATCGTAAGACAGCGACAGCGGAAGCATCAAGCGGGAAACCGGGTTATTGTTGATCAGTTGGAATTCATTTCGCGAGCGGGACATGCCCAGAATGGCAACTTCCGGATAGTTCACAATCGGAGTAAACGAAGTTCCGCCCAGACCTCCCAGATTCGTGATCGTAAAGGTTCCCCCCTGCATATCACTCATTTCCAGTTTGCGGTCGCGTGCTTTGACCGCCAGCACATTCATTTCCTGAGCGATGGCAATGATGTTTTTCTTGTCAACATTTTTGACAACGGGGACCACCAGACCATTTTCCGTATCGACGGCAACACCGATGTTGATGTATTTCTTGAGTACGATTTCATCGGTCTGCGGATCAAAGCTGGAGTTAAACGCGGGGAACTCGTGTAATACAATGGCAACGGCTTTCATGGCCAGAGCGGTCATTGTCACTTTCGGACCAGAGTAGTTTGGTTTCGAGATGAAGAGTTTTCGCGCCGTTTCCAGATCCGTAATATCGGCCAGATCGTGCTGAGTCACGTGCGGAATGATCTGCCAGGAAAGGCTGAGATTATTGGCAGACACGCGCGCGAGTTTTTTCATTTTCTGACGTTCGACTTCACCAAACTGAGTGAAATCGGGGAGTGGCGGAACCGTGATGCCTCCTCCACCGCCACCAGAAGTGCTACCGCCGGCAATCAGATTTTTAACGTAGTTTTCGACATCTTCCTGTGTGACGCGGGCGCCGGGGCCAGAGCCGTTCACCAGTTTTAAGTCGACCCCGAGTTTACGGGCCAGGCGACGGGTGGCAGGTCCTGCAGGAACGGGAGTATTGTTTGTAGAACCCTCTGAGGCAGGCGCCGCTTTGGCAGCAGTTGGCGCGGGAGCCGCCGCCGGTTTGGTTTCCGCTTTGGATTCCGGAACAGCCTCGGGTTCTGCTTTCGCCGGTTCAGCCGCTTTTGCTTCGGCTGGTTCCGGTTTCTTATCTGCAGCAGGCGCTGCCGCGGGGGAACCATTCGATTGTTCAATAGTCAGCAGAACGGTGCCAATCGGAATCGAGTCTCCTTCGGATACGTTTAACGCGGCGATGGTGCCACTATAAGGTGATTCGAGTTGGACAACCGCTTTGTCGGTTTCGATGTCCATCAGAACCTGGCCCTGTTCCACGGTATCGCCTACGGCGACCGCGATCTGTCCGACGTCCGCCGACTCCACACCTTCACTTACTTCGGGAAGTTTAAATTCAGTTGCCATAGTTTTGTCGTTCTATTCGTTTAGTATTTCTTTTTTATTTAGCCCGTAAACTGACGCTGATTAAGCCAGTCGAGGATTGACTTTTTCCGAATCGATTCCCAGTTCCTTGATGATCGCCGGCAGTTTTGATTTATCGAACTGACCTTCTTCAGCCAGTGAGACGAGTGTTGCCACAACGACATTTTCCGCATCAATTTCGAAATGACGTCTGAGTGATTCACGTGTTTCACTGCGACCGAACCCGTCTGTTCCGAGGACACAGTAATTTCCGGGAATTCCTTCGCGGATCTGATCGGCGACCAGTTTAATGTTGTCGCTGGAAGCAATGAACGGTCCTGGAACACCTTCAAAGGTCGTGTCCAGGAACGATTTCTGAGGTTCCGCATCAGGGTGCAGACGGTTATGACGTTCGACGTCCTTCACATTTCTGGCCAGTTCACTGTAGCTGGTTACGCTCCAGACATCGCTGGCGATGCTAAATTTCTCCGCCAGGATTTCCTGAGCACGCAGCACTTCCCTGAAGATCGGGCCGCTGCCAAAAAGTTGCGGACGCAAGGAACAGGCTGGTTTTTCAACATTCTGCTCGCGGAATTTATAAATCCCCTTGATAATCCCATCGACGACATGGTCGCCTTCCGGCATCGGGGCCATCTCATAATTTTCATTGTAAACAGAAAGGTAATAGAAGATCTCTTCGCCTTCCTGGTACATGCGACGCAGACCATCCTGAATGATGACCGCCAGTTCATAAGCATAAGCGGGGTCATAGGAATGGAGCGTGGGGACGGTTGAAGCGATCAGATGACTGTGGCCGTCCTGATGCTGAAGTCCTTCCCCGTTGAGGGTCGTTCTTCCAGACGTTCCGCCCAGCAGGAAGCCTTTGGTACGCGAATCAGCGGCTGCCCAGACAAGATCGCCGACTCTTTGAAAACCGAACATGGAATAGTAGACGTAAAACGGGATCATGTTTACGCCCTGGTTGGAGTAAGCAGTACCCGCGGCGATAAAGGATGAAATCGCACCGGCTTCGTTGATGCCTTCTTCCAGAATCTGACCGTCTTTGGCTTCCCGGTAATACATCAACTGATCACGGTCGACCGGTTCGTATAACTGTCCCTGACTGGCATATATACCACACTGTTTGAACAAACCTTCCATTCCGAAGGTTCTGGCTTCGTCGGGAATGATGGGCACGATGCGTTTGCCGATGGCCTTATCGCGGAGCAGGTTGCCCAGCAGAATGCCGAAGGCTCCGGTGGTCGAACCTTTTTTACCCGCCATGCTCTGCATGAATTTGTCGAGCGACGCCAGTGTGGGAGTTTCCAGGCGTTCTTCCGTTGGCGTCCGCTTGGGAAGATAACCACCCAGTTCTGCCCGTTTCTGTTGCAGATACTGCATTTCGGGGCTGTTTTCTTCGGGTTTGTAGAAGGGGGCGTTCTTGACATCCTCATCCCGAATGGGAATCCCAAATCGAGAGCGGAAATCTCGCAGCTCTTCTTCGTTGGCTTTTTTGACATTGTGGGCGATATTCCGACCTTCGCCAATTTCACCGAGCCCATAACCTTTAATGGTTTTGGCCAGAATCACTGTCGGCGATCCGGTATGTTTCACGGCAGCGCTGTAGGCCGCGTAGACTTTCTCCGGATCATGGCCACCCCGTTTCATCCGTTTGATCTGATCGTCAGACAGGTGTTCTGCCATTTTCGCGAGATCCGGGTTTTCCCCGAAGAAATGTTCGCGGACGTAAGCGCCCGATTCCACCACGTATTTCTGGTACTGTCCATCGACGACCTCTCCCATACGCTTGACGAGATGACCATTCTCGTCTTCTGCCAGCATATGATCCCAGTCACCACCCCAGACGACTTTAATGCAATTCCAGCCTGCGCCGCGGAAAGCGGCTTCGAGTTCCTGGATGATCTTACCGTTCCCGCGCACGGGCCCATCAAGACGCTGCAGGTTACAGTTGATGACAAAAATCAGATTGTCCAGATGTTCGCGGGAAGCGAGTGTAATTGCTCCCAGAGTTTCAGGTTCATCCGTTTCTCCATCGCCCACAAAACACCAGACCTTGGACTGGGAAGTATCCATGATTCCCCGGTCATGCAAATAGCGCAGGAAGCGTGCATGATAGATGGACATAATCGGGCCCAGACCCATCGAAACCGTAGGGAATTGCCAGAAATCAGGCATCAACCAGGGGTGAGGGTAAGAGGATAAACCGCCGCCCCGAGGGAGTTCCTGACGGAAACGTAACAGGTTTTCTTCTGTCAGCCGACCTTCGACAAACGCCCGCGCATAAACGCCGGGGGAAGCGTGGCCCTGGAAATAAACGACATCGCCAGAGTGATCTTCCGTGCGGGAATGAAAGAAGTGATTGAAACCGATTTCCCAGAGCGTGGCTGCTGACGCATACGTGGAAATGTGTCCGCCGATACCATCGTGGTCTTTGTTGGCGCGAACAACCATCGCCATCGCATTCCAGCGGATGATACTTTTAATCCGCCGTTCAATTTCGCGATTGCCAGGAAAAGGTGTTTGCTCTTCAAGAGGAATTGTGTTGATGTAAGGTGTGTTGGCAGTGAAAGGCATCGTCACACCCTGACGATAAGCGCGTTCCTGCAGGATTGCCAAAACATGTTTCACTCTTTCCTTACCATACCGGATGATAAGGTCATCCAGTGATTCAAACCATTCTTCAAGTTCTGCCGGATCGACTCCAGGCACAGCACCTGTAACTGTTTGTTCTGCCATGAGATAAGGTTCTTTCAGCCTGCTTAAGTATTTTCAGTGAGCGTACTTCTTTCTCAGATGCTCTCCAATAGCCATCCAGGAAGAAGTAACACAGATGAGTTATAAAACAATTCTAGGAATGCATCGTCTTTAAGGGAACTAATCCATTTCTTTTTTGAGGGATTCAGTATGTGATTTGAAGCAGGAATACTGAATGAGACCTCGAATACGGAAATGCTAACGGATTTCTGTCTGTTTTGCGAGTCATAACATCAGGTCTAAACTCTGTAATAGACATGGCAAACGTCAAATGGGTTTGAGATGTAACTTGAGACAGAAAAATCGCTGGAAATGAACCGTAAATTTGTGGTGGTTTTGGCGTGAATGAGGAGTGCCTCATCTAAGGTTATGATCGGCTTTCCAATCGACTTGCGTGAACTATGTTCCATGTCTCCATTTCTTCGCATTTTGCCTGTGATGTGTATTTTGCTTGGGTGTCGTATTTTGTTGGTTTGCGTTGCTGAGAACCTTGTCCGCAGGTGCGTGAAAGCTGTAAAGCCTGCTCTTGGAGTCGATTAGAAATTTTTGTCGATTTTAAACAATATCGCCTGTCAAAATTGTTTTGTTCTGTTCCATCGCATACGATGTCTGTGAGAGTTCCTGACTCTCAGACTTCTTCTTTCTGCGAGATCAATCTCTGTGAGTGAGATTTTATGTACAGCGAAACATCGGTCGGCCAATTTGAATCGGATTCTTTTTCTCAACTGGGAGAACGTGCTGTCCGTGCAGATCAGCCGCGGGCCTGTCAGTGTGAGCTCGTGGCGTCTCAAAAATCAGCCCGCATGAGGAAGTTTTGCGTCACACGCGCGTTGCAGAAACGCGCTGAAAAGATTTGCTCACAGAAAATCGAATATGTTTTCAGTGACCAGTTCGAACAGGACGAAGCGAGCGATCAGATTCTCCTGCCACTGCAAAAGTTGTGTGGCGAATTGAACCCTGATCCCGATTCTGAATCTTCCGATTTCGCAGCGCATCATAGTCAGTTGTATTCAGTGCCTTTGCTGGAAAAAGAGCAGGAGGTCATTCTGTTCAGAGGCATGAATTATCTGAAATATCGGGCGGCGATTCTGACAAATAAAATCGACTCGAAGTCGCCCTGTGTGGGTCTGCTGGATCGAATCGAGCAGAAGCTGAAAGACGCACTTCGCTTGCGCGATTACATTATTCAGGCCAATTTGCGGCTGGTCGTCTCGATCGCAAAAAGCCTGACGGATCGTGCCAATCTGTTTGAAGAGATTGTCAGCGACGGTCAACTGCCTCTGATTCGCGCGGTCGAAATCTTTGATATCGACCGTGGTAACCGCTTCAGCACGTATGGCACGTGGGCTGTTCGCAATTTTCTGTTCCGCTCCACCAAAAAAAGGCGAAAATATCGCAATACATTCCAGAGTGGTGTGGAATTGGTGGCGGTGGGGTTAAGCGATCATCGTTCGGCTCAGCGTTCTCATGAATCATATCATCACACCATTCATGGAGTGTTGAACCAGGTGCTGGAAACGCTGGATGAACGGGAGCAACTGATACTCAAACGTCGATTCGGGTTGCATCAATCAGACACACCCCAGAAATTTCGCGAAATCGCAGAAGATCTGGGCGTCAGTACTGAACGCGTTCGACAATTGACAATCAGATCTCTGCAGCGAATGCGCGAGGCGGTTGAGGAACAAAACCTGGAAATTCCGGAAATCATTTGAGTTCCCTGAAAAGAATCGGTTCTTCCTAATTGGTATCATCTGTAAGCTGTGGTATAAAGGAAGCAAGGCGCAAAACGCCTTCATTGTAGTTTTTCCGAGTTTTACCATAGTTGAAAAATCATGAGTCCTCAAACTTCCACTCCGCCCGATTCCGAGACCGATCCGCCTGCGGATGATGTTAATATTGTCCGTCTGCAGAAATTTCTGGCATCCACAGGTCTGGGGTCCCGCCGTCATTGTGAAGATTATATTGAGACAGGCCGGGTGACCGTCGACGGGGAAGTCATTACTGAACTGGGGGCCAAGATCAATCCCGAGACTCAGGTGATCAGCGTGGATGGAGAGCGGGTTCGCCTTCAGGCGCGGCGTTATTACCTGCTGAATAAGCCTTCCGGTTTTCTTTGTACGAACAATGATCCATCCGGCAGAAGAAGAGTCGTTGATCTTTTTCCCGAAGAGGGACAGCGGCTGTTTACCGTGGGACGACTGGACGAAAACAGTGAGGGGCTGATTCTGGTGACCAATGATGGTGCGCTGGCCCAGAGACTGGCACATCCCCGCTACAGGGTGGCACGCACATATCATGTGCAGGTGGTGGGAAACCCGACACGTGAAAAATTAGAAGAATTACGCAAGGGAATTCGCTTTAAAGAAGGGCTCTTTCGAGTTTCCGGCTTAAAACCGCTCCGCAAACAGGGGAAGAGCACATTCCTCGAACTGACTCTCCATGAAGGTCAGAACCGGGAAATTCGTCGCATGATGGCGCGAATCGGACATAAAGTCATTCAGTTGATTCGCGTCCGTTTTGGCCCCCTCAATCTCGGCAAACTGAAATCAGGCGAGTACAAACGTCTGACGGACTGGGAGCTGAAAAAATTGCGGGAAATGATGGACGAAACACCTTCACCTTCGTCTGATGAGACGCCGCGAAAAGGGCGTAAAAGCACTGCGTACGGCAAAAGCAGGCCTGCGTCAGGTGCTGCTACGAAGAAAAGGTCTCCCGGTAGAAAGCCAGCGGAAGGCAAAACAACGACGGGCGAAGGTGCTACCAGGCCCAGGGGATCCAGAACAACGTCGGGTGAAGGTGATACCAGATCCAAGGGATCGAGGACAACATCGGGTGGAAGCGGTACCAAATCAAAGAAGGCCAAGGCAACATCGGGCGGAAGCGGAATCAAATCAAAGAAAGCCAAGGCAACGTCGGGTGGGAGCGGTACCAAACCAAAGAAAGCCAAGGTAACGTCAGGTGGAAGCGGTACCAAACCAAAGAAAGCCAAGACAACGTCGGGCGGAAGTGGTACAAGATCGAATAAAGCCAAAACGACAGCGGGGGATAAAAGCACTAAGTCCGCCAGATCAAAGAAAAGTTACGCGACATCGGGGGAAAGCAGCTCCAGGTCCAAGAGCGGCGATACGAAGTCAAAGAAAAGCAGCACGAAACAGGGAGCAGTCGTTTCTCAGCAGGCGGCTTCGGGGAGACGTATGATCGGCGATGACCAGCAGAAAAGTACACGGCAAGGAAAACGAAAATGACCGCGGCTTCGGAATTCAGTAATTGTGCGTCTCCACAATACCTTTCTGCTACCGTTGTTGAACAGGAACAAATGGCACGGGCCACGTACCGCTTGAGGCTGGAATGTCCTCAGATTGCCAAAGTGATTCTGCCCGGGCAGTTCTTCATGGTCAGGGAACCGGGAGTGAATGATCCCTTATTGGGACGTCCGTTCGCGCTGTACGATACCTGCCTGGACGAAACCGGAGAGCCAACCGGTTTCGATTTTGGTTATGTGGTTGTCGGGAAATTGACATCGCGCATGACGCATTGGCAACCAGGAGATCAGGTGGAAATCTGGGGCCCGCTGGGAAACGGGTTTCCCCAGCCGGGCAGTGGAGCACTGGCCATGGTGGCCGGTGGCATCGGACAGACGCCCTTTCTGGCCACAGCCAGAGAGGCACTGGGGCAACGAAAATATGGTGAGCCTCAGCGGCATCTCGATGCGTTTCCCGCCAAAGTCAGTCTGCTGTATGGCGCGCGTTCGCAAGAGTACCTTGCCGGCCTGGATGATTTCCGTTTGCCGGGGCTGGAAGTCAAAGTCGCCACCGATGATGGCTCGTACGGGCATCATGGCTACGTGACAGATCTGTTACAGCAACAAATCGACGGCCCCACACCTCCCGCTACGATTTTCTGTTGTGGTCCGGAACCGATGATGGAAGCGGTAAGCCGCATGGCGATTGCAGCCGGGATCACCTGCTGGCTTTCACTCGAAACACCCATGGCGTGCGGCTTTGGTGCCTGCTTCAGTTGCGTTGCGAAAGTCCGGATCAGTGATGAGGAATGGGATTACCGTCGGACGTGTGTCGAAGGTCCTGTATTTAACGCGGAATCTCTCGTATTTTAGAATCGCTGCGTTTGTGAAAAGACAGACAAAGCAGGCACTCAGGACGAGCTCGTATTGACAGTTTTGATTGAGAAACTCTATAGTCTTCACGAAATGCAGGTCCGGATATGAGCGTGAAACATGAAAAAATCAATCAGGTGGATATCGTTTCTTCTGCGGAAGACTCAGAAACACAGGTGAATTCCCGACAAATGGATGAGCTTGATCGGACTGAGCTGGGCATGCAGGAAGATGCCCGCTTCTCGTCTCGACAGCAATTGATTCCTCCCCATTGTAAAATGCTGTTTGTCAATGACAGGCGGCCGGACTGGGTGGGCCTGGCTTTGAGGCTGGATTCCATGAGCTGCCCGGAACCTCGTTTTGAGTGGGTCTCCACGTCGGAAGAGGCACTCACGCTCCTGCGAAATGACAACTATGATTGTCTGCTGATCGGGGTTGAATCGGAAACAAAATCGACTCAGCTTGAACTTTTAAACGCCATTCGGGTCAGTGGCTGTCATGATCCGGTGGTGCTCGTGCTGGCTGCACCCGATGATCAGGTTGTGCTTGCGGGCTGTGAATATCAGGCCGAAGTCCTGATCTCGACAGCGATGTGGGAATCACCGGCATTGCTGAGCACCATGAAACGTGCCATGCTGATCCACAAACTGAGCGAAGACAATCATCGGTTATTGGTCGAAAATCATCGCCGTTTAATTCGAGAACGGGATGAAGCAGAGAGATTGCTGAAGCAACAGCGATCCATGGTGGAAGAATTGCAGACGCTGGCTTATCCCGATGAGTTTGAGGAATCGGCGAGTGATTTGATGCTGGATCGAAGTCCGAATCGAAACGATTCCCGGCTGACGAATCAGGAATATCAGATTCCCCTAGAGGTTCAGGATTACTATCACGAATTGTTAAGGACCTACGTGATTATGGGGTCCGGGAGTTTGAAAGAAGAGATTCTGCAAATCGCGGAATTACTGGCTGCTGCCAATTTGACTCCCGGTCAGGTTCTTGAATTCCACCTTGAATGCGTGGAGGTGATCGTCAGGGGGCTGGGGAATCGCAGTTCGCGGCATGTCATGTCTCGTGCGGACTTACTCGCACTTGAGATCATGGTACACCTGGGCGAATGTTATTTGAAACGGACATAATCCTAGCGTAAGTCTCATAAAAGTAATGGTTTATAATGAGAATTGCTAATTTGGGCCGAGTCTGTAAAAGGTACTATAAATCGTCTTTACCACGGCGTATAATAGAGCCAAAATTGCAATACCCTCTGGCTGGTTCTATTTTGAGTATTTCAAACTACAATGACAACGTGCTCCGTTGTGTTGATGAGCAATGACCGCGAATTGATCAGGCAGAGTCGCCCACTGTTGTGAGATTTATTACAGACGTTGATTAACTAATAATCCATAATCGTCGATCGTACTGGGAACTTTAAGGATGAGTTCAGAACAGGAAACCCTTTCAGCAGTGGACCAGAAAACCTTACCCCCATCCGTTCCAAAAGAACTTCTTAAAGAGGCAGGCAAATTCTGTCCTCATGCGGGTGTGGTCTCGCGCGGCTCAGGCATGTTTCACGAGCAGGGAAGAGTGCTCTTACTCAGCCGACTGCGGATGGCTTCCCTGTTACTGGCGCTTGCTTCAACTGCATTTTTGCTTCGCGGACTGTGGCTGGGAGAATTTTACAATTCGCACGGTCAGGAGATGTTACTCCTCGATTCGATTTTGACGGGGATTCTGTTTGCCGTCTCAGGTTTTCTCTGGTGGCGTCCCTGCCAGTGTATTTATCGACTGAGAATCTGTGAAGCGATTACATTCGGTGCGCCGGCAGCGTTTTTTATCTGGTGGCATTTTTGCGAAATTTGTGCCTGCGATCCGATCTTTCTTGGTAAGGTCGCGTTTGCCTTTCCTCTGCGAGCCGTGTTTCCCTGGGTGATATTGATTTATACCTACGGATTTTTTATCCCCAATTCATTACGGGGCGTCATCTCGGTTGTCAGCCTGATGGTGGTCACTCCGATTGCAGGGGCCGTCATGACAGGCATGCGAGTACCTGAAGTCTCGGAAGTGCTTTATTCAGGTGGATTATCGGAAATGATCATCCTGCTGTTGATCGCCGCGAGTACGGCTATCTATGGGTCCTATCGAGTGGGAAGCCTCCGGCGCGAAGCCTTTGATGCGAAAAGCATTGGCTTATACACGCTGCGTCAGCAGGTGGGCAGCGGAGGCATGGGAGAAGTTTATCTGGCAGAACACCGGTTGCTGAAACGCCCGTGTGCGATCAAACTGATCCGCCGCGACAAGGTTGATGACAGCAACGTCCTGCTGCGTTTTGAGGGTGAAGTTCAGGCGACCGCCGGTTTATCTCACCCGAATACCATTGAAATCTATGATTATGGTCATACGGAAGAGGGCACCTTTTATTATGTGATGGAGTTCCTGCCCGGCCTCAATCTGCAGGAGATTGTGGAACGTTTTGGCGCCCTGCCTCCGGAACGGGTTGTTTATCTGCTGAAACAGGTTTGTTCTGCTCTGGCGGAAGCACATCATAAAGGATTGATTCACCGCGACATCAAACCGGGAAATATATTTTCTGCGGAACGGGGCGGACTCTATGATGTGGCAAAACTGCTTGATTTCGGTCTGGTCAAAGACAGTCGTTCCGACAAAAATTCACTGAACCTGACGATGGAAGGGGCTGTTGTCGGCTCCCCGCTTTACACCAGTCCCGAGGTGGTGACCGGCGACGGAAAGCCTGATTCGCGTTCAGATATCTATTCTCTGGGGGCAACCGCATATTATTTACTGACAGGGCAGCCTGTATTCGAGGGAGAGACTGCGCTGAAAGTCGTGTTTGCTCACGTGAGCCAGACGGTGAAACCACTGACGGAGATCAATCCGGAAATCTCCGAGGAACTGGAAGCCATTATTCTTAAGTGTCTGGCTAAGAAACCCGCGGATCGATTCCAGACTGTGGTAGAACTGAGCAGCGCCCTGAATCAACTGCAGCTCAAAGAATGGACTCAGGCACAAGCCACCGCCTGGTGGTCAGACGCCGAACAGGTTGTGCAGCAGGAGCCAGGTTTTGAATTTGCTTCGAACTACATGAAAGAGACGACGATTGTTCCCGTCAATGCGTAACGGACCTGCTTGTGCTTACAGGCCTGTTTTATCGCTTCTGATGCTACCCTGCCAGTTCAGGCGGTCTTTAGTGAGAAAACCGTGTCGAAGGGCACATTCCACGCAGAGCATGTCATGTCCGTTCGTGACATAAACCTCGCCGTGCATTAACAGATGATAATGGTCCTCACCCGGATTTTTCGAGAAGCAATACTCCTTGGACGCCGATGTTTTGACCTGCACGCCGATATGTTCTGTTTCTTTATGGGGAACATACAGGCGCGCATCCTGACCGCCGGGAATCAACTTCTGGTTGCTATCATGGGTATTTGACATTGCTGACAGTCACTACGATTCTACCACGGGCGGGACTTCGACCCCTAATTCCTCAGCAAGTTTCGTCAACGCATCCCAGTTGCCACGATCCAGCGAAATCCCTGTTTTTCGACGGGTGGCCGCGGTTTTCTTTTCAGGATCTCCGGGCAGGAAGATTTCGCTCACGCCCTCTTTTAAGGGGACGCTTCTGACATACTTCTCAAGATTCACAATCTCATTCAGCATGTGATTCTGCCCGCCCAGATGTTTCGGATCGATGACGATCATAAAAACACAGTTTCCTTGTGGCGGTGGTGGGTCAGGGAATGCACATTGTCCGCCCGAGAGCGCACCGCAGAGCATTTCCACCATGAAAGAAAGACCAAAGCCTTTATACGCCTGATCGCCGCCCATCGGGAGAATTGTGCCAGGGGGATTTCCGTAAAGCTGATTGGGGTCGGTTGTGGGATTTCCATCCGGATCGAGAATCAAACCGGGGGGAACCTGTTCACCGGCGATTTTTTTAATGCGGACTTTTCCTTCTGCTGTGGCTGAGGTTCCAAAATCCAGGACAAACGGACCTTCCGCGCCGCCGGGCATTCCGATACAGATAGGATTGGTTCCGAGACGGGGACGTTTGCCTCCCACCGGGGCCACGCGCGGGGCAGAGCCGTGGGTATTGGCGCAGATGATCGACGCCATCCCCTGTGCAGCCGCCAGTTCTGCATACTCTCCCAGCCTGCCGATATGGGAAGCGCGTTTTAACGTTCCACAGGCCACTCCCAGATTAGCTGCTTTTTCGATCAAACGGTTCGTCAGCTCGTGCATCACGGTTTGTCCAAAGCCCCAGCAACCGTCGCCGGTAATGGCAGCTGGAGTTTCATTCAGAATCTGCAGCTTCTCACCCGCTTTGAGGATCCCTTCTTTGACGCGGCCCAGATAGAAGGGGAGGCGCATCACTCCGTGTGAATCGTGGCCCAGCAAATTCGCATCAACCAGACTGTGAGAAACGATGCGCGCTTCTTCTTCATTGGCCCCGCCTTTCAGCAGGAGTGTTTCGGTAAAGTTTTCCAGAGACTCAGCAGAGATTACAGGCACTTCAGGAAGTCCTCGATAGAATGATTTTGTGGATCAGATATTGAACAAAAGTGTATTTTGAATGTTTGTTAAATACCCATCATACAAACTTTTTTATATTCGGTAAATTTAAGGGATATCAGGATTTTCCTTGTTGTAGAGAAAAAAGACCTCCACGGAAACAGCGTCTCAAAGAATCCCTCGGATGAAAGTACATAATCTGGTCGGGTTAGTTAAAAATTCCGCAGCAAACGAGCCTGTTTTTCATGGTTTTTCTGCCAATCAAGGATGCGCTCGACTGGTTTTCATCAGTCCTATTTTTCGGATGGTGGAAGAAATCAGGAAATAGTTCTGCGGTGTGACGAATAAATCAGATCCATCATCTTATCAAATAATAACAAACAGAACGGCGTCCGAACTCTTGTGACAGATACGGGAAAGGTTGGACGATATTCGTGAGGTCAACCTGCCAAAACACCTGAGTCTAATGTGCTGAACAGAAGGCTTAACTGAAAAACAGGTGAACGAAGTTTTTTGCAAGAGGTACAGTGAATGAGTATCAGCATAGACAACATCCAGTCGCTTAACGAACTTCGTGAATACATCCATAAAACGCTTTGTGAAAAAGAGAATCTGCTTGAAGAACAGTTCACAATGTCAGAAATGGCGCTCAGGCGTCGTGGCCGGGACTGCGGGCTGCAATTTTCGATCAATGGGCCGCGCAGTGTGCGGTTAGGGGCAATCTGGGCTTCTGATTCCAACATGGTCTATTTTTACGACGCCCGGGGTGAACGTTACGCCAAAGTCCATCTTCCGAATCGGGTATTTGCCTCTGAAGAGGATGCGGACGAAGCGGCTTGAAGACGTGGCACTCTGCTACTCACTGATTTCTTCGAGAGTCGACAGCTTCTGCAATCTGGTTTTGGCCCGCGTGCTCCCATATTTCACAGCCATTCTGTAATGCAGAATGGCGATGTTGGGTGTCGCATGTTTTTCTTCCGCATTCTGGCCTAACTCAAAAAAACGTTCCGCTTTGGACTGAGTCATCGTGTTCGAAGGTGAAATCGGATGTTGAAAGGGCACGCGTGAATCAGCGGCCCGCAGTGAGCCCGATGTCTGTGCGTGTTGAGACAGCAGTTGCTGTTTCCAATGCTGCAGATCGGCCTGATTTGCCCCTGAGTTTCTGAGCGACGCAGGGGCCGACGAATTCAGAAGCATCCGGTCCATCGCTTCAAAATCGTGGATGTAAACGCCGACACTGCCGGTTGTGCTTTGGAATGACTGACCGTACGAGCTGCCCTGCCGAAACGGGCCGACTTGCCTGGAGTGGATCGCACCGGAATGGAAGCCGCCCCAGAGAGCGCTGCCCCGATCGGGGACACTCAGCGTAGTCCCCGCCGAGAATTTCTGTACGACAGGTTGCTGGATCCTGATGGCTTGTGCCTGAATCTGCTGGTTCTGAATGACTGCCGCGATGAATAACACGCTGATGCAGGCGCGTCTGTAATTCATGGTCTGTCTCCCGACTTCATTAGTTTAGCACACGTCTCCATTAATCATCGTAAGGCATTGGTGGCTGACCGGCAACTGTTTTTTCAGATAGAACGAGATCAGGCACGAAAACCGGAACCGCGGGTAATTTACAGTCAGGGCAAGCGCGTCGATCCCGCCAATACTGGCATTCAGGGAGCGGTCATACTGAAGCAGTTGAAGAAACGAAGGCAGTCTCAATAGAAAAAACCGGTCTGGGAGAGAACCCAGGCCGGTTTGTTTAATTAATATATTCAAAACGCAATGGTTTAATACAACCAGTCGATACCAACACTCCAGGTGCCGACGCTCCATGTTTGACGTTCTACTTCAATCGATGGGAATAACCCTCGGGTTGGCATACCCTGCCAGCGGATGCTGTCAAAGGGTCTGGCAACCTCACCGGCGACGATATAGGTGTAACCGACTTTGAACTTGGCTTCTTCCAGAATCTTCATCCGTTTAAGCACGGGCACATGTTCGAAAATATCCATTTCCGCGAAGATCGATTGTTCAAAGATAGGTGATACGTGAGTGTGTGATTGAGTGCTGCTGAATGCATTCGGGTTGGGATCAGCTGCGGTAGGATCGATTAACGCTTTGGGACGATCGACATCATCCGGATCAGCCCGGATCCCCATGCCAACGTTATCGCCACTCAACTGAATTTTTTCCTGATTGGCCATCAAACCCAGTTTGGTTTGTCCCCAGATCTTAAACTTCTCACCGCCCAGGTCAAATTGAATCCCGATTTCAGGACCAGCCAGGTTGGTATCAACTTTACTGTCAACAACTGTGGTATAAGGTATTACAGGAAGTCCGGTCACAGGGTTTAAAGGTGCGGCGAAGAAAGCTGTTGAGCTACCTGATCCTCCGCTTCCGGAGTCGTCTTCCACAACGCCGGCATTATCGATAATGTCATCGTCGTTTTCATCGCTGCCTGTGGGGTGAGAGAACAGTTTCAGGTCAGGGCGGATACCTGTGATACTGGTGGCATCACTGTAAAGTAATCCGCTGTCGCGTCCTACAAAACTAAAGGCTTCTTTGACTTTCATGTATCTCACACCGGCGAGGCTACGAACTTTCAGGTTGTTTTTGTCGATCATCGGCGTCGACATCCATGTTGCGTTCGTTCCCCAGGCTTGACTGACGACCTTAATTCGGAAGTCCAGGTCATAAGGTACCGTCACGCCGTTTAGCGTACCGTCATCAAGTGGTAAACCGCCGAGATTCATCAATTCATTTTGCAGGATGGTATTGATTTGAGCCGTCGTCACGCCAGGAATGGAAGATACGACTCCCGTTCCCGTGGGATCAATATAGTTCGGTGGCGACAACAGGATGTCCATGACTCCCTGGTTCGCGGGATTCGGTTTATGGGTTGAATTGTTGATCGCAGACCATTCCGAATCAGCAGTCGCAATCCACCAGCCTGTAAACTCAAATCCGCTATCGTCGTCGTTGGTCCAGCCCCAGCGGAGACGTGTACCAGGAGCATACAAAGCGGGAACCTCATTATAATGGAAATGGTCAAAATAATTCAGGTTTTCTGCGGCTTCAGAAAATTCGTCATCGGTGGCATCGATCAGCTCATCTTCGACCATACCAAAATAGGAGATGGAGCCGTCGTTACCAAGCTTTGATCGGCCGGGATTGCGGTACTTGGCGAATAATGCTTCTGTGCTGAAGAAATATTTTTTGCCGTGATTACTCTCACGATATGACCACAAGCCGTTGTCTTCAACGCGATGTTGTTGAAACAACTTTTCAAAGGGCGATATCTGAGGGAACGCATTTACGGGCGCATTTGGCCCTACGTTCATGGGCATTCCAGGCATTCCGGGAGGACCGTATCCACCTGATGCAGCCTGGAAAAAATTAGGCGGGGGTGGCGCCGACATTGATTGTGCGTTCTGAGTTAATCCCGGCAGATTAAAGGAATCATAGGATACAGGTTGTATCATTCCTGACTGCGGAATCGTAGGGGGATATCCCTGCGCATTCACTCTGGTGTATGCGTGTGAGATCAGAACGATGCTCAATACCGGTGCTAGCCAATTAAGAAGCCGCATCTATACGTCCTTACAAACAGCGGAAACTTTGACAACAATCCGCGCGATCAAAAACGAAAAAGCACGGAGTCTGTTGCTGGTTATATCGGACAGTGCTTCTGGTAAACTGTAGCGATTATTCGGAAGATATCGGATTTTCCAGTTTCAATAATTCTAACGGTTGTACTATGGCGGTACTTGTCTGTTCTGATGTTTACTTTATGAGCGGAGGGAAGAGCAGGCTGCTTTAGAAAGCCAGGAGAGAATTACTGATGGTGGTTGTTTTCTAAGTCTATATATAATCAATGGATAGGCGAAGTACAGGGTCTGAGATTTTATTTTCCGGCGCGCAGTGTCCCGAATTCATGTCTTGAATTGGCTTTAAGATGAAGAAATATCAGAATTTATAGAACTGGCCCGATGCTCCAGGGGCAGAATTCTTCGTCGCCAATCCCCTGAGCCTCGCTTTTGGTTTTTTTGCCGCTGGCGACTTCAATGATCAGTTCAAAGATTTCCCGGCCTACCTGTTCGACTGAGGTGCCATTTAAGATGCGGCCGGCATCGAGGTCCATGTCATCCTCCATCCGCTCATACATGGGCGTATTCGTCGAAATCTTGATGCTGGGAACCGGTTTACAGCCAAAGCAGCTTCCTCGACCAGTGGTAAAAGCCACCACGTTGGCGCCGCCCGCGACCATCCCAGTCACCGAAGCCGGGTCATAACCGGGAGTATCCATAATCACAAACCCTTTTTCAGTCACGGGTTCTGCGAAACGATACACTTCACGCAACGCAGTGCTGCCCCCTTTGGCGATCGCACCGAGCGATTTTTCATAGATCGTGGTCAGGCCGCCCCGTTTGTTGCCGGGAGAGGGATTGTTATCGATCACGACACCAAATTTCCCCGTGTACTCTTCCCACCACTTAATGCGGTCGATCAATTTTTTACCCACTTCGGGAGTAATGGCACGTCGTGTCAGAAGGTGTTCGCCCCCATAGATTTCGGAAGTTTCTCCGAGGATCGAAGTCGCCCCATGCGCGACCAGGAGATCGCTGGCGATGCCTAATGCAGGGTTCGCGGTCACGCCACTGTTTCCATCACTGCCGCCACATTCGGTGCCCAGAATCAGTTCCGAAACCGGAATTGGTACGCGCTGCACGTCATTCACGATCGGTAAATAGTCTTGTAAAAGTGCGGTCACTTTTTTGACTGTTTTGGCTATTCCCCCTATATCTTGAATGTTGAGGACCAGAGGTTCCTGGGGTTTTGATGCATTGAGGTTCTGTAACTGGACCAGCCCTTCCGAATCAGAGAGGAATGAACCTTGCCCTGTCTCACATCCCAGACCCAGAACAACATAAGCGCCGATATTGGGATGTTTAGCAAAACCGCCCAGAGTCCGCATCAGTTGATGATGGTCTTCTCCATCATACTGCATCGCACATCCCCCTTTGTGCACCAGAGGAATGATGCCATCAATATTGGGATAGTCTGCCAGCGATGTGTTAGCCAGTTCCCGGGCAATATATTTTGACGCCGTGGCGGAGCAGTTTACCGTGCTGATGATTGCCAGATAATTTCGTGTACCCGCTTTCCCATTCGGACGGCGGTAGCCCATGAAAGTCCTGCCTTCAATGGGTTTCGGGGGAGCCGGCACATCGCTGGAATAAGCGTAATCGAGGCTCAGTTCTCCGGCTTCCAGATTGTGGCTGTGAATCCAGTCGCCAGGCTGCATGTCGAATGTCGCAAATCCAATGACCTGGCCGAACTTACGGATTGGCTCTCCCTTGGCAATCTGCTGAATGGCCACCTTATGCCCCAGATCAATGTCTTCCCGGGCGGTCACGCTTTCACTCTCTGAGATCGGACACACCTGATTTTCCGCCACCGAATTACGGGCGATGGCGATATTGTCTTCCGGGTGCAGTTTTAACAGCGGCGAAGTGGCAACAGATGACATGCTGGATTGACGTTCTATTAATGAGGAGAGCACAGTAACAACGCGGGGATGAGCGGAAGGCTCATAAGCCTGTTGATAAAAGACCGACAGGTCACAAATATTAAATATCTCGTTTTCAGAGTTCAGAATCAAGGGACCGGACGCTTTGCGGCTGTTTTATCTGATCTGTTTTGATTCAGGAAGCAGATTTGCAGCGCAGCCGTTTACTTCTTGCGATAAAACCCCGGTCCCTTTTTCTTGTATCCCGGCGAGGGTAATTGTTCCCAGGGGACGACGCCCACGCGCTCGGCCCAGGTGTCCCAGGCCTCCTGCATTGAGGCGACCTGTTTGGATTGCTGCTTCGCCAGATCGTTTAATTCACTGCGATCCTGGTTCAGATTGTACAATTCCCAGTCAAGTGTGTGTTGCTTGACCAGTTTCCAGTTTCCCTGACGGATCGCTTGATTGCCTTCATGTTCCCAATACAGGGTACGGTTTTCGGTTTTCTCCGGGTTTCGGAAGGTGGCGAGGAGACTGGTTCCCTCTAAAGGAATGATCTTTCGGTCCTGTTTGAGAGCCGGGTAGTCAGCTTTGGAAACGTCGACACAGGTCGCCATCAGATCAATCACGTGACCAATTTGTGTTGTCCAACCCCCTGTCTCTTGAATCTGAGCGGGCCAGCGGACAATCAACGGCGTAGAAATGCCCCCTTCGTGCATCCACATTTTATGGAAGCGGAACGGTGTGTTGCTGGCATTGGCCCAACCGACTTCCGCGCAGCGGAACGATTCTCGCGTGCCGGTGACCGCGCCCGGTTGATGGCCGCGATCAATATATTCTGCACTGGCTCCGTTGTCGGATAAAAAGAAGACAAGTGTGTTTTCCGTGCCGCCCATCTGTTCGATCTGGTTCAGGACCTGACCGATGCCGCGATCCATGCTGGTAACCATAGCGGCGTAAACGGCCATCCGCAGTTCCCATTCATCCTGCTCTGCTTTGGAGAGTGAGTCCCAGGCTTTCGCATCGGGATCGCGGGGAGAGAGCGGGCTATTAATCAGTCCCAGTTCAGTCATCTTCTGATGGCGTTGTTTTCTGAGTTCATCCCAGCCGATCTGATAGACATCACGATACGCGGCAATATCAGCGGGTAGCGCCTGCAGTGGGAAGTGGGGCGCGGTGTAGGCCAGATAGAGAAAAAAAGGTTTTTCCTTCGACTGTTGCGCATGGTCTTTGAGGTAATCGACGGCTCTCTGGCTGAAAGCGTCGGTGATGTAATAATTTTCTTTCGGCGGTTTGATGAGTTGATTGTCTTCGTAGAGCGGTTTCGGTGCAAAATAATTGCCGCCCCCTCCGGTGCCGTAAGCGCGATGAAAGCCGCGGCCCAGCGGCCAGTTTTCGTTGACTTTCTGCATGCGATACGTCAGGTGCCATTTGCCGACGTGATAACAGCGGTAGTCTGCGGACGCAAGCACTTCAGCGATGCTGACACAGTGCGGATTGAGTTCCCCTTGATAGCCGGGCAGATTGTCGTTGCGGTTCATCCAGCCCATGCCTGCCTGATGCGGGTAGAGCCCCGTCATGAGCGAGGCCCGGGTGGGACAGCAGCGGCCCGCATTATAAAACTGGGAAAACCGCAGACCAGCTTTCGCTAACTGATCCAGATGCGGCGTTTTGATTTCCGAGCCGTAACAGCCCAGATCAGAAAAGCCGAGGTCATCGGCCATGATCAGCACGATATTCGGGCGATCGTTCGGAGCAGCGTCGGCTCTATTCGTGAACGGGAGAGCGAACGTGACACTGACCAAAAGCAGCAGGAAGGACAGTTCGTAGAACAGGCGACGGCGTGTTGAGTGAATCATGCTGGTGTTTGATCTCCTGAGTTGCGGCGCGAGGAATCGGGAACTTTCTATATATTGTCGCGGGGCATTAGTATCACGTCAACTTTCGGTGATGATCGTCGAATCTGCTTCGGCATCGGTGAACGCTTTTCGAATCAGATTGTTTTTGCGTTCGATGCGTCGGATGCTGCATTTCAGATCTTTCGCAATTTCCGCGTTGGTCATGCCGGCCAGTTTCATGGAGATGATCGTCTGGCATTCGACATCAAGCAATTCGGAGGCTTCTTCCAGTTCGAGCCTGAGCTGCTGATTCACTTCCTCGTAGACGATCTCTTCAAATGAGGACTTGGCGTCGGAGTTGGTATAGTCGGTCGCGGAGATCACATTCCCGGCGCCCCGCTTTTGTGTATTGATTTGCCGCCAGCGCCGTGAGAGTTTTCTGCGGGCGATGGTCATTAGAAACCCCCAGAGGTCGTCCTGGTCGGTAAGGGGCGGTTTTGATGGGTCTTCCAGCCGTCTCCACAGGCTGAGAAACGCGCTTTGCAGAATGTCGCTGGCTCCCGCATGGGGCTGCAGTTGGGGCGATAGTCGTTGTTCCACGTAGTTCTTCAACAGTTGATGAAACTGATTCCAGATTTGTTCGAAGCGGGGCGAAATGGTGGACTGCATTTCCTCCAGCACGCTTTCCGCGAATTCCGGGAGATCTTCAAGGCAGTCATCAGGGCTAACGTCGTCTGGTGGTTGCTGCATTTTTGAAAAATTGAAAAAAACTGGCGGATGAGGGATTGTTTTGGGCAGTAACTAATTGAGAGGCAGAAAAAAGGGTTTTCTTTCACGGCTTCCCTATTGTCAATTATCACTTTCGGGTTTGGAGTAAGTCAATGAGTCATCACCGTTTTCGTGGCATTCTTTTTTCTTTTATTAACTTGCGTATCTCAATCAGCATCGTCACAACCCTTCTTCTATTGAGCAGCGTGGGATGTTCTGGGGAACCGGGAGCGGAAGACCTGTCAGAGATTATGAAACACAATCCGCCACATCATCTTTCCGCGTCGAATCGGGAAATCGAAATCCTGACCGTTGAGTCGGATGGTGATGAACAGTGGAAGGTTCAATTTGAGTGTCAGGAAACACCCGAGGAAGACTGGTTGTTGAAACTGGACCTGGCGGAAGAACTGAAACAGAATTCATCTGAGGAAGCGAAATACGAAGGCGCATTACAGTTACATAAGCAACTGCGGTTGCCGGAAAATCAGAATTTGGAAAAACTCAAACACGAAATCGAACGCTTTCCGTTTCCTCAGGTGTTTCGGCAAGTCTATCAAAAAGGAACTCCCATCAAATGGAGCGCCACGGCGGTAGTAGATCAATCAGGTGAGAAACCGAAAATGACTGTTTCTGATTTCAAACTTTCAGATGAGCGGTCGTTACAGGATTTCATTGCCAAATCGGCGTTGCCGAAAGAAGCGGTGCTGGCAGATGGGGGGCCGTTGGATCCTCTACGTCAATTTATGGAGCTGCGACAGAAATTGATCACCGGCGTCGATCAGGCAACGCGGGCAATGGAGCAGAGACTGAAGACGGAACAGCAGGCGCTGGTTAGTTTAATCCAAGAACCGATGGCTGTGGCGGGAAAGCTGTTTCCCGCGCAGACCGAGTCGGAACAAGTGACGCTACTGTTTGAACAAGACGCGACAGAGAACGCTCTCAATGCAGTGGCCATTGATGTTAACGATACGCTGTCGCGTGTCGTCTTCAGTGGCACGCTTCACTTGCCGCCGGTGGATGCAGCCGATTCGCGAATGCTACGCCGGGTGCATGATGGCTGGGTACTCACGTTAAAGAACGCAGATCCCAGCCTTTCTAAAATGGCACGAAACGTTCGCGAGAACCGGATTGTGTATTATGACAAAGAGAAAAACCGGTTTCAGCTGTCCGATTCACGCAGCACGACGCCACTCCTGCCTGCCTCTGCAGCGAGTGCCTCACAAACCGTTTCTCTCAAAGAGTGGGAACAGGCTGTCATCGAAGGCAGGCAGTATCAAGGGCGGGAATCGATTACCGGCCAGGCAGACCGGGCAGTCTTGATGTCAATTACACAATACGAACCGGAAACCGGTAATGTGCGTGTGGTGGTAGAAGATTCGCAATCGCCTTTCACATTTGCGGTTTTTGAAGGCAAGTTGCAGCGTGCGGCACCGCATCATCTGGGGCTTCCCTTGCGTCTGGGACAGGTGACTTATCACTTGCAACCTGGTCAGCAAGGATCGAAAACGGGGCTGTTTTCCCGAAAATCGGGAAGTCACTTGCTGTTGATTCCCTCTGAGAAAGGATTCACAGGCCGTTTTTCTGAGGCTGATGTAAATTTTGAAAAACTCCCTGGAGAGTCGGAAGTGATTTCAGCTGATCAGCGTTGGAAGAATACGCTGGCTCCCGGTTACGTCTGGCGCGGTGTCACGCAGTGGGGCGATGAAGCGGTCAAACGGGCAACGTTGCGGGTGGCAGAAATTCGCGATCAGGGAAAATATGTGCGTTTAACACTGGAGCGGGATGACGAGCCTGCTCAGCAGGTCGTTTACGAAGGTTCGCTAGTCACGGAAGACGGGCGGATCGACGGCTATGGTCTGGTGATGCAGCAGTTTGGAACGGCTTCGATTTATGAACACGAGTATTTTGGCGTCTTTTTCAGTCGCTGGCAGTCAGAAGATAAAAAAGTATTTCGGATCTCTCCCGATGGTAAGAAAATTTATGGTGTAAGTACGCGGGGAGAAGTCTTAACGCTGGAACGGGATCCTGTCGTAGAGAAAACAGACCAGCAGGCTACCGTTGAGTGTAGAAAAGCGTGGCAGCAGGGGCTCACCGTAGGGAAAATATGGGAAGGGACAATCAAAAGTGTGGAACAGAAACAAACGGCGGAGTTGAAAATGATCGTGCGTGGTTATGAATTAGAGGGGAAACAGGTTACTGTGGAATTTGTTCCGAAAGCCAATCGAAAAGCCAAAACCGTTTTTGAAGGGAGCCTGGATAATTCTGACAAAGGGATCAATGGTTTTGGATTGATATCAAAAAAGAAACTGAAATTCAGCGGCCCCGGTAATGTGTTTGGAACCTGGGATACGCAACTGCAGTTTCGTCTGGACGCATCAGGAACACGTTTGATTGGTCGAACCTACGATTATGGCCCTGTTGAATATCTCGACTTGCGTCTGGTGGAGACGAAGTAGTATGGTAAGTTTGACTCGGAACCTCTTTCTTGTTCATTTCAGGTCTCTTTTATGATTGATCAACTGCGATTTGATGATTATCAAAAAATTGATTCAGTCTGCGATGAATATGAATCAGGGTGGACTCCCGACAGTGCGCTGGAGTTGAAATCTGCATTAGAACAGTGTCCCGCGGCACTGCGTCCCATTGCTTTCCAGGAACTGTTAAAGGTCGATGTCGAGCTGCGACAGCGGCGGGGCGTACCTGCAAACCGGATTGATTATCTGTCGCTCTATCCCGAATATCGCGACGCCATCGATGCTGTGATTGAAACAGAGGGTACAGAACCCAATGCAACGCTGATTTCTTCGAATGCTGACTCTATTACATCCGAAATCTATCCGCCTGGCAAAACCAATTCCGATTCAATAGACGCAGATGCAGGCACAGACGCGCGGTTCGGCCGGTTCATTTTGAAAGCAGAACTGGGGCAGGGGGCGTTTGGCACAGTTTCATTGGCCTATGATCCGACGCTGGATCGTGAAGTCGCCTTGAAGCTGCCACGCTTTGATCAACACGATCGTGAGCGAATAAATCGCTTTCTGGCAGAAGCACAAATCGCGGCGCAGTTACAGCACCCGAACATCGTCGCCGTCTGGGAACGGGGGCAAGTGGGGGAGCAGTTTTATATTTCTGCGGCGTATGTGCAGGGAGAAACGCTGAAGGAGTATCTGGATCAGACGAAACCTGACATGCGGCAGATCGCGGTCTGGATGCGCGATCTGGCCGAAGCGCTGGCGTATGCGCACGAGCAGAATATTATTCACCGCGATATTAAACCGGCGAACGTGATCATCAACGAGCGACAACAACCGATGATCATGGATTTTGGATTGGCGAAACGGATTGATCATGGTGTCGATCTGACGTCGGATGGTTTGATATTGGGAACACCCGCTTACATGTCGCCCGAACAGGCGCGGGGGGATCATCAGGATCTGGGGACTCAGAGCGATCAATATTCGCTGGGCGTGATCTTCTATGAACTGTTGGCAGGGAAGCCGCGCTGGGCAGGGAAAACACATGAGATATTACTGAAGCTCCAGTCGAACCCCGCGCCGCCGGACATTCAAAACCGGGAGACTCCGATTCCCGTGGATTTGATCGCCGTCTGTCAAAAGATGCTGCAGCCAGTTGCGGAAAACCGTTATCCAAATTGTCAGGCGATTGCCGACGATCTGACACGCTGGCTGGACGGGCATGCCGTCTCTGTTCGTCGAGTGACACAAACGGAACGGTTTCTCAAATGGTGCCGCCGCAACAAAGTGATCAGCAGTCTGGTGATGTCGACCGCCGTCATTCTGCTGATCAGTCTGACTGTTGTCTCCTTTTCGCTGTTTGAAGCGTCTGCTGCACGGAATGAAGCACAGACACATTTGGAATACGCGCAGGCTCAGGAAGAGGAAGCCGTTGGTGAGCGGGATAAGGCCGTCGCGGCAGCCGTTGCGCAGCGCAAAGAGTCGGCGCGGAATAGTCTGCTCCTGGCGGGCTATAACATTCGGGCGGGCCGATTTTATGAAGCTGAGCTATTACTGAATGCCATCGATGAGCAAGATCGAGGCTGGGTCTGGAACATGCAGTCAGCGCGGATACCGCGGGAAGTTTTTACGATATCTCATCCCGAAGGCAAAGAATTTCAAAATGCCAACGTTTATTTTGATGATTCAGGGGAAAAAATCGCGTTGAGGCAGGCTGTAGAAAAACGGCTCGAAACCTCGGTGTATGAGGCGAATACGGGCAAGTTCTTGAGCAAAGTGGCTGATGATTACGAACTTGTATCTCCTTCGGGAGCAGGTTTTACGCAGGGGGGGCGTTATCTGACGGTCAGTATGTGGAATCGCTTGCCTGAGGGGGGGCAGACTCCTTACAGCCTGGGGGTCTATGATACAAACACGAAACAGATCATCGCCACTCAGGATGATATCAGTAATTATTCCCCCAGCCTGACGCAACCCGAAGCAGTGGTGATTCAACGGCGTGATCTAAAGGGGAAGTATGATTATAAACTGTGGAATTTTATGACCGGGAAAACGGTTGATTTCGGTACCGGACCAAATTGTCTTCCGTTCAATTTTAGTGTGAATCAGGAAGGAACCGAACTGGCATTGCGTTACAAAAATTTGATGACGTTTCATTCCAGTGTGAAGGGGCAATCCGTTTCACGACCGATCATGGATCGACTGGGGGCGACGCACTGGAATATTTCGCGAGATCAAAAATATGTGGTGGGACAGTTGCAAGATCCCTGGCAGTGGGATCGGCGGAATAAAATGGTTCCTGCGGGGCAGGCAGCGGTAATCCAATTTCCGGCTCGTATGATTTCGGTGCTGGAAACAGAAGACTCGGTTGCGCACGCGTTGTTCCAATATGCCGAGTTACAGAGTATGACTATGAATATATTTAACCAGGGCAGTGGTTTTTTTCTGACGACTAACGATCGTTATGTTGTGCTCAATTCCAGTAATACAACAATAATGCAACCGCAGAAGAAGGAACTCTGCTGGTGGGACCGGAACACGGGAGAGTATCTGGGAAAAGCGATGGGGATTGCCGTCAGTCCCAGTGGAGAACAGTTTGCGACGATCGAAGCCAAAACGGTCAAGATACGCGAGGCTCCTTTGCGGATTCGTCGTTTCCGCTCGCAGACTGCAGAGAGGGAACTGGCGAAATGGGAGCCGGTTCAGCCTTGGAAAAAAAATCCGGTGTATCCGATCATAATTTATTATCAGGAAGAACCCTGGGTGGTGCTGATCCATGACCAGGGAACCGATACGGTCGATCTGGAATCGCGGGTGGTCAGTCTCAAGCATGCCTCGAAAATTTATTATGAGCAGGCGCGGCGGGTGGCGTTTCATGAACCGACGGGAATCCTGGCCTTAATTAACGGCAATGAATTTCTGGATCTGTTTTCTCTGAAAGACGGAAAGCAGATCGCCCACCTTCGTTGTGATCCCTGGCCCGTGAATACGGATCTGGCGTTTCACCCGGACGGTGATCTTCTCGTTATCGGTCACGCCGATGCGCTGGTGGTCTGGTCGATTGTGGATCAAAAAGTGATTCACCGTCACCGCGAGTTCAAATTCATGGAAGAGGGGAATGGAAAACTGAAGTTTACCCCGGATGGAAACTATCTGTTCATTTACGGGAGGCGGATTGATACGAAGACCTGGCAGCCCACCGAGACGCAACCTTTTAAGACCGACCGACCAGTGAAGTTTTCTCCGGACAGCAAATTATTGTCGATCGACACGGCTGATGGGCAGGTGCAGATTCACGAGGTGGAAACAGGCAAGCTGGTCCACCAGATTGAAACTGATGCGCAGTCGGTCTATTCCCACTTTCATCCTCGAGAGCCGTTGCTGGCAGTGGTGCGCAGTGACGGGCATCTGGAGATCTACGACATCCGCACCTTGGATATCGTTCTGGATGAACCGTTGCCACGGGGAGAACTGGTCGATCTGGTTTTCAGTAGGTCAGGCGATTCTCTGGCTGTGGGAGTGAAGACCAAAGGGACACGGCGGTGGTTCGAGTTTTCGAGCAGACGTGAGTAGAAACAGGAAATCAGTCATCTGACGCAGAGTTGGGATAGATGCGTTTCCAGTCGCGCTGCATATCGATCACGGTCCAGCCTTTTTCTTGTCCTTCATCCAATGCTTTATCGAGTCGTCCGATGTGTGAGTTTCGATCATAGGCGTATTCGCGTTGGGCATCGGTGTGATGGACGATGACTTTGAGAGTATTGTCTCTGCGATCCGTCCATTGCAGCATTTCCAGATCGCCGTCTGAGTTGCCGAACGCGATGACGGGGGCACGACCAATGAAACGATGAATGCCGACTGGTTTGCCCTCTTTATCGTCGATGAAGTCGATCTCTGCCAGTCGGACAAGTACGGGCTTGCCATCACGCTCTTCGAATTTCACTTTGATACTGCTGCCGATAACCTGTTCGGGGGGAATACCATAAACGTCTTCGGCCCAGACTCGCAGGAAGTCGACTCCTCCGCCGGAGACGATATAGGTTTTGAAGCCGTTGGCGCGCAAGAAGTTCATCACTTCCAACATCGGCTGATAGACTAACTTTGTGTAGTGTACTTTTTTCTCAGGGTGCCGGGCGGTTTTAATCCAGTTGCGAACGGTGTCTGCGAATTCGTCGGTCGTCATTCCGCTGTGTGTCACCGCCATGATTTTGAGTAACCCGGCTTTCCCGGAAGCAGCGACCGCTTTGAGATCATTTTCGAGAACCGCTTTGAACGGTTGCTCGGTTTTCCATTCCGGATGCTGATCGGCCAGCGTTTTGATCCGATCCAGGGCGAACAGCAGTTGAAAGTAAGACGGCTGCTCTGACCAGAGGGTGCCATCGTTGTCGAAAACGGCAATCCGTTCTCGTGGAGGCACATACAGGGGGCAACCGTCATTGGTCGCACATTTGACATAGTTGATGATCGCATCTTTCACAGGACCCGCATTCCAGGACGGCAGCGGATCAGCTGCGGAAGTTACATTGATGCAAAAGAGAAAGAAGAAAACGAGTATGTGTCTCATGAAGCTATCTCGAAAATAGAATTGCTGTATTGTCACAGATAATAAACGAACGACTGGCTTACCTGAAGCAAACCAGTCGTTGTTGTTTGTAACGAAGCGTTTAGACTACCGGCCGCTGGCGGCGTTTTCGATGGTCTTTTTGATTTTTTCCAGGTTAAAGGAACCGGGGGTCTGGCTGGGCGGATATTCCTGCATGGTCTTCAGGAAATTCGCCGCGATTTGTTGCATCGGCACGATGACATACACCCGAGACAGGAACCAGTCGTTGTAGGTGGTCGCGTTGTGTTGTGCCTTTTCAAAGGGGTCGCGGCGGAGGTGGAATAACAGAGGCACGCGCAGTTCGGTGAACGGTTCACGCCAGACTTCGAACGCCATGCCCCGGTTTTCCAGGAAAACGGCTTTCCAGTCTCCTGCCCGAATCGCAACGATCTGTCCGTCATCATTCACGTACATGAATTCTTTGCGTGGCGGCTCTTTCGTTTTTCCCGTGAGATAATCGAGTTGATTATAGCCATCGATATAATTGCGATACTTTCGGCCATTGAGTTCGACTCCCTGTTTAAGTTTGTCTTTGATCGTCGTATCTCCGGCGACAGCAGCGAAGGTCGGCAGCCAGTCTTCGTGGGCGACAACGCCGTTCAGCGTTTTACCGGCAGGGAACTGTTTGGGCCAGCGGACAAACGCCGGCACGCGATAAGCGCCTTCCCAGTTCGAATTTTTCTCGTTGCGGAACGGTGTGGTTCCGGCATCGGGCCAGGTATTGTAGTGCGGCCCGTTATCTGTGGAATACATGACGAGGGTCTCGTCGGCGATGCCCAGTTCATTCAGTAATTTCAGCAGTTCGCCGACGTGCATGTCGTGTTCGACCATGCCGTCGTGGTATTCATCGCCGCTGGGGCCGCTCAGGCCACGGTGTTCTTGCTTTACATGGGTCCGGAAGTGCATCCGGGTCCCGTTCCACCAGCAGAAAAAAGGTTCGCCGGCTGCATTTTTTTCTTTGATGAATTTTTTCGCAGCGGCGACGGTTTCATCGTCAATCGTTTCCATACGTTTTTTGTTGAGCGGACCGGTATCCTCGATCTTTTGGGTTCCATCTCCATTTGCCCAGGAATGGATGACTCCACGGGGGCCGTACTGCTCTTTGAATGTTTTTCCATTGGGTAATACCAGATCGGCGGGATAGTCTTCGTGTTCGGGTTCTTCTTCGGCATTCAGGTGGTATAGATTTCCAAAGAATTCATCGAAGCCATGTGCCGTCGGCAGATGTTCGTCGCGGTCTCCCTGATGGTTTTTGCCAAACTGGCCCGTCGCGTATCCGTTGCTTTTCAGGACAGTGGCCATCGTGACGTCGGTTTTCTGCCAGCCCTCTTTGGCGCCGGGCAAACCGACTTTTGTCATTCCCGTACGAACGGGAACGTTGCCACCAATAAAGGCGGCGCGGCCGGCGGTGCAACTCTGCTGAGCGTAGTAGTCAGTGAAGGAAATTCCTTCACGGGCGATTCGGTCAATATTGGGAGTATGGTAGCCCATCATGCCGCGATTGTTGTGACTGATATTCCAGGTGCCGATATCGTCGCCCCAGATAACGAGAATATTCGGTTTCTGCGTTTGGGCGGAAGACAGGGTGGGGAAACTGAATAGTGTCATTAACACTATCCAGACAGAGATCTTGAGGGTGCGGGATTTCATAAGCGGGTCCTCTCGTATTAGTAGCATCAGGCAGTAAAGATTATTTGCAAATTCAGAATGGAAAATAAACCAGTAGATTTATAGTTCGATATGCGAGATATAAAAGAGATGAAATTCAAAATAATGAGAAGGCCAAAGACCTTAATAATTATGCTAGTCAGTAAACGAGATAAAGTCCAAAGAATAAATCGTGAAGATTCTATTTTCCGTGATACCAATGAACTTCTAAGTGTTGTTAAGTGTTGTATCTTGTCTACAATAAAAAGACTCCGTACTTAGAGGCCAATGACAGATGACTTTTGACAAGCAACCCACTCTCATCGGTGACCTTCTGCAACTCCGCCCGCTGCAGGAAGACGACTATACTGCGCTGTATGCCGTCGCCTCAGATCCGTTGATCTGGGAACAGCATCCGGCCTCCAATCGATACCAGACGGACGTGTTTCAGAAGTTTTTTCAGGATGCCCTCGATTCAGGCGGGGCGTTGATCGCGATTGATCACAGCGCGGACGCGGTCATCGGCTCCTCACGTTATCATGGCTATGACGCGGCTGCTTCCGAAGTTGAAATCGGCTGGACGTTTCTGGCCCGTTCACACTGGGGCGGTCTTTATAACGGAGAAATGAAACGGCTGATGTTACAGCATGCGTTTCGCTTCGCGGACTCGGTTATCTTTTTGATCGGCCCTGAGAACCTGCGCTCACAACGGGCCGTCGAAAAAATTGGCGGTATCCATGATGGCAGTCGCCATGATGCTGCGGGAATGGAGAGCTGGCTGTACCGGATTCGTGCCACGGAATATCGGGTATGATTCTTATCAGCGTTCTTAGTGTGGGAGACGGGGCTATTTGTATTCGCCACTACTTCCGCTTAAAGCGCAGGAAATAGTTTTCCTGGAAGGCGGGGATTTTAACTTCTTCCACAAATTCGAAGCTGGCCTCTTCAATCTCTTTTCGAAACACTTCTTTTCCGGCGCGAACGTGGCCCAGCGTCCATTCGCGGGATGTGCCGGGGATGCGTTCGAAATCGATCAGGATCAACTGGCCGCCCGGAACCATCGCTTTGTGAATCGAGGCGAGCGAGGCGGCGGGGTATTCAAAGTGGTGATAGACGTCACAGATGAAGGCGGCATCAATGGAGCCGGGGGCGAGGCGGATGTCGTTCTGACCGCAGAGGACCGGCGTGACATTGGTCAAATTGAGGATATCTGCCATCTTTTCGTATCGTTCCACAAACCTGGGAACAATATCCAGTGAATAAACCCAGCCTTTGTTACCGACGGCCAGCGAAAATGGTTCGAGAAACAACCCTGTTCCCGCGCCGACGTCGGCAATTCGATCTCCCGGAGAGAGTTTCAGCTGCTTGACGATCTGCTGTCGGCCGCGAAAGACTTCCCTGCTTTCGACTTCGAAACGCTTAATCCACTCATCTACATCCAGCTCGGGATCGAGGAATTTCTGGTTGATTCCCGGCTTCACACTTTTCGCGGGAGCAGCAGGAACGGCTTCCTGCCCCATGACAGGCGAGACGTGCAGTGAAATCGCAGTCAACAGGGCAAACAACAGAATTCGCATCGGAGAGTCCTCAAACCAGAGCCGCGTAGCAGGAAGCTTGTATCATCTTTTAAAAATAATTGAACAGAGAGGGGCTGTCAATTCATTACTAGTGTCTGATTGCCGTGATTATTTTCACATAAATGCTTTTCAAACATGTCATTCAGTCTATATCATGAGTCATGTTGATTCGCCTGAGACCATCCAATCGGTTCCTTTATATTGAGAGAGACTGCAACATGAATCGTAAAGATGCTTCACAATTCGACCAGGAAGTTTTGAATCTGTATGACGACTTTGCACACGGGCGCCTGAATCGGCGGGATTATATGAAACGTCTCGGCGCGTTCGCGGTGGGGGGGATTACCGTCGAATCACTGCTGGCCAGTCTCACTCCGAATTATGCCTGGGCGGAACAGGTCAAAGCCGACGATCCCCGGATCAAGACCGAGCGTGTGACTTACAACTCGCCGGATGGCGCAGGCAAGATGCAGGGGCTGCTGGCTTATCCCTCTCAGGGAGACAAGTTTCCCGCTGTCCTGGTGGTTCACGAAAACCGGGGCCTGAATCCCTACATTGAAGACGTCACACGGCGGCTGGCTGTGGAAGGGTTTCTGGCGCTGGCCCCTGATGCCTTAACGCCGCTGGGTGGTTACCCCGGGAATGATGACGAGGGACGCGAGATGCAGCGGAAACGGGATCGCGATGAAATGCTGCAGGACTTCATTGCCGGTGCGAAATGGCTCAAAACGAATCCACGATCTACAGGCAAAGTGGGGGCCGTCGGTTTCTGTTATGGCGGCGGTGTGGTGTATCAACTTGCGGTACAGATTCCTGATGTGATCAACGCCGGCGTTCCCTATTATGGAAGTCAACCGGATGCAGCCGACGTTCCGAAGATCAAAGCGCCATTGCAGATTCACAATGCGTCTCTCGACAAACGCATTATGGCCGGCGCCCCTGCGCTGGAGCAGGCGTTAAAAAAGAACAACAAATCCTTCGAGGCCTATGTATACGAAGACGTCAATCACGGCTTCCACAACGACACAACGCCCCGTTACGATGAAAAGTCCGCGCAACTGGCCTGGAAACGGACGATCGCGTTTTTCAAAAAGCAGCTCGCTGAGCAGGACTAAAGGAGCCGTTCTGATCGGGGGCTTTCCCCGTTCAGACTTTTACTCTCCACTTCTTACATCGATGCGTCCTGCATCGCCGCGTGCCTTGTCGCATCGGCCTTGCCGACGGTCCATTGCCGATGGTTCCTTGGTATCCAGGACTGATGTTTGTCACAAGTCTAATTCTTCGAATGAGTTAAGAGTGGGTCGATGTGCCGTAGACTTCCGGCGTCGATTTATTCTTTTTTTTCGAATTCCTCATTTTTCGCCGCCAAGCCGCATTCGAAACGACGCTTGAGATGGTGTGTATCAGGAAGGAATCGTCGGGAATCGGTTCAAATTCATGAAGGATTTAAGAGGGGTGCTGACTCCTGACTACGTTACTAAAACAACAACTGTTTTAACCGTTCAATAAGAGGTGTCATGATGAATTCAAACGAGTTATGTCAGAGAATGCGAGTTTCTGAAAAACAGTTATCAAAAATATGTCAGCATTTGGGGATTGCCGTTTCAGGCGAAATCAACAGAGCATTTACCCCTCGAGAGATCGATCGTATTCAGCATTTTGTAGACAGAAAACGGGCAGCCGACAAAAAAAGCAAATCGACACCCGGACAAAAGGCGCTCGCGCCAACCGTTCAAGCTGCGCCGGTTAAATCCACGACTGTTAAATCTGAACCGGTCAAATCTGAGCCGGTTAAACCCGAATTGGCCCCCTCTCCGCCGAAGGTTGTCGCGCGTCTTCCCGCAGTAAAAACAGCTCCAGTGAAAACAGCCACAGTAAAAACTCCTGCAGTGAAAATCGTCGCAGTCGATACCGCGGCAATGGAAACCGCCAGTGTCGGATTAAGAGTATGCGCTTACATTATTGATTGTCTGGTCACCTTTGTGTTAACTCCCTTTATCTTCATTCCGATACTGGGGCAGGTGATGATTGGTGTTTTTCTTTTCTTCTATTGGCTGTTGCGAGACGTTGGCGGGGCAAGTCCTGGGAAATTGATTCTGGGAATGCAGGTTGGGAATAATACGGGTGATCCATTCCGTGTGGGGCCACGGATCATGCGCAATATTCTGCTCTCGATTGGTCCGATGCTGTTTTGTATTCCGATCGTCGGATTTCTGATCGGCGCCCCGATTGCGCTACTGATCATACTTCTCGAGGTCGTCATGCTGCTTGCGACAGGCAAACGCATCGGCGACAGACTTGGCGGTACTTCGGTCAAAACCATTCCCAAAGTCAGGCTTGTATCCGAATAGACGATACCATCGGAGGGAGCGGATTCTAAGGGTAGAATGATTCAAAAGAGTCCTGGTGTTTTGATACGAGCCCCATTGAACCGGCCTTACAGGATTGATATGGCTGGTTATGTTGTCGTTCCCTGCTGCTCAGAATCGGCTACAGACTTTCTTCGTCTGAACCCGGTGTCAAAGCGACTTTGCCCGGGGCGGACTGTGGACTTTTATCGCCCGGAGCAGGGGGCGGAATTTCTTCACCAGAAGCCGCTGAGAGTTTCGCTTTGCCTGGCACGGACATCATGTTTAAGTTGTCTGGAATCGGCGGCAATTTGATATCATTGGGATTCATCTCCGCTGGTGGGGCATCGAATGCGTTATATCCTTGACCCGGCATCAGATAACCACCGCCGAGGGCTTGATAGGCATTGACAATCGCAGAGAGTTGCTGCTGTTTGGTTTCAATTAAAGCCGTTCGTGCTTCCAGGAGATCACGTTGCGAGAATAACACGTCGATGTATTCAGCGCGGGCATTCTGGAACAGTTGACTGGCGACAGAAACCGATTCCTCCAGTGCTGCTACCTGCGACTGCTTAATCTGGACGCTCATGCGGTACTTCTCTACCTTCGACAGGCGATTCGCAACCTCTGTGAAGGCCGTCAGGACGGTGCGCTGGTAGTCGTAGACTGCCTGGATCTGTCGGGCGTTCGCGTTGAGATACTCAGCCTGGATCGCTTTCTTATTGATTAACGGAGCAACTAAACCACCGGCGACACCGGCAACAAACGCTCCCGGATCAAACAGATACCGGGGATTAAAGGCCTCATAACCAACACTGGCGGTGATGTCTAACTGAGGGAAAAAGCGGGCTCGGGCAACCAGTATGTCGAGTCCCGCCGCTGCCACTTCGCGTTCGGCGGCCTGGATGTCGCTGCGGTTCAGCAGCAGTTCCGCGGGCAATCCTACATTCAAAGTTTGCGAGTCGAGGCTGATGAAATCCCAGCCCACGCGGTCGACTGACTGTGGGTAGCGACCAACGAGGAAATTAATTCTGTTCTCGACCTCGACGATTCTCTGGCTGACGATCAGCCTCTGACTCTCGTTCTTACGAACTTCGGCAAGAAATCGCTGGACGCCGAGTTCGGTACCGCGGGCGGCCTCTTTTTGAAACCGGGCCACTTCGAGACTTTGCTCTTGCAGCTTAATTGTTTGGTTCAGAAACTCAAGCCGTTTATCAAGCGACGCAAGTTCGTAATAGTTCTCGGCAATCTCTGCGACCAGTCGGGTGACGTAATAGTTTCGAGTCTCAATCGCCTCGTCTAAACGCTGAATCGCCGCGTCCCTGGCGTTTCGTAATTCTCTCCAGATATCGATTCGCCAAAAGAGATCAGCGGAGAGTCTGACATTTCCGATTGGATCAGGAAAATTCGCGCCGCCAGAACCCGGATAGGTCAACTGGTCCTCAGCGGCACCCAATGGTGTAAAGCGACTTGTTTTATCATACCCGGCACGGGCACCGACTGAGACGAAAGGCAGATAGGCTCCGCGTCTCGACAGAATCTGATTGCTGGCGATTTCGATTTCCTGGTTCCGGATTTTCAATTCCTGATTGGAGTCCAGTCCCTCACCGATCAACGACGTCAATACGGGATCATTGAAAAATTCGTCGATCCCAATATCAGCAGAGTTTTGCGCACTGGTCGCACCATTGAAATCTGCTGGCAGTGCTTTTTCCGCATCCGCGCAAAAGATGTCGGGGATTTGACACCCGGTAGGCAACAGCAGCATGCAGAATGCCAGCAGATTCACAATCACGTGCTGCCTAGGCATTGTCTTCATCATAAATTCAGTGGGGGAGTTCCGTCTCATATTTTAAATACCCTGCGACTGTCGCCATTCCCTTTGAACATAGAACACTAAATTCATCTGAGGGGCGGCATGCGCACTCGCCCCTGTATGATTTCCGGCAAATACCAGATAAAGTCCATCTGGTAATCGAATTGCGACAGCATCTGAGAGGCGGGTGTAGAGAGAGAGAGCCGTCTCAAATGATATCGGCAGAATTTTCAGCTCAGGCCAGAGAATCAGTCAATTCCCTACCTGCCCGAGTACATTTTAAGCTTCTTTTCAGCAGACTTTGGTTGCTACTGCGTTAAAACAGGCAGTTAAGGGGCTCACTGACGGCGAGCATTTGAGATGATGGCTTCCTGGAACAGGTCTTCCGGCTCTGGTGGCGCACTGGTCAATCTGGGGGAGATTTCCTCAGAGAGACAGTCAAACTGGCGGTGATGAATAGAAGAGCGGTCAATCCCTGGGATTTCGGAACAACCAAAGCCTGCTCAGCAACGAGACGACAGCCTCTTGCACGCTGGTTGGATGTTTGGCTGCCCGGCAAATGACTTACTCATGCTCAGGTGATGCTTCTCGCTCGAAAAGCTCAGTGAGCGGTTCATCATGCTCATCTTTGATCATTTTGCGCCCGTCAGACATCTTGGCGAACAGGTAATACAGACCGGGAATCACAACGACTCCAATCAAAGTACCCATGAGCATCCCGCCGACTGCGGTCGTACCAATCGTGCGGTTTCCGATCGCGCCGGGACCGGTTGCACGGACCAGTGGAATCAGACCGGCAATGAAGGCGAAGGATGTCATCACAATCGGCCGGAATCGCAATTTTCCGCCTTCGATCCCCGCATCTTTGATGCTCAGGCCTTCGTGGTGGCGCTGGACGGCGAACTCGATAATCAAAATCGCGTTCTTACCCAACAGGCCGACCAGCATAACGAGACCGATCTGGCAGTAGACGTCGTTGGCCAGGCCCATTGCCTTCAGCATCAGAAAAGATCCAAACAGACCGACCGGCAGCGAGGCGATGACTGCCAGCGGCAGGAGGAAACTCTCGTATTGTCCCACCAGAACCAGATACACGAAGATGATCACGATTAAAAAGATATAGACCGCCGTGTTCCCTTTATTCGCCTCGTCATAAGAAAGACCCTGCCAGCCAATGTCATAACCATGGGGCAGTGTCTCTTTGGCAACTTCCTTGATTGCTTCAATCGCCTGACCGCTACTGATACCAGTCGCCGGAGCACCTTGAATGATCGCGGTTGTGTATAAGTTATAGCGGTTGATCTCGTTCATGCCCTGCTTCTTTTCGATCTTCATAAACGCAGAGTAAGGTACCATTTCCCCCTCATCGTTTTTGACGAACATATTCTCCAGATCCTCGGGATACCGTCGGAACTCCGGGGCGGCCTGGACATAGACCTTGTAGAACTGGCCGAAGCGGATAAAACCCTGCTCCCAGGTGCTGCCTACAACGATGGAAAGGTTTTCCATTGCGTCGGCAATCGACACGCCCTTCTGCATGGCCACGTCATTGTCGATGACGATCTCATACTGCGGATAGTTGCTGGCAAAGAAGGTAAACAGCCCTTTCAGTTCCTTGCGTTCTCCCAACGCTTTCATGAAGTTCTCGGTGATTTTTCCGAATGCTTCGTAGTCGTCGCTGTTCGTTTTATCGAGCAGGCACAGGGAGAATCCCCCGGCGGCACCAAAACCGGGAACAGCGGGGGGCTCAAAGAATTCGAGTTTGACGTTCGCAATATCACGCCCTTTTTCTTCCAGTTTTTCAATGATTTCTTTCGAGGTCAGTTCGCGATCAGCCCAGGGTTTTAAGTTGATGAGACAGGTCCCCGCGTTCGAACCCCGGCCTTCCGTCAGAATTTCGTAACCGGCCAACGATGTGACAGAGGTGACTTCGTCAAACTCCTTGCAGATCTTCTGCAGTTCGTGTGACTTGGCGTTCGTGTACTCGAGTGTCGAGCCGGGAGGTGTCTGAATGATTCCATAGATTACGCCCTGGTCTTCAAGTGGAATAAAGCCTGTGGGCAGCACTTCGTTGACCAGTAAAATTCCATAGCCGAAACACCCGATGACGACCATGGTCAGCAGGCGTCGTGTGATGATCCGACTTACGATGGCGACAAAACCGCCCGTCACCTTCTCGACGCCTTGATCGAACACATGCAGAAAGATGCCGAGCGGTCCCCGCTTTTTCTTCTCGCCTGGTTCGCTTCCCGATAACATCGAACGGAACGTCAATATGAATAACAGCGCCATGACGCAGCCGACCACGATTGACCTTGTTTCAGTGAGGGGGACCTGTTCGGACACCAGTTCGTGGACGATCTCAACATGCAGCAGAGAGAAGAAGCCGTACCCTGCGCCGAGGCCGAGCAGTATGGCCAGCACGCCACGCAGAATGTAGGCGAAGCGACCTGACAACTTCTTGATGCAGCGGTTGGCAAGGCCCACCAGGCCGCGTTGTTGCTCGTCTTTCGTGTGGGGTTTAAGAATCATCGCACAGAGCACCGGCGTGAGCGTTAAGGCCACCACACCGGAGAGCACAATCGACATGGCCATTGTGAGGGCGAACTGGCGGTAGAATACACCGACGGCCCCGGGCATGAAGGTTACTGGAATAAATACGGATGTCATCACCAGGGTGATGGCAATAATCGCGCCGCTGATCTCGTGAATCACTTCTTTGGTCGCAGCGTAGGGGGAGAGATGTTTGGCATGCATTTTTTCATGCACCGCCTCGACCACCACAATGGCATCGTCCACCACAACCCCGATCGCCAGCACCAGAGCGAAGAGCGTGATCAGGTTGATCGACATTCCAAACATGCTCATGAAAAAGAATGTTCCAATCAGCGATACCGGCACCGCCAGAGTCGGAATGAGCGTACTGCGAAAGTCGCCGAGGAAGAGGTAAACGACCAGCGAAACCAGCACGAACGCTTCTAACAGTGTGTGCAGCACCTTCTCAATCGAGGCATCCAGGAAGCTGGAAACATCGTAGCTGATCGCATAGTCCATGCCCGGAGGGAAAGATTCTTTTTTGATCTCCTCGAGTTTCTCCTTGACCTTCTTAATGACATCAGCGGCGTTGGAGCCGGGGATTTGCTTAAGTACGATGGAAGCTGAAGGTAGGCCGTCGATGTCCGAGTACAGGTCATAAAACGAAGAGCCCAGCGAGACTTTGGCGATGTCTTTGAGCCGCAGGATCTCACCATTCGGGTTGGATCTCAGGATGATGTTCTCGTATTGTTCCGGTTTATTGTAACGTCCGACCCAGGTCAAAACGTATTCGATCGTTTGTGAGGTCGTGCCCGTCGCCTGTCCGAGTCGTCCGGGCGAACCGATCATGCTCTGATCTTTGATCGCCTCCATAATATCGGCGGAAGATATTTTGTAGGCGCGCATGCGTTCGAGATTCAGCTCGACCCGCATGGCATAAGCGCGGTTGCCGAGGATCGTAGCCCGGCCGACGCCCCGGATTCGCTGGATCTCGGGCAGAAGTTTAACGCTGGTGTAGTTGTAAAGAAAATTCTGGTCGTGGTTGGGATCAGTGCTGTAAACGTTCACATACATCAACATACTCGTCATGTTCTGCATGACGATGATCCCCTCGCGGTCTACGATGGGCGGGAGCTGGTTCTTTACCATCTGGAGCCGGTTATTCACGTTCAAGACCGCCACGTTCGGGTCAGTGCCCGGTTCGAAGACGATCATGATCGACGCTTCACCGGCACTGGTGGCGGCAGAACTCATGTAGCGCATATCCGGGACGCCATTGATGGCTCGTTCCAGGATCACCAGAGTCGAGTCGACCAGAATTTTGGCGCTGGCACCGGGAAAAGAAACCGAGACCACCACGCTTGGCGGCGCGACAGAGGGGAACTGAGAAATCGGCAGCGTAATGATCGCCAGCCCGCCCATAAACAGAATGAGCAGAGAGATGACCATCGCCAGTGCCGGTCGATGTAGAAATTTAGCGAACATAACTTAGACTGTGTCCAGTTTTGCTGTAACGTCTCCAAGGCCATTTGGACCGAGTCTATTAGAATGAGAGACGCTATTATTAAATGGGATACGCATTAGATTACCTACTCAGCGTGGTACTTCAGGTTGCCAAGAACTTTCTCTGGAGCATGGAAATCGAATGCCACCTTGTCGCCGTCGCGAACCTGTTGAATTCCCTCAAGAATAATCTTGTCACCCTCATGGAGGCCATCCTTGAGTACAAAGATGTCTTCCTGTTCGCTCTGTATTGTGATATCGCGCTGGTGAACCACGTTGTCTTTATCGACAACGTAAGCGTACCTCTTGGCGAGAACTTCAAAGGTCGCCCGCTGGGGAATCACGAGGACGTTATTTAATGTACGGTGAATCAAAATCGTACCGGTCTGACCGTTACGCAGCAGGCCTCTCGGATTCGGGAAGTCTGCACGGAAGGCAATGTTGCCGGTCATATTGTTGAAATCGGCTTCGATCGCGCCGATCAGTCCGTGTTGGGGAAAGATTTCGCCGTTCGCCAGCCTCAGTCCGATTTGCAGATGATCCGATTTGCCACCATCCTTATCCAGATCCGCCTTGTATTCGAGATAGCGGGACTCGGGCACGTTGAAGTAGACCCACATCACGCTGTTGTCGGAACACGTCGTGAGTACGTCCCCCTCTTCGATCAGGCTTCCCAGCTGGTTGCGCTGGCGGTCAACAATGCCGTTGAAAGGCGCCTTGATGCTGGCAAAGCTCAATTCGGCCTGCGCCAGCATCACCTTTGCCTCAGCCTTTGCCAGTTCGGCCTTTTTGATCGCGATTTCCTGCGGCGAGACAATCCCCTTATTCAATAAGGTTTCGGCGTTATCAAGTTCGATCTGGACCCGCTTGGCTTCAGCGACCTCGGAGGCCAGCCTGGCCTGGTACAGGATCGGAAGGATCTTGAACATGAGCTCCCCTTTTTTGACCGCCTGCCCCTCTTTGACGCCGATCTCTTCCAGATAGCCTCCCTCCAGAGCACGGACTTCAATGTGCTGGCACGAGTGGATCTGACAGACGTACTGCTGGGTGCTGATCACGTCCTTTCTGACAGGGGATGTGACCACAATCTTATGGGCGTGGTGCCCCGATTCGGCATGCGATTCAGCATGTGGTTCCGCTTGAGATTTGGCGTGCGTACTGGCACGTGTTTCGGACAGGTATTCACAGCCGGAGAGCGAGAGGGAAATCAGCGCCAGCAAGCTGGCTGCTATCATTGAAAGCTTCATTGTATTTTCCTGTACCTCTGGTTTTGTGCCGTGGATAGGTTGGCTGGGAATGTGGCGTGATGAAGAATAATTACAGTGAGTCATCAACTTGTTCTAAAATGATAAAATTAGGGGAGACCCGTTCCTGCCGAGCTATCTCAGTTCTGTTGCATATGTTATGCCAAAGAGTCGTGAAATTGCCATCTGATCTACGGCGAGGTAATAAAGGTCAGGACGCGTTGACCTCTTTATTGACTTTGGAAGTCCAGAACATCATCTGGTCTTCACCGTATTCGCCGAGGAGAAATCGGTGTTTCTAGGCAATAACAGGGGATACAACAGAAGCTTAGCACAATATTTTCGTTCAAATCCGCCCCACGTTATTTATTTTCGATCGGCCAGCCGGATTCGTTCTATTAAAGGTCTTTCGCTGGCCAATCCGAGAGGGAATGGCCTCCATTCTTTCGTTCAGTCTGTAAGATATTGCAGAGAATGCCCAAATGATCTGCAAAGAGTTGCAGGGAACGAAACGAGTTTGTCCTACCGGTAATGCGTTTAATCTGTTCAGCCGGTCTGTTGCGCGGCTGACGCTGTTTGAGAAGCCGGATGCTTACGCCACATTCAGGCGGGTGGTTGAGGAGACGTGACAGAAGATACCGCTGCCAATCATTGCACTGTCCGTGATGTCTGACCACTGGCGCATTGTCGTGCGTCCGACACCGGAAACGCAATTGACTGAATTTTTCAGCGGCTGACCGTGACCCACACGATGCACTGGCACACTCAGACCGCAACCGGCGGTACGGGGCACCTGAACCGACGGCGCTTCAAGTCGTTCCTGATAGAATCGGATGCGCACTTGCGGCGGGCCTCAGGTGTGGAAAGTTCATATGAGCAGGACAGGTGATATCTGGTAGGATTTGTTTGGTTTTGGGATGTGACATTTTTCTGCTGTTCGAAACGGCGGCTGGCGCCGTTCCGCTCAGGGTGGGAAAGCATTTTGTATTTCCTGATGGGTGTTTTTGGTAGGTGGCTTGATCACTGTTGTCCTCTTGATGGTGGGTGATTTTCAGGATAGGCGTGTGGCGGTCAAGGGGAAGTACCGCAAATTGTGTCGCGAAGGAGTGCTGATGTGTGTGGATCATGTGCTGAGAGTGCTGGATACCTGGGTGACTGTGGGGCGAAGTGTGTCGAAAACTGAGGAGCAGGTGAGCAGGCTTTTCGAAAATGTCGCTGAAACGAGGGACTTTTATAGTGCTGATTTGTCAGTCGTTATGGATCTTCAACTGAACCTGTCAAGTGCTCGCGCGCGACGCACAACTGAGAGTGAAGATCATGGCGAACGCCGTGCAGGCGTCAAGGCCGATCTCTTCAGTATGGAGCCGACGGAAGGGAGGACATTCCGGCACTCAATCGGACAGGTGTGCTGCAGCAGAGACGCTGGGTTTCTATACGCTTGATTTTGCTGAACGGGTATCTCTGTCTGTCTGCGTCATTCTCTGGGATTTCAGTCGATATTGGATTGTAAATATTGTATGATCAACAGGTTAAAATTTTGTGAATTCGAATTTCGTGGGGCCAACTATGCGGATTCTGATTGGGTGGGATAATCCCGAAGAGAGTGATCTCATTTCGCTTTATCTCGGAGTGAGTGAAAACGAACTGGTGATCTGTGCGACCACAGAAGAGTTCATGTCGCAGGTACTGGAGAACAACTCCTGGGATATCATTTTGATGTCGATCATGGCGCCTGATCCGCAAACGGCGTTTGAGCATTTTGAGCAGATCCGCCAGAAACATCTCGATACTCCGGTTGTGGGCGCCTGCCCGACTCAGGGCACGTTTCATGTGGCCCGTTTCCTCTCCGCGGGTATGCGTGCTTATATTATCCGCGATGAAGGGGGGGACTTTATGTTTCTCCTGGAAACCACCCTGCAGAGTGTGGTCGATTCGGTCAAAGCCGAGCGTGAGCGATTTGTCTCGGAGCGACTGCGCGAAGAAATCGAGTCTGTGCGCAAACTGCAGGAATCGATTATCCCCAGTGATCTGGTTTCTCCCGACCGGTTTGATGTGACGGCCCGTTATGAATCTTCGCAGATTCGCGTGTTTGGTGGTCAGCCTGTGACACTGGCGGGGGGCGACTATTACGATGTGTTCATGCTGGACGATGATAATCTGGTATTGTTAGTCGGAGACGCATCGGGGCACGGCATGAAAGCCTGTATGTCGATTATGACGATGCATACCCTGGTCGGCATGATCCGCTCCAACAAGTATCTGGATACCGCTGCTTTTGTAGCCGATGTGAATAATCGCCTCTGCAATCAGGCCATCGTGAATGATGATGGCGGGTTTATTACGCTGCTGTATGGCATTCTGAATGCGAAAACCAATGAATTCCAGTGGACGTCAGCCGGCGCGCCGATTCCGATCGTGCATGAACTGGAGACAAATAAAATCTATGAACTGGGGACCAACGATGATGGAGGTCTGCCGTTAGGAATTGTACCTGACGTCGAATATGACATTCATACTTCGTTCGTGCCTCCCGAAAGTCGTCTGCTGATTTTCACGGATGGTTTGGCGGAAGCGTTTCCCGGAGAGAAGGAGACCTTTGGTGAATTCGGAATCCCCGGCATCATGAAGTCGCTGCAGGCGTCCCGCTCAGACAGTCTGGATTCCGCCTTGGAAAACCTGTTCCGAGACTCCAACGCTTTTACAGACGGATCTGGCAGACACGATGATACCTCAGTTGTATTATTGGGGCGAAAAAATTAGAGTCCCTGTATCGTCTGGCGCGACATGTCTGCTGATTGATATAGGGAAGTTTCATTTATGGCTGCTGATGCAGAGTTAAATCTGACATTCATCGAGAAAAAACTGGGAACTCTGGGACGGATTTCCCTCTATGCGGGCTTAATCGGAGTTTATAGTCTGATTCCTGTGCTCAAGGAAAACAGCAGCTGGCTGCGTCATTTCGGGCTTGATGAAGACACGATTCATTTCATCGAAAGTCTGGGTGACCTTTCTGCCAGCCTGCATGGTATTTTAGGTCTGGTGCTGGGTCTGCTGCTGGTTTTCAGAACAAACAGTTCTTACGCCCGCTGGTGGGAGGCCCGTAAATTGTGGGGCCGTCTGGTGAATGTCAGCCGGAATATGGCCATCAAATTTCGTGAATTCACCAACTTCGGCAGGGATGAACTCCGGGATCTTGCCGGGATCATTGTTGCCTTTTCTGAAGCGCTGCGAGATCACTTGCGGGAAGATGACGACTTCGCCATGTTTCCGGAGCTGGAGCAGATCGATCCGCCGCCCCGTCATATACCGGCTTACATTGCAGATTTGATCTATCGCAAAATCATTGGCTGGAAGCGGTCCGGTTTGATCGACGGTGATGAATTAAGAATTCTGGATACAGAAGTCCGTGAATTGATGGAGATTTGTGGAGGTTGCGAGCGAATCCGCAGAACGCGTCTTTCTCCCTCGTACCGACTTTTCGTTCGTCACTGTATTACGCTGTATTTGTGTACGCTGCCTTGGGGACTGGTCGAAGATTTTAATTTCTGGACGGTACCACTCACAGTTATCATGGCGTATTTCATGATCGGCATCGAAGTCATCGCGCACTCTGTGGAAGAGCCTTTCGGCCTGGATGAAGACGATCTGGATCTGGACGGTTTATGTATCACGATCCGCTCGACGGTAAATGAAATCCTGGATCGGTTTGGCTCACAGACTCAATGACACACTGCCCCGCACTGCGAAAGCAGGCGGGTTCTTCAGTCAGAAAAGCAGACGGCAACGGAGCAGCGAGGCAGGGCTACTCTGTAATCTGTTGCATGAAATTCGAGTAAGCATACCAGTCGGGATCTGTTTCCGTATGGATCTCAAGCGACAGGGGGGGCAGGTCGGCAACCGCTTCGTTGAGAATCTGTAAAGCCAGCTCGGAATTATGTAAGTACCACTGCCATTCACACATCTGGTTCCCTGTGATCAACATCGTCAGGAAACCGATGCCCGCGTCCTGCCAGGCCGCGACCAGACGCTCTTCAAACTGGTTCATGAGCTGCTGATCTTCCGGGCCGGGCATCCCCGATTCATTGGGAGACTGATAAGTCCAGATGATTTCAATTCGGGCCGGAAATTCGACGGTGGAAATTCCCAGTGGAATATCCGGTAACAGCCGAAACAGGACGGTGAATTCATCTTCCATCGCCGTTGCCGTCAGCCATTCCTGCTCTTGTTCGGGTTGCTCTTCTATCAACTTTCTATCCCTTGTGATTTTGGTTGTGTCATGAGTGAGACAACAATTAATGTGATAAAACCTAATGGAATCGTGACCAGCCCCGGCTGGCTGAACGGGACAATGGCGGTTGTCGGATCGAGGCCATAAATTCCTGTATAGGAATCGGCACTCAACAGAATCCATGCCAGGGAAGAAACCATTCCGGTGAAAATCGCGACGGTGATGCCCTGTTTGGTGGTTTTCGGCCAGAACAGCAACATGACCAGCGCGGGGAGGTTGGCAGACGCAGCGACACTAAAGGCCCAGCCCACCAGATAATTAACGTTGAATTTCTCAAACAGAATGCCAAGGATAATCGCAATCACGCCGACGACGACGGAAGCAATTTTGGCAATTCGTACTTTCGCAAAATCGTTCATTTCGATTTTCAGGAAGCTCGACATCAGGTCATGCACGACTGCGCCACTGGATGCGATGATCAGCCCGCTGACGGTTCCCAATACCGTGGTGAAGGCGATTGCAGAAATGATCGCGAATAGCCAGTCGCCGATACTCTTGGCAAGTAAAGGAGCAGCCATGTTCGAGTTGGTGACATCCAGCGCCCCGCTGGTCATGGCGCCCAGCCCCATAAACAAGGTCAGAATGTAAAAGTAACCAATGGTGCCGATGCCAACGATGGTACTTTTTCGGGCGCTGGCCTGATCTTTCACCGTGTAATAACGGATCAGAATATGAGGCAGCGAAGCGGTTCCACAAAATAAGGCCAGCATCAAAGACAGGAAGTTCAGTTTTCCCCAAAGATCATCGCCGCGAATGCCGGCAAATTTCGGATGATTTCCCGGGCTGAGGACTTTTTGGCCTGACGTCGGTTTGGGAAAATAGATTGTGACAACAGAGCCGTTTTCTTCCGTAATGGTTTCGGAACCCCAGAGAATGATTTCACTTTCCCGGATCGTGCTGAGAAATTCAGCCGGACCGAGAGCCCCTGTTTCCGTCTCATCGCCGGGCAGCTTGCTGATGCGTCCCACGGGATAAAAATCGGTCTCACCTTCGCCTGCACCATAAGGGAGCCCGTTGACGATGAGGGAACCGTCTTTGTTTTTTAGTTTGTATTGCGTTTCTGACAGGAAATATTGCTGGTCTGTCGTTTCTGTCAGTTTCCAGTAAGAGGTTTTGTCGGCTCTGGTCAGTTGCAGAATGCCTTTGTTTTCCCAGGGGCCCTGGTTGAGGGGGATGAGCGAGTCCTGTTCATTCAGATCGAGTTCTGATCTCCAGTATTCGATGTCATCGGCGGCAGCAGGTCCAATCGTTTGAAACTGGTGTGTTGGTTTCCCGTTATTTTCAGGTTCAGTGGTCAATCCCCGTTGCAGGATCATGACGGTTAGAACGGTACTGAAGATGACCAGCAGCGAACCTTTCAGAAATTGCACATAAGTCGTACTGACCATGCCAGCGGTTACGACGATCAGAATGACGATGGTTCCCACCATGAGCACGCCGACATAATGCGGGAATCCGAGCAGGGGGGTGATTAACGCGCCGGCGCCGACCATTTGGGGGATCAGATAAAAGATACTGACGACCAGTGTGCTGATGGCGGCTGCGAGTTTGATGCCCCGCGATTGGAATTTACTGTCCAGCGCATCGGCGAAGGTGAATCGTCCCATGCGCTTGAGCGGTTCCGCAATCACAAACAAAGCCACAATCCAGCCGGCCAGATAGCCGATGGAGTACAGGAAACCGTCGTAACCGTAGAAGGCGATCATACCACAGATGCCGAGGAACGAAGCGGCGGATAAATAGTCGCCGGCAAACGCGACTCCATTCACAAACCAGTGGATGCCTCCGCCGGCGGCGAAGTAACCTTGAGAGGATTTTGCTTTGGATCCCAGCCAGAAACTGAGCCCCAGCGTGATCGCCACAATTCCGCCGAAAATCAGGACCGCCATTAAGGATGGTTCGTAAATCATTTGGCTGCCTCCTGTTTTTCGGGAGTGGAGGAAGCCATATCATTGCGGCACATCCAGCCGTAGATCATCGCGAGCACAAACGCGGTAATGATCAAAGTGAAGCCGTATACAATCGCGAGATTCAGTCCCGCGAAAAGAACCACTTCCATTTTTGCAGGGGCGAAGGTGTTGAGAAAAACGAACCCGCCATACAGGGCCAGATAAACGGTGAATAGCTTGAGCCCCAGGCGAGTATTGCGAGAAATCGTCTCGATATTTTCCTGCTCGCCAGGCTCGCTGGAGCCGTGGTCAAAACCTGCCATAAGAAGTAAACCCTTTGGATGAAACGCTATTTGGGGTCGATCAGACCGAAGTGCCGGATCAGTTGAATTATTGGGAATGCCTATTCAAACCGGAAATGAGTGAGGAATCAACTGACTTCAGTAGCAGGACGGTAAAAGAATTGCGAATCTGGCGATATTTAGCCTGTGTCCAGGTTTACTGTAGCGTCTCCAGGGCCATTTGGACCAAGTATAATAGGATGAGGGACGCTATGGTTAAATGGGATGCGCTCTCGTCTGAAAAATGAATCGGTCAACCGGAGGTCCGGAATCAACGGCGTTAGACTTGATCGTCTGCATCGTTATTTTGAGTCAGTGGGAATCGGTTTGAAGTAGATTCGGTTTTCTTCCAGTTTCCGGGGGCCGATCCCTTTGACCTGTAATAAGTCTTCAATCGAGGCGAACGGGCCATGGGTTTCGCGGTGTGCAACAATTTTTTTACCCAGGGCCGGTCCAATTTGTTTTAACTGAGCAAATTCAACCCAGGATGCCTGATTGATGTCGATCTGGTATTCATAGGGCAACTGGTTTTGCCTGTCGATTTCGATTGGCTCAGTGCCCCAGCGGGAAAGACGCCCGAGATAAATGACAGCGAGGATCAGGATCGCAATCGTGAGTACGCCCAGAAAATATTGGTCTTCTCTTTGCAGACCCAGGAACGGTTTTGAGGGTGTTTCTTCTGTTTGATTGTCCTGCATATCTCGCCTGCCAATCAGGTGGTATCTAATGACATGGATGTACGATTCACGGATCGGTCTGATTTGCTGAGGAAAATTGATGGTAACAGGCTTAAGTAGGAATCATATCAGCACATACGAAATTGCTTATGAAAGAAAATGCTCGGACCATTATTTGACCTCAGCACTCATTTTTCATAGAATGCAGGTATAAATTAGTTAACATATTGATTAATCGAGAGAGAGTCAAACTGCAATTTGCAGCCGCAAAGAATTTGTTCCAACGCTGAGGGGGTTCTGTGAGAAAATTTTTCCGCTGTATGAAAAATCGCCAGATCAATCAATCGGTCTTTACCTTTGTGTCTATGACATTTTTAGCCACAAGTGTTTTGTTTGCACAAACGAAAGAAACAAAAGGCCCTCCGAAACCAGAGGAAATTACTTTAACGGCGCAAGGCGGCTGGCCGATTTCGATTACGTATTATGAATCAAGTAACGCCGCTGATTCTCCCGTTGTCGTGCTTTTGCATGGCAAAGGGGGCAGCAAACGGGCGTGGGATCATCAATTCGCGCCTATTTTACAGCAAAATGGATATGCAGTCGTTTCCGTTGATTTTCGCAAGCATGGGAAAAGTCAGCTGACAGCGACAGAAACGGGTGGTAACAAAAATCAGAAAGCAGACGCGAATGCCAAGCTGTCGTCTTTGGATTACAAAGGCATGATTGCTCTCGATATGGAAGCGGTGTGGAGTTTCCTGTATGAGGAACATCAGAAAAAACACTTGAATATTCAGAAGACGGCGATTATTGCCTCGGATATGAGTGTTCCGATTGCGTTGAATTATGCGGTATATGACTGGAGTAAAATTCCGTATGATGATGCGCCGGTTCTGGCTGCGAAAACTCCCAAGGGACAGACAGTCAGGTCGTTGATTTTGATCTCGCCTGTTTCCAGTATCACGGGAGTTTCTTCTTCACGTCCTACAGTGACCTTGAAAGAGCCGCTGTTCGGAATCAGCTTCTACGTCTGTGCCGGTGCCGGTGATTCGCTTGATCGTGGAACCGCGAATAAGCTGTTTACGCAGTTGTCGTCAGCCCAGGATTCAAAGGAGCGGATGTACTTTAAAGAGTATCCCGGCAAGCTTCGTGGGACTGATATGCTTGGTAAGAGACTGGGGCTGGAAATTGATATTCTAAAATTCCTGGATAAGCATCTTAAAAAACTGCCTGGCGACTGGTCTGATCGGAGACCGCGCTATGATCGGGAAGAATAGTGCCGATATGGTTTGAAATCAGGCTGCTTTTTTTCGGTTTTGCTGTGGTTCTGAGGTTTCAGAAACAGGCAGGGTTTTGATTGAAATTCTTTCAGAAAGAAACGCGATTTCTTTTTTAATCCCTGCCATTTCAAGTTCTTTTTCCTGCAGTAATTCCTGGAGACGTGTGATCCGTTTTTCAGGATTGCGTTGCAGCAAACGGCTCACCACTTCCAGCACCAGCAATGCCCGATAAAGTTTCATGACCAGACTTTTGATCCGGAAAACTCTGGCTGTTTTTGTTAATTGTTGCAGTCTGAGCAGACCGGTCACGCGCAACGCTCTCATGAATGCAATCATTGGCAGGCAAATGACGGCTAGATCAATCCAGTGTTTGCGGCAGTATTCCAGGCGTTTTTCTTCAATGGAGATCATTACGATGAATTCCAGTGTGAAGGCGAACCAGATAAATCCGGTGGCAATGGCGGTGAAATCTGCCAGAAGCGGGTTGGCTTCAATTTGTTTTTGCCAGTAGTGTTCCATCGCAAACAGGGGGAGCACTAACAGAGCGATTAACAGCATCGGTGCAGAAAAGGACTTTCTGATTTTCTCTTTGAATTCTGTATTCACAACCCGCCAGGCAAGAATCGGGAACCAGACAGCCTGTCCCGTCATCTGATCACGGGCGCAGATTCTCAGCGGTGGAAGCAGGCAGTAGAGCAGATTAAATTTCCAGCGGGGACTGCCAAGAGCCAGGTGAACTACCGCTTCAAGAACAAACAGAGGATAAAGCAGGAAGAGGCACCAGTTGCAGAGATCCAGGGCAATTCCCGGTGATTCCCCATTGATCAAGTGCAAAGTGCCGGCAAAAAAAACGAGAAAGAAGACGGCGCTGAAAAACATGGGGGCAGCTGCGAACTGATCGACTTTTTTGATGTAGCGATTCATGGATTCGATGTCAAAAAAAGTGGAAGTCTGGAAAGGGCCTCCCGCTGCAACTCGATGCAATGGGGGCAGGGGAGTTTATATTTTATATCGGCAATAGCGCCTATTCAGAATAATTGGATCAGATTTATGTCTCTGAAGACAGGTTTGTCAATATGATGACATGTTGTGCTGCTGTTTTAGCCGTTAAACTCTTTGTATTGTGGGTTGATTACCAGATGTTGACCTCAAAGATTACCTGGTTTGTAAAATGTCGCTTGTGAAGGAGTCGATTTGTATCTGATGTGTCGTAATTGTTACAATGTTTGAGCGTGATGTGTTGCGTAAATGATATTTCTGCGTATTGCTCTAAAGATGTAATGGCAATGGTAGTAGTTAGATATGTGTGGTTATGTGTCATGTGTCATGTTTTTTGGTACGCCGAATGCAATTAGATATTTAGCCACTCGGTGGTTTAAATGATAACAGTTTTCAGTATTAAAAATTGAGGAGAAATACAAGATGACACGTTTATTAACGACACTGGCAATTTGTTTGGGGGCAATGGTGATCCTTTCGGATCAAGTAAATGCTGCTGATTACAGAGCAATGGGATCTTCGTCAGAGACCAAAACTGCTTTTTTCCAACCGCGTCCTGGTGGAGTTTTGGATGTGGTTACATCGCCGTTCCGTGCGGTGACGACGCCTGTCAACTATAACAGAGGGTATCAGCAGCGTGCTTATACCCCGGCATACGGGCAATCGAATTACGGCAGTACCAATTGTGTGAACGGCAACTGCTATACGGGCAGTAGTTACCAGAGTCCTTGTGCCAACGGTCAATGCGGAACCGGTATTGGTTGTAGTACAGGGAATTGCAGTACGGGAAATTGCCCCGGCGGTAACTGTGGAGTTCGTTATCTGGCCCCCACTCAGAATTATCAGAATTATTCGGGATATCGCGGTATCAATTCGAATCCGGTACAGCAGTATCCTGCTTATCGCCCCGTAAGTCAGCCTAATTATCAGACTTACCGACCTTCGCCAACCAGCTCAATCCTCAATGATCCGTTCTTTCCTTAGGATGTCAGGAGTGATTCTGAGGGTACAAAGCTTCATAAAACAGGATGAACAATGTGTTTGTGTAAACTCTGAGCTACTGGTTTTCGCCAGTAGCTCAGTTGTTAATTTTGGAAAAATGATCTGTGTAAAGTTGATATACTTGATAAACTATCTACAGCAGTCGGAAAATTTATAGGTAAACTGACTGTTAGTTGAATAAAATATAAAAGGATTATTTTCTCGATGATATCTGCTGACTTCGACAGATCTTGTAGAAGTCACATTGAGAAGAAAAAAGGAATGATTATTCACCCAAAGCACGTCGAAGAATAAGAACAGGCTTGATGTTTTTTATTAATACCAGACGGGTTCAGTAAAAATAGAATCCTCTGAGGAAATATTAGAGATAAAATAACTGTGTCGAATTTGAAAGTTCTGATTTCTTTTTTTGGTGCTCAGAAGAAGAATATTTAATTTTCGTGTAATTGTTTCGATGCAGTAATTGTGAGGAATAGGTTTTTAATGGGTCACGAATTGGTACATTCTTTAAGTTCCCCGATTCACACGATGCACACATTTTCCTACGGAGCGATTCCGCAGGACAACGGGGTTTTATTTTCAGTTTACAGTCGCTCTGCCACATCCATGTGGCTCTTGCTTTATAATCATGTTGATGATTTAGAGCCGTCTGAAGTCATTAAATTCAATCAGGAGTATGGGCGATTAGGGGATATCTGGACGGCGTTCATTTCCGGAATCGGCCCTGGTCAACTCTACCATTTTCAGGCAGATGGTCCCTTTCAACCGGAAGTTGGACATCGCTTTGATAAACGGGCTCGTTTGATCGATCCGTATGCCAAAGCGCTCGCTGGTAATTTCCAGCCCTCACCCGATGGAATTGTTCGACCGCCAAAGTGTGTTGTTGTCGATGACCAGTTTGACTGGCAAGGCGATCGGCATGTCAGGCACCATCTTGCCGACACGGTCATTTATGAAATGCATGTGCGAGGATTTACGAAATCACAGTCGAGTGGTGTGGAAAACCCCGGGACGTATTCGGGTGTTATTGAAAAGATTCCTTACCTGATCGACCTGGGAGTGACCGCAGTTGAGCTGATGCCCATTCACGAATTTCCAATGAATGAAGCAGATGGTACATTTACAGACCATCAAAACTACTGGGGTTATGAGACACTGGCATTCTTTGCTCCACATCGTGGTTTTGCGACCAATCCCGAGCCGGGCGGTCAGGTGCGTGAGTTCAAAGAAATGGTGCGGGCACTGCACAGTGCTGGCATTGAAGTGATTTTGGATGTGGTCTTTAATCATACCGCTGAAGGGAACGAAAACGGCCCCACGCTGTCTTTCCGGGGGCTGGAAAATCAGGTCTATTACCACCTGGAGCAGGGCGGGAAATACTATAAAAACTATTCCGGTTGCGGGAATGCCATCAACGGAAATCATCCTGTCGTACGTGAAATGATCTTTCATTGTCTGCGTTACTGGACTTGTAACTATCACATTGATGGCTTCCGGTTTGACCTGGCATCGATCTTGAGCCGTGACAGGAGCGGGCATCTTGTACCGAGCCCTCCTCTCGTCGAGGCGATCGCCGAAGATCCGCTATTGGCAGATACCAAGCTGATTGCAGAAGCCTGGGATGCGGCGGGCGCTTATCAGGTCGGCTCGTTTTCCCACATGCGCTGGGCGGAATGGAACGGTCGCTATCGTGATGATATCCGACGGTTCTGGCGTGGTGATGTTCCGACATTGGGAGATTATGCCACGCGCCTTTCCGGTTCGAGTGATCTCTATCAGAAAACCGGTCGCGAACCATTTCATGGTGTGAACTTTATTACGGCCCACGATGGTTTTACGCTGAATGATATGGTGAGTTATGAACACAAGCATAATTATGCCAATCGCGAAGACAATCAGGACGGTGAAAACAACAACATCAGCATGAATTTCGGAGTCGAAGGTCCTACTGATGATCCGGCGATTATTGGAATGCGTGAACGGCAGATCAAAAATAATCTGGCAACACTCTTCTTGAGCCAGGGCGTGCCGATGCTGCTTTCAGGTGATGAATGCCGCAGAACACAGCGCGGGAATAACAACACCTATTGTCAGGATAATTCGATTTCCTGGTTCGACTGGTCGCTGGTTAAAAAATACAGTGGCTTGTATCGGTTCACTAAAGAATTGATTCATTTCCGGCTGTGCGAGCCTACATTAAGACAGAGGAATTTCCTCACCGGGCAACTGGACGGCGTGGAAAAACTTCCGGATGTCAGCTGGTTCAACGTGCAGGGACTGCCTGTCGACTGGAAAAACGACAGGAACTGCCTGTTGTGTATTCTGGGAGCAAGACACTCATCGCGCAGGGTTCGCGATGGTTCTGATCTGATGATCCTGGTGAACTCGTCTCCTGACGCTCAGGCATTTGAATTGCCATTCGGGATCAAGCCGAAAGAGTGGAATCTGACAGTCGACACTTCCGCCCGATCGCCGCTGGATATTTTTCCGAAGCGGGATGGTGCGACCTTGTATCCTAGAGTGGCTGTGTTACCTGCGCGTTCATTGCGTTGTTATGTACGCCGTGCAACACGTCGCTAAGGGATGTCTCGTTCTGGTAACGCGTCCCCTGGAACTGATACTCGGCCCGAATGGCTTGGGGGACGCTGCAATAAATCTGGATGCAGGCTGAGCAGCGTTCACTCAGATTAACTGCATGATGGCAATGATGATTCCCAGGGGAATGCACCAGTACGCGAAATAATGCAGTTTTCCTTTCTCGAGCCAACGAACGAGTAGCCAGAGAGAGGCCAGCCCGACAATGGCTGAGATAAGCGCGCCAGCTGCCAGCAGGCTCAGGGGCGTGCTGACAGTTCGGTGCGAGATGATTTCCGCGGTTTCGAGAATGGTGGCGCCGGAGATCGCCGGAATCGCGAGCAGAAAAGAAAACGTGGCCGCGGATTGTCTTGACATGCCTGTGATCAGTCCCGCCACGATGGTACTGCCGCTACGCGAAATGCCCGGCAGAATGGCGATTGCCTGCACGAGCCCCACGAACAGAGCCTGCTTGTAAGTAATTTGAGTGTAGCTGCGATCCTTTTGGGGGATGTGTGGAATCAGCAGCAGGAATAAACCAGTGACGGGGAGCATGCAGCCCGCGAGCAGAGGGCTTTCCAGAAAATGCTCGGCGTATTTTTTGGCCAATAATCCAATCACGACAACGGGCAGCGTGCCGACAATCATCAGGGGAATAACTCGCCGGTCCTGGCTCAGCAGTCGGAAGATGGTTCTGTGATAAAAGATCAATATGGAAAGCAGCGTTCCCGCGTGCAGAACAATATTCACGTCTGTCTGATCGGTCGTGATCTCCATCAGGCTTTCTACAATGACCAGATGTCCTGAGGAACTGATGGGGAGAAACTCACTGATTCCCTGAATGATTGACAGCAAAATCATTTTTAACCAGGTCATATTGAAATCTTTTCCAGGGAAAGGGCAGTGAAGTAGTTTGATCCGTATTTAATAACGATCACCAATGATCTCACCAAGATCATTGTTATACGAAAATATGACGCAGGAGACCAAATGTTGTAAGTGATATGATATCAGTGCTTTGTGACATGGATGATGAGTCGGTTGTTCGTGAGACTCAGTAGAGGATCTTCAGAAGACTCTATAACGAGGAATTGGAATCTTGTCAATTTGAGTCAAGTTTGACGGTTGTACGGACTGGGGTGAGACGCTATGTTAAGTCCCATTTGTAAATGGCGTTTCGAAATGTCTTCTTGATTGTAATGGATCACAATACAATGAATACTCTCATCCCAGCGACAATGCTGCTGTCTCTTTCAATAGCACCGATGAAAACAGTGGAAGTACCCAACTTACCAGAGCAGGTTGTGAAAATCTTCCGCATGGAAAAAGATGTTTCCCGTCATCAGATTCTACTGTTTACAGCCAGTTGGTGTCCTGCCTGTGTGCAGATGAAAAACAATGAATTTCCGTCTCTAAAACAAAAACAATGGGAGATCGGTTCCGATCAATCGAGCCATATTCGCATCATTGATGTCGACCAGCATCAGGGGCTGACAGACAAATATAAAGTCGAATCTTTACCTACACTCATTTTGTTAATTGACGGTAAGGAAGTAAGTCGCTCCGGGGCTCTCAAAGCTTACAGCATCGCAGAGATGTTTTATAATCGCAAATAATTTACTGCGAAGTCAGATGAGGTGGTATTGAGCCGACATTCATTGTCGGCTCAGTTACTTTCCAGGCTCCCAGAATCCGGGATGAGGCGATTTCGTTTCGTAACTGACGCGTTTCGCCTCCCATCCGTTCGAGTGAATGCTGCAGTGAGTGCGCCTGCTGGCATGCTTGTTCCAGATGCGGAAAAAGTCCGTGGGCTAATTTCGCTTTAGCCAGCTCGTCTGAAAGTTGATTGATTTCGTCTTCCAGACCGCGTTTCAGTTTTCTGGTAAACAGCATCACCAGCAAACCGGACCAGATCAGAAAAATGACACCCGCGGTGACATAAAAATCAATGGCGAGAATATTGCGTTCGTCCAGAAACGAATCGTAGAAGAAATTTTTTCCAATGCGAACCAGGGCGTAAACAATCAGCGAGAGGAACAGCGTTTCATACCAGATACGGGTGAACCAGCCCGAGTTTTTGTGGGCCAGCTTCGTGATAATGCCGTCAACTCTGGTGCCGGCATCGCTCAGAAACTGTTCTTCGACATAAGCGGCTTCTGTCTGGAGTTTCTCCAGCGAACCGGCAAGGTGATCCTGGTGTGTCGCCAGGCCGGCTGCCTGTGCATAGCCGTCGATTAATAATTGTGATTCCCGCAGCCTGTTATCATCCAGTCCGAAAGAGCCAATCCGATTCAATCTGTCTTCGGCTGCCTGTTCTTTATGTCGGTTGCCAATCCAGCGGGCGCCTTGCAGCGCGCCAATCAGCGCGACTTGCGCGGAATTTCTGGCCCGGAATAAACTCGCCGACGCGATGAAATTACCCAGCCCGTTGTAAACGCGTAGCATTGTGGAAAAGGGGCTGAACCCCCATGAATCCGAAACGCAGGAGAGCAGTCTGCGTTCCCAGAGATTGCGGCTGATGAGTAATTCTTTGCGGAGTTCCTGTGACATCTGTGATGTGAGAGAAACCTGTTGCTCTTTCAGGAACGCTTCCAGTTCCCGAATGGCCGGTAGTGCGACACTGATTTTATGCGTACAGTGATCAATGGCATTTTGGATTAATTCCAGCAGATTGGCGCGGCGTACCTGCAGGCGTTCTGATTTTCCTAGTTGAGTGCTCAGGACATTTTGCAGGCTGGCAAATTCATTTTCCAATGGTCGATCGGCCAGTTGATCTTCCAGAGCCCGGACGGAGTCAACCAAATAAATTTCAGGGACATCGAACTGACGTGAAAGCTGCTGTCTCCAGTCTTCGCGAATGTCTTCGTCCAGGCCGGCATGAGTCTGCACAAAGATGAGACGTCGTCCCACCGCAGCCTCTTTCAATTCTTCAGAGACGCGTGCCGAGCGATATTTTTGCTGCGTTGACGTGTAGAGCAGGATATCACACAGGGGGATAATCTGTTGCAGTCGTGTGAGATTGCCAGCTTCATCCATCACCTCCGATGTGTCGGGATCGGGGCAGTCGATCAGAATGATGTTCCGGAGTTGATCCAGTTTTTTTTGCTCGATCTGGAACTGGCTCAAGTCCAGCCCTAAGCGATCCAGGTCTGTATCCGGATGCGCGATCAGCACTGGCTCTGTCGTAGTGGGGCGCTGCCTGCCTGAAGTCGTGCAGTAAGATCCGATCAGCGCATTGACCAGACTGCTTTTTCCTGTACCGGTCCCGCCAAAGGTGGCAATCACCAGCGGCGATTCCAGGCGTACACGCAGCATATCCAGGCGGGGGAGCAACTGGTGAATGACCGCCTGGCATTGCTGTGCTGGTTTCCAGTCGGTTTTCTGCTCACTCCACAGCTTGAGTTGATGGATCAAGTTGTCGACTGAAGCCAGCATTTCAATTTGGGCTAATTCCGATGTGGGCATTAGGCATTCAATTCCTGTTTTAGTTTCCGGTTTCCATTTCTGGAAACAGGCATTGCTTTTTAAATTGTCGATTCCATAACCGCGTAGTATTCAGATCGAGATTCGGAGTTGATTTAACTGTGTTTCCAGTTCCGAGACTGAATTCTGCACGACCTGATAAAACTCTGAATTCGGCAGGTCAACGGCTGATTTTAGTTCTTCCGGAAGCGTTTTCAACAAATGCGTCCGAACCGCTGTGGCCAGCCACTCCGAGCGTTTTTGTGCAAACACCGCGTGAAATCTTCTGAATTTCGCTTCGAGGTAGCCAATTCCTGTCGATGCTGTGCTGCTGACGGCTGTCTCTCCGACTGTTGTGGTCGCGGCACCACCGGCGACATCGCCAGCCACATTCACGACCGATTGAATCATCGTGTCAGTGACCAGTTGCGAGCCTGCATGTCCGACTGCGCCGAAACCAACAAAAAACAGGCCCACACTCAACGCGGGTCGCGCCACCGCTGCGATCCGGTCTAATTGTTTCAGGAACGTGTAGTACTGCGGGCTTTCCTTTTTAAAGAACGTCATTTCAGTTTTGATTAATTCTTCCAGTTGCGCGGTAAAATCAAAGGCGGCGTGCTCCTCGTGCAGGATTTTTAACAGGTGTTCGCGCGACGTGCCATTCAGGAGTGTTTTCAGACGATTGGTCAATAACTCATTTCCGAGTTCGCTGACCAATGTCAGGCGGTCATAAATTCCTTCCACTGTTTGTAGAACGACAGACCATTCCTGTTCGCGATAGATTTCCATGGGAGGGCGTTTTTCTTCGGTCGCGAGCGAATGAACATAGCGCAGTGGCCAGAGGACTCCTTTGCCGATGGTGTTATAAAAACCGTGTACCTGAGCCGTCCAGCCTTCCCGCTGGGATTGCCACCATTTTCGCACCGCGTCTACGATGACGGAATTAGGGACCAGCGGCCAGTTTTCGATCTCGGCCAGTTCCTGTTCTGAAAGCAATTCTGAGGCAGAGCGGAATTCATTGCTGCGAATTTTGATTTCCCGCAGGTAAGCGGGGACCCCCGTGTTCTGTTCAACCAGGTAATGCAGAGCCCCTTTCAGCGTCTGAACCTTGATTTCGCCAAAATGCATTTGTGATAAAACCTGCATTAAATTCACAGGTGTGTCTTCAGCAGGGGCCTCCGAATTGAGAGCAGGAGTGTTTTCAGATAAGGTTGGTTCAAAAGTCCGGCGATAAAAGGGGAGTTGCAAACTGGTGGCGGCTTGCCGATTGTTGGGGGCGATGAACACAAACTCGGGACGCACTCCGGTTTCGTGACAAAAGGTATTCAACCAGAGCGGCCAGTAGGCTTCATCATCAGGTAGCTCACACTGGTTGAAAATAGTGATGATGACTTTGTCTTCGCGTGCGGCCTCACGGAAAAACTGTTTGACGGCAGCGTCATTGTACTTCTGCTGTGTTAAAACTGTGACCAGAACATCCGAGCATTGCCGGATTCGTTCTGCCCGTTCCCAGTTGACTTCGGCATCGCTGTCGATGTCGGGAGTGTCCAGTACGAGAAGATTGGAAGCCAGATTTTCACTGGTTTTCCAGAATAACAGATGTTGTTCATCCTGTTTCAGAGGATCTTCGGCCGACGCCCAGGGTATCAGTTGGAAGCCCTGAAAGATTTTCTCCAGATCGTGGTTCTGTTCAAAGTCCTGAGGGACCAGGCAGACCGGATGTCTGGTCTGGGATGCCAGGGGGCTGATGGCACTGGTCTGTTGATGGACCAGATGATTGAAGATCACACTCTTCCCGATATTCGTACCCCCGACCACTGCCACCACGAGATAGACATTATCCGAGAGCTGGGGAATCAGTTTTCGCTGTAAAATATCAAACCATTCACGGCCGCTTAAGCCCGGTAGGTCAAGCTGCTTGGTTTTCTGTTCGAGCGCAATCAGATTGTCTCGAAGTCGGTGAACGGTTTGCGAAAATTCGTGTAATGTCGATGGCATAGTGTAAATTAAATCAATAGGGGGATTAAAACTTATATCAGGATTCGTAATCGACTGCCGGTTCTTGATAGAATCAGTGGGATTCGAGTATATCGTTTCAATGCACTCAGGATGAGCCCAATTGGTCGGATCACAGGCTTCAAATTCGATCCATTTCGATGAATTAACGGTCGCAAGGTTTGACGGGCTCAAAAAACTCCGATACTATCCACCAACTGGCACTTCGCAGTGTTTTTCGCTCGGATTGCGCAGTGCGTTTATTGTTGATACTGTTCGACGCCTTCAGTAGCTAAGTCTATTGATTGTAATTCTTTAAGAACGTGGCCCCCGGCAGGTCATGTGCCCTTTAACAAAGAGGAGTGTGGAAATGTCAGACTTAATCGTCAAGGATATCCTTGAAGCGGGTGTGCACTACGGTCATAAAACCAGCCGCTGGAACCCGAAAATGCGTCCCTACATTTACGGACGTCGGAACCAGATTCATATTATCGATTTAAAAGAGACCGTGCGTGGAATCATTCGCGGTAAACGCTATCTGGAACGAGTTGCTTCTCAGGGAAGTCTGGTTCTGTTTGTCGGAACCAAAAAACAGGCTCAGGGACCAATCAGAGACGCCGCAATTGCCTGCGGAATGCCTTATGTGACCGAGCGCTGGCTGGGTGGTGCTTTAACCAACTTCCGTACGGTTCGCAACCGTTTGAAGCGTCTGGAAGAACTGGAATCATTTGATGAAACCGGTGAAATTCAATCTTACTCCAAGAAGATGCAGTCCACTTTGCTGCGTGAAAAGCGTAAAGTGTTCCGCAATCTGAACGGGATTCGTACGATGAACCGTTTACCTGAGGCTTTGGTGGTGGTTGATCCGACCAAGGAAAAAAATGCCGTCCATGAAGCACACATTCTGGGAATCAAGGTTGTGGGATTGATCGATACCGATTCCGATCCCGATGAAGTGGATTTGCCGATTCCCGGTAATGATGACAGCATCCGTTCCATTCGCCTGGTGATGAATCAGTTGGCCTCCGCTATTCTTGAAGGTAAAGGCAAGTTGCCGGACACCGGCAAAAAAGATGAAGGTCCAGCCCCTGAAGAAGAACACAAACCAGTTCCTTCACTGTAAGAGAATTGTCGTTAATCAATAGTAATGCTGAAATCTGCTGAGCGGAAAAATCGCCGTTCAGCAGATTCGCATTGAACATAAATATTCGAGTCAGACTATCATTTTAAAGCAGTTTCCGCACGGGGATTTGCTTTCGAAGGAGATTACTGAGATGGCTGAAATCACAGCAGCAGCCGTGAAAGCATTACGAGAAATTACCGATTTGCCGATGATGGCTTGCAAAAAAGCTTTGCAGGATGCAGGCGGCGATCAGGAAAAAGCGATTGAAATCCTGCGGGAGGATGCAGGGAAAATTCAATTGAAGCGCAGTGGGAATGACACGAAGGAAGGTCGAATTACGATTCTTTCCAGCGACGATGGCTTGCACACAGTGATGCTCGAAGTCGTTTGTGAATCGGCACCCGTTGCCAGCGGCGAAGATCTGGTCGGCTTTTCAAATGTTTGTGCAAAACAGCTTCTTGCCCATCCGGAAGTGGATTCGGTGGAAGGTTTGCTGGCGCTGTCTTCTGAAAAAACGCCCGGCAAAACCTTAAACGATGATTTCATGGATATGCTGAATAAGATCCGTGAGAAAATCGTTGTTTCACGGATTGCCCGTGCTGAAGCTCCGAACGGCGGTTACGTCCATCACGATGGTAAAACCGGAGTTCTGTTTCAGGCATCCGGCAGTGCAACCGATGCAACAGATTTGCTGCGGGGAGTGGCGATGCACATTGCTGCTCTGAAACCAGCCGTTGTGAATGAAGCGGGACTCGATACTGCAGTCATTCAGGAAGAACGAGATCGTCTGGTTGCAGAAGCCAAAGCGACTGGCAAACCGGATAATATTATTGATAAAATTGTGGATGGCCGGATGAAAACATTCTTCGTTGAACAGGGGGTTCTGGTTTATCAGCCCTTCGCTGTTGACGATTCCAAAACGGTCAGTCAGGCGCTGGCTGAAAAAGGACTGGAAGCGGTTTCATTTACACGCTGGTCTATTGGCGGCTGATTGTTAGATTTTAGAGACGCATGTGTGCTGACCGCGCACGTGCGTTTTTTTATGCTTCCGACACTGATTTCAAAAGAGTACACTCCCAAACCTTTCTGATATTGAGGATACCACGGATGACTGATTCTCCTGCCCCGAAACTGAAGCCTGCTTACAAGCGTGTTCTGCTCAAGTTGAGTGGTGAGGTCTTCTGCCGCGATGGCGAAGGAGGAATCAGTATGGTGGAGCTGGAGTCGATTTCGGCTCAAATCAAAGTGCTCGTCGATTCGGGAGTTCAACTGGCGATCGTCTGCGGCGGTGGAAATATTCTGCGGGGAAAACAGTTTTCTTCTTCAAGTGTCTCGATTAACCCTGCGACCGCGCATTATATGGGCATGCTGGCGACCGTGATCAACGGCCTGGCTCTGCAGGATTCACTGGAAATGGCGGGCGTGCCTACGCGTCTGCAGACAGCCATTCGTATGGAAGGAGTCGCCGAGCCTTTTATCAGAAGACGCTGTGTACGTCATCTGGAAAAGGGACGTGTTGTGATTCTGGCAGCCGGTACCGGCAGTCCTTTTGTGACCACAGATACCGCGGCAGCGTTGCGATCCAGAGAGATTGACGCCGATATTCTTCTGAAGGCGACAAAAGTGGACGGCATCTATTCTGATGATCCCGAGAAAAACCCTCACGCCGTTCGTTTTTCCGAGATCAGCTATCAGGATGTTCTGCACAAAAATCTGCAGGTCATGGATGCACAGGCCCTCCATCATTGTATGGAGCATGGCATTCCGATTCTGGTATTTAACTTTCGCAAAGTCGGCAACATTGCCAAAGCGGTTGCCGGCGAAAATATTGGAACACGCGTGCTGCCATCGGTTGAGAACGGAGCCGCTGAATAACAGGTCGCTGTTTATTTCTTGCGTAAGATAAACACGACATCTTCTGTTTGGGCATCGATCTTGATTGTGAAGTCCATTTCATACATGAAGTCGTAGAGTTCGATCAGTTCCAGATCAGGCACCTTGGCGAGTAAGGCTTTGAATTGCGGTGCCGTATAGGTTCTGTAGTCCATCGTGTCAAACAGCTGGAATTGACGTGTTGGCGTGTAAACGTCAAACGTCATTTCGAGATGTTCGTTTCGCTTTTTGAGGTCTGTCCAGATTGATTTCATATGGGAGTTGATCGAAAGATTACCCCTGCGAGCAGACCAGCTTTCACTTTTCATCGGTTCCCCGACAGTGGGAGTCAGGTGTAACCCCAGAATATACAGCCCCCCCGGAGCGAGTGCATCGGCCACGCATTGCAAATGATTTTTGGCGTCGGATTCTGATTGCAGATGGCGAAAACTGTTGATCGTATTAAATGCGGCATCCACAGGGCGTTTGAGTTTGAACTTGGACATGTCGCCAATTTCTGCAGAACGCGGAAAGCCGGCGCGTTCCAGGCGATCGTTGCAGTATTTGATGGCATGCTGATTCAGATCATTACCCGCTACCTTATAACCCGCCTGTGCCAGTTTAATCAGTAAACGTCCGGTGCCGCAGGCCGGTTCGAAAACGCGGGAAACTTTTCTGGTGGCGTGTTTTTCAAAACAGTTCTGCAGGAAGTCAAATTCAGCCTTCCAGTCATCACCAAAAATCAGGTCATAATATTTCGGGTAGTCGTAGAGGTGTCCTTTGATCGTTTCCATAATTCTTTCAAACTATTTTGCAGCGTATATGCTTGTGAAAGTGAGAGAACGGAATGAAATGACAGTGCCGGATTGCCGTCAGTGGCGGGCACAGTCCAACAAAAAAGCCTTAAACAAACGTTATAGTCTGCTTAAGGCTGATGTTCAACCGGAGATGGTTTTACAATCTCGAGGTAAAGGTTTTAAAGAGATGAATTTTGTGTTTCTGCATCCTTAATGAGGTCGCCCGGGCCATGCACGAAATCGATCGAGGGATTATTACCCAGGCCCATATAAACGGAAATGGAATAGTTTTTGAAGAAACCTTTCCAGGTGTACTGTTTCATTTCTTTACACATGTGAGTGTATTTGTCGGCGGGACGCGTCTCAACGGTCGGAGAGCCAACGATATAACTTCCAATATCCGAGATTCGGAGGTCTTGATTGATTTCAAGCTTTTCAGCCTGGGCACTTTGCAGGGCGATCCCTGTTTCGCTGGCATGGGTCTGGGCATAAAAATCGATCATTGCCAGACTGAAGATGATTGTTCCTAAAGACCAGATCACGATTTTCGTTGCGACCTGATAAAACCGTTTTGAGGGAACTGGGATTGATGGATAAGCGGTGCGTGCTTCGGGAGCATCGATGGTAACAGTAGACATTGATGAGCCTTTCTGAATGACCTACTTAAGGTGGGTGTAGGTATGGGGTGGGAAATCAAGGCGTTTCATTTTGTGTTTCAGGTGGGATAGTAAACGTTAGCGGATCTTACCTCCTGTGTGTGAATTTGTTGACGTCAAACAGTTAAGATTTTGTGATGAACCTGACTTTTCTGATAAGGCATTACAGATAAGACTTCATGCCTCTTCAACAGGTTCGCACTTTCTCTATGTTATGAGATGCGACTGAGATTTGGCAAGTCATATTTAGTAAAATGCATACGTATGTGTTCTTTTGGATACACTCCTGGCCATCAACTAATCTCTTTATCGTCAAAGCGGTTGTCTTTCACTATAAATTGATTTAGATCCAGATTCCCTTTGATTTCGGAATCGATCAGCTGGAGCCTGGCTTCAATTTTATGTAGTCGCGCTTCTAAAGCAGGGTGAAATAATGACTTATCAGTTTGTGGCAAAGGACGCGGGACATTGGGGTAACCCAGTTGTCGCTGCAGGGCAGCAAACATATACAGCGGATCACGGTTATGATTTGCTTTAGCAATGCGCCCATCCTGCTTGCTGAACAGAACGGGAAATCGAGGCATAAACTGTTCGTTCCCCGGCTGTCTGCGCTGTTCATCCACAAAATGCTGAGAGCGAAAATACAGCAGGTCAGCAAAGTCGACAGAACCCAGCTGTCGCTTGAGTTTCTGAATCCAGGTCGACCAGTCCTCGTTGTACATCGTGTCTTTGGCGATAGCATCCAGTCCGTTGTGATAACCCAGTCTGTTACGTGAAATACACTCAAACTGATAAATAAAGAGTCCTGCGCTGCTGGATGATTCGGCTCGGTATTCGGCTTCACGTTCCAGAATTTTCAAACCCATCTTCTGCTCGAATTTTGATTTATCATCTTCCGCATTTTTTAAAATGAACGTCTGAAAAGGGGTGAAATAATGCGAAAGTTTTTCCATTCCGTCCGATATTCTGCCGGTTAGGAGTAACTCGCCTTTGAGAAAATCGATCGCCATTGGTAGTTTTGTCGTTGCCAGAATTTCTTCGTAGATCGTGGCAAGAATCACTTGAGACGGCACGGCATCTTCCAGACGCTCACGGTAATTCCGGAAGAAATAAGCCTGTTCGATATATTCTTCACGATCAAGGGGCGATGGCTTCATTGATTCTCGTTTGAAATCAGTTAGTACGGAATTCAGAAAGGAACACTCTAAATCTATTATACGGCAAACGCAGCCGAAACGATTCAAAAAGATCCTGGAATTCGGTTTCGGTCCGAGCTCTCGAGAAAGGACTGCAGGATAATCTGGGCAGCCAGTTTGTCGAGATACGCTTTTCGCTTTCCTCGGCTGATATTGGCGTTCACCAGGATATCCTCAGCAATTGCTGAAGAATACCGTTCGTCCCAGAAGCGGATTGGGATCTGAGCGAATTGACTGATCCAGTTTCCGAAACGGCGCGCCTCTTTCGCTTTTTGTCCTTCATCGCCACTCATATGGACGGGCAGACCTACGACCAGCCCTTTGCACTGGTACTCGCGGATGATTTTCGTCAGAAAGAGTTCGTCCTGTTGTTCGGATTGTCGGGTATAGTTTTCCAGCGGACTGGAAATGCTCTGTTCAAACGTGGAAATGGCTATACCGACCCGTTTGGTCCCATAGTCGAGCCCCAGCAGGCGGCCTTCTGTCGGGAATTCCGCGTCGAACGGTTGACCGATTTCAGAGGAATCGTTCATAACCACACTCCTCAAGCTGGCTGACTAATTTTTTGATCGCGGATTCATCATCTTTGCGGGCCATCAGCGTGGCATCGGGCGTATGCACGATCAAACAGTTTTCGATTCCAAATGTCGCGATCAGATGATCCTTGGAAGAGATGATAATATTATCTGATGTTTCCAGTCCGCAGTGCAGACCGACGATAGTATTGCCGTTCGCATCCGCAGGAAAATACTTTCGCAGTGTATTCCAGTTACCGACATCGTCCCATTCAAATTCCGCCTGAATCACCGCGAGATTCTCTTTTGAATGTTCCAGGACGGCATAATCAATCGACTCTGATTTCATCGCCGGGAAAACCTGATTAAGCACCTGTTCGTATTGAGGTGTCCCAATGGCGTTGGAAATCTGCAGCAACTGTTTGTGCATTTTCGGTTCGAACCGGGCGAGGGCAGCGAGAATCGTGCGGGCTTTCCAGGCAAAGATGCCACAATTCCAGAGGTAGTTTCCACTGTCACAATAGTGCTGCGCGGTTTCCGAGTCCGGCTTTTCCTTGAATTCCTGCACCCGGCTGGCGTGTTGTTGTGCCTCATCGAAAGGGGGGCCACACTGGATGTATCCATAACCTGTCGCAGGACAGGTCGGGGGAATACCAATCAAAACCAAAGTATCCGGTTTCGTTTTAATCAGTGCGGTTGCCTGGTTGATCGTGCTGAGAAAACCGGATTCCGGTTGAATGATATGATCAGAGGAGGCCACCAGCATGATCGCTTCCGGATCTTGCTTCAGTAAATGAATTGCCGCCAGTCCGATGCCGGGCGCAGTATTGCGGGGCGCAGGTTCGATCAGGATCTGATCGACAGGGATGTCGGGGAGTTGGCGCTGAATTTCCTCGGCGAGAGTTTCATTTGTCGCGACCCAGAGATGTTGATTGTCTGATAACGGGCGGCAACGCGCAGCGGTTGCCTGGATCATCGTGTGCTCTCCAGCCAGTTTCAGCAGTTGTTTGGGTTTCGCGTTGCGGCTTTGAGGCCAGAATCGTGTGCCACTGCCACCCGCCATGACAACCGTGTGAAGCATAATGTTAATTCCCCACCTTCGAATTGAGAATCACCTGAGAGGCTGATGCCACTTATTCAATTTTATTGAGACAATGGCTTATTCTCCCAGATAGATCGGGCCTGTAAACTGATCATCGGGAGTGATTCTGGTTTTTAATTCGCTTTCATCCAGCGCGATCAGAGGGCTGATTTCGACAGGCGTGCCTTCAGCGATTTCCATTCCGCAGGACTTCAACCACGACCCATAAATCCGGCTGAGGGCAGCAAACACGGTTTGAGGAGAATCCGGCCCTTCTGCGTTTTTGAGAGGATTGAATTCGCGTAAACGGTCTATTTCGTAAACGAGAACCGTCTCTGCGACAGGCAGCACGTCAAAAATAAACCGTTCGAATTTGATCGCGTTGGGAGCAGTGGGGGAAACCTGATCGCCAGTCGAATCAATAAACGGGACCTTTTTGTTTGCCTGATGAAAGGGGAGCAGATCGTCGTCGCTGGCGATTTGTTCGAGAAAGGCACGATTAAAAATGTGAATGGCCGTGCTTCCCGCCCAGTGCAACAAATTTCCGTTCTCATCAGTCAGTTCTGCGATGTGGTCCGGCAGGTCGCTGTATTCAATGATCTGCGTTTTCTGATCGACGTCGCAGACGATGCCCATTTTTTCATCAGGCGAGCGTTTGGAAACGACTTTGACAGAGACTTCCGCTTGACGTTGCAGGTGATAGCCAAGGAATTCCGGGTCACAGACAATCGCGGTCGGGTTATCGACCTGATGGTAGTAGAGATATTCGATCCCTTTGGCCTGCATGACATCAAATAACCCGGATTTTTTGAGCGCGGCCAGCATCCCACCGTGACCGTCCGGACTGACTGCGACCTGGTGTTTATTTTTCAGCAGAATCTCGCCAGTCTGTTCATCGACGGCGGGCATGGTTCCCTGTTTAAAGAAATAGAGCTGTTCAGCCTGCAGTCCGAAATTCTGATGTGCTTCGAAATAAGCGACGGTTTCATCGTGAGTGGCATCGCTGGTCATGATGAAATAGCTGATGGGTTTGCCTGCGTTGCGCGACCGGGCGATCAACTGTTCCACCAGAATCTGGAATAGTGAAGTCTGTTTGACGGGACCAACGGGGTACATGCCTTTGGGGTGCTCAAAGCCCAGTCGAGAGCCCTGGCCTCCCGCAACCAGAATCGCGCCGACTTTTCCTTCTGCGAGTAATTGTGTTCCCGCTTGAACGGCCTGCGACGTCGACGAAGCCGACGGGCTTCGATCCTGGAGCCGAATCACTGTGGCAGGACGCGTGGCCCGTTCTGCTTTCTGTGCAGGAGATTCTTCCGTTTTTCGAGGCTGCGCGGGGGAATACAGACGCTGGATCTGCCCAAAGTTGATCAATTGAATTTGCGACGTGAGTTCCTGTTGCTCCTGTTCATTCAACTCTTCCCACCAGTGTATCAGATGCAATTGATGGTATTCTGCCAGGATTTTCAACAGATCCTCCGGAAAGGACTTTGGCGTCGTCATACTAATGGATTCCTCAGTATTTTGTTTTGAGTTCTGCCCTTATTCGCAGGTGGGATGTAGCGCTTTACTCACACATCCGTGATGTGCCTGCGAAGTCGTTGCCGCAAAGTCAGCGAGATAACCTCTGGTATGTTGCACGGGATTCAGAGACCATTTGTCTCGCCGTGCCTGCAATTCCTGATCGCTGATTTCGACCGTGATGGTTCCTTCCAGCAGACTGAATGAGATCCGATCTCCGTCTTGAACCAGACCAATGGGCCCGCCCACGATTGCTTCCGGCGAACAATGCACGCCGATCGCGCCGTGCGAAACACCGGAAACGCGTGTGTCAGAGATGAACGCGACTTTTCCATCCAGTTCGGGAACCGCAAGGGCGGCTGTCGCGACAAGTACTTCGGGCATACCTGAAGCGACCGGCCCCAGGTTTCTTAAGACGATGATGTTTCCCGGTTTGATGTTTCCGGCTTCGACGGCGTCTGAGACGTCTTTGGCATCTTCGAAACAGCAGGCAGTTCCAGTGAAATGGGATTCCGCCATGCTGGAAACCTTAAAGACAATGCCCCCCGGGGCGAGGTTGCCGAAACAGACCTGGATATCGGCATAACCTTTAAAAGGCTGATCCAGCGGTGCAATCAGTTCCTGGTCGGCGGGGACATCACCAATGTCGGCCAGATTCTCTGCCAGCGTTTTACCTGTGACCGTCAGGCAACTGCCGTCAACGATGCCGGCTTTTAACAGGTGTTTCATCAGTACCGGGGTGCCGCCCAGTTTATGAAGGTCCACCATCGTTTTTTTGCCACGCGGAGCAAAATTGCAAAAGACGGGCGTTTTCTTCAGGATTTTCTGAATGTCATGCAGGTCAAAATCAACTTTGGCCTCTCGCGCCAATGCCAGCAGGTGCAGGATGCCGTTGGTGGAACCGCCGACCGCGGCGATGGTGGCGGCGGCATTCTCGAACGCTTTCCGGGTGAGAATATCGCGAGGGCGAATGTTTTGCGCTAACAGATTCTTCACGGCGGAGGCTACATTCTGGCATTCCGTTTTTTTAGCCGCATCAATGGCAGGGGTGGAACTGCTGAAAGGCAGCATCAGCCCGATTGCTTCCAGAGCGATGCCCCATGTATTGAACGAAGCAGCAATCCCGCATCCGCCGGGGCCGGGGCAGGCAGTTTTCAGGATTTGATCAGCCTCGGATTGTTCCATCGCGCCGACTGCGGCGGAAGCCTGTGAGTCGTATACATCCAGAATGGAGATATCCTGACCTTTAAAGCAGCCGGGCATAATACTGCCGCCGCTGACGATTAGACCCGGATAATTCAACCGTGCCAGCGCCATGGCGAAACCGGGGCCGTTCTTGTCGCAGTTGTGCAGCCCAATCAATGCATCATAGGAGTGGGCACTGACCACGCATTCTGCGCCATTGGCAATCATGTTGCGTGAAGGAAGGCTGGCGTTTCCCCCTTCCTGTCCCTGAGTAATATTGTCACTGACGGCGGGCACTCCAAAAGGGAAGCCGATCATGGCAGCCGTTTTGCATCCTTCGGCAATGTCTTTTGCCAGTTCGTAAGCGTGGACATTACAGAGGTTTCCATCCAGCAAAGGGACGCCGATACCAATTTGTGCTTTGTCGAAATCTTCATCAGAAAAACCGAGACCGTAATAAAAGGCGGTCACTCCCTTCTGCCAGCCGTGAGTCAAATTCTGACTGTTCCAATTCAATGCCTGTGTCATCTTGATATTCCTGGTAGATTAAAATCTGCAATATGAATTCGGGATGAGATCCGGTTTTCTAATCCTGTTTTGCTCTCACTCTAAACGGTTGGCTGCAGGAGTCCAAGTTACTTGATATTTGATTTTAGAAACAGAATCAGAGTCACACGGAAAAGGGAGCTCATTTTCCGATCGATTGATCTGCGGATCACTCGAAAGCACTTTTTGGGTTAACGTTCCCTGCTGACGCACCGATTCATCGGATACAGACAGGAAAATATGAAAAAATGAGCGAATTGTTGTGGAATTGATCGAGTTGTATTCGTGTATGTTATTTAAGTGTAAGAGTTTGCAATGATTCAGACAGTAAGGGCTTTGCGCTTGCTCATTCCGGCACAGGAACGTAAACTGTGATGTTTCACTAAGCGAGTATTTCTATAAGCTGTTTTACTTCCTAATTTTAGGAATCAGTTCCGCAGAGCGGGTTTCCGGCCTGGTCGGAAGATTATGTAAAACGAAGCTGTGCTTTCATAAACGTAATGGACAGGCGGGGATGACAATAGATTCGTCCCTGAAATCGACAAGGTTATTAGGTAACAAAGAAGCTGAGAAAATGAAAAAAGACATTCATCCAGATTATCATCCTGTTGTATTTAAGGATACTTCGACAGGTGATTCCTTCATGATCCACTCTACAGCCACATCCAAGGCGACAGTCGAGTGGGAAGATGGTAATACTTACCCACTGGTGACTGTGGAAATCAGTTCCAGATCGCATCCTTACTACACTGGTAAGATGAAATTTGTTGACAGTGCCGGTCGTGTTGAAAAGTTCCAGAAGAAATACAACTGGGACAAACGAAACGCCGAAGCAGGGGACGCCAAGAAAGAAGGCGAGTAGCAAATTTACGAATAGATTTTTTACTGAGGCTCTGCGGGCAATCCGTATGAGCCTCGTTTAATGAACAGTGCTGTCGTTCTATTTTTTAAAGTCGGATTTTGTGTTGTTTCTCTGGCAGGAATTGAATTCCTCGGGAAATGAGACGGAAATCTGCCTCACCTATTCGTGGATTTGGGTAAATGAAGTTTCCTACCCTGCAAGCAAAGCTGGTCCGGTATGAAGAGCTGGAAAAACAGCTTCAGGATCCAGAAGTTCTGACCAACAACACCAAGCTCGTTGAAATTCAGCGTGAATACGGCGGTCTTGGTAAAGTGGCTCAGGCAGTCCGGTTATATAATAACCGTGCTGAAGATATTGAAGTCGCGCGTGAGATGCTCAAAGAGGAAACCGATCCTGCTGCGAAAGCATACGCGCAGAAAGAGTTGGACGAACTCTGTGAAGCGCAGGAAACGCATACAAAAGAACTTGAAGATATTGTCGTATCGGGTGACTCAATCACGCGCGGCGGTTTGATCATGGAAATTCGCGCGGGCGCCGGCGGCGACGAGGCAGCTTTATTCGCCCGCGAATTATTTGACATGTATCAGCATTATGTCGAAGCCCAAAAGGGCTGGAAATCGGAAGTTCTGCACCTGAGTGCAACGGAACTTGGGGGAATCAAAGAAGTCATTTTCTCGATCGCCGGTGAAGGAGCGTTCCATCGCCTGCAGTTTGAAAGTGGCGGTCATCGGGTACAACGCGTTCCCGAGACAGAAACTCAAGGCCGCGTACATACCAGTGCTGCCACCGTCGCCGTGCTGCCGGAAGCAAGCGAAATTGAGGTCGAAATCAAACCGGACGACATTCGCCTGGATACGTTTCATGCCAGTGGACCCGGCGGTCAGAAAGTCAATAAGACCGAGAGTGCGGTGCGAATCACTCACTTGCCGACGGGGACTGTCGTGCAATGTCAGGATGAAAAAAGTCAGCATAAAAATAAGGCGAAAGCCATGCGTGTGCTCCGCAGTCGTGTGCTGGAGCAGATGCAGCAGAAAGCCGCCGACGAGCGCGCTGATCAACGTCGGACTTTGATCGGCTCGGGAGACCGCAGCCAGCGGATTCGAACGTATAACTTTCCACAAGGTCGTGTGACTGACCACCGCATCAACCTTTCACTTTATAAAATTGATCAGATTATGCAGGGAAGCTTGGATGAACTGGTCGAAGCCTTGTTACAGTTTGACCGTGAAGAGCGTCTGCTGGGCGATAGCGCGAAACGCTAAAGCCTGTCGTTTCGCTGTCGACTGTTATTTCGACGGATCGTGTTGTGAAAGAAAATCCAGAATCATCGGAGACCAGTTCGCAGTCAGCATCAGAGTCGTGGACGGTTCGCCGAATTCTTGACTGGACGACGGCCCATTTAACCAAACATGGCAGCGATTCCCCCCGCCTCGATGCGGAAGTTCTCCTGGCATTTGCCCGGAACTGCGAGCGGATTCGTCTTTATACCAACTATGAAGATGAAGTTACGGAACCACAACGCACGCTGATGCGTTCACTGGTCCAGCGACGTGCGAAATCGGAACCGGTCGCTTATCTGGTGGGGAAACGCGAATTCTTCGGTCTGGATTTTCTGGTTGATCGGAATGTGCTCGTCCCTCGACCGGATACGGAAACGCTGGTGATCGAACTGGTAGACGAAGCGCAAAAAATTGCCTCCCCCTTCATTCTGGATCTGTGTACGGGCAGTGGCTGTATTGCCATCGCCACCGCCGCTCATTATTCGAAGGCCTCATTTCTGGCAACGGATATCAGCCCAGCCGCGTTGGCGATCGCCAGGAAAAATGCGGAAACGAATCGAGTCTCAGATAAGATCAAATTTCTGCAAAGTGACTGTTTTGCGGGAATCCTCGCTGATGCCGCGTTTGATATTATCGTCAGTAATCCGCCGTATATTCCCGATGCCGAGATCGAGTTACTGGAAGCAGATGTCAGGCAGCATGAACCCCGGCTGGCTTTGTCGGGAGGCACTGACGGACTGGATTTTTACCGCAGAATCATTCAGGAAGCACCTTCATATTTGAAAGAAGGGGGCACATTGATGCTGGAATTCTCTCCAGAACAGGAATCGGCTTTAAAAACACTGTTCGAAACATCAGGGAAATACACTGATGTGAGAGTGAAGGCAGATCTGGCAGGTCGTGCCCGGGTGATTATCAGCAAAAAATTGCCTATCTTAAAATAATCTGATTCTCTATACTTCTCCCTTCGAGATTCAATCAAAATAGCTCCAGGAGATCCAGGGATGGATATGTTGATCGTTCGCGGAGGCGAGCGGCTTGCAGGTAGTGTTTCCGCCAGTGGTGCCAAGAATTCTGCGTTGCCACTCATGGCGGCTGCTTTGGCCTGCGAAGGTGAAACGGTCCTGCATTCCCTCCCTAATCTGGTGGATGTGACAACGCAATCACAGGTGCTGGGCTCGCTCGGAATGGAAGTGAATCGTGATGAGAGTGGCGCGTTACGATTGAAAACCGTCGATGAAACGTCGTGCATTGCCGATTACGATCTCGTGAGACGGATGCGGGCCAGTGTCTGCGTCTTGGGACCTCTGTTGGCGAAACGGCGGATGGCGTGTGTCTCTCTGCCCGGCGGCTGCAACATCGGTGATCGGCCGATTGACCTGCATCTGAAGGGGCTCACTGCTTTAGGCGCACAAATTCGCGTCGACCGGGGTTATGTCATCGCGCGTGCCGACCGCTTGCGTGGTGCGAATATTTTTCTGGGGGGGGCGTTTGGCAGTACCGTGACGGGGACCTGCAATGTGATGATTGCGGCGACTCTGGCCAAGGGAACCACCACCATCGAATCGGCGGCCTGTGAACCGGAGGTCGTTGACGTCGGCAATTTTCTCAACGCGGCGGGAGCAAAAATCGAAGGTCTGGGAACTCCCTTTCTGACGATTGAAGGCGTCGAGCAACTCCAGGGAGTGGAACACACGGTGATTCCCGATCGCATCGAAGTGGCAACGCTGATGATTGCCGCTGCCATTACGGGGGGCGAAGTCAGATTGAATCAGGTACGTCCCGACCATATCACGGCGGTCATCGAAAAGCTGAGGGAAGTGGGGGTCACGATTGAGCTAGAATTCCCGAATCAACCCGCAAAAATGCAATCGATTCTGGTTAAAGTTACGCAGACTCTGAAATCTGTGGATTGTATTGCATTGCCATACCCCGGTATTCCGACTGATGTGCAGGCCCAGTTGATGTCATTGCTTTCCAGCGTTCCTGGAATCAGCATCGTGACCGACAAGGTCTTTCCCGATCGGTTCATGCATGCATCGGAATTGGCCCGGATGGGAGCCAACATCCGCCGCGAATCTGCCAGCGCTATTCTGAACGGCGTTTCCCGATTAAGTGGCGCCTGCGTGATGGCTTCCGATTTAAGAGCCAGCGCCGCTCTGGTGTTAGCGGGTCTGGCAGCAGAAGGCGAGACTGTGATTCGCCGGATTTATCATCTGGATCGCGGTTACGAGCGGCTGGAAGAGAAGCTGATCTCGCTGGGCGCCGATGTCCGTCGCGTGACAGATGAACCGAAAAATATGCCGGAAAGCCTGAAGCTGACCGATGGTGAGAGTCGCCCCACTCATTCTGAGTTGCTCGATGCACTGACGGGACCACACTGGAACGCGAGCATCAAGCCGGCTGAGCAGTCATCAAATGAGGCAGACGCGGTTTAAGTCGTCGCGTCGAACCAGATTTTTCTGTTCAGGCGCTCCTGTGGCTGCCCTTCTTTAAACTGCGCGACCTCATTCCGTTATTTTTCGGGTCTCTTTTTGTCAAAATCCAGGCAGATTAAATGTGATTCGCTGCGGAGATAGATTTTTTTGTGAGCCAGCACCGGCGCAGCCCACGCCGGATATTTAATTTGCGGGAATGAAGTACGACAGACTTCGCTGAACTGCATGGGATCGACCTTCACGATGGCCAGAGTGCCGCGCTCTCCCAGAACGATAAATTTGTTATCTGCCAGTATCGCAGAGCCCCGGCCGAAAACAGGCCAGGGGGCCGGTTTGCCGGAATCAATCCACTGGTACTGTCCGGTTAATGAATTGGCTTTTACTTTTCCGATGACCGGTTCTGAGCCATCTGTTTCCCAGATCACTCTTCCATCAGTCAGTCTGACACAACGCATGGTGGCTCCCCGCTCGTGGCGTCCGCTGAAGCCGTAGAGGTAGCCATCGTGATGAATGGTCGTGGACCAGTGTGTCAGCATGTTGGCGGGATTGCGCCAGAGTTCTTTATAGCTCTTGCCATCCGTATTGACTTGCAATAAGGCAGAACCGACTTCATAAGCGGCGGACAGGAAAATTTTATCATCCACAACCACCGGGCGTGCTGCATTCACTGAATCGTTAATTAAGGAGCGAAACCAGTATTTGAAATTGACGGAACCATCCTGGGGATCAAGCGAAACCAGTCCCTGACGCATGAGGCAGAGCAGGTGGCGTTTGCCATGAATGGTGACGGCGAGGGGGGAAGAGTAGCTGGAAATTTTTTCATTGCCCCGCCACTTATATACGGGCATGCGTTCCCAGCCGGTGGAAGTTCCATTCCAGACATCCTTGCCGACGTTTTCCCACAGTGTTTTTCCGGTGACTGCGTCAAAGGCCACCATGCCGGCGTTTGGTTTCCCTCCGACCATAACGATTAACTTATCGCCTTCCAGAATGGGGGTGGAACCGACGCCGAAAAATCCGGGGGGAACTTCAAAGTCTTTCAGGCAGTCGCGGTGCCAGACGAGTGTTCCGTCTTTGAGATTGAGGCAATACAACTTTCCCTGCGCACCGAAAGTGTAACAGTATTGGGGCGTCAGGAGGGGAGAGCAGCGCGGACCATTGTTATATCCATAGGGGTCCCGAAAGTCAGAAGCGTATTCGTATTTCCATAACACCTTGCCGGTATCGGCTGTCACGCATTCGATGACTTCTTTGCCTTCCCGATCTCCATCAGGTCGATGATGAATCACCAGTCGGTTGTCCAGAACGGAGGGGGCACTGTAACCCGTGCCAATTTTTTTCTCCCACAATAACGGGGGGCCTTCGAGCGGGAACGAATCAATCAGATCGGTTTCCGACGAAATCCCCGTCTGCTGTGGTCCCAGAAAATAAGGCCAGTTTCCCGATTTTTCATCGACAGATTGCGCGGATGCCGTTGCGTTAAGCCGGCCTGTCTGCGGCGCTGGTAAAACCGTGATCAGAGAAAGAGACATTCCCAGTATCAGCGTGAAGAAAAAGTACCGGGAGTGGCGATGATTGGAATTGTCTGAATTCTGCATAAGATAAACCATTCAGAGGTAGGCGGTCAGGGAAGTTTATACACTTTATACGTTTGATTTTGATAAATGGGTTTGATGTCTGTAAAGGGCCCCAGCCGCTTTACGAGCAGATGCGTGATGTTTGTGTTCTCTTTGAGGGCACGTAATGCACGGTCATCGAAACCTCCATTATAGTATTCCTGACCCCATTTGCGTAAGTATTTCAGGCGTCGATTCCATTCGACAATGCCGGCGGCGTCTTGGGGACAGTCTTTGAAGGTCACGTATTCTGGTCGTTCCGCGTACCATTTGAAGTCAGATTCATGGGCGGGAGTCAGAAATAAAGCCGTTTCGGGCGTGTGCTGCTGAATCCAGTCGCAGGCCTCCAGCCAGTCTTTGCGTTGTGCGGCAGACATCTCGTGGACCGGAGGAAAGACCCAGGCGGAGTAGAGGACGGCTGTAAACAGGCCCAGGCTGAGCAGGGCGAGGATCAGGTTGCGAAGCGATTTTGTGACTTTCAGCGTTTCTGCATCCGCCTGGTCCGTTTCAAAGAATCGTTGTTGAATCGCGCTGATCATGGAAATTGTGACTGCGAACGGAAGTAACGCATCAAACAGGCGAAACGGGTAAAATTTTAAAAGCGACATGCGAAAGGCATAAAAAGGCATTTCACTTCCCGGCCGCGGTCCTGCACCCAGCAAAAAACCGATGATTGCCAGACCAATGGTCCCGATCATAAAAAATTGAAAAAAGCGATTGGCAAACGCAGGACGTTCTTTCTGCCGTAGAAAAAACCAGATCCCTGTCAGGAGTGCATAAAACAGATAACTGTCTGTGTTGAAATCCATCGGGTCGATATGATGCTTCAGGCGGTAGAAAACTTGAATATAATTTGCGGCAAACTTTTCTTGCGGATTGCCTTGAAATAAGAGGCTGAGCGAAGGGATCAATCCTGGTAGCGCGCAGAGAATCAACAATACGCCTGCCGGAAGTGCCGTTGCCCACTTTTGCCTGAGGCTGGTTTTGTGACGAGACTCCTGATTCAGAGCCGTATAACAGGCCAGCGAAAATCCTGCGCAAAAAATGGCCCAGATGCCCACGACGGGATGCCAGCTGATGGTCAGTCCCGCATAAATGGCTGATCGGTTCCATCGCTGTTCACAGGCGTTGGCCAGCGATAAGAAAAGAAAACCATAGGCAAACACTTTGGATTCAATGCCGCCGATGATCCATTCGCCGGAAAAATTTCCGATGGCGGCCATTCCCAGATAGATCCACGCAGCGATTAAAGGAGACCAGATTCCCGGTATCAAAGTCCGGACGAGTCGATACCAGCCGATCGCCAGCAGCAGAAACCCCGCCAGTCTTCCAGCAAGGGCAGTGCTGTGCAGTGAAAGCCATTGCGTCAGGCTTCCCAGCACCTGATAAAAAACGGCGTGCGCGTTGGACGATTCCAGAAAAAAATCGCCGGAGCACCACAGTGGATTCCAGTAGTGTCGGGCTTTGCAAAGATAATGTGGTTCATTTGTTCCGGGGATCGGGAACCGGAGAAAGGAATCGGCGGCGAAGGAACCGCCGATCAACAAAATCATGAGAATGGCTTGGGGAGAAATTTTAGTCGCTGTGGATTCAGGATTCACTGAACTTGAGCACCTTGTTAAGCCATAAAAAATTTACCGGAGCGAGAGTGGTTGAGAAAGCCTGATCTCATTGCCGGTTATTTTTTTGCAGATTTCTTTTTTGTCGCTTTCTTGGCGGTTACTTTTTTCGCCGTTGCTTTTTTGGCAGGCGATTTTTTTGCGACGGTATTCTTTGCAGCGGACTTCTTTACGGGGGCTGTCTGTTTCGCTGCTTTCTTTTTGGCAGTTCCTGTTTTCGAGGCGGTTTTCTTTTTCGTCCCTTTTTTAGCAGAATCTCCGAAGATTTTATCGTAATTTTCCCAGAACTGGGGTGTTGTACCGGTACGAACTATAGGGCCGCTCATAATCTTACTTCTCCGTTAAGTATCTGAATTCATCTGAGTGGATTTCAAATGAAACGCATTTTGTAACAATGCCGTAACGTTATTGTAACAGTTGACAGGGGCATTGTCTTTTTCTGAGCGCTGATTCTTTCGATCTACCCCTGAATTGTCAAGTCTGCTCACAATGATCTGTGCGGAGTGGAGCAGGAAAAGACTTTTGCAGTTCACTTCCTTTCTGACGAATCGTTTCCAGAAGCCGTTTCAGATGTGACTCGGTCGTGAGCGGATTCATCACTGTGACGCGAAAAGCCGCCTGTCCCTCCAGAACGGAGTGCACGATATAAAATTCTCCTGACTCGATAATGAGCCTGCGCAATTGGAAATGAATCAGATTCTGTTGCTCCCCTGGTAATGCCAGCAGCCATTCAGGCTGATAGCGAAATACAACTATATTGCATTCGGGTTCGTGTAGAGGTTCGAAATCGGGAGTCTGCAGGAGCAGCGAGTAGAATCTGCGGGCGGTCTCAAATGTGACATTCACGAAATCGGCAAAGATCTGTTTTCCGAACAGCGACCAGATCCCCCAGAGTGCGTAACTGTTCGCTCGCTTGGTACATTCGATGGTTCTCAATCCCAAATCATATTCGGCAATTTCAGGGGCAGAGGGATCAAACAGGTAAGGCGCCTGTTGCTGGAACGCCGTGAACTGGTGTGTTTTGTTCTTAAAAAACAGAAACGCACTCAAGGCGGGCATGAACATCATTTTATGAGCATCGAACACAACGCTGTCTGCGCGGTGCAATCCTGCTGTGAGGTGCTGGTGCTGTTGAGAAAAACAGGTGGGGCCGCCATGTGCGGCGTCGACGTGCAACCAGAGTTGATATTGCTCACACAGATCGGCGATCTCGTTTAACGGGTCAAAAGCGCCAATCGGCGTCGCACAGGCACAGGCGATAACAGCGATGATCTTTTTATTTTCACTCTGACATTGCAAGATCGTTTCTTTCAACGCGTGTGGGTTCATTCTCCGCTTTTCGTCGAGTGCGACTTTGATGATATTTTCGGTGCCGATTCCCAGAATGCCGGCAGAGCGGGTCACGCTATAGTGAGCATCACTGGAAACCAGCAGGGCCGGCGTTGATTTAAGTTGGGCCTGTGGTCCCTGAGTCCAGATGCCCGGGCAGCAGAGATTGCGCGCCGTCAGGAGTCCGGTCAGGTTTGCCAGCGAACCGCCGTGCGTGACCAGCCCAGAAAACTGACCCGGTGTGAATCCGATCTCCTTGCCGATCGTCTGGATTAACGCCAGTTCAACCGCCGTCGCCCAGGGGCCCATTTCATAAACGGCCATGACCTGGTTCGTCACGGAAGTGACAGCCTCAAACAGTCCGGCCAGAGGAACCGAGGCGGGGACCTGATGACCGATATAACGCGGGTGATGTAAATTGTGGCCTTTGTCCAGCATTAACTGTACGAGCTGTCGGAATTCCTGTACACGGTGTTCGAGCGAGAAGTCGAATGCTTCTTCACTGGAGTCTGCTTGATGAGGATGCTGTTGTAACTGCTGTAATGCAGCTTGAATATTTTCAACGGGAGGATTCCAGTTTAAAACATTTCCTTCTTCATTCTGCAGCGAGCGCGCATGATCTGTAAGTAATTCAGCTAACGCCAGGCTGGCGGCGGATAATAAATCGGGAGAATAAACCGCTTGAATTCTTGTTCGTGCTGAATCGAGTTCTGAGTTGGTGGTAGCCATGGGATGTTTTGTTACCTGCGAAAAGAGTTAGCAGCTCAGCAGGCGAAAGTGTGTTGAGCGTCTGGTTATTGTATCTGCTTTCAAAACGCGAGGAACGTGTACGTGCGGTCATTCCTGGGGTGTGGTGTTGAAACGAGAGGGCAATTGAAGGAATGAGTGCGGACTTAGCTACAGAGGCTTTAAAATCGAAATGGTTCAGCGTTCATTTCGTAGCCCGGATGCATGCAGATATTCATCAGCAGGCCGAGCGCCAGGCAGGTGCTCAGCAGACTGGTGCCGCCGTAGCTCATTAAGGGCAGAGTCATACCGGTGATGGGCATCAGGCCGACGGTCATGCCGGTATTAATTATGGTCTGTGAAGCGAGCAGGGTCACAATGCCGACTGCGACGAGCCGACCGAAGGGTTCGCGGGTCGCAGTGGCGATCTGTAAGCCCCGGATGAACAAAAACGAAAAGACAACCAGGGCAAACAGACAGCCCATGATTCCGAAACGTTCACCGACGAGGCAAAAAATAAAGTCAGTGCGTCCTGCGGGGAGATGGTAGGCGGCTGGATCATCAACGGGCATGCCTGCGATTTCACTCCCCCAGACGCCTCCCAGTGCGAGCATCTGTTTCGACTGGTAAAGATGGTAGCCGTCCCCTTTGGGGAGTTCTCCCCCATCCTGTTGTGTGAATAACGCCACGATTCTCGATTTTTGTTCCGGGTTCATTTCCAGCCAGAGTAAAGGCAGTGTGCAGATTCCCAGCATCACAACAGCGACGAGATGTCGCGGTCGTGCGCCAGCGGAAAACAGCATCGCGAACAGAATCGGAAAAAACAGGAGCGAGGTTCCCAGATCGGGCTCGCGTAAAATCAGGAAGACGGGAATGCAGGTCAAAATAAAGGGGACGATCAGACCGGGGATACGTCTATAATTTTTACGGTACATCAGATAATGTGCCAGCGCCAGAATGTAAGTGATTTTAGCGAGTTCTGATGGTTGAAATTTGAAAAAACCTAACGGAATCCAGCGGCGCGATCCATTGACGGCGGGGATAAAAAAGACGGCGATCAGAAACAGCAGCGTTCCCAGAAACAGCGGATAACTGATGCCACGCAAGTTGCGGTAAGGAAACAGCATCGTGCCGCACAGTGCCAGTAGAGAGACGAAAATCCAGATACACTGTTTTTGAAAATAATTTCCCTGGCCTGCCAGTTCATCACCGCGCGCAATCCCCGCCAGACCGCATCCCATCAGGATCAGAATACAGCAGAGAATGGACCAGGGAATTCTGTGAAAGCCTGAGTGTATCATACCAGCGACTTAAGGACTTTGATTTTAGGAAATTCAAAGGGTTTTGTAACGGAAAATCAGATTTTGGGAAAGAGAAATCTTTTTTATGAACTTCCTGAGTGGTGTTTTCCTTTACCGGTGTCAAAAAGAGTGAAATCCGCTATCCTTTGGCTGCTGGACACAAACGACAATCGGTTTATGAATTTAATTCCATGTTCGATACCTTACGAAAAGTCTGTTCAAAATATCCCATTACCTCCGCCTATATTGCGGCGGCGGTCGGATTGTTTCTTGCTGTTCAGATTTATCGAGTCCAGCATAATTCCTACGGCGAAGAGGCCTTCGATGATGCATTGTGGAAAATGGGGGCGGTTCAGCCTCTGGTCTTCGTGCATGATCACCCGTTAGTGAAAGAGGATGGTTTCCCGACAGGAGGCCCCTTTGACTTATGGGCGGGGGAATGGTGGCGCATTCTGATCAGCGGTTTTCATCATGCCGGCATTCTGCATCTGGTCATGAATTGCCTCGCCATTGGTTATCTGGGACGGCTGATCGAACCGGTGATGCGTTCCTGGCTCTATGCCGGCTTTCTGATTCTGGCGACGTTTATCTCGTTTCTGCCGGAATATTATCTGGATCATTATCCAGTGGGACTGTCGGGAGGTGCCTGTGCGATGTTCGGTTTGCTGATTCTGCTCAGAAAAACCAACCCGCAGATTGCGGATGAATTTACGGAAAGGGAGATCACCTGGGGGCTGGGATGGCTGGTGTTGTGTGTTGTGATGACACATTTTGATATTCTGCATATCGCCAATGCGGCGCACATGACGGGACTGGTTTATGGACTCCTCGCAGGGGTTGTCTTGATCAACCGCAGCCGATTTGCCGGAATGCTGCGGGTGACATTTCTTGTTTCCAATTTCATCCTCATTCCCTGTACTTATCTGATCTGCCACCCGGTGTGGAATGGAAAATATTACTGGTATCTGGCGCGGCACGAAGATGACCTCAACCAGAAGATTATTTATCTGCGGAAGGGGATCGAGTTGTCTCCCGGCGAGCCGAAAATCGGGGCCGAACTGGCGTTAAGTCTGTATCGAACCGATGCGACTCCTTTCCGTTCCTGGGAAATTATTCTGGACTCTCTCAAAAAGAACCGCTCGTATGAGAAGGGGGTGGAAATCACCCGTTTAATCTGGAAGCAGTTCCGTTCCGACCAGCAGAAAGAGAAAGCGCTCATGGTAGTGCAGGATGTATTCGGCAGTGAATCGGACGCGTGGTTGGAACGTCTGGATCTGAATCGGGCGACGGTCGCTCAGGCGGATGTGAGATTGCCGGAAACAGGGGCAGCTGCCGAGGAAGAGTTGCTCTTTCCGCAGGCGACAGGTCGAGAGACGAAACCAATCAAGCCTCGGGATTTATCGGCGCCCCCTGTTGATCCCGGTTCACCTCAAAGTGCGGTCGAGGGAGTCACGCTGTAACTGACGTGTGTGACCGATAAAATCGATAATTTCGATACATTTGCTGCAAAGCTCAGGGCCGATTGTTGTTTTTTAGCAACGGACATGAATCCGGTAAGTGAATTTTACACGGAGGCTGAGCCTGAACTACGCTGTATGTAAACAAATCTGTTGTGATGCTGCGCTGTAGATTTCAGTCGGGTATAAAACAAAATCTGAGTGATTCGAAAAGCTGCGAGATAATCGGTTGATCGATCTCGTTTGCCTCTACAAAACAGCATATGATATTTTACAGTTCTCTCTGATATCGATCTGTTTATTATGGCTACTGCTTTGGAAAACAAAAACGAATCTGCAAATGAGAATCCCATCGAGGAACACGCCGAGGAGACGGTTCTCGTTGATCGTCTGCCTGAAGCACTGCGTGTCTCCCGATTTACATTCTTCACAGTCTGTATTCTGTCATTATCTTTTTTACTTTTCAGCTCGCTGCCTCTCTGGCATACCGATATCTGGGGACATCTGGCGTACGGGAAACTGATCTGGGAAACGGGTGGTATTCCCGCGTTTGAGCCTCTGGTTCCGCTTTCGTCAGGAATGTCTTTCATCGACACGGCCTGGCTCAGTCAGATTTTCGGGTTTGAGACCTATCAGCTCTTTGGTGTGGCAGGGCTCAAATTCCTGTATGCGGCTGCAATTACCATTTGCCTGGGATTGCTGATCTTTCGTGTGCAAAAACGGACAGACAGTTTTTTCTGGAGTCTGATTTGTATTTCCGGATTTCTATTGTGTGACTGGAAGCAGGTGGGCATCGTGCGTCCGCAACTGGCAGGTTTAGTCTGTTTTGTCCTGCTGTTTTCGATCCTGAATGCACGGCCTTGGCGCCGCTCTTATTGGTTCCTCACCACAGGACTGTTTGTGCTCTGGGCAAATCTGCATGGTTCGTTTCCCGTGGGGCTGGGTTTGATCGGTTGTTTCCTGGCGGGACGTGCCGTGGATGTGGGGCGAAAATCCGGTTCATGGAAAGCCATGTTTCAGGATAGTGTGACTCGCCGTTATTTTTTGCTGCTGGAATTGTCCGCCATCGCTGTGCTGGTGAATCCTTATGGTTTGCAATTATATCCAGAAGTGTTTGCGTTCTCTTCGAATCCTAATCTGGCGGAATTGGTCGAGTGGAATCCTTTAACGCTACGCATGTATCAGGGAAAGATGGCTGCACTGCTGGCATTATTGCTGGTAATTGCTTGTCGGCTCACACCCCGGCGAATTGCCACGGCGGAAGTCCTGCTGCTGGTCGGATTGGGAACAGCGGCTATGTGGAGTTCGCGGATGATAATCTGGTGGGCTCCGGTTGCCGCCTATTATCTGGCGTTACATGGTGCTGCCATCTGGGGACATAAGCTGAAACGATTAGCTGATGAGTCGGAAGAGAGCGAAATACACTACGCAGGGAAATGGACGATTGTTTCGGTAGGCGTGATCTGGATCTGTTTTGCGATTACACCCATGGGATCACAGTTGCTGCATGGCAAGCAGGTCGATTTCGAGAAGAGCGTCTCTGGCTCTACACCCATCGGCGCTGTGAACTACCTGAAGGAAAAACAAATTCAAGGTCAGCTATTTAATTCCATGGAACTCGGCGATTACCTGTTATGGGACGGTTCTGAGAAAGCGTCCATTTTTGCGAATTCTCACGTGCATCTGCTGCCGCGCGAAGTCTGGAATCATTATTTAACGATCATCAACCTCGGCAGTGGCTGGGATGAACTGTTAGAACGCTATGGCGTCAATACGGTTGTGGTGGATTTGCCCCGTCGCAACAATCTGGTACGCGCACTCGAAAAAGATGAAAAATGGCGTGTGGGCTATCAGGACGGCCGTTCGGCTGTACTCCTGCGAAATGATCCGATTCAATAATCAGCGCCTGAATTTGTTCCTGTAAATACAACCTGTTTATTAAAATATTGAGATGAGTTATGAAGTCACGCAAATTGTCATTGAAAACTGTGATTGCGGTTCAGGTGCTGGTAGTGCTCGTTTTTTGCGGCGCTTACACGCTCGGCTCCCGGGACTCTCGGCAGGAATTCAATGATGTGTTTCTGCTGCAGGAGTCGTACCCGGAAGTGAATATAGAGCGAAAAGTGCCGCTGCGTGTCACGCCGCTTTACGACGATCCTTCTGTGGTAACGGACGAAGAACTGGCGGCGGTACTCAAGCAGGTGCGGCCTAAGTTCCCTCGGAAACATCTGAAGCCGAACCATGTGGAACACGCTTTGCGGACCTGGAGTATTCAAGCGACCTTTCAAGATCCGAGTATTGTATCGGGAATTGAAATGCGAGACTTTTTGATTGACCATGCGCGATTTCTAGCCTCCTGGGGCGATGAAGCGGCTCCTCTGCTTGTAGATCAACCGTCGGGCATTTCCATTCGCTGGGGAAGTCAGATCGGCGGTTCAGTGCATCATGATCACTGGCTGGCTTCGCTGACGGAAGCCGGAATTCATCTGGATGAACCGGTTTTTGCACCTTCCAGGCGTAATATGGATGTCAACGATGTCATTCAGCAGTCGCTTCGAGATTTTCGTCTGGATGAACGGGAAGTCGAGTGGTCGGCGATGGCGTTTGGATTATGGATTCCTCCTGTGAAACAGTGGAAAACGACCGACGGTCGTGCCGTTTCATTTGATCAGATCACGCGGCGACTGATTCGCGGTGATAAGAAATTTGGTGTCTGTGTGGGGACTCACCGGGTCTATTCACTGATGCTGTTGATTCGCCTGGATGACGAGTTTGACATTTTGTCTGACGCCGCACGGGCAGAAGCATATGCTTATCTGGAACGAGTTCGCGACCTGATCAGTGTATGTCAGTTTGAAGACGGGCATTGGCCGGCGAACTGGATGGATGGCAAAAAAGCGCTGACCCATCCAGAAGAAATTCCCGAGTATAAAAATGTGATTGCCACCGGACATCATCTGGAATGGCTGGCGATTGCGCCCAAGGAACTGCATCCGCCGCATGAACAGATTGTGAAAGCGGCGAAATGGGTGATTAAAAATACCACCACACATACCGAAGACGAGATCCTGCAGAAATACACGTTCTACAGTCATGTGGGGAATGCTTTAGCGCTTTGGCGCAACACGCACGCCGCCATGTTCTGGAAGGAATGGCAGGAAACGCATCCGTATGTACCGGATCTCAAGGCAGACAACGACGCCATCGAAGCCAGCAAACCAACGCTTTAATTGATGGAGTGCGGACTACTTTCCGCCGACCACCGTAAACGACGCTTTGGAACCGGCGGGTTTGAAGAATTCCGCCTGCACCCCTTTGTCGCTGCGGTTGGCCAGATTGATCAGCAGCGTCAGTTTATGGTCCCCTTTTGTCAGTTCAAACTGGTTTTCCAATTCGGGTTTTAAAGCTTCTGAATCCATCCAGATGCGGGTCCCCTCTGCAGAATTGATGCGAAAGCCAACGGTGCCTGCTTCCGTGACATTGATGTCTGCCTGCAGGAGAATCTTTGAATCGGTGGCCAGATCTTTCAATTCCTCAAAAGGGAGCAAACCTGCGAGCATCGCATATTGGGGAACCCAGGCGGTGACCGGTGCGCGAAGCACGTGTTCTTCAAAGAGTTCTTCGTCTGGATTTTCATTCGACAAAATCAGGCTGGGAATGTCTCTCATTAATAACCAGCGTTGAACGGTCGGTTTGGAACGGACCGCATACGGGCCCGGTTTGCCCAGGACGGAGAGATACTTGACCACATCAACGAGTTCGTCGCGCGTTAAAAATTTGGTCAAACCCTGAGGCATGAGTGATCCGCCTTCTGCTTCGTCATCGATATCATCGACGGGGATGACGATTTCCTTACCGTTGGCATCTTTCAGGATCACCCGTTCGTCATTGCGATCGACAATGATGCCTCGAATGATTTTTCCTTCAAACGTGACAATCACAAATGTCTGATAGGCTTCTTTGACTGCCTGGTTCGGATAGAGAATGGAACGCACCAGATAATCAACGGGGGAACTGGCGCCAATCGGGCTCAAATCCGGGCCGACTTCACCGCCGGCTTTGCTGACGGAATGACATTTCATGCAGCTCAGATCGGATCGACGGAAAATCTGTTCGCCGCGTTCCGCGTTTCCATGTTCAATCACATCGGCCACGAGTTGTTTAAATTCGTCTTCTGTGAGTGTCTTTTCTTCGCCCGACATGCCGGCGGCTTTACTGAGGGCATCGCTTAGTGCTTTATCGCTGCAGCCGACGGAATACATATACCGCAGGAGTTTTTTTGCGACGTCTTCCGGGATTTTTTGCGCAGTAATGGCAGACGCGAATTGATCGGCGGCGCCTTGTGTGTCCAGAATCGCGGCGATAAAAGGGGTCGGGTCGTCTGATTTGCCCGAAGACATGATGTTGATGCCGGCCTCTATGGCCTGTGGCAGATCGAGTGAAACCAATGCGGCTGCGCCCAGGTAGCGGATTTCCTGGGGAGAATTCTCCCGGGTCAGTTCGCGCATGGCTTTGATGCTCTCGGGACCACCAATGGAAACGAGGGCGTCGATCGCCGCTGATTTCAGTTTGCTGTCCGTGTTTTTTGCTAAAGCTAATTCCTGAAGCTTTGCCGCTGCGGAAGGCACTTTCCATAAACCGGCCAGTTCAACGGCGGTCTGATTGAGGGGAGGCTTTTCGTCAATCAGTGTGGCAATGCCATCCAGTGAACCAGCGGGAATGATTTTTCGATTCTGGAAGGCCTCTTTCAATGAGAGCAGTGCTTTTTCCCTGATTTCGCCTTGGAAAGCATCTGTTACAGTTTGTTCCCAGATATAACCGAGATCGTCTTGATTTCCTTTGCGGCAGATGAGTTCGATGATCGTGCCCTGTCTTTGCGCCGGGATACGGCCGCTTTTCAGCAACTTCATCAACGGCGACACACTACTGGTTTGCGATTGTCCAAAGGCGTGTTCTGCGCGCGACGCGTTGAGGCAAAATACGATTCCCGAGAGCAACAGGATTGGAAAAAAACTTACTTGATTTCTCATTTTAGAACTTACTCTGCGTAAAAACTTGTAGTGGCAGGTTAAGCCGTTTTGCGGCTGTCAGCGAAATGTTGTGGGGTGAGGTTGATTGATCCGGGGGGAAAACTGGCTTCTCTCCCGGATCAATCTTCTAATACTCTCTGGATCATCTCTCGAATGTATTACTGAGATTCCATCCGTTTTTCGAGTGTGTCCATCGTTTCTTTTAACGTGTACTCAAGATAATAATCCTGCGGATGAACCAGTGATTCCACTGCAATTTCCAGTGCGCGAGGATCATGATAAAAACTCAGTGCCCGAATGGCTTCCAGTCTGACTCGGGGATTTTCATCATTGATCTGAATTTGCAACAAGTCGAGTGAGTTATCAATCCGATCACGCCAGTAGCATAAGACACGTGTGGCGGCTGCCCGGGCTTTTGGTTCAGGGGAACGCAGCATTTGATTCAGGAAAGCAGCGTCAACCACGTCAAGATTCTGATGCACCCACAACGCTTCAAGCAGGTTGTGCTGGTAGTCTTTGTCTTTAGTATCGAGTCCGGCAACCCAGTTATTGACAGCAGCGATGACTTCGTCGGTATTGCGAATACGCAGTTCGCGTCGGACTCGATAACGTACCTGATCTTCGTTTGATTTCAGAAGATCGAGAAGTTCGGGAATCGAGGCACCAGCAATTTCCGGATCTTTTAATACCGGTTTTTTGGTGTAAGTCACCCGCCAGATACGACCATGTTGCGCATCCCGGTTGGGATCGCGGATGGAGTGCTGCATGTGTCCTACGAGCGGGTTGAACCAGTCGATCAGGTACAGGGCACCGTCGGGTCCGAACTGCAGGTCGACAGGACGGAAGTTGGTATCTGTGGATGTGACGAGCGGCTCAACAGGATCTGCAGCAAAGCCGGAACCGTCCTCTTTCATTTTATACTGCAGCACGCCATGAAATCCGATGCAGTTATTGAGCAGGTAGTTCCCCTGCATGTCTTCCGGAAACTGTCCGCTGGAAACGAACTCACAGCCTGCGGTCGGTCGCCATTGTTTTTTCAGAAACTGGTTCATCCCGGCGTGTTTGCGGGGGTAGTCCAGATCACCGGAGAATGCGGTTCCGTAATAGTTGGCGCCACCGGACGCGTCAGCGACAAAATTCTGTCCCCAGCGATCGAAGGTATGGCCCCAGGGATTGGCAAAGTTGTAGGAAACAAAAATGTCGAACTTTTCCGTTCGCGGTTCATAGCGAAAGATGCCGGCATTTTTGAGACGACGGGGACCATAGGGGGTTTCCACCTGTGAGTGATGGAAGGTTCCTTCCTGAAAATAGAGGTCTCCGCCGGGCCCCCAGTTGAAGGCACTGATCGAATGGTGAGAGTCGGCAGAGTCGAAACCGTGCAATACGATTTCGCGGTAGTCTGCATGATCGTCGCCATCTGTGTCTTTCAGGAAGACCAGATTCGGCTGCTGGGCAACATAAGCGCCGCCGTCTCCCAGTTCAATGCCGGTGGGCAGGTGCAGGCCATCAGCAAAGACCGTCTGTTTGTCCGCACGACCGTCGCCATTTGTGTCTTCAAAAATCAGGATTTTATCATCGACATTTTTACCAGGCAGATATTGCGGGTAAGATGCCATCGTGCAGACCCAAAGCCGGCCTTTGCTGTCGAAAGCGAATTGAACGGGGTTTTTCAGTTCGGGGAATTCCACTTCGGAAGCGAACAGATTGATTTCAAAACCTTCAGGAAGTTCGAATTTCTTTTGTGACTCCTGAGGTGTCGTAATCTTAATCGAAGCGAGGTCTTTGACATTCGTTTTGATGTCAGCAAAATCACCCGTCTGACTGTCGTCAATTTTCGTGGGAACAGTTTTGCCTGCCGCAACCGCCCAGATACGTTCGTCACGATTGTGAATCATTTTGCGGAGCTTCGCGAACTCGGCAGGGAAGTTGACCACGCCGAAGGGTTCCTTTCGACCGCCGTAAATGTAATAGCCATTCACGGATCGATAGTCGTACCAGAACTGTTTGTTCTTTTCCAGAACTTCTGCACGCAGTTTTTTCAGGTCAACAGTCGAGCCGGTTTTTTGATTGGGACCAAACAAAGCCTCATCAATGGCGGGAGCCAGTTGCTGATATCCATAATCGGTCAGATGGATTCCGTTGAAGGTTAAGGGATGTTTTCCGCTTTCCATCAGCTTTTTGCTGGGAGAATACAGGTCCACAAACACCACGTTTTTCTCTTTGGCAATTTTCTGCATGGCTGCCGTATAGAGTTCGATACGCTGATTGTTTTCTTTACCGTCGGTTAATCCGTGGCGATGCAGGTTTTCATTGGCAATGGGAGAGAAGAGCACGAGCCGCGGGTGTGATTTTCCGTTGTACTTTGCCTTGAGGTTCGTGTCGATAAAGTCTTTCAGGTCGGCTTCGAATTTTGCAAGTCCTTTTTCACCGGCAAACGATTCGTTGAACCCGAAGCAGGCGATGATGACGTCGGCTTTGTGGTCTTCCAGGTTATGGCCGTGATCCTGAAAATCTTTTGAACGGGGACGCAATGTGAGTTCGTCGGCCGACCAGCCTAGATTGCGAACGACAAGCTGCTTGTCCGGGAAACGACTGTGGAGCAGGGTTTCAAAATATCCGGCATCCTGCATGCGTTCCGCAAATGTATTTCCGATGATTACAATCTGGTCATGAGGCTTGAGTTCCAGTTTTTGCTCTGCGCCTTTGACCCGGCTGACCGAAACCGAAAAGATCGTCGCTGAGATCAGGCATAAGGCAATTTGTAGAGATTTCTTCACTGCAGTGAGCTTTCTTTAATAGACAAAACAGGCAGGGACTCTGAGGGTAAATTTTTGAGTCAAATTATTCGGATGGTGTATTTGGGATACCGGTCCAAAGTGTAATTCTGTAGCATATGGTGACCTGTGTCAAATCAATCTAATGCGTTCCAGGTGCATGTCTACTTGTTTGAACATCAGTAGCACCATTGAAAGAGACTTTGAATGGAATCGAATTTCAGTTCATCCCGAGGGAATCTAAAACAATTCCGTATTGATTCTACGTCAAAAGTTAAGTATTCGTTAACAGAATCCTACCCACTGACAACCGACAATGCATCTATTAAGTTAATTATCGAAAGTATTCCTTCCGGTGTGGTGTTACGTACCGAGGGAATGCTGTTAATCAATCAGCGGGCGGATGAACTGCTGGGGAACTCCGAACAGCGTCCGCAGATATTTGCGGAAAATCTTCAGCAGTTATTTCAACTGAAAACCATTTACCCAACTGTGCCAGATGCAGCAGATCAAGCCACACATGCGGAAATCTGGTTGATGCGCCATGACGGAGCGAACCAATTACATCTCTGTGAAGTTACTTTGCCAAACAATTTGGAGCAGGAACTCTGGCTGATCAACGATATTACCGCGCAAAGGCAGAATGAACGACTGTTGCATCTGCTTTCCAATGCAACCAGCGGTGTCACCGGAAAAGAATTTTTCAAACGTCTGGTAAAAGAGTTGGCTGACGCGCTCAAACTGAAAGGTGTGTTCCTGGTCCAGCATCAGAACATTGCTCAGCCAGTGCGAAAGTGCGAGACCCTTGGTGCCTGTGTCAATGGCGAATTGATCCCTGATTATGAATACGAGGTTGTGGATACACCGTGTGAAGATGCGATAGGCCACGAGCCATACGTTGTTCATAGTGGAGTTGCAGAATTATACCCCCGAGACCGGTTCTTGGCTGAGAATCAAATTGAATCTTATTTCAGTCTGCCCATGATCAATCGGAAAGGGGAGATTCAGGGGCATCTGGTTCTGCTGGGAGATCGACCGATCAATGATAATCTCTGCGAAATACCGGCCATTAAAAGTTATGTATTTCGGGCAGCGACAGAATTGAGCCGCGAACAGGCTGAGCAGAAACTGCGGGAAAGTGAGCTTCGGATCACGATGGCGGCCCGCGGTTCCGAAATGGGATTTTGGGAATATAATCTGGTCACCGGACAAGTCATCTTTGATGAGCACTGGTATTCAATGCTGGGATATGAGCCGGGAGAATTTCCTACGACTTTTGCCGCACTAAAGAGTTCAGAAAACCCGGATGGTGCGAAATCTGCGTCGAATGCTGCGTGGGCAAGTATGATTCACCCCGACGATTACGCAACCGCGGTTAAAATGCTGGAAGATTATATTTCCGGCAAAGAAAATTCCTATGATGTCGAAGTGCGTGTCAGGAAAAAAGATGGCACATGGAAGTGGTCTTATACGCGCGGAAAAATTTCCGCTTATGGACCAGATAATACCCCTTTACAAATCATTGGTACTCATATCGATATTGACGATCTGAAACGTTCTCAACAAATTCGCCTGGAGAACGAAGCACGCTTGAGAATCATCATGGATCAGATTCCTGCCATTCTCTGGACGACGGATTGTCATAATAAATATACGTCGCTCGTCGGTGCTGGTTTGAATCAATTAGGGATTCAGCCAAATGAAACTGTCGGCCGGGCGATTTATGATTTTCATCATTCCCAGGATGCGTCGGTAAATATGACCGCGATGCATGAGCGGACATTAAAAGGAGAGTCAGTCCGGTTTGAGCAGCAGTTACAAAAGACGATTCTGGATATTCATATTGAGCCATTAAAGAATTCAGAAGATGAAGTCGTCGGCTGTATCGGTCTGGCGATTGATGTGACGTCGCGCAAGAAAACGATCGAACAATTAAATCGACAGCGAATCTTACTGCAAACCATCTTTCATTCGGTGACCGATGTGATGATTGTGACGGACCGCAGTCACAATATCGTCATGTGTAATGAATCGATTCAAATTCATTTCCGCTGCAAAGAGGCAGATGTTCTGGGGAGACCGATTCGGGAATTAGTTACTTCAGGTGATCAATTTGATGATGAATATCTGCGAGTCTCTTATCCGAATACACGTGTGTTGAAACCCTTCATTGTGGAATATTTAAGAGCCGACGGATCGCAGTTTCAGGGTGAGACCATTGTGACGCCGTTACGGCGTTCTGATGATCAAATCACGGGTTATATTCAGGTGATTCGTGATATTACCGACCGAATTCAGATTGAGGAAGAAAAAGAACAGCTACACGCACAAATGCTGCATTCCCAGAAACTGGAGAGTCTTGGTGTCCTGGCTGGCGGTGTTGCCCATGATTTCAATAATTTATTATTAGCGATTCTGGGAAATACCAATCTGGCGATTCTGGAATTAAAAGAAGATTCACCCGTGATTCAGAACGTGAAAAATATTGAAATCGCAGCCCGGCATGCTGCCAAGATCTGTGAAAGACTGCTGGCTTATTCAGGCAGACGGACTTATGCATCCAGTACGTTTAACCTGAATCAAATGATTCAGGAAACCGTCGAATTTTTAAGAACGATCGTGTCTCCCAACGCGCATGTCGAACTTGATCTCTCAGCAGAGAAACTGTTGATCCACGGAGATACCGGCCAGGTTGAACAGATTATCTTGAATTTACTGACGAATGCATCTGAAGCAGTCCAGAGCAAAAGCGAGGCGGGGCAGATCCACATTCGCACGGGAATTCTGGATTTAAAAGAGGAAGATTCTGGAAACTACTATTTTTGCGAAAACATCAGTTCCGGTAAATTTGTCTTCTTTGAAATTCAAGATAACGGGATCGGTATGGATGAAGACTGCCAGTTTAAAATGTTCGATCCCTTTTTTACGACCAAATTTACAGGGCGGGGGCTCGGCCTGGCGGGTGTTTCCGGCATCATCCGGGGGCATCATGGAGGGCTTTACGTTCAGTCGGCCGTTGACCGCGGTTCCTGTTTTCGTGTGATTTTACCCCTGGTAACTGAATCTGCAAACGATGTAGATGATGACAGTAGTATAGACACCCTGGTGCCTGCAGACGTTGGTTCTATTTTAGTCATCGATGATGATCAAGCGGTCTGCAATGTGGTGAATCATGTTTTACGGCGTTTCGGATTTTCGGTGATGATCGCGACCTCTGGCAGTGAAGGGGTCGAAGTCTTTGAACAGAATCGCGATTCGATCAGCGCAATTCTGCTTGATATGACAATGCCGGGGTTAAATGGTGTGGAAACATTCAATTTACTCAAAACAAAGGGAATTCAGATTCCGGTGATCATGACCAGTGGTCTGAGTGAAAAGGACATTACCAATCAAATGAATAAGTCTGATCTGGTTCACTTCCTGAAGAAACCCTATAAACCACAAAAGTTGATTACGATGGTCAGCAAGGCAATCTTGCGACATCAGATCAGTAAGGATTCATCCGGCCCTCATTAATTGCGTCTGGCCTATTGTAAAAAACTCTGTTTCAGAAGTTCGGCGTATTGATTAAAAATCAGAGCCATGATCAGGAACAGCGCCGCAACAAAATCACTTTTCCCGAAATGATCTGCTCTGCCATGGGATCTGACAAATTCGAAAATCGCCCCGGTCGGGCAGCCATAGTGGCAGTAGGCCTGGGGGACAAAAATAGAAGCCAGCAGTCCGGTCACCGCGATACAAATCGAGGCAAATCCTGCGGAAGCCAGCAAGTAAGCATCAAAGGCTTCCAGCTCCGCCAGATCCACGGGGAGATCTAAAAAAATAATGCAGAGGATCAGCCCCAGTAACAATCCCGGTATCCAGCGCAATGCCCGTTTGATATCGGGTCTGAGTTTCCACTTCCGCTTCGCAGGCACGATTCTGCCCAGATACTCCTGTGCCGTCCCATGCGGGCAAATGCTCTGGCAGTAGAGGTTTCTCCGGGTTGTCCAGGGAACCAGTAACGCCGCCGCCGCCAGGACGACGAGGCCAGACAGTTGACGCCAGGGAATCGTATATTTCGCCCAGCCTGCAAACAGGGATTCCGCCAGCAGGTCGCCGCTGAGAAATCCCAGATACACGAAGGCGGCCACTTTAAAAAGATGCCGGAGCCAGTGGTAATGCTTGAGGCGGGTAAATGTGATGAGACAGGCTCCGCCGGCAATCAGAATCAGCAGCGCGTCTTTCAGGTGAAACTGAAACGGCTGAATGGTCTGCGCCTGCTGCTGGGAGTGCTGAATACGATGAGTGATCGCATGCGCGATTCCCATGCTGGTCATGGTGGCCCCCGAAACTCCTTCGACCTCCCCCGATTTCAGATCCAGGCCCGCCAGTTCATCCCACGAATACTGTTTCCACAGATTCATGAAATAGCGATTATTGCGGACATCCGTGACGTGCGAAGTGGTATCACCGCTGCTGCGAATGGATAACCCTGCGATTTTGCCCGTTAATTGATCGAACACAACCAGCGTGTCGGAAGGGCCACAATAACCAATGATTTCATCGGAGACGGGAGAGGTGCGAACCGCATAACCGATCGTTTGCTGCCGATGATCGAGAATGAACAGTCCCATGCGATCCGAAGAATCGACGCGCAGCGAGTGCGCTGCGGGCAAAATCGATTGGACTTCATGTAATTGCAGCGGGGACAATCCCTGCACCCGCACGCGTACATAATAGTCGCGGATCAGCCAGACGATCAGAATCAGAACCGTCAGTCGATAGATTTTCAAAGCAAGAGATCTCAGATGACTCGCCGGTCGGGGTGACGGGCGAGGCAGGGAGACTAGCGGTAACTCTGTCATCCTTCTCTCGTCGAATTAAACAAAGATCGCTTTGCTTTGGTTTATGTGAAATCTCGGAATTTATCGGTCAGAATCAGGCAGTCTGTGGTTCTGGAAAATCTGCAGCGGCGATCATTCCGCCGGCAGCACCTGAATCGCATCGGCGTGCACATTCCCGTCCACGCCGTCATTTGACATGATGACTTCGATCGGCTGGTTTGATTCAAACTGAAATGTTCCCAGCGAAACAAAACCGTTCGGTAATGGAGGTTTGATCCGCTGATTGATTTTCACGGTTTTCGTCTCCTGAGCCGAGCGAATCGTGACGGGCGTATTGGTGGCGCGGTTTTCATGGTGGCCGTAGGCCAGGCGGACCTCATATTTACCTGGCTTGTCGACCTGAAACTTAAAGTGAATTTCCGCTTTCGGACCTTTGCCGTGGTAAACGTAATGATTGCCGATGTAGCCTTTCAGACCTTCCCCTTTCGTCCAGGTACCAACGAACTGCACATTGTTATTTTCATCGTCGATGACCAGTCCCGGCAGGGTGGCAGGATCGATAAATGCATCGAGAACCGGTGGCAGTGGTTTGGAATCTTTCGGAATATAAAATTCCCCCGCAATCGTGTCACGGCGTTCGATACCCTGGCGGTTCATCAACTTTTCCAGGTCCTGGTAATAATCGGTGTAGACGGCGCGGGGATTACATTTCTTCTCGGTGCAGATGGCGGCCGCCTTGCCGACCACTTCGCCCATCATGCCCCCTGTTTTCATGACTCTCACAGTTCCCAATGCTTCATGCGTCACGCTGACACAGCGGCCCGCCATGAACAGGTTCGGAACGTTGCGGGAATAAAAACAACGATAGGGAACGGGATACCCCCGCTTGCGATCGACGCTTCTGTCGAACACCGCCTGGGAGATGAAAGGGTCTTCCGGGTATTTTTGCATGTACTGTTTTTTGGGATAATGCAAGTCGATGGACCAGGTACTGGGGACACAGCCATCCGGAAATTCGACTTTGTCAACGATGTCTTTTCTGCGGAGGATGACATCGCCTCGCAGCATGCGGGATTCGCGAGGACCGCCGATATATGCCATCCAGGTTAAGACGGCTTTCGCATGTTCGTCTTTCCCGTCTTTGTTTTTCATGGCATTCCAGGCGCCATAAACGGCACGGAAATTCCAGTCGCGCATCGACTCCAGATCTTTGATGGGGTCTTTATCGAAACCACTTTCCCAGAACCATTCGCCGTGAAAGCGTTTGGGATAAGGGAAGTCTTCCATATTCAAATTGAGGGCCCAGTCGACGTTCGGGAACGTTTGTGTTTTTTCGGCTTCTTTCCAGGTCCACATATTACTCATGCCCATGTGGCCTTTTTCGTGAGTATAATAGTCGGCTCCGGCCAGATAACCGATTTCGCCATGACCCGTACAGTCGGCAAACAGGGCGCCCCGAAATTCGGTCTGCTTGCCGGTTTTTGTATTGAAGGCCGTCACGCTTTGAATGGCGTCTCCCTCTTTTTTGACCGCGTAGGCACGTGTATTCAGGAACAGATCGATATTCTTCTCTGCTTTGACGATCGCTTCTTTGGTCGCATCGCCATACTCTTCGTAAGTGCCGGGTGAAGCAGTAGCCGAGTCGGCAAATTCCGCGATGATTTCACCAATGTGAGGATATTTCCCGCGTCGAACCAGGCCTTGTGCCCAGACACGCACTTCCGAACTTCCATTCCCGCCGAGGACAGGCCGGTCCTGAACCAGTGCGACCTTACAGCCCATGCGAGCTGCCGCGATGGCAGCCCCCATGCCCGCATAACCGCCGCCTACGACCACCAGATCATACGGTTTTGTTTTTTCGGGTTGATCGGGAAGTCCCAGCATTCCTTTGCGCCATTGATCCATCGGAGCCAGATCGTTGGGTGGATTGTAAGACAGATCTTTGGTAAACAGGATCGCGTCGCAGCGTCCTTCAAATCCGGTTAAGTCATGCAGCGCGAGTTCCATTTCCGGTTTGGTAATTTCGACCGTGCCACCATCATGCCAGAACCATTCGGCACCTTTCGTACCGAACGTTTCGTCTAACGGTTTTCCATCAAGCTTCAGTTGAAAGCGTCCGGGAACGCCGGGGGCTTTCCAGGGAGCGACCCAGTCTTTCGTGCGAACCAAGACATGGTATTTGCCTGTCGAAGGAAATTTGACGGTGGTTTTGGCATCGGCGACCGGTTCACCCAGTCCGTGTGCCAGGAGATAAGGAGAGCCCATCAGGTTGATAAATTGTGTGTCTAGCTTCCAGCCTCCCTGCTGATCGAAACTTTCCGCTTCGATCAGGACGCCGTCGGTCGGTTTCGTCGCTGCAAAAGAATCTGAGGAAAACAGGGTGATCGATAGCCCTGCAAGAAAGTATAAAATTCGGGATGTGAAACGCATGCGCCCTGACTCCTGTATTTGATTCGCTGAGTAGATATCATCAATCTTTGAAAACGGAATGAATCCTGTGATTTCTTCCGAGTTGATTATAAACCCGATGTCGAATCAATTGCAAACAGGGAGCGCTTTGATTTCGCGCGTGCTTCGGTTACGCAACGTTGTTAATTAACGGGCGTTGTCGCCTAAAAACTGTAATAATTGTGCATCAGACACCGCGCCGGGATTGGTCAGGGACTTGCCTTTCAGATCTGCAGGAACCTGTGGTCTTTTGAAGCGGACATAGTCAAAACCGGCGACCAGATCGGGGCGACCGTTCTTAATCACCTGCGAATTTTGTTGCGCGGGCTGCATACGGGAGGCGGTGCTGTAATCGGTATACACGGTCAAGCCGACCTGCAGCTCTTGCGGCATGTCGGTGCGGTGGTAACGTTGATGAATATTCCAGTTTCCTTCGGGCGTTTTCTTTAAAAGAATGAATTCGTTGCCGATGCGTGCGATCTGAATGATGGCAGTGGGAGTGCCGGCCTCTGTGACGGCAAGAGTGGAACGACTGTTGACCGTCGTCTTGACTTCGAATTGAAATGAACCTGGCTGATTGGCGGCGCCCAGTGAAAGAAAAATATAGTTTTCGCCGCCCGGTTTCCAGGTTTGCGGCGTGACAGTGCGAGGGGTTCTGATCATCAGGCCTGCCAGAGAATAGTTGCTGCGCGGCGCACCATCGCCACCACGTCGCGCGACACGAATATTTGAGGTGACTACAAAATTACCTTTGATCTGTTTATAGACCAGGACGCCTCGATAATCCATATACCAGGTACTACTGAAGGGGATCATCACCATCCATCCCGGACGCGTTTTTGCGATATCAAACTGCTCGAGTTGATCGGCGTTAGTTTTTTCGGTTTGATGGATCCGCAGCCATTGTTTCATGGTGGCAGGGTCTTCGAATTCATCGCTGAACGCGCTTAAGTCATCCTCTGAGGGATTTCTCTCTTGAGCCAGCGTGACACCTGGAAATCCCCCTGTTCCGATGAGCAAAACGTATAGACACAGCAGACAATGTAATTTTCCAGGTGAAGAAGAAGAGGACATGTTTTTTTCTTTCTCCCGAGATGCGTATGATTTGTTCAGAATTCGGTTTGCTCGAAAGCGATCGAAGCGATTTCTCACAAGCGATTCGTCAAGTTATATTAAAATGCGACAAAAAAATCGAAAAATTCTCACTTTGACAGAAAAACTGCCTAAGCTGTTGAATGAGCCGGCTCCAGGGTATAATGCAGAGAGAAATTATCAGGCGGATTTTCCGGAAAGCGGCATTGAATGTCTTCGATCGAAGAGACCGTAACCCAATGGATTGATCAGTTAAAAACTGGTGATGCTCAGGCTGCGCAGAAATTGTGGGAGTCTTACTTTCTGGAAATGGTGGAAGTGGCCAGACGTAAACTGCGTGGGGCGCCTCGCGGGATGGCAGACGAAGAAGATGTGGCGTTGAGCGCGTTTAAAAGTTTCTGTCTGGGAGCGCAAAACGGCCGTTTCCCTCAGATCACAGATCGGGAAAATCTGTGGCCTTTGCTGGTCGCCATCACGTCTCATAAATCGGTAGATTTGATTCGCAATGAAAATCGGCAAAAACGGGGCGGGACAGGGAAAAGTGGAAATGATGAAGAACGCAAGAAGCAAACGTCCCTACCAGTGGATTTCGAAGAAATCATTCAGCAACAACCGTCCCCTGAATTCGCTGTCCAGTTAGCGGAAGAACTGGAACGTCTGCTGGATTTATTGGATAAAACCGGTGATTCCACGTTAAGACAGGTTGCATTGGGGAAAATGGAAGGTGAAACTACAACTGAGATTGCGCAGAATCTGGGTTTCGCCCGTCGTACGGTGGAACGGAAACTTCAGTTGATTACTCGTCTGTGGCAAGAGGATGGCAAGCTGTGAAATCGCGAACTAAAACAGATTTCGAACAGCTGCCTTCAGATTTGATGCTGAAAATCAATCAACTCTGCGATCAGTTTGAATCAGAGTTAAGACAGGGGAGGCTTCCGTCAATCTCTGCCTATCTGGAAGATGTTGCTCTGGAATATCGTGATGCGGTTCTGAAAGAGTTGATTCCACTGGAAGTCGAACATCTCAGCCGGGATGGAAAGTCACCGGATGTCAGTGATTATCTCAGCCAGTTTCCCATGTTAGATCAGGAGTGGCTGTCTGCGCTCATTGCGAATACTCGCGCGGAGACGAAAACAGCTGCGGCCAGGAATAAACGCAATGTGAATCAAAACCACCCCCGCACCCTGTCACTGGATGAATCTCTCGCGTGGCTCACAGGGACGGGCATCCTTGCACAACGAGAGTTGAACGAGTGGCTCCAAAGTCTCGGCGAAAGTCAGCGTCCCCAGACAGCAGCCGCCCTGTCGGAACGACTGATTGAGGCGGGCAAACTGACCCGCTATCAGGCCGATGTGCTCACAACGGGAGAAACGCACCCACTCCGCTTCGGCGAATATCTCATTCAAGAACCGATCGGCTCGGGAGGCATGGGGACCGTTTACAAAGCCATCCATCAGCGCATGAAACGAATCGTGGCTTTGAAAGTGATCCGTACCGACATGGACCATGTACCCGATCGTCTGAAGCGGTTTGAAAGAGAAGTACAAACCGCGGCACGGCTCTCGCATCCAAATATCGTGACTGCGTATGACGCCGGCGAGGAACAGGGTATTCATTATCTGATCTGTGAATATATCGATGGCGAAAGCCTGACGCAGCTGGTGCGCGATTCGGGGCCGCTTGATTTTGCGGATGCGTTGAATTGTATTTTGCAGGTCGCGCATGGTTTAGGTTATGCCCACAGCCGGGGAGTCATTCATCGCGATATCAAACCGGCGAATATTCTGGTCGATGATCAAGGCGATCTCAAAATTCTGGATATGGGGCTGGCCCGTCTGCAGCAGTCAGCGGAAGATCTGTTAGCGCCGGATTCACAAACGCAATTGACGACGAGCCAGTTTTTTATGGGGACCATCGATTATATGGCCCCCGAGCAGGCGCGGAACACACGACACGCGGATCATCGTTCTGACATTTACAGCCTGGGTTGTACGCTCCATTTTCTGCTGACGGCAAAACCTGTGTACAACGGAGAAACCACCGTCGAACGGATTCTGGCACACAAGGAGCAGCCGATTCCCCGACTGTCCACGCTTGGTCTGCAGATCCCGTGTGAGTTCGATTCCATTTTTGAAAAGATGCTGGCCAAAGACCCCGATGACCGGTACGCGTCGGTGAAGGACTTAATCAGTGATCTTGAAAAATTCAGCTCGGAAAAATTACAGGATCGGACTTTGACATTGCCTGTGGGAGAAGGGCAAACGCGAAAGCCGGCTCAAGAGAGCTGGGCCAGTGTGCCGACAGAAGTTCAACCAGCCGTTTCTGAATATACCGTGATGGCTGCCACCGGTCTGCAGGAGCATCGCAAAGCCGGTACACAAAATTATCGGGGGCTGATCTGGGGGGGGATTGTGAGTGCGGTTGCTATGCTGATCGGAGTTATCTTCTGGAATTCCGCCGATCAGAATTTGAACCCCGCGAATAGTGGTGTCGCCGAACAGAACAGCATTTCAACACCCGGTTTGGCCAGTGCTACGAACGCGAAACAAATTCAGGCAGAGTACGCGCAGAAAATGAATCTGCCGGTGAGTGAGAGTGTCACGCTGGATATCCAGGGGGATGACTCAATATTGGAAATGATGTTGATACCGCCGGGCGAATTTGTAATGGGCGACCGTTCAAATTCACAAGAGGCCGCTAATGCACCCGCACATCGTGTGAAAATCACAAAGCCGTATTACATCAGCTCAACCGAAGTCACAAATCAGCTTTATCGCAGTTTTGTCAATGCGACAAAACATGAAACCGATGCAGAACGCACTGGTGGTTTCGGCATGACAGGAGGCAGCTGGGGAAAATCGTCCGATTATTCCTGGAAGAACCTGGGAGATTTGCCGGTGCGTGATCAGGCACCCGCTGTGAATATCAGTTGGAATGATGCAGCCGCCTTCTGCAACTGGCTTTCGAAAAAAACAGGAGAAGTTTACCGGCTGCCGACAGAAGCAGAATGGGAATACGCGTGCCGCGCAGGCAGTCAGACGGCCTGGTTTTTTGGTCCTCAATCGGACGAGATGGTAAGCTATGCCTGGTTCCTGAATAATTCAGAAGGCAGGGTCTATCCGACAAAACAGAAACGCCCTAACGCCTACGGACTCTACGATATGTATGGCAACGAATGGGAGTGGTGTCAGGATTTCTATGGTGAGAACTACTACACTCAGTCTCCTCCGGAAAACCCAACGGGGCCACCAGAGGGGAGCGAACGCGTGCAGCGGGGCGGTGGGTTCCAACAGCCAGCAGATCAACTGACTTCTTATCTGCGCGGGCATGGAACTCCTCAATCCCCGTCCCGAGGTGCTTTCCGCATTGTGCGCGAAGTGAAACATAATCGATGAATTCGAGAGTCTGAAAGTCGGCGCCTGTTTTGATGTGGGCTGCAAAGGCTGGGCGCCCGCCGAAGTCAATGGCGGAGATCGTGAACGAATGCATGCTTTTTCTCAGCGCATGACTTGCATCGTTTCGACATGACAAATTGATTATTGAATACGAAAAAACGATCGAGGTCCCTCAGTGGTTCGATCGGTATTATTATGGACTCGTCTATTACCAGCAAATCTTGCTGATAATAGACGGTGAATCAAGTGACCGTTTTACCGTAAAAGTGGCTTAAATGTGTTTTGCAGGATTGAATCAGTTCCGGGACGTCTGCGGATGAACATTTTCCCGATTCGACCAGACAGTCAGCCAGTTCTTTGAGCGTGTCTGCGGGCAGTTTCTCGTCAAACACCAGCATCAGGCGGCGTTCGACGAGGTCTCCCAGCGTTTCCACCCATTCGTGTTGAATGGTCCACAGAACATATTTACGGGGAAGAAAAGTGCCCGTGATCAGTTCGGTTGAGAAGTCGGGAAGCGAATCCAGAATGTTTTCGATTTGTGTTCCCTGCAGGCTCCAGAGTGCTTGAATGCTTTCGAGAGAGAGTTGATATTTCTGTCGTAAACGCTCCTGCTCTGCTTTCAGAATGTCATTTGTCTGCGGGTAATTTTCGGCTCCCGGGATCAAGCGTGTTTTTGAGGTCGAGAAATAACTCTTGCCGAGTTGCTTCAGAATGCGATCCGTGACTTTTTCCGCAAAGGCGCGCCACGACGTTAATTTTCCGCCGACCAGCGTCACGATCCAGCCTGACGAGCCTTCATATTCTTTGATCGAATGATCGCGGGAAATCGAGGCGGCTTTGCCAGCCGGCTGATATGGTAACGGACGGACGCCACTGTAATGGAAATTGATGTCAGCGGTTGTCATCTCAACCTGCGGAAAGACCATGTTGGCCATGCCGACCAGATATTGCAGTTCTTCGGGACTGGCGGTGACGTCCAGCGGATTGCCTTCGACGCGGACATCGGTCGTGCCGATGAGTGTGCTGTTTCCGAACGGCAGGATAAAAACGAGTCTGCCGTCGCTGGCTTCGGAATAGATGGCCTGTTCGCCGAGTGCCTCGCGGAGTTTCTGATGGAAGGTGACGATATGGCTCCCTTTAGTCCCCCCCATTAAACGCGGGGACGGGATTTCGACCTGCTTGAGCGTAAGATCGCCACAGGCACCGGATGCGTTGATGATCACCGTCGGTTCAAATTCCTCCTGGATCTGATCAGGGGCCTGCGCTGGCGAGAGAATGGCTGTGCGGCCTTTTAATTTGAGCTGGTGATAGGTGAAGAGCTCGAAGGGGAGATTCTTTTCTTTGGCAATCTTTTGACAGTCGTGTAACAGTGAAACCACGAAGCGTTCGGGAAACCGCATCTGCGCATCAGAGTAACAGGCCATCCAGCGGAATTTTTCGGCATTGATCTGGGGGAGTCCCTGCGCACCCACCTCATGCACGGAGTGGCGAGGCAGATTTCCTTTGGAAGCGAACCAGTCGTAAAGCGTCAACCCCATGTCCACAAGATACAGGCCGCGCTCGGAAGAAAAAGAAAAACGGGTTGAGAGCCAGTGGGCGCCGGGAACGCGAAAACCGCTTAAAAAACGGAGTCCGGAAGAGGTAACGCCTGTTGCCCGGTGTGCCAGCGGAATGGCGAAACGGAGTGGCTTCACCAGGTGCGGGGCGAGATTCAGCAGGATGCCGCGCTCGTGGACGGATTCTTTCACCAGCGAAAAGTCGCCGTATTCAAGGTATCTCAGTCCGCCATGAATCAGGCGTGAAGATTTGGAAGTCGCTCCCTGCGAGAGATCCCCCTGATCGACAATGCAGACGGGGATGTTGTTCAAAAGTAACTCGCGCGCAATGGCAACACCGTTGATGCCTGCGCCGAGGATTAACGCCCGCTGAGTTTGTTTCATAAAAAATTCCATCTAAATAAATACGACGCGGGCCCGTTATGTTACGAGCCCGTTTTGGGGGGGCTTGAACTCCATTAACAGCCGATGTTCGTGAGGGCGATAATAACCTTCGATCCGGGTTCTGATCTGAAAGCCGAAACTTTCATAGAGCCGGACCGCAGGCGTATTTTCAGGGTTGACTGTGAGTAATACAACCTCATTCGCGGTCTGCAACGCCTGTTTCATGAGAGCCGAACCGATTCCCTGCCCCCGAGAATCGGGGTGAACCATGATCTTATGCAAAAATGTTTCTCCAGTGCTGGTGGGGAACATCAAGAGCGCACCAGCCAGGCTCTGCTGTTGATTTTCATTGGTGGTTGTCGCCATCATGACGGTGGCATATTCACACCACAGACGCCAAGCGTGTTCACCATCGGGAATAAATGTGTCCGGTTCTTCCGGCCAGGCGATGCGGTCCAGAGCCGCAATATTCAGAAAATCTTGCGGCCGCGCTTGTTGAATCAGATAGTCCACGAAAGCCTTTCATATTCAAATTTTATCAATCATTCAGAAGGTCACTAAGACGAACTGTATTGTACGAACCCATGAGTTCTGTTTCGATCTTGATTGAACAGAAAACGGACTTGCTGTAAAAGATTAGTCGAAAATAGATCAAACAAAGACTCCGTTCGGCTTCAATTGCGATAATCGCAAATCGGTTGAAACAATAACTATGGCTAAATCATCGATTCCCCATGTGGCCTTATTCATCGAAACCTCACGTTCTCATGGGCGTGGCCTGTTAAATGGTATCCGGCAATTCATCACTGAAAAAGAGGAATGGTCTGTGTTTGTGATGCCGCGCTCGCTGGATTCACATATCCCGGAGTGGATTTCCCGCTGGAAAGGGGATGGAATTCTGAGTCGGACTACCAGCCAGGAAATGGCCGACGCCATCACCGCGTCGGGAATTCCCACGGTCGAATTGCGTTCAACGAAGCTGCAACATTCTTTTCCGTTTCTGGGAATCGATAATCGGGCGATGGGGCGGATGGTGGCGGAACATTTTCTGGAGCGGGGAATACGCCACTTTGGTGTATATGAAATCGGGATTGAAGTTTATTTTGAACAGCGGCGTGATAATTACGTGCAGACGGTTACAGATGCCGGTTACGACGTGAGTGTATTTTCGGCGCCCGAAGATTCGGAAGTGCCCCGCGAATGGGAAAAACATCAGGAACAGATGGTGAAATGGGTTCGCGGTTTGCCGAAGCCGGTCGGGATTATGGCGTGTACCGATCAGTTAGGATTCTGGTTGCTGGATGCCTGCGACCGGGCGGGGATTTCGGTGCCCGATGAAGTGGCCGTCGTCGGCGTTGAAAATGACGACATCCTCTGCATGATGGCCCGCCCTCCGCTTTCGAGCGTGGCGTTTAATTCCACACGCATCGGTTATGAAGCCGCTGCATTGCTGAGTCGGTTGATGAAAGGGGAACCAACTCCCCAGGAGCCGTTTCTGATCAATCCGCTGGGAATTGTCACCCGGCAATCCTCCGATGTGGTCGCCGTTGATGATCCAGAATTGGCGCTGGCACTGCGGTTCATTCGTGAAAATGCCTGCAAGGGAATTCAGGTGACCGATATCCTGAATGCGGTTCCCATGTCGCGAACCGCTTTGGAACGACAGATGAAAGCCGCCATCGGACGCAGCCCGAAAGGGGAGATCATCCGCACCCAGCTCGAACGGGCCAAAGAATTACTGGCGTCGACCGACCTGTCCCTTTCGCAAATTTCACAACGCATCGGTTTTCGTCACTCGCAGCACTTCAGCACGATTTTCAAGGAGAAAATCGGAGAAACACCGGGCGCGTATCGCGCGAAAATGCATTAAGAGGCAGCCTGCATCAAATGCCTGAAAAAAAAGGTGTTTCGTTCCGCAGACGCTGATAATATACGCATAACCTGATAATGTTTATGAGTTTCCGTAATGACCTGTCCGGGTTCGATTGTAAAATGGAATCCAATTCAATGCTTGAATTTTACGTAGAAAGAATGTTTTGAATGAACAAAGTGTTAATCATCGTAGGCGATGCAACTGAAACTGTAGACACGCTTTATCCCTATTATCGCTTGATTGAAGGGGGCTACGAACCGATCGTTGCCGCGCCGGAAAAGCGGCTGTATCAGATGGTCATGCACGAAGTCAAACCGGGCTGGACCATCACCAAAGAGTGGGAAGGGTACACCATTCAAGCGGATATCGCATTTAAAGATATCAAGGAAGAAGAATACCTGGGAATTTTCTTCAGTGGCGGTCGCGCCCCGGAATATATTCGCGACGATGAAGACTTGATCCGGATTACGCAGCATTTCTTCGAAAAAAATAAACCCATTGCTTCCGTCTGTCACGGCGTAGAAATTCCTGCCCGCGCCGGTTGCGTCAAAGGGCGTCGCATGGCGACCGTTCCCAAATGCCAGTTTGATCTGGAAGTCTGTGGCGGGATTTTTGTCAATGCAGCGTGCGTGATTGACGGGAATATGGTCAGTGGTCGTACCTATCACGATCATGGCCAGTATATCGGTCCCTGGATGAAGCTACTCGATGAAGCACGAAATCAGTATTAGAAATGTCTTGAACTCAATGTCGTAATAAACAGGAGAGAGCGATGACTTCACAAAAACTAACTCGCCGGACCTTTGTCAAAACAGCAATGGCCGGACTCCCATTGGCGTGTATTGCACCAGGAGTTTTCGTGAATACCGCGCGTGGCGCGGAAAAATCCCGGAATCCGAATGAGCGATTGAAAATCGGTTCGATCGGCATGCGGTATCAGGGGTCGGTCATCGCCGACAAAGCGCAGGAGTATGGCGACATTGTAGCCATTGCGGATGTGGATCGGGAAATTGCAGAGAAAGCACGCAAGCAGTTTGGCGGGAAAGCGACGATCTTCGAAGACTACCGCGAAATGTTTGAGAAGGCGGACATTGATGTGGTGACGATTGGTGCCCCCGATCATTGGCATACTAAAATGCTGATGGATGCCTGTCGTGCCGGCAAAGACGTGTACTGCGAGAAACCTTTAACGCTGACTGTGGATGAAGGCAAAATTCTCAACAAAGTCGTCAAGGAAACCAAAGCCGTCGTGCAGGTGGGAACCTGGCAGCGCAGCGACCACCGTTTTCGTCAGGCCGTCGAAATGGTGCAGGACGGGCGGATTGGTAACCTGAAAAAAATCACTGTCACGCTCAGCAAGAATAAAACCGGCGGTCCGTTTAAAACCGAGCCGGTCCCTTCCGTTTTGAACTGGGACCTGTGGCAGGGGCAGACTCCCGATGTGCCTTACATCAAGGAACGCAGCCATTACACGTTCCGCTGGTGGTATGAATATTCGGGCGGTCAGATGACGGACTGGGGCGCACATCATATCGATATCGCACAATGGGGCGCCGGTATGCAGGATTCCGGTCCTGTCGATATCGAAGGGACCGCGACGTTCCCAAATGTTGAAAACGGTTACAATGTGGCCCTCGATTATCATTTGAAGGCCCGTTATGCGAATGGCGTGATTCTGGAAGTAAACGACACCGGGCGGACCGGTCTGATGTTCGAAGGGGACGAAGGGCGGCTGTTTGTCAACCGGGGCACCATCGCCGGTAAACCGGTTGAAGATCTCGCGAAAAACCCCCTGTCGCGTGAATCATTCAAAGTTTACGGCCATGACAATCTCTCGCGGCCTCCCCGCATGGGCAAACTCGATGCGATTGTGAATCACATGGGGAATTTCTTCGATTGTATTGAAACGCGGGAAACTCCGATCTCCAGCGTGCAGAACCAGCATCGTTCCGTCAGCCTCTGCCATATCGGAAATATCTCGCAACGCCTGGGTAGAAAACTGACTTGGGACCCGCAGCAGGAACTGTTTGTGGACGACACCGAAGCCAACACCTGGCTGAAACGCGAACAGCGGGCCGGTTACGAGATCAAAGACAGTTAGGTGCTTTGTCAACCATCACAAAATTTTAAAATGACACTCCACCAGGTAATATTTCTTAAATCAAATTCGTCTTTGCAAATGGGGAGGAACCGGGGCTAACGCCCAATGGCACTTACTTTAGAAAAAGATTGTAATCCACACCAGACT
>TARA_R110002111_G_scaffold262504_1_pt1 | contig 176756 bp, 138 predicted proteins | sample TARA_R110002111 | Tara Oceans TARA_R110002111 (sample SAMEA4397363) | marine metagenome | biome: Polar Biome; feature: [ZZZ] marine water layer (ENVO:01000295); material: water (ENVO:00002006), including particulate matter (ENVO:01000060) such as... | depth 199 m
ACACACTGATCTAAAGTAAGTGCCATTGGGCTAACGCCGTGCGGCTGTTTTTTTGCAGTCATCATTGTGACTTTTACTATGTCTACGACTACGAACGAGGCATACCTGATTAGCCGAAGGGCGTTAGCCCCGGTTGTTACCGAGTACATTTTTGACTGCACATCTTGTTATTTTTCAGTGACAAAGACCAGCTCGATTTAATCAGTACCATAACCCGACCCAATAATCCCCCAGACAACCTCCGCCATATTTTGCTGTCCCGCCTGAGACAGATGAATCGAATCCAGCGTCGCATCTCCCCCGGCGATAATTGACAACAACACTCGTTTCGGCACCAGCTTAACTTTATGCTTTCGCGCCAGTTCACGCTGAATGCGCCCATACGCATGATAAAAGGGCGGCAAAGGGAGTTCCAGCATCACCAGTTGACGGCCCGGCGATTCCAGTTCGGATAACAGTGCATCCAGGTTCGTCGCAAACTGCGCCGGCGTCGTCGAGCCCAGAATATCATTGCCGCCAATTTCCAGCAGCACCAGCGGCGATTTTAACTCCGTCGCCGCCACTCGCTTCCGCGCCGAGGCAACCGTATCCCCCACATGCGAAAGATCCTGCACTGCGATGTCCTGCTCCCGCGACAGAATGCGCGGCCACGTTTCGGTCTCCGTATCTCCCAGTCCCGCCGTCACCGAATCTCCAATCACCGTCAGACGCCGCAAGGAAACGGGTTCCACCCCCGGCGTCAGATGATACGGCACTTCCAGCAGCAGACCCAGCAGCCAGACACCCACCAGCGCCTCCGCCGCTACTTTCCGCCAGCGCTTCGTAAACAATGTGCCCAGCCAGACCAGCGTCACCACGTCCGCCACACCATAAAACCACCAGGGCAGGGGAGTCGAAGAGACCGCAACCAGAATCACTCCCACCAGGAACGAGAGCACCATCACCCGCTGCATTATGCGATTCTCACGTAGCGACAACAGAGCTGCGAGGATAATCAGGACGACTCCCGTTAAGAAAGCTTGCCCCGAAGCGATGTGATACACAATTGGATTCACTGTTGATTCTCAGTTTCTGCTTGTTTAATCCACTGACGACCAATCAGAATCCCCGCAATCGGCCCGATGACAAACGATACCGGTATCCCGTACAGCCGCGCCGCATCAATACAGTCGGTCTTTCCGTTTCCGTCACTTTTAAGCTTGTTAAAGGGCTGTTCATTCTTGATTCCCGCCCCCACCAATGCCACTCCCACTACCAAGGCAATACAGCCTACAAGTCCATATACAGCATGACGCAGCCAGGGACCAAATGAAGCCGCTGCAATGAAAGGCCCCACAAGAGAAAAAACAATCATCAAACTGAGGATGACAGCTGAACTGTAACGAATCTGCGCCTGTTCAAATAATAATGGCTGCGCATAATCGCTTCGCTGGATCACATAATCAATCGTCAGCACACAGAGATACATCCCCAACAGCATGCCTGCAAATGCACCGCCGCATACTCCCTGAAGAATGACTCAGAGCATGCGTGATTTCATCGCTTCACCTTTCATTCAACAACTCAAATCAAACGGAGATTTTACTTTTGAATCCGATAACCATTCTATCAGAATTTGGCCCTCAAGCTAGAAATCAGCGTGTTCATTGATTTCTAGCAATCCGTAAGTGACAAACCCCTCCACGCCTGCTAATATTTAATATAGTTTATATATTAGCAGCCCTCATTCGTATTCCTTCCGCGTTAAGAGTGGGTCCATGCCTCAACTGTTACGGAAATCGGTCACGCCGCGATTACTGGTCCTCGGTCTGGTCGGAATGCTCTGCACTTCGATCTTGTCGGCCACTGCTGCGGAAAAAACGGAAACGCCGCGGATCGAATTCAATCGCGACATCCGCCCGATTCTCTCCGAAAAATGCCTGCACTGTCACGGCCCCGATCCCGCAACCCGCGAAGCCGACTTGCGTCTCGATGATCCTGCCGATGTCCGCAAACCGCGCGATGATTATTCGATTATCGATCTCAAGCAACCGGCAGACAGCGAACTGCTGAAACGTCTGCTGACGACAGACGCCGACCTCAAAATGCCTCCCGCCGATTCGGGGAAAGAAATCTCCCCGCAGGAAATCGCGCTCATTCAGCGCTGGGTCGAGCAGGGGGCGGAATACCAGCAGCACTGGTCTTTCATACCGCCGCGCCGCACGGAACTACCTGCGGTCAACAACCAGAGTTGGTCAAAAACGCCGCTCGACCGTTTCGTTTTATCGCGGCTGGAAGGCGCAGGGTCAAAACCATCGCCCCGTGCTGACAAAGCGACCCTCTACCGGCGTCTCTCATTCGACCTGACCGGCCTGCCGCCGACACTCGCCGAACTGGATGTGTTTCTCAACGACAATTCTCCTGGCGCGTATGAAAAACTGATCGATCGCCTGCTCGCGTCACCGCATTACGGCGAGCACCGGGCCCGCTACTGGCTCGACGCCGCCCGCTACGCTGATACCAGCGGTTATTTCACCGACGATGAATGGCAGATGTGGCGCTGGCGGGACTGGGTCATCAACGCCTTCAACGACAACAAACCCTTCGATCAGTTCACCGTCGAACAACTGGCGGGCGACCTGCTGCCGAACCCCACGCAGGACCAGCTCATCGCCACCGGCTTCAACCGCAATCATATGACCACGCAGGAAACCGGGATCATCGACGAAGAATACCGCGTCGAATACGTGGTCGATCGACTCGATGCCACGTCCACCGTCTGGATGGGGCTGACCGTCGGCTGTGCCCGCTGCCACGATCACAAATACGATCCGATTTCACAAAAGGAATTCTATCAGCTCTTCGCCTTCTTCAATAACAGCCCCGAAACGGGCAATACAGGCACCGCGGGCAACGCCAAGCCGATTCTCAGTGTTCCCTCCACAGAGTATCTGGCACAGGAAAAACAGATCAAAGCACAACTGGCAACGCTCGAACAGCAACACAAACAGCGCGAACAGGAACTCGAAAAACAGCAGACGGAATGGGAACAAAGCGTGCTGCAAGACCTCGTAAGCCCGTCATCTGAATCGCTGCTGCTGTATGATCCACTGGACGACGTTACCAAAAACGCGGCCCTCAAAACGATCGGCCCAGTCGAATCGACCCCCGGTTTTGTGGGTCAGGGGGTGAAGTTTGACGGCACCGCAGTCCTCGAAAGCAGTACGCCGCTCGCGCTCGACCGCGATACGCCCTTGACCATCGCCGCCTGGATCAACCCTGCGTCCAGCGGGCCGATCTGTCTGCTTTCCAAAAATGACGACCGAGATCATCTACGCGGCTTCGACATCATGATCCGAAAAGGCAAACTCTCTGTCCATCTGATTCACAAATGGAATTCCAACGCGATTCAGGTCGTCACCGATTCGAGCATCAGAACCGGCCACTGGCAACACCTGCTCGTTAGCTACGATGGTTCTTCAAAGGCCGACGGTATCCGCATTTATCTGAATGGCGAACCGCAGGCCACATCGGCCCCCTTTGACAGACTGACCGACAGTATCACGGTCGACGAACCATTTCGCCTCGGCCGTCGCAGTACCAGTGCCTTTTATAAAGGATCGATTGACGACCTGCGAATCTACCAGCGCACATTCACAGCAGAGGAAGCAAAACAGCTTGCTGACTTCCAGTTCCTGAACGGCTCGCTTTCCGTGCCTGCGGAAAAACGAACCACACAACAGCAGCAGGAACTCCGCGCGTATTTTCTCAAGACTGCAGCCCCCGCATCGTTCCGCACCGCCGAGCAGGAGCTGAAATCGATGCAAAATAAACTCTCCACGCTGTATAAGAGCAAACCGACTTCGATGATCATGCAGGAAAACGAAAAACCGCGCGACACCTTCGTCCTGTTACGTGGTGTTTACGATCAACACGGCGAAAAAGTCACCGCGAACGTGCCCGCTGCTTTACCTGTCTTCGAACAATCGTTGCCCATCAATCGGCTCGGCCTCGCCCGCTGGCTCACCAGTCCGCAGCATCCTTTGACCGCTCGCGTGTATGTGAATCGGCTCTGGCAGCAGTTGTTTGGCGTCGGCCTGGTCAAAACGGTAGGCGACTTTGGGTCGCAGGGAGAATGGCCCAGTCACCCCGAACTGCTCGACTGGCTGGCAATCGAATTTCAGCAGAGCGGCTGGGATGTCAAACACCTCATCAAACAGATCGTGCTTTCAGCCACCTATCAGCAGTCGTCGCGGGTCACCGACGAATTATACGAACGCGATCCGGAAAACCGTCTTTTTGCCCGCGGCCCGCGGTTTCGTCTGGATGCCGAAACGGTCCGCGACAATGCCCTCCAGACCAGCGGTCTCCTCGCAGTAAAGCAGGGGGGGCCGAGCGTCAAACCGTATCAACCCGCGGGACTCTGGGAATCTGTCTCCTACGACAGTGAAGTCTCGTACCTGCAGGACACAGGGGATGACCTTTACCGCCGCAGTCTTTATACATTCTGGAAACGTCAGAGCCCGCCCCCCGGTCTGATGGCCTTCGACGCGCCGACTCGCGAAACCTGCACGGTCCGTCGCCCCCGCACCAATACGCCGCTGCAGGCACTCGTGTTGATGAACGATCCCACTTACATTGAAGCGGCCCGCGTTCTGGCGGAACAGGCGTTGAAGAAATCTGCTACCGAGGCCGAACGCATCGGATTTGTCTTCCGCTCTGCCACCAGCCGCATGCCCAGTGTATTCGAACAGCAAGTCCTAACGAAGATTCTGCATCAGCAATTACAAGTCTTCCAAAATAACACCGCGGCGGCAGAAAAACTGACCCAGGTCGGCGAAGCGCCCGTCGACAAAACATTCGCGCCGGCAGAACTGGCCGCCTGGACGATTTTGACCAGCACCATTTTCAACATGGACGAAACTGTTACGAAACAATAACCGGCGATAAACGCCACGGGAAAACGTCATGCAGTTTGAGATGACCGCACTTCAACAGGAATTCACGCGACGGCAGTTCTTTCATCAGAACGCGACCGGCATCGGTGCTGCGGCACTCGGTTCGCTGCTGAACCCCCAGTTGTTTGCGAGTGAATCAACGCCGAACGCGGGTTCTATTCAAGCCTCACATTTCCCGGGCAAAGCCAAACGCGTGATCTACCTCTTCATGCATGGCGGCCCGTCGCAGATGGAACTGTTTGACTATAAACCGCGTCTCAAAGCATTAAACACACAGCCGCTTCCCGATTCGGTTCGCGGCGATCAACGGCTGACAGGGATGACGTCGAGCCAGAATTCCTTCCCGATCGCTGCTCCAAATCAGTTCCGCTTCCAGCAGCACGGCGAAAGTGGTACCTGGGTCAGCGATGCCTTGCCGCACTTTTCCAAAGTCATCGACGATGTCTGCGTGATCAAATCGATGCACACCGAAGCCATCAACCACGACCCCGCGGTCACACTGATGCAGACCGGCCATCAACAGCCGGGGCGCCCCAGTTTCGGCGCCTGGTCGAGCTATGGATTAGGCAGTGAAAATCAGAACCTGCCCTCCTTCGTGGTGCTGATTTCCGATGGCAGCGCGTCGCGACCCGCCGACCCGCTGTATGCCCGCTTATGGGGGACCGGTTTTCTGCCTTCGAATCATCAGGGGGTGAATTTCCGTAAGAACGGCGATCCGGTACTCTATCTCTCCAACCCGCCCGGCATCGACGCCGCCAGCCGACGCCGCATGCTGGATGGTCTGTCGCAACTCAACCAGCGCCAGTTCGAAGACTACCGCGACCCCGAAATCCGGACCCGCATCGCACAATACGAAATGGCGTACCGCATGCAGACCTCGGTTCCCGATCTGACCGATCTCGCCAGCGAATCCGATCAGACATTCAAAATGTACGGCGAAGCCTCCCGCAAGCCGGGCACCTACGCCGCCAACTGTCTGTTAGCACGCAAAATGGCAGAGCGGGACGTGCGGTTCATTCAACTGTACCACAGAGGCTGGGACCAGCATTACAATCTCCCCAGCGACCTGCGCCTGCAATGCGGCGACATCGACCAGCCGACCGCAGCGCTGCTGACCGATCTCAAACAGCGCGGTTTATTAGACGACACCCTCATCGTCTGGGGCGGCGAATTCGGTCGCACGATTTACAGCCAGGGCACGCTCACCAGCACCGACTACGGCCGCGACCATCACGGCCGCTGTTTCACGATGTGGCTGGCCGGCGGCGGCATCAAAGGCGGCATCTCCTACGGTGCGACCGACGACTTCTGTTACAACGTCGCCGAAAACCCGGTCCACGTCCACGATCTCAACGCGACGCTCTTGCATTGCATGGGCCTCAACCACGAACGCCTGATCTATAAACACCAGGGCCGCGACTACCGCCTGACCGACGTGCATGGAACGGTGGTTGATAAAATCCTCGCATGAAAGATGTGCCGAACTTGTATCAGCGGTAGGGGTCGACCCATGTGTCGACCCGAGGTATCGATGTGCTATTTAGGCAGACGTCCGAATGATTTCCTGGCCCCAATCGAACGAGTCATCATTCAAAACATCACCAGGCGGGCGGACACATGGGTCCGCCCCTACCTCACGTCATGGATGCGCCGTCAGTAATACCCCAAATTCATCACCAGCGTTTTCAAATCGCACTCTGCCTGATTTGAAACAGACCCGGCACGACACATCTCATCATTCCGCGTAAGATTCAGACTGTAGGGGGAGCCCTGTGTGGCTCCCCGCGGTATCGACGTTATTTGCGTTTTGATTAACCGGCGGTGCTAACGGGGACCATTGCAGGAGTACCTCAACGTTGAATCTCGCCAGGCGGGCAGGCACATAGACCTGCCCCTACAATTCCTTGTCCCGTTCGGTGGTATTATATTGAGGACATTCACTGACAGTTTCCCGTTGTCTCACGACAACACCGAATTGCATTCGGTGCTACCCGGAGGCTTTTTCATGAATGATGCTGTTCAACAAACGCTGCGATTTTCCGCACCAGCTTTTCCGCGGACTCCGTTTTCGCGACCACGCTATAACCCGACCAGAAATCCCATTCCAGGCCGATCACTTTTCTCTGGTGTTGGAACTCCTGAAACAGTTTATCCGGGCCACTCGCCGGTTCCCCCACGGGCGCCAACTGAAACTGGTTCACAACGATTTGTGTAATCTGCTGATACAAGTCGGCTTCGATTTGAAAAAACTCAATCCTCAGCCGCTGGCTGGCATCCCGGTGTTTTGCATTTCACTCAGGCTCAATCACGACGGCCGTGCCATAACACAGAACCTCGGTCGCCGAGCCTTTACTGACGACTTCCGAGGCATCGTAGCGCAAACCGACAATCGCATTCGCCCCCCGTTCCCGGGCATGTGCGAGTAAGCGATCATACGCCTGCTGCCGGGCCTGCTCGCACATTTCGGTGTAGGCACCAATCTGGCCGCCAATAATATTCTTCAACCCGCCCATAAATCCCTGCGCAATGGTGGGGGAGCGCACGATGATCCCGCGCACAATCCCCTTGTACTCTTTGATCTTATATCCCTCGATCGTAAACGTCGTCGTGACCGGCATGCTCATGGGGTTTCTTTCTGGTTGGTTCACTTCATTTCGAGAAAGGTCATTAATTTTGGTATGAGAAGCTCACCGCGAGAACAACTGCCGTTTCCAAAGTGGCCAGCCGGTATTAAGAACCGTAGCGACCGTGAATGCGATCGTGGTATGCAGAAACAGAATGACGACTTTCCAGATCAGTGGCCTGACCGTGAAATACACAATCGCAAATGGAACCGGTAGTCGAATTCCCAGCACATTCACAGCCGTCAGCCAGGGATAGAGGGGGATGATACAAATCAGTCCAAACACCAGACTGAACCAGAGCCAGAACAGGGGAATGCGAACGCTGCCCAGTGATGCCAGAATCATCCCAGTCAGGACCGAGCCCCACAGTACCAGCTCATGCGACTGCTGCAGTCGAAAAAAACCGCTGACAAACGAACCCATCACATAACCGGCAGTACAACCAGTAATGAGACGCAGGAGAAAAAACATCGCTGATTTGATTTTCGGGCTCATCGGGGGCCAACTCAACTGCTCGTTCGAATCGGTCTGCTGCATCTGATCATCCTCATTCAAATCGGGAAACAACGCATTCTATTATATTGCGGTATCCAATTGAACACAACACTTTACCAACACTGAGATAGAAGCATTCGTAAAGCCTGCTTCAGGGATCAATGCCCCTTAGTTTACATTGTCACCAATATCACATATAATCAGTGAGACAGAAATCACACCGAGGGACACCGATGCAGATTTTGACACTTACGAATTATATCAAGGCCGATCTGATCGCGCGGTTGTCGCGGGAGGAACTGCGGCCCGAATCGTTGACGCTGGCGGCGCTCTCAGATCATTACCGAGTGAGTGTCACGCCCATTTATCATGCGATTAATGAACTGATCGACGAAGGTTATCTCTACCGTGAGAAGAGCCGTCGACTCAATGTGAATCAGGACAAGATCGGCGATGCCAAAACTGCGGCGTTATCTCCGCAGCCCGCGCCCCCGGAAGATCATTTCAAACGCATCACCGAGGACCTGCTGGCGATCAGTCTGGAAGGGGAATCGCTGTTTCTGCGCGAAGCGACGTCCGCGGAGAAATACGGCATCAGCCGCACCAGTCTGCGGAACATCTTCAATCGGCTGGCCGGCGATGGAGTACTCGAACATGTGCCGCGTCGCGGCTGGAAACTGCGGTCGTTTAATCAGCACGATCTCGATGCGTTCATTGAAGTCCGTGTGGACCTCGAACTGAAAGCACTCGAACTCGCGAAAGGCCGGCTCGATCCACAGGTCCTGCAGAAAATTCTGGCGGGCAATCAGGTGCCTCAAACCGATGAGGAACCGCTGCAGATCGACAACAGCCTGCACGAATATCTGATCAAACAGTCGGACAACTATTACATCATCAGCTTCTTCGATCGGCACGGCCGTTATTTCGACCTGCTGTTCCTCTGGGAATCGAACGTCCGGGAAGCCGCCATCCAGGAGATTCAGCAACACCAGCGGATCTTAACCGCGCTGCTCAATGAGGACTGGACGACGGCCCGCGAAGAACTCGAATTTCATCTTCGCAGCAATCACCCGGTGTTGTCGCAGTTAAAACGCTGAGTTATTCCACCTCTTTGGAATGCGAGACCGTCACGGTACTGCTGATTCCGCCGCGGGGAGTGAATTCGGCTCGCAGTTCCAGCCAGCGGGGATCGGTGACGGCGACCAGGTCATCCAGAATCCGGTTCGTCACATCTTCGTAAAACGCGCCGACGTTGCGGTAGCTCTGCAGATACAGTTTCAACGACTTGAGTTCGAAACAGACCTGATCCGGAATGTAGGTAATGAACAGCGTGCCGAAATCGGGCTGGCCGGTTTTCGGGCAGACCGACGTGAATTCAGGGCACACCGTTTCCATCACGTAATCGCGATTGGGATAGGGATTTTCAAACGTTTCCAGCAGATGCCGGGGAGATTCGGTTTCACTCATGGTCGTTTGTTTCTGTAGAATATTGCGGCTTGTGATTAATCAGTGCCCGTGTTTTATTCGCATCCTGCAGCACGTGCAAGCACCCACGCCCGGTTTTGCTTCAAAACGGCTCAAATCTTCACAAAGATCCGCTGCAGGTACATCAACAGACAGATCAGCCATAACACAAACAGGACCGCTGCCGACAGTGCGATCGGCGTAAACGGGCAGTCAGAGCCGAACAGACTGTTCGTAGTCGTCCAGCCGGTTGCAGCGTCGAGAGTCGTCAAATGAATCTTGAGCGATTTCTGAATCCAGGGTCGAATGAGCTGGGCCATAAAATACATGGCAATGGAATTCATGCCGACCACCACAAACGGAAACGCCCACTTCTTATAACCTTTGACATCAATGATCCAGTAGAACACCGCCAGAAACCAGAACGCCCAGCCCGCGCTGAAAATCGCCCAGCCGGGAGACCAGATGCGTTTGACGATCGGCGACAGATGCCATTCCCACTGATCGAACCTCACGGGCCAGATGGACGTATCCAGGACCATGGAAACCACAAAACAGATCAGCCCCGCCTGCAGCAGCCATTTGACTTTCATTTTTTCCAGGCGATTCGAAATCAGCAATGTGCCCGCCATCAGACCGAACAGCATGGTGGCAATCGAGGGAATAAAATTCAGCGTCTGATAACCGCCCGAATTCACCCAGAATCTCTGTCCGAGAAACGGTTCTTCGTAGCGTGGGAACCGATTGAGCAACTGCCGATCAACGGCGGCGGCGGCGTTCGTGTGTTTATTCCAGGCACTGCCGATCCCGGAAAACTGCGACCATTCTGCCGCGTCCTGATGTTTGACTTCCTGCAGATAAGCCTGCACTTCCGTCAGTTGTTCTGCCGGGGGCGCATACTGGTAAAAGAAAAACCAATACCCTCCCAGAATTGTCACTGCGCCCAGCAACTGAGTGACGAGGGCACGATTGACGTAAAAGAACACAAACAGATATCCCAGACCGATCTGGCACAGCACATTGGCAAACGTAAAATTGATCTGCGGACCGGACTGAGACGATAAAAAGAGCCCCAGCACAACCAGCAGGACCGCGCGAAAAATCGCATGCATCCAGATGCGAAACGTGGAATCCCCCTTTTGCCTGCGTTTGCGGACGGAGAAGGGCATCGACACGCCAACCATGAACATAAAAGAGGGCTGAATCAGATCCCAGAAGCCGGCGCCCGTCCATTCGACATGCTCGAACTGGTAGGACAGCACCTGCCACAGATATTTCCAGGAAGATTCCCACTGTGTCCCATTATATTGATCCAGCATCTCAGGCGAGTTCTTCACCACGCTGGCAAGCGCCAGCCCGCCGGACGCCATGGCCAGCATCACAAAACCGCGATAGGCGTCCAGTGACACCAGACGTTGACTGGCGGCCTGTTTGTTCTGTTTTTTCTGCTCCTGAGTGTTCACAGCGGCTTCTTTAGGCAGGGTAACTTCCTTTTCCGGAATTTTCTGCAAATTAAATGTATCCGATTTTTGCGCGTCTGAATCAGGAGTATTTTGCGACATCTGATTTACCGATGACTAAATAAAAGCTAATGTATCAGAAGAGACGAACATCATTTGACATTCTGGCTCTGAAAACCGACGTTTATGGTACTGTTTTTGGTTTTCAGCGTAAATCATCAATCAAAATCTATTTATGTACTTATCCGGGAAACCCCATGACCATACTCGTGACAGGAGGCGCAGGTTACATCGGCTCGCATTGCGTTCGGCAGCTGATTGCGGCGGGGCACAAAGTATGCGTGATCGACAACCTGTCGCGCGGCCATCGCGGGGCCGTTCCGCCGCAGGCTTCGTTTTTTCAGATCGACCTGCTCGATACGGAGCAGCTGACCGATATCATGAAATCACAGCGGATTGAAAAAGTCATCCACTTTGCCGCGCTGGCGTATGTCGGCGAATCGGTCGAGAACCCGCTCCCTTATTATTCCAATAATACAGCAGGTACGATCTCGCTGTTGCGTGCGATGCGGCAGTCGCGGGTCAGCCAGATCGTGTTCAGTTCGTCCTGCGCCACGTATGGCATTCCTGCCAGCATTCCCGTCACGGAAGACAGTCCGCAGACTCCCATCAATCCGTACGGCTGGTCGAAACTGTTCATCGAACAGATGTTGATCGACTGTGCCCACAGTTATCCCAACTTCGGTTTTATCGGCCTGCGTTACTTTAACGTCGCTGGCTGTACGCACGACGGCGCGCTCGGCGAAGATCACAATCCGGAAACGCATCTGATTCCAAACTGCCTGAAGACAGCACTCGGGCAACAATCGCAGATGACCATTCTGGGCAATGATTATCCCACCGCAGACGGCACCTGTATTCGCGATTACATTCACGTGGACGATATCTGTGCGGCACATCTGCTGGCGTTAGACGCACTCACGCCTGAGGCGCAACGCTTTTACAACATCGGTCTCGGCCATGGCTATTCCGTGCTGGAAGTTGTCAAAACCGCAGAGCAGGTAACGGGCTGTGAAATCCCGATCGAGTACCATCCCCGTCGCCCCGGCGATCCGCCGGTGCTGGCTGCTTCGAACGAAAAAATCAGTCGCGAACTGGGCTGGTCGCCCCGTTATACGTCGCTGGAAGCGATCATCCGGAGTGCCTGGAACTGGTTCCAGGCACATCCGCACGGGTATGAACACAAAACCGGCTCCCATACCGGGAATGAACCGAAGGACCACTCGTGAGTACTGACTTTCCTGAACTGCGCTTCCAGGGACAACTGCGTCCTTCACAGGCGGAAGCAATTTCTGTCGTTGAACAGCAGTTGGCCGCCGGCCAGAAACGACTGCATATCGTCGCGCCCCCCGGGTCCGGAAAAACGGTCCTGGGGCTGTATCTGTGGGCGCATCACATTCAACGTCCCGCGTTGGTGCTGTCGCCAAATTCGGCGATTCAGTCGCAGTGGGCGGCGCGCACGGATCTGTTTCAATCAGACAGTCCGGCTGCCGGTCCGATAGAAAATCTGGTATCCACGGCAACAGACAGCCGTGCGTTACTCACCTCGCTGACTTATCAGGCGGTCACACTGCCTCGCCAGGGGGATGAGGACCTGGAACTTGAAGCGATCCAGTATTGGGTCGATCTGCTGATTTATAAAGAACAGGCACAAGATCCCGCCGAAGCGATGATCTGGATCCATGACCTCAAAACACACAATCCCGACTACTACGAAAAACGGATGCGGTCGTACCGGAAAACAGTCCGTGATGAATCGATCCTGAATGGAAACGCGCTGGAGATGCTGCACGCTTCGTCGAAGCGGACTCTGGAGTCGTTCAAGTCTCTGGGCATCGGCCTGATTATTTTCGATGAATGCCATCATCTGATGGGGCACTGGGGCAGGGTGCTTGCGGATGCGCATGAGTTTCTCGAACAGCCGGTGATCATCGGTCTGACCGCCACTCCACCGGATGAAAAAGGAAAACGGCAGGAAGATATCGACCGGTATCACGAATTCTTCGGCCCGATCAATTACGAAGTTCCGATTCCGGCTGTCGTGAAAGACGGTTATTTAGCCCCTTATCAGGACCTGGCCTATTTTGTCCGTCCCACCGCCGACGAACTGACTTATATCGCCAACACCGACGATCAACTGCAGCAGATTGTCGAAACCCTTTGCACGGCTCACGAACCCGCGCCGGTATTACAGACCGCCACAGCAGACCCACCTGCTGCGCTTCCCCCTGTGGAGCGAGTCGAACCGCTGCAGGACTGGCTGTACAATTCCTTACAGAATCTGGAACTCCCTTCAGGCAAGGTAGACGACTGGACCACGTTTGAACGCCGCGATCCTGCACTCGCCGATGCCGCCCGTTTGTTCCTGCAGGAGTGTGACTGGGAACTTCCAGCCCATGTGCCGCCGGTTTCAACGGATCTTCTGGACGAGGAAATCCCGCGGCTCACGTACTGGGGGCCGGTGCTGGACCGTTACATCCGACATCGCCTGCGACGTTCGCCGTCACAGGAGGATCAACGCCTCGCCGAGCGAGTGATCGATCACCTGCGGCTGCTGGGAATGCAGATTACCGAGACCGGCTGTCAGCCTTGCGCTTCTCCCGTCGGTCGCGTGATCGCGTACTCCCGCAACAAAGTCAAATCACTGCTCCCGATTCTGCAGGCAGAAATGGCAACCCTGCAGGACACCATTCGCGCAGTGGTCATCGCCGACTTCGAAAAAACTTCAGCCACATCAGCAGAGGTGAATCATCTACTGGATGAAGAAGCCGGCGGTGCGATTGCCGCGTTTAAAGAACTGCTGAACCACGCGGATACAGAGCGTCTCAACCCGGTGCTGCTGACCGGCTCCAGTGTGCTGGTCGACGATGATATCGGCGAACTGCTGCAGACGAACGCGGAACAATGGCTGCAGAAACGACAGATTGATGTGAAGCTGAGCCGCGAACCCTTTGAAGGCTTTCACATGCTGATCGGCAGTGGCAGCCAGTGGTCGCCGCGTATTTATGTCGAAATGATTACCGACCTGTTTCAGGCCGGCGTCACGCGCTGCCTGGTGGGAACCCGGGGGCTGCTGGGCGAAGGCTGGGATGCGAACAAAATCAATGTACTGATCGATCTGACCATCGTCACGACATCAATGAGCGTGAATCAGCTCAGAGGCCGCTCGTTCCGCCTTGACCCCGAAGTCCCGGAAAAAGTGGCCAACAACTGGGACGTGGTTTGCATCGCGCCTGAGTTCACGAAAGGGCTCGACGATTACGAGCGATTCATCAAGAAACACAAAACCCTGTTCGGCGTGACCGACGACGGCATGATCGAAAAAGGGGTCGGCCACGTGCATGCCGCATTTACCGAGATGAAACCGGAAGGTCTGGAAGGCTCGATCCAGCTGTTGAACAGCGATATGCTGTCCCGTTCCGCGTTGCGTCCGGCATCCCGCGCACTCTGGAAAATTGGCGAACCTTACCAGGGGCTGCCCGTGAAAACCATCGAAATTCTCCCCGCTGGCCGAAACGGAGCAGGGTGGGGCTTCCCGCCATTCAGCGGGCTGCGTTCCCCCTGGTCAGCACAATCATTGACACAGGCCATCAGTCGTGCCGTGCTTGAGTCATTGCAGGCGGCGGAACTGCTACCATCGGGTTCGAAACTTCAGATCGGCTCACGTTCGGGAAATTATGTTCGCGTTTTTCTGGATCTGGCAGCGGAAGACGAATGCGCCCTCTTTCTGGAAGCCGTGCATCAGGTGTTCGGGCCCCTGCAGGGCGCACGTTACGTCATTCCGCGACACGTCCGTCAGATCAAAGACACCTGGATTTCCAGACTCATGCCTGATCTGCTGGGAAGATTTTTCCGCAAACAGGATCAGGAACTGGCCATGCTGCACGCTGTTCCGGCGATCCTGGCACGCAATAAACAGCTGGTCGAGATTTTTGAAACGCACTGGAATCAACACGTCAGTCCCGGTGAAGCGTTGTTTGCCTATCGGGGAGAAGGCGCGCAACTGCTGGAACAGGCCGCGCATGACGGACTCGTTCCCCACAGCAAAATCCACATGAAAGAAACGTTCCAGTAAACGGTTCTCTACTGATAAAAAAAGGCGGGGCACACAAACCTGTATGCCCCGCCGGTTCTCACTCATTTCAGACAGCGGTTGCCGTGCGTTCTTTGCGATGCGAGATGGTCTTGTCGGCAATCTGATCACCGGAAACAGTGGCCGTCTCAGCATGACTGGTTAAACCGCCGCGCTGTTTTTCAAAACAGACCACAACCTGCTGCTTTTCAAAGGTTAAATGTAACGTCGTCCCTTTTTTCGGCGACTGCGAATTGATGACGTCCGAGATGACCGGCGTCACAAAACGTTCAATCGTGCGTCGTAAAAAACGTGCCCCGAAATAAGGGTCATAACCTTTCGCTGCCAGCCAGTCGAGCATCACCCGATCCGGCTGGATCTTCAACCGGTTTCGTTTCAAGCCGATACGCTCCTGCAGCAGATTCAGTTCACACGCCGCAATTGCCCGAATGTCGTTCGCATTCAGCGAGTGAAAGTACACAATCTCATCAAAGCGATTCAAAAACTCAAACCGAAACCATTCTACCAGACGGCGATGGACCGCCTGTTCCACTTCCAGCTTCGAGGAAAACCCTTCGGCGAAACCGATCATGTTTCTCCGATACAGTTCTGCCCCCGCATTGGTCGTCGCGATGATCACCGTCGAACGGCAGGAAACCGATTCGCCCGTTCCATTAATGAAACAGCCTTCATCGATCAACTGCATAAACCGGTCCAGCACCAGCGGAGAACATTTTTCGAACTCATCCAGTAAGAGCACCGTAAACGACTGCCCCTGCAGACGCTGTGTCAGCAGGCCCTGTCGCTTTTGCAGACTGTACTCATCCGGATCTCCGAACAACGTTCCCGCTGCACCGTCAGACTGGTAATCGGCCATGTTCAGTCGCACCATACTGTCCGGTCGCCCGAGCAGATACTGCGACAGCTTCTGCGCGATGTGCGTTTTCCCGACGCCGGTTGGCCCGGCAAACAGAAACGCCCCCAGTGGACGCCGCACGTCACTCAGACCGGCTTTGATAATGCCGATCATCCGCACCACCGCTTCGACGGCCGGATTCTGTCCCAGCACAACTGACGCAAACTGATGATGCACTTTTTTCAGATCTAACGGCAGATCAGGGTCGATCAGTGACAGAGGAACCTTATGCACCTGGTGAAACCGCGTGATGACATCGGTCTCGGTGACCGTGTTCTCAGCATCGCGTACGACTTTCACCTGATTCAACAGATCCAGCACTTTGCGCGGCATATTCAATCGAGACAAGAAACGATGCGTCAGCAATAACGCCTCTTCCTGCGCCGACTCCGTAAACTGAATGCCCTCTGTCTGGTACTGATTCTCCGACCACAGACTGACCATTTTTCGCGCCGTTGAAAGATCCGGTTCATCCACCTTCAAAGCCACGAAATGGCTCTCCAGCTCTGGATAGTTTTCAAACATCGCTTCCACGCTGACCCGATTTCCTTCCGCCAGCAACGGACGCTCCGTCTGATAGGCAAACGCCTGGAGCAGGGGCTGCAGACTATAATCATTCAGAACTTCCATATCACAGAAGAAAGGAATGATTTTTTCATCCGCCGCCAGCAGCGCATCCAGCAGATTTTGAAATTCACCACGCAACTGGTTTTCTTTTTTCAGACATGCCATGGCCCGTCGGAATGATAATTTCACAACGCGCGCGTTTTCAAAAGACGCAGGTCCTTCACCCGCCTCGCTGAGCGCAACAAGTTTGTAAATCACCGAAGATTTCCCCACGCCCGAACCGCCGTACAGAATCGGAAACCGGCCTGCATTCAGAACTTCTACGACATCGCAGACCAGTTCATCCAAGAGAAAGACCGGCGCTAATTTCCCCGCCTGCGCTTCCGCAGTCAGATCGCGTTCCAGCCATTGATTGAGAACGGCCTGCAGACTTTTTGCCTGTTTTGACATTTGTGTTCTCCACATTTCCGGTTTCCTGAAGGGGGGTTCCTCTCCCTGCTTCAGCACAGAAAACCAACTCGCTGAAACAGAGAAAAACAATACCCTGATGACGGACTCTCTCTGCCGGTGGTTCGCCGAATGGTCTCGATTTCTTGGCAAAAACGGACGTTTTCTTCAGATTCTGAATCTGAGCACAGCAGACAATGCTCTGATCTCAGCCAGAATAACAGGCGTTTGGCTGACAGTGGCCGCACGAACTGCTACAATTCTAAGCATTGTTAATGAAACAGTCTCCTCCGTATCCCGCCTCTGAATACAACAGGATTTACGATGACTCAGAAACGACACCACCGTCTCTTGCTCGCGTTGATTTTCATCGCCGTCTGCTTTCAGACTGGTTCATCCCAGGCTGCGGCTCCCAAAAAAGACCCGCGCAAAGTCATCGGGACAACCGCCGCTGATCAGAACCTGAGCGACTATTTTCATGATCACACAATGCAACTGGCCAACCGCAGCCTGAACGAAATCAAAGATCTGGAAACCTGGGAAAAGCAGCGGGGCACCTACCGCCAACAACTCTTTGAAATGCTGGGACTCTCACCATTACCCCCCAAAACCGATCTCAAACCGGTCATCACGAACAGCATCACCAGTGACGGCTTCATTGTGGAAAATATCACGTTTCAGTCGCGTCCCGGTCTGTATGTGACAGGCAATCTGTACCGCCCGATCAAACAGGAAGGAAAAATCCCCGCGATTCTGTACGTCTGCGGTCATGGGGGCGTCAAGAAAAACGGCATCATCTACGGCAACAAGGTGCATTACCAGCATCATGGCGAATGGTTTGCACGTAACGGTTATGTCTGCCTGACGATTGACACGCTGCAGCTGGGCGAAATTGAAGGCCTGCATCACGGCACCTATCGCGAAGGAATGTGGTGGTGGCTGTCCCGAGGATATACACCGGCCGGCGTCGAAGCCTGGAACTGCATTCGCGCACTGGATTACCTGCAGTCGCGACCGGAAGTCGATGGTGAAAAACTGGGAGTCACCGGCCGCTCAGGCGGCGGGGCTTACAGCTGGTGGATTGCCGCTCTGGATGAACGGATCAAAGCCGCCGTCCCGGTTGCCGGCATTACGAATCTCAAAAATCACGTGATCGACGGCGTCGTGGAAGGGCACTGCGACTGTATGTTTATGGTCAACACCTACCAATGGGATTACGCCCAGGTCGCCGCTCTGGTGGCACCGCGGCCGTTATTGATTTCCAATACCGATAAAGACAGCATCTTTCCGCTGGATGGCGTCATTGACGTTTATAATAAAACCATGCAGATCTACGAACTGTATGACGTGCCTCAGAACCTGGGGCTGCAGATCGCCGAAGGCCCGCACAAAGATACGCAGGAACTGCGGATTCATGCGTTTCACTGGTTCAATCATTTCCTCAAAGGCGATGATTCTCTGATCGAAATGGCGGCGACGAAATTCCATACCCCCGAAGAACTCAAAGTGTTCAAAACGCTGCCAGAAGACCAGAAGAACTCGAAAATTCAGGAATCATTCGTTGAGCAGGCCGAATCCAGTGTTCCTGAGGATTCCGCGCAATGGCATCAGATGACCGAACAATGGAAAAAGCAACTCATGCAGAAATCGTTCCGCGCCTGGCCGGAGAAAAACGATTCGACCACCAAAACCAAAGTCGAAACGATGACTAAAGACGGTCTGACGCTCAAAACGATTTCGTTCGACAGCCAGAAACATGTGCCTTTGAAGCTGTTTGTCCTGCTTCCGGAGCAGAGTCAGACCGCGTCCGTCGAACAGCTTACGCTGAACGTAATCGGCCAGCAGGAGTGGGACATCATCACAACAGCACTCTCTTCCACTTTTCCAGACTCGTTTACACCTGGTTCGATTAAGGAAAATGCAGCCGAAATTTACCAGCAGATGCGAAACAAGGTTCTCACGGGAAAATCGGCCATCGCATTCGTGGCACCGCGGGGTGTGGGCTTGAGTCAATGGAACCCGGCTCCCCAAAAACAGACACAGATCCGACGCCGGTTTTATCTGCTGGGACAATCGCTGGAAGGGATGCAGGTCTGGGATGTCCGTCGGGCCATTCAGGAATTGAAAGCGCAGCCCGAGTTCGCAAAAGCGTCTTTAACGCTGCAGGCCACCGGCGATTCCGGCGTTTTGTGTCTGTATGCGTCCCTGTTTGAGCAGGGAATCAGCGAACTTGATCTCCGGGGGCTGCCGGTTTCCCATCAGACAGGGCCGGCACTCCTCAACGTATTGCGGTTTCTGGATCTACCTCAAACCGTCGCCATGGCCGCCAGTCGTTGTCCGGTCACATTAAGCCATGTGAAACCGGAGGATTGGAACTATCCTGCGCAGGTCAGCCAGAAAATGGGCTGGCAGGAAAAACAGCTGCAGATTAAGAAATAATCCGGAGAATTCGAAATCGAGTTCCAATCGGCTCGCTCCGCAGAGTTTGATCCGCCTGTGCTCTCAGCTATAATCAGAAAAGATCATCCACTCAATAGATCACTGGCCGTGGTTGATCCTGAACAATGAACGACTATTCTTTTCCATTTTAGCAAGGTGTCCCGACGTGAACCGTCCTCCCCATACTGCCGCTCCTCAGCCTGAACCCACCATGAACATGACCGAGGGCTGGCATTGCCTGCACTTGTATTATCGCGTTGATCAGGGCGTTCTGAATCAGATGGATCAGAATACCCGGGCCGCGGGCCGCGAAACACTCGCGATGCTGCTGGATCCGGAGCATGAAGGAGCCCCCGTTCGCATTCAGACGTCCCTCGTTTCCGGGCATAAGGCCGATCTGCAGGTGCTGATCATGGACCCCGATCCGATTAAGATCGACAGCATCAAACAGGCCATCCGCACTTGTGAACTGGGACCGGCTTTGATTCCCACTTATTCGTTTGTTTCGATCACCGAAATTTCAGAGTATGTTCCCACGCTGGAACGCTACGCGGAAAAACTCAAGCAGGAAGGGACCGACCCGGAAAGCCCCGCGTTTCAGGCCAAGATCAAAGCCTATGAAAGCCGTCTGCCTGCGATGAATCAGCAGCGCATCTATCCGGAGTTTCCAGACTTCCCGGTCTGCACGTTTTATCCCATGAATAAGTCGCGTGTCCCTGGTGCGAACTGGTACATGGAATCGTTCAGCAATCGCTACAGCATGATGGCAGAACATGGCTTGAGTGGAATGAAATTCGCCGGTCGTGTCGTGCAGGTCATCACCGCATCCACGGGCTTTGACGACTGGGAATGGGGAGTCACCTTATGGGGCCGCGCTCCCGAGCCGATCAAGGAAATCGTTTACACGATGCGATTCGATAAAGCATCGGCCAAGTATGCGGAATTTGGACCGTTTTATTTGAGCTATATCGTGTCCCCCCAAGAAGCAATCGCCCATCTCAAACTGTGACAGTTCGAGACAGGCGATTTGTTCTCAGGCAATTTGAGTCAAACGTTTTCGCTTAGCGGCGAAAGCGGTAGTCGGTGTTGGAGTCATCGAATTCGCTCGTAGCCAGTTCCGACTTCATGTTGATGTCGGTGAAGGAATACGATTCGATCAGAGTCCGCTCATCCAGTTCTTCCGGAGAAGAGCTTGCCAGATCCCCTTGAGGCCAGCCGAATCCGCGAACAAAAATGGGCAGACAGGTTTTTTCATCGATATAGATGACTGATTTGCGATAGGTACTGGATTCTTTCGCATTGGCAAAATGAGCGATGAAGCAATAGCAGTCTTTTCCATCATATTTCTGATTGGGCAGCATCACGCATTCGGTATTGAGATTTTCATTGAGATCTTTTTGACGATATTCGATGATCGTTTCCGCCAGCGCTTTAATTCCGGCTTTGGTGATCGGATAGCGTGATTCCTGCATCGCCAGTGAACCGTTGGGATCCAGTTTCAATGTAGGTACCAGACGACCTTTCAGTCCGCCCATTTTCACCAGCATCTTTTCTTCATTTTGACCATCAACATATAACAGTTCCTGGCCTTTGTCTCCCACGAGCCACTTCATGTAAACACTGAATGGTTTATGACGACACTTCAGGGTGATGACCTGATTATCTGATAACGTGCCACCGACACTTTCCTGCTTCGAAAATGTGGCCGTGTAATCGGGAACGGTTTCCAGATAACGGCAGCCTTTTTCCAGCAGCAGCATGTTCATCAGCAAGGCCATGCGGCCTGTTAACACACCATTCTGCTGAGGTGCCTGCTGTCCGCTCTCCTGCTTCTGTCCCTGTTGCGGCTCGGAAACATTGACCGGCTTATAAGCAATCACCGGAATCGGAATCGGCTTGGAGGCGACCACGGCCATATCATTCGGGTCAGCGTCTGCAGGCGAAGGATCAAAACTGAAATACAGAATCCCGATCGCCACTGAAAAGATGGCAGAGGCCAGCATATTCGAATAATGGTTTTGTGATCTGAGTTTTAGCATGCGCATCATGCGGTACCGTTCCTTTTCGATAAGAAAATGCAAGGCACCGTCTTGTCTGAACCGAATCCCCGTAACAGGATCCTTTCATCCGTGATAAGACGTAAACCGGGCTTGCCCGTCGTGGTGATATGATCTGGCCGGCACCCGAAAATCCCTTTGTGCGCCTGACGAATATTTGTTTCCATATAATTTCTCTGCCTTCAGTAATCTGAAAATCAAGACCGTCATGAAAATGAAGTCGCTCTGTTTCACAACACGGAGAACAACTCAGTCACAGACTTTTTCAGATCCACTCAAAACATCGACACCGTTCAACCTCACTGTTGAACAGGCACCATGATGAATTCAGGATGGCTATGCCTAAAAATTCGTCATTTACGGCTGGAAAGTATTAGCGAAACTGAAGCCAGCCTTTAATCAGAACCGTTCCCGGTTCAATCCGGGTTCAGATTAGATTAAACCCTTACTTTTAACCCATTTTGCCAGTTTTGACATTTGCCGTTTTTGCGTTGGTTTCTTAGCTCACATTCACCAGAAATCGGAATTATCGCGAGTTGGTTTTATTATTCTAAGGTACTCATTTATAATCACTTAAAGACCCGACTCTCATTTCACTGAATTCAAAGATCAGAAGTGGTGTTTTTTTATCCGAGGGAAATCACCTCTCTCCATCAGAAAAGGGAACGCAAAATGACTTTAGATCGACGCTCATTTATTCAATGCTCCGGCGCTGCCCTCTTTTCAGGCATTTTAACGGATTTTACCTCCGCATCACTTCTGAGACAGAGACAAATGAAGCTGGATCTCTCCTGCGGTCGCATCGGTGTCAAAGCCGATCAGAAACAGGCCATCGATTATGCTGCCAGATATGGTTTCGAAGCCGTTGTGCCCGACGCCGGATATCTTGGACAACTTTCCGAGAGTCAGCTCGCCGATTTAAAAGCAGACATGCAAAGCAAAAATCTGTTGTTCAGTGCGGCCGGCATGCCGGTGGATTTTCGCAATGACGAATCCAAATTCAAGCAGGGTATCGCGGCGCTGCTGGCTTCCTCAGCCGCTCTGCAACGGGCGGGCGTCACACGCACCGGAACCTGGCTCATGCCGACGCATGCCGAATTGACTTACAATGCAAACTTCAAGCAGCATGCGCGTCGTTTAAAAGAAATTTCCCGCATCCTCTCAGATCACGGCTTGCGCTTCGGCATGGAATATGTCGGCCCGAAAACCCTCTGGTCGAGTAAAAAATATCCTTACATTCACAGCATGCCGGAAACGAAAGAACTGATTGCGGAAATTGATGTAAAAGGGGTCGGCCTGATTCTCGACAGCTGGCACTGGTATACGGCTCATGAGACAAAAGAAGATCTGCTCACCTTAACCAACGCCGACATTGTCGCCGTCGATTTGAATGATGCGCCCGCGGGCCTTGCCATCGATGAGCAGCTCGACCAGAAACGCGAATTGCCGCTGGCAACCGGCGTGATTGATCTCTCGCTCTTTTTGAATACGCTGAACAGCCTGGGTTACGATGGTCCGGTTCGCGCCGAACCGTTCAACGCGGCACTCAGAGCACTGCCCGCCGATCAGGCGGTCGCTGCCACAGCCGCCGCAATGAAACAAGCAGTCGCGCTCATCAATTAAACGCTTATTTCGCTAGTGAAATTTCAATCGTCACGGGGGTGCCGCGCGGGGGAATTTTGTCCTGATTCGCTTCGAACAGCAGGTTTCCTTCCCCCGATGAAGAGCTGGGAATATCGATATCAATGATGGCCGTCGGAAAGTTGGCGACACAGATCACGTCGCCACTTTCGGCGTGGTAATATTTTTCGCCCGTCGTCTCATCGATCGAGAAACCGCTGCCGGCAAACACCCAGTCCGCTTTCATGATACGGGGCTGGCTTTCATCATAGAATTTTTTGATCGCTGCCTGAAACGCGGCATCCTTGGATTTGGTAAGAAATTCATCCCGCACTTTGGCCGACATCTGTCCGAACCAGATCAGCTCCTTGTATTTCTCATCGTAGCGCAATTCACCTTTTTTATCGATGACCACCGCTTCGGGCAACTGATCCAGTTTGGCGGTGAAATAACGGCTGGTAGCGGTTCGCACCCAGTCCTGAGCCGGCTCGCGATGCAGTTTTCCTTCTTTGTCTTTCCACTGCAGAAAGAGATTCAGCTTTTGTCCCTGCGGCGGCTGAAACTTGGGAGTGAACTTCACGGGCGATCCGGGCTTGGCAGCAATGGCTAATAAGCCGGCGTGAATCGCGGTCGCCTGGGAATCGATCGAAAGAATTGACTCGTGTTCTTTCGTCTGTTTTTTGCAGCACAGCATTTCCAGCACGCCTTCCTGCAGACAAACCTGAGTTCTTAACAGCAACCGTTTGCCTTCCAGATCCAGCAGCACGGTTTTCTGTTTATTGAGTGCCACCAGACCCTCATCGTCTTTTTTCGATTCAGGTTTGGAATCGGAACTCTTTTGATCCGCCTTCTGCGTCGCTTCAGGGGCAGGGTCATCGGCGTGAAGAAAGGATCCACATACAAATACAGCCGCCAGAGTGAAAAATGGCAACCAGGAAAAAGTCAGTCGTTTCATGAATTCATCCAAAATAATAAGAGTCGGAAATGCCCGTTGGTGGCATACTGTTATTCTATGCAGTTCAAAAAAAATGTCTGTACCGATTCACCAGGAATTACGAGAACTTTCAGGAAGAACCGAGTTCAGCCAGCCAATCTGAGTAATCCGCAACGATCTGCTGCCGATTCGGTTCAAATTCCAGCGTATGTCGCGCATCGGGATATTTAATCAATTGCTTCTGTTGTGCGGCAATCCGCTGGAAATAGGCGTCTGTCGCAGGATTGTCAATAATCTGATCCTGTCCCGCGAGCAGGCAGAGCGTCGGACAATGAATTTGTTCCGCCGCCTGATCTGCCAGTCGATCCAGTTCCCGATTCGCCAGCAGAAAAGATACCGTCACGTCATGCAACGCCAGAGGGTCGGCTCTGATAAAGTCCTGACCGGTTTTCTCACCCGTAAACAATGCCGGATCATTCAGCGGAATCGCGACCCGTTTTCTGCTGATCCCCAGTTGTTCCGCCAGTTTCAATTGCAGTTTCTGTAAGGCCGTGGGTTTGACCACAGATTTGATTCCCGGATAAAGCAGCGCCAGTCCATCAACGAGATCAGGCCGCTGTGCTGCGACAACCACCGCCAGTTTGGCGCCCCAGCTCATCGCCTGTAATACAACTGGTCTCTGTTGCTCTGTCCGCTCCCGCTGATAGCGAACTTCCGTCAACAACTGCACTACATCGTGTAGCAGACGCTGCCAATGCGGTGTATGACCCCGCTGTTGCGCATTGAGTCCCGAACCGCGGCGATCATAAAAACAGACCTGATGGCCATCCTCGCTCAGTTTGCCGCAGGAAGATTCGTACCAGCCGGAATGACTTTGAATCCCATGCAGCACGACTAGCGTGCCCCGAGGTGACACAGTATCGGGAAACCAGACGCGCCCCTGCAGGCGATATCCATCGGAGGCGACAAATTCCTGAATCACGGGTGCAGCCATAAATTTAAACCAGCATCGTTTCTAAAATCCGGGCATAACAGCCGAATGTGCCCTGATCAAACAGAACAAAGCGAACCAGTTCCAGCTGCGACGACGATTCCACTTTCACCGCGACCGTCCGCAACGCCACTTCCGCCGCCAGATCAACGGGATAACGATAAACGCCGGTGCTGATAGAAGGAAACGCCAGTGTTTTACACTGATGTTTCTCTGCCAGCGACAGACAGGTCTGGTAAGCCGACTGTAACAAAACGCTCTCTTTTTTTCCGCCTCCGTACCAGATCGGCCCTACCGCATGAAAAACATACTGCGCCTTCAAATTGCCGGCGGAAGTCTCAACGGCACTTCCCGTCGGACAGCCTTCCGGATAACGCCGCTGCAGTTCCTCCATCATTTCCGGCCCCGCGGCATGGTGAATGGCGCCATCGACGCCTCCCCCGCCGGCCAGCCGGGCATTCGCCGCATTCACGATGGCATCGACCTGTTGCGCGGTAATATCTCCCAGAACTAACTCAATCCGGGCAGATCCAAACTGTACGATCATCGGTTCTCGATCTATGATACGAAGTAACAAGTCGCCAATATCAGATATTGATCTTTTTCGCTCAGTATAAAATACTACGGGCTCTGTTCAAAGAGCGAACTCGAAAACAATTCCCTGCAACGATTGCGAATGATTCCACTGTGATAAAAGTCAGCCTTCTCATTCCGACCCTCGACCAGTCCGGCGCAGAAAAACAGCTCACGTTACTGGCCACTGCATTACCCCGTAACGAATTTGAAGTGCAGGTCATCGCACTCACACGTGGCGGCCCTTATGAAGCAGTGCTCAAAGAACATCAGATTCCGGTCACCATCCTGAATAAACGGTTCAAATTTGATCCGCTCGCCTATCTTGCACTGAAAAAAACACTGCAACAACAGCAGCCCGATATTTTACACACCTGGCTCTTCGCCGCGAACTCCTATGGCAGAATGGCGGTCAAACGGCTGTCGGCTTCGCAAAAAAAACCGAAAGTCATCGTTTCCGAACGCTGCATCGATTCCTGGAAAAGCAGATGGCAGCACAATGTGGATCGCGGATTACTGCCCCAGACTTCACTGGTTGTCGGCAATTCTCAAGGCGTTGCCGATTTTTATCGTGAACAGGGGGTCCCTGAATCTCTGCTGCGTGTCGTCTGCAATGGGATTCCGATCCCCGATACGACTGTTTGTGAAACGACGCGGAGTCAACTCTTTGAGGAACATAATCTTCCTGAAGGGGCACGGCTGATTGCATTTGTCGGGCGTCTGGCCAGACAGAAACGGGTCGAAGACCTGCTCTGGGCCGTACAGCTCTTAAGGCAGATGGATGATAATGCCTACCTGCTCATCGTCGGAGAGGGACCGGAACGGGAGAAACTGGAACAACTCTCACGAAAATATACGGCTGCTCCCAATATCCGTTTCCTGGGGCACCGCACGGATGTGAACAAGCTGTTCCCTTTGTTTGAACTGTTTCTGCTCGCCAGTGATTTCGAGGGTCAATCGAACAGTATCATGGAGGCGATGTCCTACGGAATTCCGGTCGTCGCCAGTGATATCCCACCGAACCGGGAACTGGTCGTGCACGGCGAAACCGGTTTTTTAACGTCCGTCGGCGACTCCACCGGCTTTGCGCAATTTGCCGAACGCATTCTCGCCGACCCGGAACTGGCGAAAGAATTGGGAACCGCCTCGCAAAAAAGGATGCAGACAGAGTTCAATGTCGATAAAATGGTAGAGGGTTACGCCTCTCTGTACCGTGAAGTGCTCACATAATCTTTGCCGCTTTCTGCTTTGCTTTTTTCTTCGAACATAATCTAGAACTGACTTCATGTGTGGAATTACCGGAACCGCTTGGACCACGCGGGATAAAAATATTACTCCGAGTGTGCTGAAGCGCATGACCGATGTACTCTCGCATCGCGGCCCCGACGATGCCGGCGGTTACCATACCGATGTCTCCGGTAAATCCTTTCGGTTCACTGATGGGAGTGCGCTCTCCGATTTTGATCCCGCGTCAGCCACAGGTGCCGCGCTGGGTCATCGGCGGCTCTCCATCATCGATCTGGGAACCGGCCACCAGCCACTGTCCAATGAAGACGGAACCATCTGGATTGTCTTCAACGGGGAGATTTACAACTACCGGGAACTCAGACAGGAACTCATTCAGCAGGGACATCAATTCCAGACGCAATCCGATACGGAAGTCATCGTGCATCTGTACGAAGAGCAGGGGACCGCTTGCGTGGAACGGCTGCGCGGCATGTTCGCTTTCGCCATCTGGGACGAACGCCGTCAGCGGCTGTTCCTGGCGCGCGACCGCATCGGTCAGAAACCGCTGTTTTACCGCGAACAGGCCGACTCGTTCAGTTTTGCCAGCGAATTGAAATCACTGCTGCAGATGCCGGATGCCAGCAGAACCGTCGATCCCCGCGCGATCGATCTGTTTCTCGCTTATCAATACGTGCCTCATCCCTGGTCGATTCTCAAAGGGTATCAGAAACTGCCCCCCGCTCATTCTGCTGTTTACGAGCAGGGGAAACTCAGCGTGGAACGCTACTGGACGCCCCCTTATCAAAATCCGGAGTCCAATCCGGACTTCCCGTTTCAAACGCCGCAGCAGTGGTCAGAAGCGCTGCGGAACACGCTCACCGAGTCGGTCAGGATTCGTATGCGCAGCGATGTCCCTTTAGGCGCGTTTCTTTCGGGCGGCATCGATTCCACCATCATCGCCGGATTAATGCAGAGCATGTCCGACCGTCCCGTGCATACCTTTTCCATCGGTTTCTCTGTGAAACAGTTCGATGAACGCAGCTACGCCCGCGAAGCAGCCAAGATGCTGGGAACCGATCACCACGAATATGTCGTGGAACCCGAAGCACTGGAAATGCTGCCTCGACTCGCCTGGCATTATGACGAACCCTTCGCCGACAGCAGTGCCATTCCGACGATGTACCTCTCGCAGGTCACGCGCCAGGAAGTCACGGTCGCCTTATCCGGAGACGGCGGAGATGAACTGTTCGCCGGCTACGACCGCTATCGCGCGGTTGCACTCTCGCAGTGGTTTGACCGGCTGCCCGCTGTGGTCAGAAAAATGATGACCGCATCGATCTGGCAAAAACTGCCGGCCTCGGTCGAACAAAAATCGTTTCGGCGACGGGTCAAACGATTTCTCGCGGGTCTCGCAGTCCCTCCCGAACGCCGTTATCTGAAATGGGTCGGCATTTTCGATACAGAACGACGCTTCGAAATGTATTCCTCCGAATTTCGGGAGCAGTTGGGAGTCTTCGACTCCGATCAGTTTCTGCTCGACGCGTATCAGCTTTGTCCGGATCGTGATTTTGTCACCCGCACCACCGCCACGGATGTGCTGACTTATCTGCCTTGTGATATCCTGACGAAAGTCGACATTGCCAGCATGGCCCACAGCCTCGAATGCCGCAGCCCGTTTCTGGATCATCATGTCGCGGAACTGGCCGCAGCCATGCCGCTGGAACTCAAGCTGCACAAAGGACGCGGAAAACAGATTCTGACAGACACCTTTTCCGATCTCCTGCCGGAATCCATTCAGAACCGCAAAAAAATGGGCTTTGGCGTGCCCCTCAATCACTGGTTCCGCAATGAATTGAAACCACTGTTATTTGACGTCCTGCTGGACCAGCGGGCCAGAGACCGACAGATTTTCAATCCGGCCGCAGTGGAACAACTCATCAGCGAACACCTGAATCTGCAATGGGATCATAGCGCTCGCCTGTGGTCGCTGCTCGTTCTGGAAATGTGGTTTCAGACATTTATCGACCCGGTTTCCATTCCCGATCATTTCCCGGAAACAGCTCTGACATAAACGGCTGACGACTATTTTTAAAAGTGACACTTGAGCTTTCCCCCTGAATCAGGGAAAATACTGGATGACGTTGACTGGTTGACATTAATAGCTCAAAAGTTTCATTCCAGCTCAGATCAAAGTCCTTCCTCATTTTATCCTGCCGAAAACGAAATCATGCTGCGTTTCTTAATTTTTCTCATACCGGTTTTCATGGCCGCTCTGGTTGCCGTTCACGCCGAAAATCCAGAGCAAAACACGGAGATCGAAACCACGCCCTACGAAGAATGGCCGCAATGGCGCGGCCCGCGTGGGGACGGAACCTGGAACGGTCCCTCCCTTAAAACTGTCTGGCCGAAAACTGGTCTGAAAAAATTATGGGAACATGAAATAGGTGGCGGCTACGGCGGCATTTCCGTCGCACATAAACGGCTCTATCTCATGGATCGGCCTGCCGCTTCCAGCGAGGAACAGAAAAAAGCTGAAGGAATTCACGGGCATCGTATTGAGCGGAAAAATGTGGAACGGGTGCTCTGTTTTGACGCGGTGACAGGTCGGTCCCTCTGGTCGCACGAATATCCCAGTGCTTATGATCAACTGGAGTATGGCAATGGTCCGCGCGTGGCTCCGACCGTGATCGACGGTTTGATTTACACGCTGGGAACGATGGGCGACGTTTACTGTCTCTCAGCAGAGACCGGCAAAGTCATCTGGAACACACATCTGGTAAAAGACTTCGGCGGCAAAGTTCCCCAGTGGGGATATGCGGCGGCCCCTTATTTCATCGGCGATCTGGTGATCCTGATGCCCGGCGGTGAAGAGCAGGGGACGGCGATACTCGCGCTGGATCGTAAGACGGGAAAAGAACGCTGGCGGTCACTGTCGGATCAGGCCGGTTATGCCACGCCGCTGCTCATTCAGCATGCCGGCGAGGAACAACTCATTGTCTGGTCACCCAATCACATTCACAGCGTCGCCCCCCGCTCAGGCCAGCACTTCTGGTCGGTCCCCTACAAAGTGACGTATGGCGTCGCCATTGCCAGCCCGATTGAAAAAGAGGGGCTGGTGTTTGTCGCCGGTTACTGGGAGGGCTCCAAAGCGATTCAGCTCGGCGAACGCCCCCAGGATGCGCAGCTCAAATGGGAAGATCGCCGCGCGTTGCGGGGGCTGATGTCCCAGCCGCTCTACCGCGACGGTTATGCCTATCTGCTGGACAAACAATTCGGCCTGACCTGCTTTGAATATGCGACCGGCAAAAAGATCTGGGACGATGGCGGAAAAATGACTCCCGGCAACAGCCGAAACCCACAGGCCACGCTGGTCTGGCTTAATCAGTCAGCGCGGGCTCTGATTCTCAATTCAGACGGGGATCTGATTCTGGCCGAATTAACGCCTGCCGGCTACAACGAGCTGGCACGCACCAATCTGATCGGGGAGACCTGGGCGCATCCGGCCTACGCGGAAACCCGCGTTTATGCACGCAGCAATACAAAACTGGTCGCATATGAACTGCCAATCGACGAATCCGTCGATGAATCCCGATAAAAGCAAACAGGCTGACCTGTAAAGTTTGCTGCAAAGTCGATAAAATGCCCTTCGCAGTGATCAGGTATTCGGTAATCAGACCAGGGACATTCAAGCCTCTGCCTGGTTCCGAGTTGCTGAAGCATTATTTTCTTTTTTTCCTACTCTTCTGAAAACGTTTAAGCAATATGAATTCACAATCGGAAAAACACTCCGAGCAGGTACCGGCTGGCACGGAATTATTAGGGCCTGAAATCTGGAATCTGCCTAACATGATCACCGTCAGCCGACTGGTGCTGTCACTGGTGCTGTTTGTAATGATCTACATGGAAGGCTGGTGGAAAACATCGGCACTGCTGTTTATCGTTGCCGCCGCCACCGATTTTCTTGATGGTTATTTCGCACGAAAATACAATCAGGTCACCACGCTGGGCCGCATTCTGGACCCCTTTGTGGATAAAATCATCATCTGCGGAGCGTTCATTTTTCTGCTGGAACGGGGGCCCGCTTCCGGCCCAGGGCCGAATTCTGGCGTGAATGCCTGGTTCGTGTTGATCATTATTGGACGCGAAATGTTCATCACCAGTCTGCGCGGATTCCTCGAGCAGCATGGACGCGATTTCTCAGCCAGTTGGAGCGGGAAAATCAAAATGGGCGTGCAGTGTGTCGCCGTTGTCTGCAGCCTGCTGTCATTAAGCCCGGACTCTCCGTTTGATACAGCCGGCTTTCGCCTGCTCAGAGACATCTCCATCTGGTCTGCGGCCCTCATTACGTTATACAGTGGTATTGATTATGTGTTCAGAGCATCGAGAATGCTGCGATCGACGCCCCTCAGTTAACAGGCTCGTTTCAGCAATCAGTCTGAGAGATCCGGCAGTGGTTGTCTGAAGCGGATTTGCGATTTAAAAAATCCTTGAAAACAACCAGAATACTTCTCATTTTTCTCGACTCTGAAGTATAAAATACAACAACCCGATCATTCGACTTTCATTTTTTAGATCTGGACTTATGTCTGACGCAAGTAATCCTCAGCCCCCCTCTGATCATGTCATCATCATTCAACCGAGTGACTATCAGACCGAAATCAAGGATTTTTTGCCCCCGCGATCCGTTCAACCGAGTCGCATTTCTGCACCGCGCAGTAAGCTGCCACTGATTCTCTTTGTGCTGACCTGCCTGAGTACGTTTATCGTCGGCGGGACGAATCACGCACCATTTGTACCAACGCCTGATCAGTTCATGCGCTTATATCAGTTCATACAACAGGTCGGCTGGGAAACCTTTCTCTCCAACGGATTTTTTTATGCCGGCCCGGTTATGCTGATTCTGCTCTCGCATGAAATGGGGCACTACCTGCAGTCAAAACGCTATCATATTCCGGCCACGCGTCCGCTGTTCATTCCGATGCCGATGAGCCCGTTCGGCACGATGGGGGCCGTGATTCTGCAGCGGGGGGGCATCGCCAACCGCAAACAGATGTTCGATGTCGCTGTTTCCGGTCCGCTGGCGGGACTGATTTTCGCTATCCCCTTTGCGTATTGGGGCGTTTTGAATTCTACGGTGGTCACGACGCTCAGGCAGGAAGGATCATACAGCTTCGGCGAGCCTTTGATTCTGAAATGGATGATTACGCTGGTACATGGCCCGCTCGCGGAAAATCAGGATGTCCTGCTGAACCCGATGCTGTTTGCCGGCTGGGTCGGCATCTTCATCACTGCCTTGAATCTGCTCCCCATCGGTCAGCTCGACGGCGGCCACATTCTGTATACGCTGATTGGCAAAAAAGCGAATCTTGTCGCGCGGCTGTTCCTGATCGGCGCGATTTTTTATATGGTCTACAATAACGAGTTTGGTTATTCGCTGCTGATCATTTTGCTGGTCTTTTTCGGCATCACCCATCCTCCGACCGCCGACGATTCGGTTCCACTGGGAACGAAACGTATTGTGATCGGCTGGCTGACGCTTGCTTTTTTCATATTCGGGTTTACCATCACACCGATTATTTTTCATTAAAGCAGACGTAAAACGCGCGGACGGTTATTTGATCGTGCTCAGAATCTGTTCGGCGCGATACACGATTTCCAGATCCTTGTTTTTCGTGGCCTTCTGCAACTCGGCCTGAGCCGCTTTTCCGTACTCTTCCAGTTTCTTCTGGGCGGTTTCGCGCTGCTCCCAGTTAGAATCCCCCAGTTGCGTGATCAGTTGATTAATCCGCTGCAGCAACGCCGGGTCTGCATCCAGCAGAATCACAACCGCCGTCCTGCGTAAGACGTCAGGAAACGGAGTGATTTCGATCGGCAGGATTTTGTCGAGCGTACCTTCATCCATGCAATACACCACGGTTGCCTGATCTTCCCGAAACGCATGCTGACCGAGAATCTTCAAGACATGGGTTACTTCCGGTTTGCCTAATCCCAGACCGGTTAATTTTTTCTCCCACTCACTCAGAATTTTTTCCTGCGTCAGCGGTTCAGCATTGTTGAAGGGAATACTCACCGGCGGCACATCCTTCACGGCGGGCGTCTCTGGTTTGGCCTTGGCAGCTGTCGCTGCGGCTGCCTTCTCAGGTAGGACACCGATCTCGCGTAATTTATCCCCCACTTTTGCCAGTTCCTGCGCTTTTTCCGTCGCCTTTTCCACCTTGGATTTCTTTTCCAGTACTTCGTCAGCCAGCGGGTCGATCTTGGGAGATTTCGCAGCCGGCTTCGCTTCCGGTTTCTTTTCCTCTTTTTTGACTCCCGGCACTTGTTCGATCGACGCCAGTTTCCATTCCTGTTTCTGCGCCGTCGGCTGCAGAATGGTCACATGTTTGAGCGGAAATGCCTCCCGGTTTTGCAGTTCAAAACCTGCTTTCGTATGGGTCAATACAACTCCCGGTGCATGGTTCAGTTCCACATCGTACAGAATAAAACGTTCTGTCTTATCGATGCCTTTCACGAATAACCGGTCTGCGTGCTGTAAATGACTTAACCAGTCTTGATCCGCCAGCGGCATGCTCGCCGGCCCCTCTTTCAGCAGATTCTGCGAGCGCCAGTAAATTCGATTCGATTGAATGCGGGCCGTCGGCCAATGCGATAAAAACCGGCCAGACGGAAATTCGATCAGCACATCAATGTCATTTACGGCGGGGCCTTCGAAGGTGATCAAACCCAGCGGGGCAGGTTTGTCACTTTCGCTCGCGTCTGCACTTAACCGGCGGGATAACATATAGCCGGGAGTCGTGGACCGGAACAATGCGGTATCATTCAGTTTTTTCCCATGCGCCGAAACCAGAAACACGTTGACATCACGCACCACTAACTGCGCAGCCGCAGGTTTTTTTTCCGCAGTTTCGCCCGCTGTCAGATCAGAGATGCAAAACGAACCGTAAATGCAACAGACCAGCAGTATCGCGTTCAGCCTGCAGCGTGGTCGTATCGGATTCTCGATTTGCAATCGATTTTGTATGGGACGTTGTGTTTGCATAGGACGATAGAACTGATTCATTTTATTTGTTTCAATCATTTTTAGTCGCCGCCAGTTCTTTCGGTGTGGCGCGGATCAGCTTGGGATCTCCCCAGACGAAACGATCTCCCACATCCTGGTCTTTGCCAAAATCAACAATCAGAGTCAGTGTCTGGCAGCCGGTGACATCCAGACTCAGAGGCTCCTGTTTGGTTTCGCTCGTAAATTCCTGGTTTTCATACAGCGTTTTCCCGTCAGCCACTACTTTCACCGCAACATTACCGAGCTCCCCTGATCCCTCTTGCAGTCCGAGCGCCGTATGAAATTTTTCAAAGTTTTCCCCCAGCGAATAAACCAGTTCTGTTCTGGAATGCACGCACAAACCCTGCTGAAAAACCTTCTCACCAATCTTCAACGGCTGCCCGGAGAAGGACTTGTTGATTTGATACGGGTAGACCTGATTAAAAAACGGAACCTGCGTCACAGTATCGGGCTTGATCTCAGTCAGCGGCACGGACCGGGCATTGATGGTTTTGACCGATGCCAGATACTCTTTGGGCAGAGCAAACTGATCTCCCCAGGGCATCTTGATCACCACGGTCGAACCTTTTTCTAACTGAACCTGCCCGGGGATATGAGCGTTGCCAAGTAAACTGACCAGACTCTGTAATGCCAGATTGGATTCTGTTTTGAGGCGTTTTTTATGCAGAACCAGTCCCACCACCCGATCCAGGTTTACTTCACGTTCCTGTTCCTGATAGTGAAACAGCAGGTTCTTGTCTTTGATCCCCAGCACTTCACCGGAAACCCGATGCACGTTTCCGTCTTTTGATAAGACATAGGCAGAATCTTCCGTCTCCGATTCTCCCTTACGATCTGCTCTCCAGGCTTTCTTCGGATCGGACTGCAGCTTCCACAGTTCATGCACTGCCTCTGGTTTGAGTGAGACATCCAATTCCTTATCAACTACAAAAACACTAAAGACAGCCTGCTCCTGATTCCACTGTTTGAGTTCACCTGTCAGTTCTCCCTGTTCTGAAAAGATCACCTGCCAGCCAGTGTTTTGCTTGCCTTTAGCCTGTTTGTATAATTCTCTCGGATAAGCGCCCACGAAAAGTTTCAGTTTACTGTTTTTGTCTGTCTCAATCGAAAATGTATACTCACCATCCTCCGGTATGTTGATTACATATTCGTAAACAATCCCGAAATGAATCGCGCTTCTACGGGTCAGTAATGCCAGACGGGGACTCACTCCATAATTTTTCACGGGGATGATTTTCAAATCATAAATGGATTTGACTTCCTCAGGCGGTTTCCATTCCATCAACCGATAAGAAACATTCTGTTCCGTTTTCTTGAGATTCAGCGGCAGGCGATAACCTTCTTTATCCACCAGATAGTCTTTTGAAGGAATCTCGCGAACCTCTGGATTGACACGATACAGCAGTTCTTTCGGAACCTCCGCTTTTTTCATGTTGGGTCCCGACAGCGTAATGTCTAATTTTGCCAAACCAATCGTGTGATAATAGGGAAGCGTAAAACGATGAAATCCTTTGCGGAGTTTTACCTTCGCCGTCCGTGGCCCGGTGGCATAACTCGGTTTCTCTCCGTCAATCAATAACTGACTGACATTCTGCGGAAGAGTCGGCGGGATGAACTGATAGGAAGTCACATCAAACAGATTGACTTTCTGTACTGTTTTTTCCACTTGAATGGTCATCGTTGTCGAATCAATGGTTTCGATGGTCCCTGTCAGTTTTTTGCCGTCGTAAAACGTGATCTCATCGGCTAAAACCGCCGCACAGAGCATGCTACTCACCCCGCAAAGAATCGCAGGGATGTTAAAACTTCGTTTGATCAGCGTCTGCTTCAATTGCATCATGTTACTTTTGTTTTTCAGGAGTGGTGGAATTCTTTTCGACGGCCTGATTGCGGGCTAAGCGCCGAAAATAGTCTGCCAGAATATCTTCATACCCGGGAGGAAAACCTTCCGTGCGGGACTGCAGAATCTTTTCGCGCTGTTTGGGTGTCAGATCGGCCCAGTTGCGTCCTTTTTTATCAGCCGCTTTCAATTCCCCCTGGCCGCCGGGGCCCCCCGCTAATGTCGAGGAATTCGCCGGGCGGGTGGGATTAGGGCCGGCACCACCACTGCCGCCTTTACACGATTTTTCCAGCATCTCGATCAAGGTATCAAGGCGGGTGATAATCCGGGGCTGGGTCGTTTTGACGGGTTGTTTCGTCTGGCCTTCGTCAAAATCGTGAATGACCGACTTCACATCGGTCTGGATATTTTTGAAGGGATCTTTCAGCCAGGCTTCATCGCGGACCATCGATAAATGGTCTTTCTTTTCCGGCAAAGTAATCGGCGTCCCGGGCACGGCCTGCGGCTTGACCGCTTCAACCGCGGTCTGATTCGCGGGTGCAGCCGATTCCTTTTCCGAAGCATTAACGGCCTGCAGCAGGATGCCAGAGAATATTTCACAACAGGCAATCAGTGCCAGACACCGCCAGATTACTGGTATTTTGAAAGAGAATTGTTTCATCATTCACCTCCTGCCAGACAATGAGGACAAGTCATACTGTGTAATCGTCCGGTGACCGCATCGATTTCTTTCTGCCGCACAGAGAGTAGTTCGATCCGTTCCCGCTGTGCTGGTTCCGAGATCTTTTTCTGATCGATCAGCGTATCCAGATTCTCCGTTCGCTGATGCACCGACTGCTGCATCCACCGCAGCATTTTCACTTCTGCGAGCAGTTTATTCCGGTTTCCTTTACAGCCTTTGCACTGGCCCCCCTGTTTGTTGGAGGGGCGCGAGGCATCGATCATCGCATCGAGCAGTGACTGGAGATCTTTCTCGATCTGAAGTTGATCATCAATCATTGCTTTGTCTGCTTTACCGTGCAGCAAACCCTCATTCACGAATTCCATCTGTTCGCGAACCGCTCCCAAGGCGACCGGCAGCACCATGCTGAACTGGGTCAATTCGCAGAGTTCAATCGATTCCGAACAGAGATTGATGATTTTTTCTTCGGACGATGCCAGACGTCTGACGGCAGCCAATGCCTGTTGCTGCTTCTGTGCGACACGATCCTGCAGTTTGGCTGTCACTTCACGAATCTGTTTCTGCTGCGCGATCATGTCCTGCAACTGATCCATGACCCGCTGCCGCACCAGCGATTCGACCTCTTTACGCAGCTGCTCTTCCAGTTTTTTTATTTCCAGTTGCGCCTGGCTGAGTTGTTCAATCGCTTTTTTCTGATCTTTGGAAGCAGGCTTGGGCTTGGAATCACCTAAACTTTTACAGGCGCCCCCCATACATTTGCCCGCTCCCGCCAGCGATTGACAGATCCCCCTGGAGCCGGCCCCGTATTCTCGCAGCGTCTGTTCCAGATTCTCTGCGGATTTCTGATTGCGCTGCTCGCTGGTCTCCAGGGCTTTCAGGTCCTTTTTGTTTTCCTGTTTATTCTGCTGGTCCAGCGTGTTGGCAAACTGCAGTTCTTCTTTTTTGAGCAGTTTATTTAACGTCTCGCGCGAATCGATCAGTTTTCTCAACTGCTCCAGCTTCAGTTCCAGACCGATGTCCGCCGTTAACAGCAGTTTTTTCAACTCTTCCAGCAGCACCAGAATCTCTTTCTGCTCTTTGCTGGCCTGATCCAGTTTCAGATCGTCGAGCATTTTCGATGCCTCTCCCATCCGATCCAGGATCAACTGCTCACGCGCTTTGCGCAAGCCCAGCAGGAGCCGCGCCGCGTCTTCCGGCTGGGATTCGTTGATGAGTTTGGAGAGCCGAAACATGCGTTCTTCCAGTTCCTGCATGTGCGCTTTGGCTTTTTCCTGCTCAAACTGAATCCGCTGCTGCGGCGCGATTTTCCCGCGTGCCGCTTTCTCTGTCTCTTTCGAGACGGCGGCTGCTTTCTCTGCTGCATCCATCGAGAACAGCATCGCAGTGGAAGCCACCACGCATGCCAGTCCCACAATCATCTGTCTCTGCCTTTTCTGCATTTCCCTCACCTCCGTAACAGGGGGCCATTGAAACCGAGCGAATGGTTTTCTGCTTTAATTATCAAATATGGAATCAACCTGTTTTTTCTTGAGTTCTTCTGTTTTCTCTTTGACAAGTTGCTCCAGCTTAATGACGGCGTTCAATTGATTCACGACATCGATAAAACTATCCCACTGCGCCATACTATTCAAAATCTTATCTAATGATTCCAGAATCTGATCCTGACGTGATGTAATCTGTTCCATCGAGTCAGGGGTCTCACTTCTTAATGTTTCCAGCGACTGCCGCTGTTGTTCCATTTCGCGCTCATGCAGGTTCTGTAACGGCTTGAGCACGCTTTGTTCGATCAACTGATAGGTTTCTTCGCCCCCCAGCTGATTCAGTTTCATTTCTTCCACAGACGCATTCAACGCATGGCTGACCTGTCCCGCTTCGCGTCGGATCAGTTGATGCTGCCGCATCCAGTCGGCTGCCTGCTCCAGACTGGTCGCCAGCTTGAGACTGTCTCTTAACTGTTCCGCCTGATCCCGTGTTTTCCTCAAACGGGAACGCAGCTGTTGTTGTCGCAGCAGAATTTCCCGAAACAGTTCTTCCGGCTTCACAATCCGAAAAACCAGTTGTCGCGAGCTTGTTTTCTGTACTCCGGTATAACAATTATCTTCGGCATGGCTCTGAAACGTAATAACGGCTCCCGGATTCAATTTCATTTCGGAAATTGAAACCCGCTTTTCGTGATCGACGACCGTTTCCACAGCAGGGTCCGCCGGGCCATACACGGGATATTCTTTTTTATTCTCTGTTTTATCTGGAACCTGTTTCTCAGGAACTTTTTTTCCTGAAACCGGATTGTTCGTTTCTCCGAATTCCTGTTCTTCCACCTCCGCCTCAGCGTCGTCCGGTTGCTGATTTGGCTCCGTACCGGACAGAGGCAATTGCGAAGTCATATCCACCAGACGAATCCCGAAGTCATCGCGGGCGATGATCGAGAACGGAATGGTCGCGTTGGCTGTAATTCGCTGCCGCACTCCTGAATAACGAAAACTCAAACGGGGACTGCGATCCGGCTGCACGCCAATCGAAACGGGTCTGGGATGTGAATTGATCTCGTGTTCCGCTGAGTGCAGCGTCAACTTAAAGCTGATCGGTTTCTCATGCGTCCATTTCGTCTGAAAGTGCTTGCCATCTGTACTCTTCCATTGTAACGAAACGTCCTCAGAATCAACGTCAATCTGGCTGACTTTCACATTTGTGGTCAATTCCAATGTAACCTGCGATTGAGGCAACAACCTGAGATTTCCCTCACTGGCTGAAAAATGTGATACAAATGGTTTCGACAAACGAGGATGCGTCGCCTCGATCTTTAAATCTGTAATCCGCGGCCGATCAATGGGAACAATCTGAAACGGCTGCGTCCGACCATCGCCGCCCCAGGCATAAGCGTAAAGCGGAAGCTGCAGGGGGGGAAATTCATAACGAAAATCACCGGCCTGAAAACGATTCATGGTGATTGTTTCCTGTTCGCCATCTTCACTTTTCAGATGCAGCCACACACTTTCCGTAGCCGCTGCCTGATCTTCTGCGTGAATCTGCAACGTCGCCATTTCGCCGCGCGGGATAATCCATTGACCGTCTTTCAGCCCCACAACCGACAACCGCGTATTGCGCGGCCACGCTTCATTCGAACCAAGCAGCCACCGCTGACTCCACAACCGTGCCGTCTCAGGCAGGATGAAAATAAAACAGAGCGGAACCAGACACACCGCCAGCAGTGCCAGCAAACAATGCTTCGTATGCCGTGGATCGATCGATTCCTGAAATGGATATTGGCTGAGCTGCTGATAACTGGTCTGCACGGCCTGCGCAATCATCGGCTCTGACTGCTCCCGTTCCGCAAGATGGCCGGGCAGTTGCAGGACACTGGCCACGCGCGGCGCAATCGCCTGCTGAGGAGCCGCCTTGCGCGACCGGTCAATCAAAGTCGCAACTTCAATCGGCGAAAGGGGAATTCGTAAGGGGAGATAAACATGTTGATACAGCAGATAACCGACGGCGCCGAGCCCCACCAGCAGATACAGCACGCGCGCCACCAGACTCAGTTCCAGCCACCAGTCAAACAGGAGCGAGAAACAGGCGAGCCCCAGCACGGCTAAGAGAATCCGAGCGGCCGCTTCGAGCAGTGTATGACGGCGCAATGCACTCCCCACGGTTTCCAGTTTTCCGGAAATCGTGTTTTGCAACGCTTCAAATTCGTCAGACCGCTCAACGCTGGACATGCACCATTAACTCCATCACGGGCTTAAATAAGACGGCACCACTTCCGCAAAATCCACTCTGCTACCAGTAAACCAAAAATCAGAATATAAAAGAGCGGGGCGTCCCAGATTTCCTGACGCTCTTCAAGAAAACGGGACACCTGCTTGATTTTAAACGCGGAGGCAATTTCGCCTGCTTCGGAAATCTGATACACGCGACCTCCCGTGGAAACCGCCATCGTCTGCAGGAACGCTTCATCCAGAGCCGGATTTTCCAGCTCTTTGTTGGGAAATTCGACTTTAATCGGCAGCGTGGCCGCTTTGACCGACGCGCCGGCGGCTTCATCCCCCAGCCAGACCCGCACAAAATAGGTTCCCGGTTGTGAAACCGGAAAGGTCGCCGAAAACTCACCCGCTTTATTGCCTGCGATCAAAGTTAAAGGAATTGGCTGGTCATCGCCGCGTTCCACATCGCCGTACAATCGTTGCAGGCCCGGCTCCATTTGTGACTCATCCAGAAAACGGGCGGTCACCTTCGCCTGACCGCCGGGCTGATAATTGGCCTGGGGTGTGGAGAGTCGAAACGGATAGTTGCCTCCCAGTTGTTTGCTGCGACCGGCGCGATCGACAACACGCGCCCAGAAGCCGTCAAAAAACTGCTCATCCAGATAACGCCAGCGATATGTGCTGTCGAAACCAATGAAAATCGACCAGCCGGGCCCCACACGCTGCGAGGCAATCAGCACTTCTTGACCATATTCATTCCGCATGCGGGGATCGGCGTGCACGGCGAGCACGGTCGCTCCCGGCTTGGCTTTCGTTACCGGAAAATGCCAGAACATGCCGGGCAGGTTGTTTAAAATCTGTTCGTTTGCCTGACGGTCCGTCGAAAAGGTAAAGACCGGATCCTGAAATCCCTGATCGGTGACATCCAGTTTCCAGGGAGCACGGGCGCTCAAGCGGATCTGCACCTGTGACCGAAACAGTCCCGGCTCACGGATTACGGGCAGCAGGTTTAACCAGCTTAAGGAAGGATCGGACTGACGGTCAAACATGTTGGCGGTCTGCATTTCTCCCGCGATGTAGACCAGACCGCCGCCCGCTTTCGTGACAAAATTAGTCAACAATTCGGGAAAATTGATCGGCCACAGCGTCGGATCGGGATCGTATAGAATCACGCAGTCATAATCGTTGAGTTCTTCCTGAGTGACCGGCAGACGACGAATGGGCAAATCGCCCGGATGCTCAAAAGTTTTATCCGCCGCCATCAGCCAGGAGGAGAGGTTAATCTGTCGATCGCGGAGAAACGTGTTGCGCAGGAACTGAACTTCGGGAAAGGTGGAGCCGGCGATAAACAACACATTCAAACGCTGGCGGATGACGCGGACCTCTGCTGCAGCGAGATTATCATCCAGAGAGATTTCCGGGCCGGTATCCATGATTTTCGCACGGAACTCCAGTTTCCCGGTTTTGGTTTCGCTGAATTCAAACGTGCGAGGCTGCAACGGACCTTCCAGATTGAGCACAATGTCTTCGCGGACAAATTCCTGCCAGGGGCCGCCATTTCTGCGTTGTTCGATCAGCAGAGTCGCCGACTCCGCCTGCATGCCCCGCGATTCGATATGCACCGTCAATTGATTCGGATCCTGCACGAAAACCACCGGACTGACTTCCAGCTGACTGATCGCCACATTCCGCGGGCCGTCCGTCGTGCCAACCCCGACCGTCACCAGCGGCACGCCTTCATCGGACAGCATTTGCAACACTTCCTCAGGCGGTTCGCCGGCCGTCGATTGACCATCGCTGACCAGTAACACACCCGATAAAGGCATGCCCGTGTAAGCCAGCAGCGCCTGACGGAGCGAACTGGCAATCGCCGTCGCAGAGCCCCCCGTCTGCCATTCTCCGGACAGCTTCAGCGATTCCGGATCAAACTTATCGGAAAAGCCATGCAGATGAACGGTTCGCGTGCCGTCCGCCGCGAGATCTTTGAGAAAGGATTCATTGATCAGTTTTTGCGCCAGTTGTATCCGGTTCATTTTGCGCATTGAGTCGGTGTCGGCGGACATGCCCAGCTTGCGGGACACCTCCATCGCTTTTTCATCATCTTTCCAGGCGTCTTTTAATGACATGGAAGGCGAGGTATCGAGCAGAACCAGCAGGTGAGACGGAATTTTTTCCTCTTTGCTGATCACCAGAATCGGTTCCAGCAGCATCGCAATCACCAGCAGGAGAATCGACGTCCGAATCGCATACAGCAGACAGCGACGCCCCAGCGGTACCTGTTGCGCATCGCGCTGATACAGCCACCAGCCGCCGGCGATTAACACCAGTATTCCCAGTATCAATAACAGTCTCCAGTCGCCTGTCGGCAGTCCCACCCATTGCGCGGACCAGTGACCCCCTTCGGACCAGGACGAAGTTTGAATGCCAAACAGGATTTCCAGAATCTTATTCAATTTCGAATCTCTCTCTTTACCGCCGCCGCCCGATCCAGGTTGCCAGCATGCTTTCTGAAATCAGGCAACCCAGTAACAGGACTGCCAGATACCGCCATAATTCGGTCCCTTCGGTCGACAGGTCCATTTCTTTCCCCTGATAGCGAATCAGCTTTAAAGGCATGCGACCCAGGAACTGCTCTAACGCCTGTTCATTCAGTTTTTTCTGAAGCGAATCTTCCACGTTGGCATTGATCGCGAATTTCTGTGTCTGATCGCCGAGTTGTGTATCCTTCCACGCCGCTTCCACCACACCGGCAAAGCGGATCGGGGGGGAGCTTAACATGGTTTTCGTTTCCGCGATCGATCCAAAGCTGATCTGCAGCGGCTTCAATTCCTGATCCAGCCAGATCAGTTCTCCGGATTGCGGTGCGGTGACGGTTTGCAGTTCGTAGTGAATCGGCTCGCCGGCGGTCAGGTTCTCGCCCCGCTGAATTTCCGCAGCAATTTCCTGCGCCGCGACGCGCATCGCCAGCACAAAACTGGCTTCTGCCGGCCAGTCGCTCCAGCTTTTGTCGGCAGTGACTGTCCAGAACAACACGCGTCCCGCACCAAAACGTTTTTCGAGGACCGCCGGTGACTGCTGCGCGTCATTCCAGCGGGCCAGCACGCGCACCTGCTGCTGGTCGGCGTTGGGATCAAGGGTCACATCGGCAAAGCGGCGGGGACGGACCCGGCTCAGCAGTTCCGGCGTTAAACCTTTAAGCATGGCGAGGGGCGAATCGGCAATCGGTTCGATCACCAGTCCTTGAGACGACAAATCTCTAATCTGATGCATGCGGGCCGGCAGGAGACCTTTGCCCCCTTTAAAGAGTCGTTCATTGTAGAGTTCCAGATCACACTGATCGCCGGCGAAAATCATCAGCCCGGTTCCCAGCGAGACCAGTTCTTCCAGTTCCTTGACCCGTTCTTTCGATAATTGATCGACATTCGCCAGCACAATCAGATCGGGGGCCGTCAGCAATTGTGTTTTCCAGGTCGAACTTTCGGTCTGCGCCACCTGCCAGCTGGAATTGCCAGCCGAGAGGGCCAGCGCCAGAAAATCGGTCTCACTGTCAAACGGATTGAGACCCGGTTCGCCATCCACGAGCACCACATCCACCATCTGACGCACATTGACGATTTTTCGCTGAGTGTTATCCGCCATCAATTTGTCGGCGGGAATGCTTAGTGTCACGACATGCTGTCGCGCCTGATCAAAGCGGACACTCACGGGGACAGAAACGGTTTTATCAGCAGGGATTTCGGGAAGTGTCACCGGGGTCACATTGCCATCGACGGTCAGCAGTGCCTGTCCTGATTTCAACGGCTCCTCACCTGCATTTTCAATCACCGCCGTCAGTTTAACCTCCTGATCCACCAGCGCGATCCGACTGTCCAGTTCCAGCGAATGCAGCACGCGGTTACCGGCGGGGTTTTCGCCGATATCAATAAACCGCACGGTGACTTGTTCCTGCGACCAGCGGTCAAACAAATCGCGGACTTCGACCGTCCAGCCGGCCGCCCAGAGATCGGTGATGATAATGACTTCTTTGACGGGAAAGGTTGCTTCCTGCAACTGGCGATCGATGTCTTCCAGAGTGGAAATCCAGTGGCTGGCCATCTGGCAGTTAGACAGTTCATTGATTCGCGCGATCAGTTTGTCGCGTTCGTTGTCTTCGAGATGTGCCATCCGGACCAGCGTCTGCGCAGGATTTGAGGCGAGTACGACGGACACGGAATCTTGCGGTCCTAACTGATTCAGTACCTGCCGGGCGGCATTTTTGGCCCGTTCAAAGGCCGGCTGTTCGCCATTCTGATACGACATGCTGAGCGAATCATCGATCACAATCACGCGGCTGGCCCGACCTTCCACCGACAGAAATCCTGCCAGATTCGTGCCCGAACTGATAGGTCGGGCGACGGCAAAAAACAGCGCCAGTACTGCCAGAGTCCGGAGCGCCAGCAGCAGCCACTGTTCCAGCCGCAAGCGACGTTTATTGGTCTTTAAAGTCAGCTTGAGATATTCCATAGGCGCCCAGTTCACGCGGATAAACCGTCGCCGGTTTAACAGGTGAATGATGATAGGAGCGGTTGCCAGAACCGTTCCCGCCAGTAACAGGGGTGCCAGAAATTGCATAAATGGTCTCGAGGTTCTCTTTCCGATCAGGGGCGTGTTTTCGTTTCCGAAGCAGGGGAGTTTCCAGTGATATCGTCACGCTGTTTTTTGACATCAGGCTGACTGTCGAGCGACGACATCCGGCCGCGATGCGTTTTCGTTCCCGCAAACTGACGATTGTGTAAATAGCTGCTTAAGACGACTCCCAGATTTTCATCCGTCAGAATAGGTAGATAATCGATGCCGCAATACTGGCACCGCAGTCGTGTTTCCTGAATGAACTGTTCCATGGCTGCCTGGTAGGCTTTATGAAACGCCCAGGGCTCTGCGAAGATTTCTTCGTCCCCTTCGATGTCTTTGAAAATCACCGAGTCTTTGAAAGGCATCTCGACTTCATCACGATGCAGAATGTGTGCGACGATCACCTCATGCCCGGAATGTTGCAGCTTGCCCAGCGATTCATAAAACCGATCCAGGGGAGTCAGCAGATCCGAAAGCACCACCACCACACCCCGCCGATGAATCTGGTCAGCGACCTGCGATACCGCCGGCCCGATGTCGGTTTCTCCCACCAGTTCCGTTCGCTGTAACACTTCCATGAATTTCGCCAGATGCGAGGGAGTGCCGCCGGTTTTCAGATCTTCCTGTACGCGGTCATTCAAAATTGCCAGCCCGACGGCATCCCGCTGTTTTAACAAGACCGCCGATAACGAGACGGCAATCGTGGCGGCACAATCAAATTTTGAAAACGCAGGTCCCCCATAAGCCATCGACGCCGAGGAATCGACGATGAATACGGCCCGTAAATTCGACTCTTCTTCAAAGCGTTTGATATAAAACCGATCGGAACGCGCGTAGGCTTTCCAGTCCAGGTTTTTCAAATCATCACCGGGTGTGTAGCTGCGATAGTCGGCGAATTCGGGCGAGAGGCCGTGCAACGGGCTTCGATGCAAACCGGCAATCGTACCTTCCACCGGTTGTCGCGTTTTAAAACCGATCCCGGCGATTCGTCCGATAATTTCAGGATTTAAGTATTCTTTCAAACTGCCCGTCCTTTCCGGCGGCGCTCTGATGCAACGGGGTCTCCTCGATCAGCCTTTCGATGACCGTATCCGCTGTCTGCCCCTCTGATTCGGCGTTGTAAGACAACACAATCCGGTGACGCAAAACGGCCTTGGCGACCGTCTGTAAATCTTCTACGGAAACTTCCGGTCGTCCATACAAGGCGGCTCGCGCTTTTGCGGCCAGGATCAAGGACTGTCCGCCACGCGGGCCGGCGCCCCAGAGTACCCAGCGATTGATAAACTCCGGTGCATCCTCACTGTCGCGACGCGTAGACCGGATCAGGTCCATCGTGTAATCCACCAGAAAATCGCTGATCGGCACACGGCGCACCAGATGCTGCAGTTCCAGCACTTCTTCTCCCGTTAACGTCGCCTCCGGTTCTGCCTGACCATCGCCGGTCACCGTTTTATAGATCAGACGTTCTTCATCGCGGGTCGGGTATTTCACGATGATCTTCATCAGGAACCGGTCCAGCTGCGCTTCCGGCAGTGGATACGTTCCTTCCTGTTCAATCGGATTCTGTGTAGCCAGCACAAAAAACGGGCGGGGGAGCTGGTAATGTTTGGTCCCTGCAGAAATAGTCCGCTCCTGCATGCCCTGCAGCAAAGCAGCCTGCGTTTTGGGAGGCGTCCGGTTGATTTCATCTGCCAGCAGCAGGTTCGTAAAGATGGGGCCTTCGATGAACTTGAACTCACGCGTACCCGACTGCCGATCTTCATAAATCACATCGGTGCCGGTAATATCGGCGGGCATCAGGTCGGGCGTAAACTGGATACGGCCAAAGTCGAGCGAAAGACTCTTCGCCAATGTCGAAACCAGCAGCGTTTTTGCCAGGCCGGGGACCCCTTCCAGAATACAATGGCCTCCGGCCAGAATGCTGACCAGCAACTGTTCCACGACTTCATCCTGGCCGATCACCACCGTGCGGATCTGTTTGCGAATTCGTTCCTGGGCGACTTTGAGTTTTTCCAAAGCCTCCATATCTGGTGCTGTTTTAATCTCTGACAAGATTCACTCCCTGTTCTACCAGCCTGAGAGGCCGGTTATCTTCGTTAGACTGTGTCCCGTTTTACTGTAGCGTCTCCCAGGCCGTTTGAACCGAGTCTCGTAGATTGAGAGACGCTATGGTAAATGTGATGCGATCCAGAACATCATCGTTGATAAATCGGTAAATATTTGTAAGGCAGTTGCAATATAATCAATGCCACGCTGGTCCCGAACACCGGACCGACTCCATCACCATTCCAGCTTCCGTCCGCCCCCTGGGTTTTAATCAGACTGTCCCGCAGGCCGGGAAAGTAGGCGTTCCAGTATTCATCGCCTGCCTGATAAAACGCCTGAGAGGCGTAAAGGTTCAAATAAAATGAATGTCCCGACTGGAAACTCGTTTTCTGTTTTTTAAACTGCTCATAGACATACTTCATACATTCCTCTGCCAGGGGAGATTCATATTCACCCGCCGAATACAGGCAGGTAATAGCGGCAGCGGAAATCGGCAAGCGGGTATCGTTGCCGGAATGATACGAATAGCGGATGCCTCCTTCCGGCGTCTGACAGAGTTCCAGATATTTGATCGCGTTTTGAATCGTACTTTTGGGCACCGTAAAACCGGCGTCATGGGCGGCGCGGAGCCCCTGCATCTGGGTGACGGTCACACTCCCTTCATCACCGCCGCCGGGAGTATAGATCCAGCCCCCCAGGTCGCTTTGCCCCGAGGAAGTCAGCTGAATTCCGTCTTTGACGACTTTGGCAATGCGGGCACGCACCTTGGCGTCGGTCTCCATGCCAAACACGCTGGAGAGAAAAAGCAGCGAGAAACCATGCCCGTACATCGGGCGGCCGTTTTCTGCACCGGCGGCGATCAAGCCGTTTTCCTGTGCCTGGCTCAAGACGTACTCGGTGGCTTTGCGCACCTGATCGGCGTACGGACCGCGACTGGGGGTATTGCCGTTCGCCAGAAACGCGATGCCCGCCAGTGAAGTCATCGAAACCGGATAAGTGCTTCCATCCTGGGTCGTTTGAAAACTGCCTCCAGCGGTCTGCTGTTTGGCCAGGTAATCCAGGCCGCGCTGAATCGATTTAACTGTCGCCGGCGTCATATGGCGGGGGAGAATTTCTTCACCACGGACGGCGAGCGGCGTACCGAGAAACAATACGCATAACAGAGAGAGTATCGATCGTTGATTGTTTTTCATTTGACGCCCGTTTTCATTCCTGTTAGCCACGCAACGCTGATTGCGTTTTGCACCCGACTGACTGTCACTTACTCAATGGAAAACGTCACACGTACTGCCACCGAAACCGGAATCGCTTTAAAGAGAGACGAGGCCTGTTCATCACTCTGAGATACAATTCCCGCTGCGATATACTGGGCCATGAGCTGGTTATAAACGGCGTTTGTACTTTTGTTGCTGTCCCCCTCGCCATTAATCGAGATCACTTTTCCCAGTTTGACTCCCGTCAATCGGGCCAGTTTTTCCGCTTGCGTTTTTGCATCCTGAACCGCGATTGCGTAGGCCTGTTCTTTCAGTTGATCGACATTCGTGATTTTGAACGTCGCCATGGTATTGCGGGCTTTGGACGCGTTATAAGACCCGGGGATCGCCGGCGTGGTATCGTTGCCGATCACGACTCCCGCATCTTTACCTGAATCGACGATTTTGACAATCGTTTCCAACAGTTCCTGAGAGCTTAATTTTTCAATGCCGGTCAGCCGCAGCTTCAGCGTTTCGGAAACAGACAGTTCCTGTGCCTGTGTGTTATTCACAGGCATGCCCCGCATCATGGCCTGCATCTGGCTGGCAGTCATCGCGGAATATAAAGACATGCCTTCTTCCACAACTTCCAGTCCGGGGATCTTCAGGTTTTTGAACGCCTCTTCCGCTCTGCGGCGGTTGCCATGAAATTTGGTGACGGCATCGCCGGCCAATTGCCCCTGGCCCATCACCACCCCGGTCAGTTCCACGATCGAAGGTTTGCCTTCGACACTTCCGACGCCCACAACGGTAATGCCGTCTCCCTCTCCCGCAGAAACCGTGAGCACATTTGCGCTCCCGCATAAAAACAAGGCCAGATTGAAGGAAATCAAACGCTGAATCAGATGGGACATGCCGCTCATTTTAAATTCCATATGCGAGTTTTTTAATCAAGTTGCTGTTTTAAGGGCCTGTTTTTTCGTTCTCAGAAGTTTTGCGAGGCGGTTGTGGACTGGTCGCGTAGGCAGTGACTGCCTGATTGGAAACACAGATCACCAACCCGTTCTGCAGATCAATGGCGCCTCCCAGAGAAGTCAGATCACTCCCCCTGAAGATATTGATAATGTCGCCATTTGTTTTGGAAACTTCAAATATTCCCCGACTGGTAAACACCCAGGCTGCTTTCGGGGCAATCAGGGCGCTTAATCCACCGGCAGCGACCGGCAGTAAAACGGCCCAGTTCAATTGATGCGTTTCGCGGTCAAGGGCTTCCAGCTCGCGCGACAGGAGGTAGACATTTTTCTGATCCAGGCCTACAAGCTGAGCCGATGGTTTTACGGGACGCTTCCAGACGACCCGTTTCGCAGCCAGATCCAATGCAAAGACTTCGTCGGCACCGGCTTCTTTGAAATAAACCAGGTTCTGATCCCGTATCATTTGCCCATCGGTGTGTAACTGGGTTTCCTCATCGATGGCAGCATAATAATAGTTTTCATTCCCCTGATCGACTTTGTACGGATAACGGAAGACCCAGTTGATGGATTTGGTGGGAATCGCAACCTCAAACAGGGCGCCGTTATTAGTCAGGATCAGCAGGTTGTCTCCCTGTTTCTGCAAAATCGGGACCGGCATCTTTTGCACGCCATTATTCGAATTTCCGGAAACGGCGGTTCCCAGAGGAATCGACCATTCCTTTTTCCCTGATTTCAACTCAAGACTGTTTAACGTGAGTAACATATTATTTTGTGTATGAGAAACGATATAAACATGGTCTCCCTCGACGAGTGGTTTGGAAATAAAGCTTTCATTGCCGATATTCGCAGTCCAGCGTTCCTTGCCGGTCTCTGCCTGGTAGGCGATCAGCCGATACCGGGCGCGATAGTGATTCATTTCTTTCTGTGGAATCAGAGTGGCCAGAACGTAATCACCGCTGGCCGTGATTTGATACTGCTTCAAATTGCTGGACTGGTGAAAACTGTAGTTATTAAAGTGGGTTCCCAGTTCCTGAAATTTTGCATTGCGCCAGACCAGTTTTCCGGACGGTAAATCGACGGCAAAACAGACGCCGAAATAATTGATATAAGCGCGTTTCTGATCCACTGTCAGGGGAGGCACGAATGTCGCATACGATTTACCGCGACCATAATAATCGGACTGCGAATTCTCGATGGCTTGCGCCGCCGTCTGATCCAGGTAAGTCAGTTGCCACTGCGGTTTGTTTTTTGCCTGCGAGAGTTGCACCGGGTGATCGACGGAATTCGAGTCCTCATCGCTTTGATTTACGGAAGGTTTCGACGGAGCAGGTTCGGCTGCCATCAGTGACGTCAAATAATCAACAGGGTCAACGGAGTCGCCTCCCAACGTGACTTTTTTACCGGAAAATTGCTGTGAAATCACCTGAATATTCGCAGCAGCCTGCTCAGGCTGGCGACTGCGAATCAGTGCCAGCGCATATTTGACATTCAAATCAATCTCGGAAAGACTGGTATCGGAGTGGTGGTCCAGAATGGATCTCCAGTACCGGGCCGCCTGCGCGAATTCTCCCCGCTCGAAGGCGTCGTTTCCCAATAAGTCAGCAACATCATCGCCAATGGATGTCAAAAAGTATTGCGAATAGATTTTTTTGGCATCACTGATCGCTTTGGGGGTTAAAACGTCGGTCTGCGCTGAGAGTTCTTCAAACTCTTTCCGCGCTTTGCCGTCAAAAAAGAGCCGAAATGCTTCGCGTCCTTCCGCGGGCAGGGAGACCAGCGCCAGAAAAATCCGCTGTTCGGCGTCGACCAGAAAACCGTCTGCCGTGGGGAGCAGCGGGGAAGTCGATTTCGTTTCCGAAAGTTCTTTCAATGCAGTCAGCGCTTTTTCCCACATCCGATGCCGAATATAGCGTTCATAATCGTCCAGCAGATTCAGTTTTTTTTCATCGACAGAAATACTGAAACCGGGCATCTTGTGCGGAGCAGAGCCACTCTCATCAGCCACAGCAGGCGCAGGCATCTTGATAGCGACCCGAAGCACCCCTTGAGCATTCAAAGGCTCGATCATCCCTGACGGTAAAAACAGAGCGCCCCACATGATTGCCGCAAATACCAGTAATTTCAGTTGAAAGTGTTTTACGTGCGCACCCATATTAAACATAATCCATCCTTAGTTGGTGAATGGGCCTGTCGATTGTCGAGAAATTAATTGTAGTGGCGCGATCTAAAAGAACATTAACCAGGATGTTTGTGGGGTGATGTGAGTTCCCGGTTTCTGAAAAATTTATCCTGTTTTGACTACTGTGTTACATTGTTCAAACGAGGCTTTTGTCAATTACAACATTGTACACCAAAGCGCAATTAAGAATTCAAGCACTATCTGGCCGCTTTTTCATTTTTTATCAACTTTTCACGAAAATGAACTTTTGCTTCCAGCCCTTTTGTCAGCCGGCGGAATCCGTTTCACTTAACAGGTGGAATTCTCTGGCTGCCATTTCCTGTCCGTTGACGAGGATAGTCAGCCGATGTAAACCCGGATAATATTTTCGAGTTGTAATCGGCTTGAAGGAATACCGGCTGCGATAGCTTTTCGAAGAGGCAGCACAGTCACCCTCGGATAACTTGAAGACTTTTCGGGACGTCACGCCTTTTTGCCGCACAAAATCAATGGCATATTCCACGCGGATCTGTCCCAGTGGTGAAGCTTGAGATACCAGTTCAAACTCAAACTGAACTTCCCCACTCCAGGCAACTTTTTTTGGCGTCAGCTGAAATTGTTGCACTTCCAGATCCTGCGGTTCATAATAGCCAAATAATGCGAGTACCCCGGGATGGCCCTGTTTCAAAAGGGTACGACAGCCATGTTTCACGATCCAGCGTGTTTCCGGTTTTCCCGAGATCCATTGTTTCGCCAGATGAGTCACCAGTTCCGGATGATCTTTTGAGATGTCATTCAGATGGTTGGCGACACTTCTTCTGACGTATTCACTGGGATCCGCTTTGAGTTTTTCCAGAATCGGCAATACCGGACTGGGATCTTTTTTGAATTCCGGTAACGCCATCGCCCAGGGCAAACGGGGACGGCTGCCCTCCGAAGCCAGTCTGCGCACATGCTCATTCTTCGATGTCGCCCAGCTTTTCAGCTGTCGCAGCATGCGTTTCTGGTCTTGCACAATAAAGGGGCGCACAGCAAATTCGCTGCTGGAATAGCGGGTGAAATGTTCCAGTGCCGAGATGGAAAGGTCCCAGTCCTCTAAACCATACACTTCCACAAAATCGGGAAAAAACATCGCTTCAAAACCGCCGAACTGAGGCGCAGCCTGCTTGAGCGATTTTAAAGCCGTCCCGTAGTCTTGTGGCAAAAATCGCTGCAGCCCCTGCGCGATGTGCCGCATGCGCTGCTTGAGTTCTTTCTGCTCCCATGCCGAATCAAAGATGAATTTCAACATTTTCTGCTGGGGAAATGCCGGTTCGGCCTTCGCGATCTCCGCTGCAAGTCGCCGGAGATAGGCCCGGTCGTAATTATCTTTTAAAAGTTTCGCCATGATGTCATCAAATTCGATTCGCCGGTATGGTTATGATCCCGCCTTTGTTATTTCCACAACAACGATTCACAGGGCAGGGCGATCCGCATCGCAGCATAAAAAAAAACGCCTGATCAAATCAATGATCAGGCGGAAGATATCAGTCTGGTTTTTAACAATCGTCAGCCGGGCGGCTCATCCCATCAGTTTGGTCACGGCCTGTCCTTTAACCAGTTCACGCGGCTGATTCAGGTGATTATACACAATCGTTTCAGGGTTAATTCCAAACGAGTGGTAGATGGTCGCCAGTAATTCACTGGGGTGTACCGGATCTTTTCGGGGGCTGGAACCTGTTTTATCAGATTCGCCATGCACATAACCCCGCTTGATACCAGCACCCGCCATAAGTGAAGTGTAACAGTATGGCCAGTGATCACGTCCGTCATCGCTGTTGGAGTTACCCGACGTACTCACGCCGCGCTGCGGGCTTCTGCCAAACTCGCCGACAGCGACTACCAGAGTTTCATCCAGTGTACCACGGTCGTAGAGATCAGCGATCAAACTGGCCAGTCCCTGATCGAACATCGGGGCTGACTGGTTTTTCAGGCGATTGGTAAGACCGGTATGCACGTCCCAGGAATGATTGTCCGAGTTGGCGACTTTCGGCCAGACCACTTCAACCACACGGGTTCCGGCTTCGACGAGCCGACGGGCGAGCAGCAGACTTTGTCCAAACGTGTTCCGCCCGTATTGATCACGGACGGCATCCGATTCCTGATCCAGGGCAAATGCGTCACGGGCACGCCCGGAAATAACCAGATCCAGCGCCCGGGAATAATATTTATCGAGTTTATAATCCTCGACGGCTTTATTCAGCTGAGGCATCCCTTTGTTGATCGTATCGCGCAGACTGGCACGACGCTGCAAACGGGAAGTGAATACATCAGGACGCAGTTTGAGATCATCTACGCTGATCTTGTCCATTTTGGTCATATCCAGATCATCGCCCGGCGGATAGAGATAATACGGATCATAAGCACGCCCCAGAAATCCTGCCGTTCCCGCTTTGCCGACCACATTACTTTCCTGAAGCGGGCGGGGCAGCATCACAAACGGCAGCATCGAAACTTCAGGCGGCTGCAGCCGAATGATATTCGAACCAAAGTTTGGAAAATCCTTGGGACTGGGCGGCTCCAGCTGACCGGAAGGGCTGACTTTGTCGGTCGTATAACCGGTCAGCATCTGGTAGATGGCGGCGGTATGATTGAAGAGCCCTTTAGGCGTGTAGCTCATGGACCGAATCATCGTGAATTTATCGTTATTTTGCGCCAGATTCGGCAGCAATTCCGTAAACTGCACTCCTGGAATCTTGGTCGAAATCGGCTTGAACACGCTGCGCACGTTATCGGGCACGTCCTCTTTCGGATCCCACAAATCAAGATGGCTAGGGCCGCCTTGCAGGAAGATCAGGATAACGCTTTTGGCTTTTGCCCAGCCGGGGCCGCCCCCTTCATTACTGTTGGCAGCGGCTTCCTGAAGCTGCAGCATGGAGCCCAGCCCCATGCCCATCATACTGGAACCGCCGACGCGCAATAAATCGCGACGCGATATCTGATTTCGATTTTCGCACACTTCCTTGCCTGGTTGACCTGGAATGATCAGCATTTCAGTATCTCCTCACTTCTGTTAGAGATCAGTTATTGAATTGTATCCATCAGCCTGTTTGATCAATTGAGAAACAGCGCTTAATGATTAAACAGAAACGCCGGGGTGTTGATGAGCGCCCAGGTCAAATCCTGTGCTGCCATTAAACGATGCTGTTTCACCTGTTCCGCACTCAACTGAACGTCATGTCGTAAACGGGTCAACTTCCGGTCGACGGGCCGTACACTCTGCATCGCCATCAGGTGGTTTTGCAATTCGACCAGCTTCGGATCTGTCGGCCGTGGCTGTTTACTGTCTGCAACGGCTTTAATCTGTGCCTGTATCTGACTATCGGTTTTGCTGTAATATTCGAGCAGTTTCTTTTTCTCGTCCGCATTTCGCTGATCCAGCTGTTTTGCCAGAATTTTCTCGATCTCAGCAGGATGTTTATCCAAAGTCGTTGGACCAGCAGTATTTGTGACGGAAATCCGAAAATGGCCAATCGAATGCGAACCACTGGAATACTGCTGTTTCATCACGAATGTCAGAATGGTTCCCTGATCGTCGGCCGCAAGCGGTGACTGAATATCAAAACTTGCCATATGCGGTTTGCCGGTCTCTGCAGAGATTGCCCAGCCGTCACCACCTGGATTCACTTTGCCATCAATGGCCGTGGAAACATTGTAGCCATTCTGGCTGAAATCAGCCTGCGGATTGGACAGCGTCAATTTCGTTTTCTGATCCGGTTTTGATTTCGGAGCCGCATAAACTTCGAATTCATTCAAGACAAAGTTTCCATCCCCGGACCGACCGGGGCCTTTTTGGGGTAAGGAATCATCCGTCAGCACTTCCAGTCGAACGGCTGAGATGCCTTTCAGATCGGTATGCGTTACGATCTCATAATCACCTTTGCCATTCTTCCCTTTGGCCAGGACGCTAAGGTCCGGCTGCACCTCCAGTGTCGATTCATTGGTCGCAGAGAGGGACTCCGGTTTGAGGGGGGTCCACTGGGAACCGGAGGTTGCGTCTTTTGACCAAACGGCGATTTTGTTCTCTAACGCCGTTTGATATTCGGATAACGTTTTCTGTAATTTCTCTGTACGTGTTTTCTGTTCCTCATTCAACCAGGCTTCCCGTGGCGCGATCGCTGTTTCGAACGTCGTCACGGCATGCTGTGCTTCCTGCAGATTTTTGACACGCTGCTCTTCCTGTGTGAGCACATCAGCCGCCAGGCTCTTTTCGTATGCGGCCAGTTCTTTGATTAAAGACTGGTTCTCACTCTGAATCTGCTGTTGGATCAAATTGACCCCCTCCAGTTTTTCCTGCTCCGTCGCGGGGCGATTCAGAACACGCAGAAAAATGGAATTCACCAATGCCGGATCGTCTTTTTCATCATGCACCAGCTTAGTTAATGCGTTGTTCGGGTCACTGATGGCATTTCCGACGGTGGGACCGCTGATCAAAGCCATCACGGGCCCGAGTTCGACACCGGACGACCGTTCGCATTCGCAGGGGCTCTCACGTTGAGCGCGTCCAAATTTCGCCAGAAAGTCGCTTTTCAATTCAAAACCGACATCCGGAAGTTCGGCGGCACGCGTTCCGGCAGGCACGCCGGGAATGTTCGACTGAGAACCGGTAACACGACAGAGTGAGTCATACAGGACCTCTGCAGGTAAGCGACGTGCCTTCGCATGCGAGAAGTTGATTGTATCATCTTCATTCCATTTGTTAGACGCGACCGAGAGCTGATAGGTGCGTGATTGACAGATCAGACGCATCATATGACGGATGTCAAAATTATGTTCTAAAAAGTCTGCGGTGAGCCGTTGCAGCAGTTCTGGATTCGAAGGAGGGTTCCCGGCACGCACGTCGTCAATCGGTTCAATCAAACCGGTTCCGGTAAGATAACCCCACAGACGATTCGCGTAGGCTTTGGCAAAATACTGATTGTCGCGTGAAGTAATCCAGCGTGCCAGTTGCTCACGCCGCGAAAGTTCCTGCTCGGCTGTTTTGAATTCAGCAGGGTAGGGGAACTTGGGTGCTGTTTTTGCGCCGGTCCGTTCGTGGATCATTTCCCCTTCTGTTTTATCGAAGATGACCTCGAATAACGGTTTTCCACTTTCGACGGCGGAACCACCGATCGTCCGCCCGTTGCTCTCGGGAGCATTCTTCAACCCGAACTGAGCAAAGAAAGCCGACGTTTCGTAATATTGGTCCTGCGTCCAACGCTCAAAGGGATGGTCATGGCATTTGTTGCAGTTAAAGCGGATGGACAGGAATAAATGCGTCGTATTCTCCATCGTGTCTTCCGGAGTCCGGTGAATTTTGAAATACGAAGCAGCGGGAAACTCTTTATTGGAACCGGAGGCGGAAAGAACCTGATACGCAAACTGATCGTAGGGAACGTTCTCAGCGACCGATTTTCGAATCCAGTCCCGGAAGAGTTTCGATCCCTCGGTCCCCAGATATTTTCGATTCACCTGTAACAGGTCGGCCCATTTGTTCGTCCAGTGTTCAACAAATTCGTTGTTTCCCAGCAGACGATCAATCACTTCATTTCGTTTGAGATTCGTCTCGCGAGTATCAGCTAAAAATGTTTTTACTTCATCCAGTGTGGGAGGCAGTCCGGTTAAATCGAGATAAATGCGGCGAATGAATTCCGCATCGGTACACAGATCAGAGGGGAGTGTTTTCGTTTTCTTGAGTTTATTATCGACCAGTTCATCAATGTAATTGTGGACCGGAAGCTGTTTCCAGGCAAACTCAGAACGGTCGCCCATCACGGTTACAGTTGTTGCCGCGTATTTCCCTTCATAGCGGGCCAGCAGAGGCGCTTCGCCGCGTCTGAGGACTTCCGCAATACCGCCGTGATGCATCTTGGCGATTTCAATATTGCTGCAGTCAATAAACGAATCGGAAGTGACATCACGAATTTCGCCATTCGAATATGTGGCCAGAACCCGAAACTGCTGCAGCAGTCCTGCCCGTGGAACAACTGGATTTTCGGGAGTAATTTTGATGCTGGTCACCCGCGGCGCATCCGCTTTCAAAGGCGTTCCCTCGTTGATCCAGGACGACACAATTTCATAATGGGCATCGCCGGTGATCGCAACCTGCCCCCCTTTATGGGGAACTTCGGCGATCGCTTTCATCAATATCAGACTTTGTTCGGGAGACGCCAGATTGACACGGCGCGATTTAAGGTCATCCGTGTATGCTCTGATATCAAACAGATCATCGGTACCTCTTAAGGAGAGTTTAAAACCGTCTTTCCCCTTATTCGATCCATGACACAGTCCGGAATTACAGCCCATTTTTGTAAAAGCCGGCGCGACATCACGCCAGTAATCAGGGCGGTAAGCGGCCGGGAATTCTGCTACAGTAATTTTGGCAGTCGCCTGTTGATCCTGCAAACTAAATTCGACGTCGACGGTTCCCGGTTGAAACGCGCGAACCAGACCGGTGGGCGAAACGTGGATGATTTCTTTATTTTTCACGTCCACTTTTGCCAGACGTGTCAGGTCTGTTGTGGCTCCGGATTTTAAATGACCGATCACGAGAAACTGGATCGTGTCGTACTTTTGTGCAATTGTGCCAGACGCCGGCTGAATTTCCAGCTTCACGAGGGGATCGGTATTGGAAAAGGTTTCTGCAGGCAGTTTTTTCTGGTTCACATCAACCACAACCAGTTTACGCTTCTGGCTGGATGCTGTTTCCTGAGCTGCCGGCGTCGGGCTGGTTTGCAGGGGCACAGGCACGAATGCTTTTTTCAGCGTTCCTGTCTTGGCTTCATAAAGCCTGACCTGTCCATCCTGCCCTGCGGTGGCAACGATTTCTCCCTGGGGATGAAAACGAACGGTATACAAGCCGGATTCGGGCACCGAGACTTCGCTGATGACATTCACCAGCTTGCTGCGATTCTCTGCAACCAGTTTTTTCTCTTCTGCACTTCGCGAAGCCACCCGTTTGGAAAGAATCGCTACCAGATTGGCAGGAATTTCAGGCGGGATATCAAATGAGAATACCTTGAGTTCTCCCGCATGGTCCAGGCTGCTGACGGCAGCCAGATGTGTGCCGCTGGCATCGATGTCCACGCCAAAGATTCGTCCATCCAGGGCAGGGAAGCTGCGTACCAGATTCGCATCGTCGCCAATCACCCGCACTGATTGTCGAAACACCTGATACAGTTTGGGCACGCCATCTGCGCCTCCGACCAGCACTGTATCCTGGGTCGGATGGCGGGCAATGGCTGCCAGTCCCCCCGTCAGTGCTTTGGGGGTAATTGAGGTAATATTGTCGATGAACCGCTGCGTTTTCAGTTCCGCCAGTTTTGCCGTTCTGTCTCGACCGACTGAGATGATGTGGCTGCCGTCCTTGGAGAAAACGGTATCCAAAACCCAGTCGTAGTGCGCATTCTGGTAAAAGACTTCTTTTTCCGATTCGACATCAATCGCCCGGACGGTATTGTCGGTACAGCCAAATGCCAGCAGTTTGCTGTCAGGCGACCAACTGGCACCATAAACGGTGTCATAAGTGGTTGGAATGGACTTTTTCAGCGACTGCGTTGCCACATCCCAGATCTGAATTTCTCCGCGTTCCGCCGGCGTTCCGCCGGTGACGGCCAGATATTTTCCATCGGGTGAAAACTGAACGGATTCGATCCGCATGGATTTCCCGATCAGACGGCCGACCAGCTGATCACCTTCAGCCGCGTGCAAGAGAACTTCATGAAACCCTGCCACCGCCAGGAGTTTTCCGTCAGGCGAATAGGCCAGAGACGTAATCACCGGAGGGGAAGAGTAGGTAGGCGGGTTCTCTTTGGTAAACCGGTATTCGACTTTTTTCGGCGAATCGTCAACGGCTCCCTGTTGAATCCAGGTACGAATCAAAGTGATCTGATCCTGTGAGAGCGGCGATTTCGCTTTGGGCATCTCTGCTTCGTTGCCGTCGGGCGTGATCAGCTTGACCAGATAGCTCTGCTCGGGTTTGCCCGGAACGATCGCTTTGGATTGACTTTCCCCCCCTTTGAGTAAGTGGGAAAATTCGGTAACAACAAACTCCCCTTCAGGATTACGGGGATGATGGCATCCCGCACACTGGGCCTGAAGAATGGGACGAACCTGTTGATAAAAACTGATTTTGCTTTCTGCAACCGGTGCGTCGGCTGCAAACAGACCTGGAATGGAATACGACCAGAAAATGAGCGTACAGCAAGCAAATGAACGGAACTTGTCGAAGGACATGAACCTCAACCCCCTTTGGCAAACCTAAGTTAAAATAACTCTGGTGATGAAAAGAGGAAATCTCTTCTCATTGCCCCTTATTGATCCTGAGAGGGCTCTGGGTAAAGAGCAAGTGATCAAACAGGGTGAGAGTAGTGGAAGGATAAGTTTATACCAGAACGTTTCCAGTCGTGAACTTAATATTCTCTAATGCAATGATTTCTCTATCTATTATGAATAAATCACGATTCTTCGTCGATGAAAATCTCCACTTTTTCGAAAATTTTTTCAAGATTTGTTTGAAGCCGCATTTTGCAACATTCCTAAATAACAGTTCCCTCAAAGAAAAAAAAGAGGTGGCTGTTTCCAACCACCTCTTCTTACTCAGGTAGAAAATCAACCCAAGCAGGCACGAACCATAACAAATTCGTTAGCCTTAAAAATCACTTTCAGGATCAGCCAATAATTTGGCTGGCGGCACATTCGCCGCAATCTTGCCGAATGCCGTCAGTAACTGCGACTGCATATCTGCGATGGTAGCGCCGCCGGGTGCGTCGATGTAGATCCCATTGCATGCTTTGGCAATTGCCGACATCAGGCTGCGGTCTGCTCCGTCTCCCACGGTCATCGTGTGCACGGTATAACCGAGGTTTGCCGCTTCCACAGCCTGCCAGAAGGCATACTGTTTGTCACGATCTCCGGTGGAATAGTCTGAGTGACCATCATCATCAAAGTCGGTCACGTTATCCCAATTCCAGCTGCCTGGCAGTGACCAGCCTGAAGGAGAACGGTTGGCGTTCCCGTCGGTCATCACCAGGATGGTCGGTCGGGCTCCCGCACGTCCATGCGACTCTAACAGTTCTTTTGCATCACGAATCCCGTATCCCATTCCGGTATAGGGAGCATAATGAGAAGCCTGTTTGTGTCTCTGAATCATATTGATGTCGGCATAACGATTGGTAATCAGTTCGTCGCCTAAATCAACTGTCTCAGAAACGCCATCGTCGTTCAGGACCGATTCGACACGCGACGTATCGTCGTACGTAACCAGTCCGATATAATCACCAAACTGTAACCCTTCGAGGAACTCCGTGAATAACGTCACTCCCCCTTTCATCGCATGGAATGGATAAATGGGAGCCCGCCACAAGTCTTCTGACTGATTATTCAACTTACGTTGTTCAATCAGGTAACCCATGAGCGTCCGGTAACCGTATTTTTTGCGGTAACCATAGTTGTTCACCGTGCTGTCGGTGCGCACCCATTTGATGTAGTTTTTCCATAAATTCTTGTTGGTATTTCCGGTAGCCTGTCCATTTAAACTACCGTAGTAATTTTTACCTTCCTGCGGGAACGGATACTTGAGTTTTCCACTGGAATCTGTATCGTCCAGGTTCAGGTCATAAAAGACCGTATCATCGTTGTTTGAACTTTTATAAGTCCCCGTAGCGGAATTGATCTTTCCATAACCTGTTGACGGGAATTTCAGTTTTCCGGTATCAGAGTAGGTCACACCGGAGGCAACCAGAGTATTCCAGATGTTATCCAGATTTTCTTCCACAGGCGCTTTGCCCAGGCGACTGGAGGACATCGCATCGAATTCACTATCGTAGCTCATTGAGCCAGAGTAGTCGAGAACGACGACAATATCGCGTGCTTCAATGAAGGCGATGGCCGAGGTTGTGACGGCAGCCGTTTTCTCGTTCATCAGGCCTGCGAAAAACAACGGTATTTTCGAGTCGAGCTGACCTTCGGTCGGATTATCCTTTCGCGCGATGACCTTGACCACGTTATAAGGTTTGGCAGACTCGCCCCAGACCATGTGGAACACTCCGGAGCTGTCCTGATAACGTTTACCGAATTTGACATCCGTTTCCGGATCGACGTACACGCCATTTAACCGGGCCACTTTTTCCGCCATCGCTTTGGCGGCTTCCACGGCGATGGAATTGGCATCCTGTACGGCGCTGCCAACGTTCTGATCCCCTTGAATGTTGTCAGCCGATGTTTGCACAGCATCGGTAATCTGCTGTGCTGCAGCCAGGGCAGCAGCCTCGACCGCATTTCGCATTCTGGTTTTGGTCATTGTTATCACCGCGATATCAATGCCAAAGGCCAGGAATCCCATTGTTGCAATCAGGAATGGGACTGCCATCACCATGAACGCACCGCGGCGATTCTGTTCGCCCGGCAAGTTCATTTCTTCCTTCTTTTTCTGTAGTACCTGTTTCATCTTTCCCCCTCATGCTCCCAGAAGACAGAGTCTGCACTCTTAAAATGTGTTTTCCTAGTTGACGATCTTTGTCGTGCCATTATTCATAATCAAATCCCAGACAGGATCACCGGTCATTGGTTTGGCCATTGATCCTTCCAGATTCATGATATCCGTGAGAGTAGAACTCGATGCTCCTTCGGGTATCTCAATACCGAGTCGAAATAAGCGATTCCGATTTGCAGGATCACTCAAATCAAAGTCAGAACCAGCGCTGGGCGGATTCGGCATGGGATCCAGAGGATTGCCCTCGCCATCATCTGCGCGCGTTATGGTCACCGTCAGATTTGTTTCATCATTTTCGATTCCGGAAGCACGCAGAAAATTGCGAACATCCAGAATAATTTTATCATTCAAATTCATACCGGCAGGCAATTTCAAACCGGCATCCATGGACGCTAATCGAGCCGACTGCGCCAAAGCGGCATCCATCACCGTTGAAGTGTGCACGGCACGGCGGACCGCAACCATCCCCAGAATCAACGCCAGAAAAACCGGGGCAATCAATGCAAACTCAACCGCGGCGACACCGCGGCGGTTTTGAAATGCAATTCCTGATTTAGTTCGTTTCACTTGAATAACACGCATGAATTTACTCCTGCAAACGGTGGCTTACCTGAATCGGTAAATATATTTTTCTGCGAACTGAATATTTCAGTTGCTTATTCGTGACGCCTGACACTATGCCCCGACAGAATCAGAGAATCCTCTTTCGCTGCCGCTTCCGCAGCCGCTACCGGATCAACAAAAAACGAACTTAATAACCGCACATCTTTGTACGGAACTTCAACGCGCACGAGAAACAACTGCGCTTTATCCGCGTTTGCTAATTCAATATCGGGCATGGCAGAGTAATTGAGCTGTGAAACATCGGCACCGGGTGTGTCAAACGCGCTGGCATTTTTAACCATGATCGTTGCCAGATTGGAATCGAAGACCTTATCCAGCAGTTGCTTAACTTTCGCCTCAACCTGAGCTGTGGTGACTTCTTCACAACGCCCTAACTTTGCCCCTTCCTGAGTCGCTTCCTGGATGATGTTCGACACCATGAAGGCAAAGCCAAATTCAAAAATGGCATACACGAACACCAGAAAGACCGGGGTCACAAAGGCCAACTCGATTAAGGTGGCACCGGAACGTTTTTTATCAGATTGCTGATTCAATGCCTGTCGGCTTCGCCGCGTAAACATCCTGATCCTCTTGAAAAATAACTGTCTGTCCCTCCTTGGTCATTTTATGTATTCTGCAAACCTGCAGAGAGCCGGGAGAACGTATTCAAGAGGGGAGGGTTTTATCCACTAAAACAATAGCTCAGAATTGATAGCGCGTCGGATAATTTCTGCAAAAAAACAGAAATCCTCGCATGTTGCAAAACCACTACAGGATGCAAAACAGCACTCAAGTTCTTCAGCCAGAATGTTGCAAAAAAGCCACACTTTGAGGCTCTGTTAGAAATAATTGTTAAATTCTTGCGTCTGAGCGAGGGTTATCGTTCTACTTGAATTGAAATTCATGCTGCATTGGCGATACACTGTCGGCTGACGTGCCGCTTCGGTTCTCAAAAAAATTAAAGACAAAAATGTTTTGGTAGAAATAAATCATGGGTAAAAAGGCATCTTCAACTATCAAAGCAGGCTCAAACATTCAGGTAAAAGAGGGGGTCTGCGTTCCCGAATTTCCGGAAATCTGTTGCGCTGGCTGGACCGGAATGGTGGTAGAAGTGCGCGGCAAAAAGGTCTCAGAACGGACTTACATTCTGGAATGGGATGATGCAACGGAGCAGAAAATGCCCGACGTTTATAAGACGCAGTGTGAAGAGCAGGGGCTGTTCTTTAAGATGGCCTGCCTGCCTGGCGACGCATTAATCCTCACGGATGCTTAAAGCAAAACGTCATCCCGGCGCATCAACTGACTGCCTTTAAGGGAGCTCAAATCGTGGGCAATCTGGGATAATTCCCGCTGCAGACCGGGGACACAATACTGCGGTGCAAGTTCCGCAAGCGGGACAGCCAGAAAGTCCCGACTGACAATTTCCGGATCGGGTATGATCCGATGCTCGATCTGTAACTGCTCCACATTAAAAAGCACCAGATCAATGTCGATCGTCCGCGGACCATTTTTATTATCGGGATCGCGAATACGATCGAGAGTCTGCTCAATTTTTGCGATGATCTCGAAACAGATTCGGGATGCATCCAGATCCGTTTCCAGCAGCACCGCGGCATTCAAAAAATCAGCCTGAGCATGATCTCCCACGGGTTTGCTTTGCCAGACCGATGACTTTCTCAGAATCACCCCATGTTTACTCAACAGGCGGACCGCCTGAGGCAGGTAATACTCAGGACGAATATTGCTGCCTAATGCCAGGAATACCTGATTCATTTCAGACTCCGGGAAAATCCGCGCGTGTCCTTTCAACAGTGACCCCCACCGAGCGTGCAAAACGGAGTGCGCCCGGTTTTTCTATTTTGACAACCGTCTGCTGTACGCGTTCGTCTTTCAAACAGATTTTCGCCACTTCATCCGCCATTTTTTCCACCAGCTGAAAGTGGGAATTTTCCACCAGATCGATAATCTCTTTGGTAATCGTCCGGTAATTCACGGCATCGGAAATATCATCGGAACGGGCTGCCGCCCGCAAATCAACGTACATCGTTAAATTGAGCAACACATCCTGTTTTTTTTCTCTTTCCTCATCGTTGATACCAATGATGGTGCGAAGCAGTAAATCGGAAATCTGGATTTGATCAGACATATTTATAATTGAGGTTTAGAATAGGGCAGACTTGGACTGAAAAAAAGTTACAATGCTCTAAACCACTATAGTGTTAGTCCGCCCGATTGCACAGATAAGAATACCGGTCTAAAACAGGAATTGACTGATTTCTTATCTGAATTCCAACGGGCACAGAACAGGCAGAATGAGCCATTCGAATGATGAGTCAGCCACAAGATCTTTCGCGCCGTATCTGGTTAAAACAGGCATTTACTCAATCTCTGGGCATCGCTGGCGTATTGAATAGTGGTTTGTTCCTGCCACAGTCGGCTTTTTCGCAACCGACCGATAAACCGGGTCGTGCGCCGACCATTCTGCTGCGATCCGGCTGGCAGACCGTCAATATCGGTGATATTGGCCATTCGCCCGGAATTTTAAAACTGCTCGAGTTGTATGCCCCGGAATTTCAAATCATTCTCTGGCCGAACAGCGTGGATCGCGGCGTGGAACCGATGCTCAAAAAACGGTTTCCACACCTGAAAATTGTCAAAGGTCGCCTGCGGAAAGACGGCAAACCCGATTCCGAATCACTTGAACAGGCTTTTCAACAGGCCGATTTTTTCCTGCACGGCTCGGGCCCGAGTGTGGTTTCGCGCAGAGAACTGGCACACTGGAAAAAGACAACCGGAAAACCTTACGGGATCTATGGCGTCACCGTTTCCGAGATCAATCCGGAATTACACAGTCTCCTGTCCGGAGCAGATTTTATTTTCACGCGGGAAACGCATTCCCTGAAAAATCTGGCTGAGGCCAAAATCACTTCTGCGCAGCAGGATTTTGCGCCGGATGCCACCTTTGCCATTGATTTGACCGATGATCCCAAGACACAGGAATTTCAACAGCAGAACCAGCTTGAAAAGGGGAAATATCTGTGCGCTGTCCCCCGGCTGCGATTCACGCCTTACCATAAAATCCACAAATCGTCCCGCTGGTCAGCAGAAAAAATACGCGAAGTGGAATCGGTAAACCAGCAATATCAGGAGATCGATCACGCCAAACTGCGGGCAGCAATCATCAAGTGGGTACGCACCACCGGACAAAAAGTCGTTGTTTGCCCGGAAATGACCTATCAGACCGAAATTATTCATCCGCTGGTCATCGATCCGCTCCCCGCAGATGTCAAATCGCAGGTAATCGCCCATGCGGATTACTGGCTGCCCGATGAAGCAGGTTCGCTTTATCGGGATGCGTCAGCCGTCGTCAGCATGGAGTGTCATTCTCCGATCATTGCCTGTGCGTTTGGGACTCCCGGACTTTACGTCAGACAGCCCACGGACACGATTAAAGGTCAGATGTGGTATGATATCGGGTTGAAAGACTGGACCTTTGAAATCGATGAGGTCAATCAACAGCAGATCGCCGAGAGAGTGATCGACGTTTATCAGAATTACGATGCGTCACTCGCCAAACTGAAATCGGTGATGCAATCGATCGAGCAACGTCAGAAACGCACGATGCAGATTGTAAAAGACGCGGTCCTCAAGACCCAAACTTCCTGACAAACTCACACACGCAGGTCTGTTTATAATCCGGACGAGAACTGTTCTCCCCCCGAGACATTCAGCACTTCGCCTGTCACAAAGTCGGTGCGCAGCAGATAGAGCAGGGCATCACAAATATCCTGAGGACTCCCCGGACGTTGGAGCGGAATGCGCTTTGCCCGTTGTTCGAGATACGAAATATCCAGCCCCGGAGGCGGCAGGATGGCACCGGGGGCAATCGCGTTCACCTGGATCTCCGGCGCTAACTCCAGCGCCAGACATTCCGTTAACGTCACCAGCCCCGCCTTGGAAATCCGATACGGTAAATGGCCGGTTCCCGCCCGCAGCGCTCTCCAGTCAACCAGATTAATAATCTGCCCCCTTTGACCTGGCTGAAATGTTTTCGCAAACTCCTGACACAGGAAATAAGGGGCTTTCAGGTTGATGTCCAGCTGAGAATCCCAGTCATGCTCAGAGGAATTCCGCAGCGATTTGTCTTCAAAAACCGAGGCACTGTTGATCAGAATATCAACTTTGCCGAACTCCGCGATGACCGCATCCATGATCAAAGCAGCTGCGTTGCGGGAATCGGACAGATCTGCTGAGACCGCGAACGACTTTCTCCCCCGCTGCCGAATCTCCGCGCAGGTCTGCTCTGCTTCCTGCGCTGACGAGCGATAATGGATACAAATATCAGCGCCGGCCTCGGCCAAAGCGATGGCCATCGAACGGCCAATACGGACGGCAGCTCCGGTGATGACGGCCACTTTTCCTTCCAGATTCAACTTTCCACTCCATGCAACAGGGGAATCAGCAAATAAAAAACCCCGGTCATCAAACCGGGGTCATGTAAAAATCTTGTACAGACTTTCGATTTTAATTACTGGAAGCAGCAGCTTCTTTGACAACCGGCTTTCTTCCGAATGCACGTTCTATTTTGCCAACCAGGATCTGTTTTGTGAAGTCCGTTTTGAGAATATAATCTGTGGCCCCATGATTGAAGGCTTGAATGATTGAAGTGGTCGAGCGGTTGGTCGTCATGACCAGCACTTCCGCATCTCCCACAAAAGGCGAATGTTTAATGTATTTTACGGCTTCCGCATGACTTCCTTCAGGACCATCAATATCCAGCAGGATCAGATCAGGAGAGTGAATCGCCGCCTCCATGAAGGCTTCTTCCACCGTGGCAGCGCTTTGCACATGATAACGTTCATGCAACAGCCCTTCAAACAAAGCACGATTCATCTCATCGGGGTCGATGATCATCACACGTTTTTTCTCTGCTAGATCATGCTCATAATCGACGATATCACCGAGTTGTCCGACAAATCCAAAATAGACAACAACCGGACCAATTCCGGTTTTAAAAATACCGCAACGTGAACCGGCTTCGGGTGGATATAAATTGTCGATATTTTCTGTTTCAATCACTGTCGGATGCCCTAACAGGAACCCCATGTGATCCACGGCCTTTTTGGCCTGACCTGCAATCATGTTAGACAATTCGCAGGTAAAATCGGTCAGGACATGGTCGTCATCCGCCAGGGACTCATCAATAAGCAGCGAAACTGCTTTTGAAACCAGTTCCCGGGGAAGATTCACAACCACAATGCCTTTCCCTGGTCCATTGACTTCAATCGCAGAGCTTTTCGCATAGCGCGGAGCCTCATGAACTTCGGCAATGCGATCTAATTCGGCCGTCGTACCGACAAAATATTTAAACACATCAAGCACAGAATTAATGACCGGCTCTGAAAATCGTCTGGTCAAAGTTTCTGTAGTATGAATCGCTGGAATCAGAGACATAGCAGGAACCCGTCTTTCCCGAACAAACTTCTAATTTAAAACTGCGAATGGTGTGAACACAGATCACTCTGCACACGCGAACCCGATCATCTGGTTTTCGCAGCACTTATACTCTTACTAATGGCCTGCCTCTACTATATGTCAGAAAATTCGATTGTTCGTTAACCTTTGATATCTGAGACGTTTACTGAGGATGCAAGAAAGCTTAAAGTCGATAAAACCAGCGCGATCCGTCGACATTTTCGTGAAGATCGAGTAAACCAGACAGATTAGTCTGTAACGCTAACGTTGGAATATTTAACCATATACTGCAATTGCCCTCCCCTAACGCCTGCTGGCAGCAAAGGAATCGTAAATGAAATCCCTGCTTTTCTTTTTTCGCATTTTTCTCATGGCGTTTATGACATTAATTTTGACCTTTGCACAACCTGAAGTAGATGCCTCCACAAAAGATACAGGGATATCCGAGTGGACGGGCCGGCAAGACATGTGGCATGGCTTCAAGCGGTTTCATTTTCAGATTGACGGCCGCAACTGTTATGTCGTGACTCCCGAAAAAAGTGCCGCCGGAAACCCCTGGGTCTGGCGCGCCCGATTCCCGGATTTTCATTATGAAATGGATGTGGCGCTGCTCAAGCATGGTTTTCATATCGCTTATATGGACGTGGCAAATCTGTTTGGATCACCTCAGGCAATCGCGCATGGCAACCAGTTCTATGAACACTTAACAAAACAACATGGGTTTCACCCCAAAGTCGCGCTGGAAGGAGTCAGTCGGGGAGGCCTGTTTATTTATAACTGGGCTCTGGAAAATCCCGAAAAGGTGAGTTGTCTCTATGCCGACACCCCCGTTTGCGACTTCAAAAGCTGGCCAGGGGGTAAAGGAAAAAGTAAAGGCTCAAAAGGGAGCTGGGATGCCTGCCTCAAAGCGTACGGATTCACCGAAGCAGAAGCGCTGGCTTATAAAAACAATCCCGTGGACCGAATTCAAATCATCGTCAAAGCGAGCATTCCCGTTTTACATATCGTTTCGGAGAATGATCAGGTGGTGCCTCCCGATGAGAACACCTACCTGATGTTCAGCCGGGTCCCGGAGCAAGACCGCCAGCACAATTTTAAAGTCATCTCTGTCAAAGAGGGAACCGAAAAATCCAACGGACACCACTTTCAACATCCCGATCCGAATCGGGTTGTCGAGTTTATTCTGCAACACAACAGCCCCAAAGCGAAAGCTCCGTAAAGCAGCGGTATTCCGACCTGGCACACGATTTTCCTCGCGGCATACAGAATTCAACAGGATTTTATTGAACTGCTTAACTGTTTTGACTTTTGACAAACCAGGATTGAAAACTAACTGAGTTCAATTCTCGTCAAGAAATGGAGAGAGCGACCAAAAAGATAATCCGCTGGTTTGGGATAAATGTGTAAATTGCCATTCCAGTCAGAGGTAGTGAGATCCAATTCTGAAAACAGCGTGAGCCACTCCTGATAGGACAGGTAATTGTAAGGTAATGCGATACCATAGCTGGCATTGCCGACCCAGTCCATAAAACGTAATGTTGGCCTGGCAAATAAACCATCTCTTGTATGATCTTTAATGATGATCGACTTCCGAGCCACTCGTTTGACCTCTTGAAGAATCGCACCAGGATCGCTTGTGTGGTGCAGAACATCGATGAGGAGAATCGTATCGACACTCTTATCTTCAAAGGGAATGGTTGAACCATCAAAGGGGATGACTGGAATACGCGTCTGCTTCCTGACCAGAACATCAAGCCCTTTTAATTCCACTCCCTGAGTCTTCGACTGGAGTAGACTTCCCAGTAAGCCATCACCACATCCGACATCCAACACCAGCCCTTCCTTCGGCAGTAAAGGGAGAATGTGACTCACAAGCGACTCAACCCGTCTGTTATGGACCGTATTTGAATGTATTTGCTGGAGAAGTTTCATTTCAGCCGATCCTCCCCGGGAACTCTGAAGGGCAATTTGCGCTCTCTCTGATATTAATATTGCTGAATTGCAATTCTCGGCCGTAATAAACGATTTTCGCCCTGCTTCTTAAAAACGTACAACTCCTTGCCCGTTTGATTCCGCTGGCGAAACGGACATTTTCCAGATGGCTTGAGCCTGGAACCGATCCAACCGTGGAGAAGACTGCCCATTCTAACTATTCCCCCCCGGCAAAAGCAATCGTGGCATGAATTTCCGCCGTTTTTGTTGCCACGATTCCCCTGTCTTGGCTCCCGCGACCGGAATTCAGAACAGGACTGGCGTTGTGTGGGTTCTTGAGCGCACCACATTTTACTGTAGCGTCTCTCAATCTATGATACTCGGTCCAAATGGCCTTGGAGACGCTACAGTAAAACTGGACACAGTCTAGTGTTTCTTAATTCGAATTCGTCTTTGTAATAGCAAAAACATCAAGAAGTGCAGTCAAAAATGGACTGAGAAGGAACCGGGGCTAATGCCCTTCGGCTAATATTGGTTGACCGCATGGTGGAGCAGGGAACGCTGACTGGCAAAATAATGCAAACAGTATCAGCCGCACGGCGTTAGCCGCGGTTAATGTAAATCTCGGGAAAGGTCACGAGGCGGCTATTCTTACAAGTGGCGCATTGACTCAGATGGCCAGGGAATCACCATCAAAGCGAGGAAAGTCATCTGGGAAAAGCGGGTCAAAAATCGTATCTGCATGCTTTACCTCACCACTCGACTATGAAACAATGAAAGTAGCAGGGATGCCATCAGAGATGAGAATCAGAAAGAAACCTCTGCGTAATGAGTAATTCAAGTGACATTCCACCGGGTAACCGCAAAATATGACAGCAGGCAACCAGAGCGCCCGAACCGGGTTCTGCGGGTGGTCTGTGTCACATTGCTGAGCCTGTTTTATCTGGTTTCCAACACTGCCGTTCTCCCCGGTCTGGAGCAGGGCAAGAGTTGTCGCTGTGCTGACCAGTTGAAAACCAATTCGCAATGCTGCTGTTTCAACAGCACCCTCGACAAAAAAACAGCCACTGCCGGTTCGTGTTGCACCGCCGGGAAACAGTCTGTTCGCAGTTGCTGCTCCCAGCAGGAAAAACAGACAGCCGACTCGCGGACAGAATCCCGACACTGCCAGATCTCTGCCCTCTGCGGCTGTGGCAATTCGACAAAAAACGGACTCTACTCCTCTCTGCCGCGGCATCTGCATCCGCGCCCGACTCTGGTCACAGCCACGCCTCTGCGGGTCCCCATCAGAATCGCGAATGACACGCCGGTCACATTGGCTTTCGCCCCGGATACTCCGCCTCCGCAATCATCAGTGCGATAACCCATTTCGCATTTCCGTTTTTCAGAGCCCTTGCGCTGCGCGAAAACGGAATCTTCTGTCCGCACACCGCTCATCGGTTCATGCCAGGTCTGCCTGCGCTCCCGATGAATGATTGCAAAAGGTTAACAAACGATGAACTCTTCAATACCGAAACTCGTCCGCCCGAAACGCGGCTTTACACTGATTGAACTCCTGGTGGTCATTGCCATCATCGCGATCCTGATCGCCTTACTCCTGCCGGCTGTCCAGCAGGCCAGAGAAGCGGCCCGCCGTTCCACCTGCAAAAACAGCCTGAAACAAATCGGGCTGGCTTTGCATAATTACCACGACACGCACCGCGTTTATCCTCCCGGTTACATTGCCAGGGGGGTTGTCGCCGGAGACCTGGCCACTGCAGAAACAGGTTCCGGTTTCGCCTGGGGAGTAATGGTTCTTCCGTATCTGGATCAGGCACCGCTCTACAATCAGCTGAATCTGAATCTGGATTGCACGGTTGCCCCCAATATCGGCCTGGGAAATGAACGCCTCTCAATCTTTCGCTGCCCCAGTGATACAAACCAGGGTGTTTTTTCCGTTACAGATGGATCAAACACGTATGAACTTTCTTCGGCGAATTATGTCGGAATCTATGGCTACGGAAGTCTGACAATGACCCCGGGTGCCCCGTCTGAAAAAGGAATTCTGTATCGCAACAGCAATGTCAGAATCCGCGATCTTACCGACGGATCGTCGAATACGATCGTAGTCGGCGAACGCTCGTTTCAGCACCAGTTCACTAGCGCCTCAACTGCCGTCCAGGCAGACTCCACCTGGTATGCAGCCATTCCCGGTGCAACACGTCCCGCCGGAATGATGTCGATGCCAGACGAAGGCTCTGCAACATTGATTCTCGGCCATGTGGGGCAGGGAGGCATGATGAACATGCACCATCCTCCCAATACCACGAACCATATCGCCAACTTCTCCAGCAAACACGAGGGGGGAGCCCATTTCCTTCTGGGAGATGGCGCGGTCCGTTTTCTCAGCGAGAACATGAACTACGAAACGTTCCGACATCTGGGAACGATTAATGACGGGAATGTCATCGGCGAATTTTAGTCGGTGTCCCGGTTTACTGTCGCGTCTCCAAGGTTATTTGGACCGAGTAGCATAGAGGGACGCTATGGTCAAACGGGATGCGCTTTAAAAACGAAACCGGAGAGGCCGATGATCTGTCATTCTACAATCATCGGCCTCTCAGGCTGTGGCCAGACTTCGTTTTCCAGTCAGCCAGGAAGGGGCAGCCATACCGAATGTGGCTTGGGGAACCTGTACTCCCACCGTCTCCCCTCCCGCCGCCGAACCCGAGATCCCCGGAAGTGCCCCGCCTGCCGCCAGACCGGGAAATGCGTCTGTATGACGACTGGTCGGGAGGCAGATTTTCGTTTTGCCACCTTCGACCAACTCTGTTGACGCTTCCCGCAGGCGCCCGTCCAAACGGGGCATCCTCAAAGTAACCCCGCATCACTTTCCGACTCGCCCGACCGGAGCCGGGAACAGTCTTTCACTCATAACAGGTTATCGGGGAGCCACTTATCTCATAGGGAAACATCCCTTCTGTTGCCTGAAATCAAGGGGCTGGCCCGCGCTTTTGTTTTCGGGAGATTTAAAGCATTCCGCCATTCCCGACCTCAGGAGTTTGGGCGTCATCCCGGGCAGGTTCCCGGCGATCTGAAGTCATAATGCCGCCACAAGTTGGGGCTCCCACGACCTGCAGCCTCCTCCCCGACCTCACTCAATTTCGATTTTTGTAAAATCCACGCAAAATCGTCGGTTTATTTCTTGTATTTTCTCTGGTTATAACATAATAATCTCGCACTTTTAAAAAAGCGTACCGATAAAGGCATTACGATTCGAAATCGTCTCGAACAATTTCAATAACAATCGGATGCCAATTTTTTCAGGCACCTCAGTGGAGGGTTTATGAGTTGCATAAAGGAAGACATCTTCTCATTGATTGTCGCAATGTCTCGCGGGACATTTGTCTAAACGACCAACTGGTACTTGAAGCCATGGCGCGTGGAGCTACACGTGCTGGTGCAACTGTGATTTCACAGGTTAGATATCACTTTGGTCACAATTCAGCACCGGGCTTCACGGCTATGATCCTTCTGGATGAAAGCCACTGCTCAGCTCACTGCTACGCCGACCTGGGCTTAATCGCTCTGGACGTCTTCACCTGTGGCGATACCGACCCGAATGACGTTTTACGTTATATTCGGGAAGACATTGACCTCGGTGATGTCAGCGTTCTGGAGATGCCCCGCTTCCCCATTCCAAATGGGCAACCTGCTTTACGGGAACCAAGTAGTTTCACCCGTGAAGTAGATCAGGTCGTTGCTCTATAAATTCGCATCAATTCAATCATCGCCCAAAAACCCCTCGCAACTGCCTACAGTTTCCGAGTTGGTCCTGATAGATTGAATGTTGTTGAATCCAATGTTTTATAACCGCATTATGACAAGTGCGTTCTGGTGCCTGCCTGCAGTCACCGAACGCATTTGCCTGTGCGTTGCTCTGTCTCAGCTACCTGATTTCTGCGTAGTGGTGTAAGGAAAGTATCAATGAGTGGAGAACGAGAGTTCCACGACGGCCGCGGCGATGGCTTAAAACCTCTGAAAAGCCTGGATTTGTCCAAAGTCAATTCCTTTCCCGAACTCTTACAGGCGATGTCCGAGACAGCCTTCTCAGGCAGAAAACTGGGCGTTGCCTACGATATCCTGCTCGAAATGTCTCAGGATTCCGACTGCAAAGTCGTGCTGACACTTTCCGGTGCCATGACCGTGGCCAAACAGGGAAGCATCATCTGCGACATGATCGACCGGGGCCTGGTCCACGCCGTTGTGGCTACAGGTGCTCTGATCGCGCATGGCTTAACCGAATCCATCGGCCTGGTACATTACCAGTATAATCCCAATGACTCTGATGAAACCCTCTATAAAAAGGGTTATAACCGCATCTACGATACACTCGAAATGGAATCCAATCTGAATAACGTCGAACGCCTGGTCCGTTCCGTACTCAGAGATTCCCAGCCGGAAGATGGCACCTGGTCCTCGGCCCGCCTCTGCCGGGCTTTAGGTCAGCGTTTGTCCGAACTCGACGACGGACGTGGCATTCTCAGAAGTGCCTACGAACAAAACGTACCGGTATTTATTCCCGCTTTCACCGACAGTGAAATCGGCCTCGACGTCTCCACCTGGGCCATGTCAGAATTCATCGCGCAATCCGGCAAATCGCTGGAAGAACTCGATCAGGATGAGATTTTGAAGGTCCTGCCCAGTTTCAATCCGTTTATTGATCTGCAGGAATATGCCCGCCTGATGCGTGATGTCATGACCCTCGGCATCTTCACCGTCGGCGGTGGTGTCCCGCGTAACTGGGCACAACAGGTGGCCCCGTATTATGAAATCGCCAACTTTCGTCTGGGCACCGAGTGGAAAGAACCCCGCTTCAAATACGGCGTCCGCATCTGCCCTGAACCGGTTCACTGGGGTGGTCTCTCTGGCTGTACCTATTCTGAAGGGGTCAGCTGGGGCAAGTTCGTCTCCCCGCAGGATGGAGGCCTGTTCGCCGAAGTCTACGCCGACGCGACCGTCGTTCTGCCGCTGCTGATGAAAGCCGTCTTCGACAAAATGGATGAAACCGCCTGACAAGGGGCACAGTCCTTGCTCAATCAGGGGCAGGGGATGAGCGCGGGTCTTGTTCCAGGTAGCGGGCGATCCCCCGGCCCAGTTGCTGGCCCACGGTCATATAACCCGCCGGGGTGCTGTGTGGCGTATTCCAGCAGGTCTCCAGCGTAATCCCCACGACATGTTCGCGCGTTGCACTGCGTACCCAGTTGCTGGAGATCTCCTTCCAGTGTTGATCATACCCGGGACCGGTCGACGGAGTACTCTGATCCAACTCCAATGGTGTTTTCATCTCCAGCCGACAGGCGGCAATGAATGCATCCTGAAGCTGTTTCCCTTTTTTTGTCGCCAGTTCCGGGGGTGACACGTAAAAAAACGGGCGTTGAGAATTCGAGCCCGGATTATGCAAATCGACAAACAGCACCAGCCGGTTTTGCCGGTCAAATTCTTTCATAGACTGCATCGCCATTTTAACGGAATTCCATTGAGGTGTTTCCGACCAGTCCCGATTATGGTCGTGCGGCACCTGATTTTTGCCCCCGTTGCCGGTTGCCACATTATCAATGTCCATAATCGGCACAAAATAAATGTCCGCTATTTTTCTCAATGCGACCGCCTGCGGATCATCGCTGACCACCCATTCAATGAAACCGCGACCGACCCAGCTCCCCCCCGACTCCCATGCATGCTGTCGGGCCTGAACCCAGATCACCATGCGTGAATCCGCGTCGCTTCCGTTTTGACCCACCACTAAAGCGGGGACCACACGCCCCGCGCGGGTCTTACACAATTCAAACGCCGTCACATCAGCGTGTTCCCGGCTCAATCGATCCACCAGCAGTTTCGCATCAGCGGGTACAAACGGCGGCCCCCAGGCAAACCACGCCTGTTCCGCATCGACCTTCATCGTCCACTGGCAGGTACCGTCAGCCCTGACTCCCGCGGACGTCTGCAGCCAGCTTTTCTGATCCGTGCTGAAAGCGGCCCGCTCTGGTAATGCCCAGTTGCTCGACAGTTTCTGACCGTTTGCCTGTTTCAGTTGACTGGCATCAACGGTCACCGAAATCGTTTCCCCCGGTTGCACCCCGCTCACTTGAAAATACCACCAGCAAGGCCAGCCAAACTGCGGATCACCGGCCGGGCGTATTTTGATCGACCGTTTCGCCTGATCGATCTCGATAACTTCCGCCGATCCCCCCTCAAAGGCGGACGAGACAACAAGTTCGCCGGCCCCTGTATCAGAGAGGAATCCCATGGTCGACAGCAGCAAAATCGACAGTCTCATATGAAATCTAAGCATTTGCGTTCCTCTGCTGGGACAGCTCATTTCAACATACTGGTCGCCACTTTCCCCGAGATCAGGGAACACAACAGGTTATAATAAAGCGTAGTGCACCACTGCCGGCTAACACGCTCAAAGGCGAAAGTCTCCCCACGAACCAGGCAAAGCGAACGGCTGTGGAGAGTTTTTTATACTGCGACTCGGCAAGAGAGTCAATTTTATTCCTGCAGCAGTGACTCTTCCAGCCGTTGATCCACGATCGACTCCGGTTCTTCCATCGCCGGCACCTGCGACCGTTTGGCATACTGTGCCAGTAGAGCAGGCAGAAAAACCAAATCGCCAAACAGGGCCGACGAGATTGTCAAACCGCTCATGATGGCAAAAATTCGCTGGTCGCGCATGTCGCTGAAAACGACGGTCGAAAAACCGGCAACCAGAATCACGGTCGTCATAATCAGTGCGGTGCCGACTCCCGTAAACGCGCGGCGGATCGCTTCCGCGTCATTCGCCACGTTCAACTGTTCTTCGCGGAACCGTGTCAGGAAATGAATCGTATCATCCACGGCGATTCCCAGGCAGACGGTAAACGCACACACGCTGACGATCTCGAGCGCCTGCCCCGTAAACACCAGGAATGCACCAGTCACGGCTAAGGGAAACATGTTGGGAACAATTGAAATCAATCCCAGTCGCAGTGAACGGAATGCAAAAGCGAGCACAATCAGAATAATAATCGCTGCGCTGCCCAGACTGGCCGCCAGATCTACCACAATCTGATACAGGTTTCTCCAGCGCCAGACGGCAGAACCGGTGAGCTCAAACTGAAACTGCGGATGTTCAACAGCAATCGCCTTCAACCCCTCTTCCACCCGGGTAAAGGTCGGGCCATATTTGGCAATCCCCAGATCCTGCACATGAAAGCTGACTTCCGCCCGACGGTGTTCCGGCGTGTAAAAGGCGCGTTTCAAAGGAGGCGGCAGCAGATCCATCATCGACATCCGCTCTTCCGGTTCCCCCTCGCCGGGCAGTGCCCCCAGGATATTGCGAATCGAGATCGGATGCCCGATTAATGGCTCCTGCAGTAACAGGTCATCCACCTGACTGATGGCGATCAAGACTTCAGGCGAATCGGATTGTACCTGCTCATTCCAGGTGACTTGAACAATAGAATGTTCCAGTCCTCCCATCGCCTGATCCATATGATTCAGCGCCAGCGCCGCTTCCGAACCTTCGGGCAGCATATTTGCCCTCCGTTCATCCGGTCTGAGAGTCAGCGAAATCAGAATCAGCACGGTCGTAATGCCGATTCCCAATGCGCTGATCAGTTTCGTACGCTTCAGAACCAGCTCGATGATCACACTGATCCGCCCCAGATGCTGGTCGATAATTCCCTTGCCGTATCCTTGATGAATCGAACGTCCCAGCCAGGTGCGACAGGCCAGGGGAATCACCGTGATCACCGCAATAAACGTGAGCAGCACACCCACCACACAACTGTAACCGAATTCACGCACGGTTTCGTGATGTGCCAGCGAAAGCGAGCCAAAGCCGATTGCCGTCGTCACCGAAGTCAACAGACAGGCCAGCCCCACTTCCTGTATTCCACGGCGTGCCGCATCCCGGCCACTCAGGCCCGATGCCCGATGCCGTCGGATCTGCACCATCAGATGCACGCCATCGGTCAAACCGACCAGACTCAGCAATACAGGCAGCACAACATCGTTAAACGGATTGTCCTGAAAGTCCAGAAACTGAATAAAACCCATTGTCAGAAACACGCCAAACATCGGTGCGAGTGCCACAATAATCACGGCCGAGATACCCCGAAACAGGATAATCGCCATCAGCAGGATCATCCCGTAACCGATGACCTGGTATTTCACTTTGTTGGCATTGTGCGTCTGGACGGCGGTCAAATAGATCGGCACACGTCCGGTAGTCATAAAGGAAAAGTGAAGCTCCGGATATTGCGCGGTCACTTTTTCTGCGACCTGCTTGAGACCGGTGGTGCAAGCTTCATCATCGACCACGTGCAACCAGTCAAATTTGACCATAAGCAGCAGTGTTTTGCCATCGACCGAAAGTAACTGACCTCCCACCAGCGGATGATGGATCGTCTTTTCTTTCGCCGCATCCATCCGTTTCTGCGAAGCGCGTTCATTCGGAATTAACGGTTCGCGTAAACCGAAAATATTCAGATTGGGAATATCGTCCAGCCAGAAGACGCTCTGCACATAATCCAGCGTTTTGATTTCTTCGACAATTTCCCGGAGCGCTTTCACGCCATCCGTGGTAAAAAACTGATCGGAATCGATCACCAGAATTGTGTCGCCGTCTGTCAGACTGATGGGACTCACATCCGGAGGCCGTTCCTGTTTCTCAGGCTTGACTGCCGGACCTTGCTGAACCTGTTCTACCGCAGCGGGAGAAAACCAGTCGCGGACCTGCTCCGCCATGGTATAACCCATGATCGCGATACCGCTGAGCAGCAGAATAAATAATGTGACGACCAGGGGATGATCAACCATCCAGACCGAAAATCGATTAAACGTACGAAACACGCGCGCTTCACTTTCTGTCAGAACTGAAATTGAAAAAGGAAGTGGATTGAGATCACCGAACGCGAAATCTCAAATAGAAACTACACGCCTACCGGACCAGATTCTCAATTTCCTCTTTCCCGATCTGCCCATCGCCATCCCTGTCGCGTATTTTTCCATATCGCTGAGCAGAGAGCGGAATTTCATCCAGTTCCACGATTCCATCCCCGTTTTTGTCAAACCGCTGAACAAATTCCGCCATCAATTTGTCAACTTTCTGTTGTTGCTGCTGTTTCTGGTCCGCCTTACTGATTTTCTTTGACGGCTTCGGTTTGGCATCCGTTTTCTGTTTTACTCGCGGCTCCGCCACTTCAAAAAACGCAATCGCCATCTCTTCCCAGGTCTGATCGCCCCAGGTCACATATTCATTCGGATCGGGGTTAAACGGGTTTTCTTTCGAATTGTCAAACTTGACGGTGAATTCGAGCGAATCAATTTTGTCGAGCTGCATCGGCTGGCTTAATTCATAAATGTGCTGCCAGTTGAAATCATAATGAGGCACATCCAGCAGAATTTCCGACTTGTCTTTTGTGTCTTTCTGCTTCATGAACAGGCGAAACGACTTTCCGCGCAGGTGCATATGCGGGGCAATCGCCAGCAGTTCTGCCTGCGGCGGTATCCGGTGAACTTTCGCTGACACCGGAAAATCATTGGTGTTGGGCGGAATTTCAAATTCCTGATCGATGCCGATCATCGTGAAGACTTCGTGCGTGATTTCTTCCTCTTTGCCGAACAACAATCCGACTTTGGAAATATCTTCTCCCGCTGTTCCATTTGGCGTGTAATGCATCTGGAACACCAGTTTCGAACCGGCGGGAACGCGGCGGCCGCGTCCTTCAGGCAACTTTTGGATCCGCTGTCCCGGCACGTAAGCGGTCAACCAGCCAATGCCCCGAAAGTCTGCCCCGTCCGGTGGACGAATAAAAACAATCGCATGATGCACGACAGACCGGTTTCCCGGCAGAACCTGTGCTCCGGTGATCCATTTGTCTTCTTTGAAACCCGGATCGACCACGAAATACTGATACTCCACCACGCCTTCTTTGGGAACGACAAACGGTCGATTCCGCATTTCATACACGGCATCCGGCACCTGAGGCAGATGCCAACCGTCGCGGAACGTGGGGCGCTTCGGCAAATCTTTCACGTCGCCGAACGGCATGCCTCCCGCCACCCAGTCGCGCAGAATTTTTTTCTCATCTTCCGACATAAACCGCGCGTTGGCATAATGGCCATACTCGGGGCTCGCATGCCAGGGAGGCATCCGGCCGTCGTCAATCGTTTCGAGCATCGTGTCGGCCCAACCGCGTACTTCATCGTAGTCGGTTAAACTGAACGGCCCGATTTCCCCTTTGCGGTGACACTCCACGCAATGCTGATTCAAAACACCGGCGACTTCTTTACAGAAGGTCAGGCTGGTTTTCACTTCGGTCTGTTTGACGCGACCGATAAAACAGCCGTTGGGTTTGGTTACCGCGACTTCAACGGGTTTGCCGGCCAGAACTTGATCCAGCGCGTTTTTCAGATCGTGTGATGTGGTTTCCGCCCGCGAAACGCCCGGCAGATATTGATTATCAATCCGACCCCGGTATTGAATTTTTAATTTGTCGTCCAGCACAAACACTTCCGGCGTGCGCACCGCGGCAAACCGATCAGCGACTTCGTTGTTATAATCCTTGGCCAGCGGGAATTGAATTTCATACCGCTTGACGTATTCCTGCACGTTTTCCAGCGAGTCCTGCTGATTGCTGTTCACGCCGATAAATTGCACACCCTGCGCCTGATACGCGGCCTGCATCGCATTTAATTTGGGACCATACAATCGGGCCAGCGGGCATTCGGCCCCCAGAAAACAGACCACCGTCGCTTTGTGCTGCGGTTTTTCGGTCAGCTCGACAATGCCGCCCGCCGCGGTCGGCAGACGAAACGTCAATGATCCCGTTTTGGCAGATTCCGGCTGGTCGTTCGCCCAAAGAGGACTGCCGCAAAGCAGAACCAGCACACACAGGCATCGCAAACAGAAACGCAACATGAAGTGATCCTTCCGTCAAATTCCAAAAAGACAGGCACCATTATTCTATCAACGTGCTGGAAAGCCCCGCAAGCCCTGCTGTACGGATTCGATGTCTCACACATTGATTGCATAATTTCAATTAGATATACTCGACGTAACATGAAATGGTTGCAGATTTTGTCAAAAGTATGAAAAATGCTTTAAGACAAAATGAATACGGTTCACTGCAGTGTGCTCCTGATGAACAACGAAGGAAGGCGAAACGTGAAAGCTCCACGTAGCGGCGGCGGTTGGAAAGCGATCAAATACAGTCTGACACTGGCAAATCGGGTTGGCTGGTGGAAACTCTGGAAAGCCATGCGGACCAAAAACGCGTGCAAAACCTGCGCTGTCGGCATGGGCGGACAGAAAGGGGGCATGGTCAACGAGACCGGCCTGTTCCCGGAAGTCTGCAAAAAATCGTTCCAGGCAATGGCCTCCGATATGCAGCCCGCAGTCGCCGGCGATTTTTTCGCGAAATACAACCTCGACCAGCTGCGCTCGTTTTCGTCCCGCAAACTCGAATACAGCGGCCGCCTGACCGAACCGCTGCTGCTTGCGCCCGGCGATGATCATTACAAACCGATTTCCTGGGACGCCGCCATTGATCTGGTTGTCGATCGCCTTAAAGCGGCCGGCCCCGAACGGACATTTTATTATGCCAGCGGTCGTTCCTCCAACGAAGCCGGTTTTCTGTTCCAGATGCTATCACGCCTGATGGGGACGAATTACGTCAACAACTGCTCCTTCTACTGCCACCAGGCCAGCGGCGTGGGGCTCGGTTCCAGCATCGGCACCGGGGCAGGCACCATTCGGCTCGAAGACCTGGAACACACCGATCTGTATATTCTGATCGGCGCGAACCCGTCTTCCAATCATCCGCGGCTGATGAAAGCCTTCATGGAAATCCGGCGGCGGGGCGGAAAAGTCATCGTTGTCAACCCGGTTAAAGAACTCGGGCTGACCAATTTCAAAGTCCCCAGTGACGTCCGCAGCATGCTGTTTGGTTCCAGCATCGCTTCGATGTATGTGCAACCGCATATCGGCGGCGATCTGGCACTGCTGACCGGCATCGCCAAGGAAGTTCTCGAACGCAAGGCCCAGGACTCCCGCTTCATCGCCGCACATACGGAGAATTTTGAAGCCTTCCAGCAACAGGCGGAGAACACCAGCTGGGACGACATCGTCGCGCAAAGCGGCGTCGACAAAACCACAATTCAGACCATCACCGATCAATATCTCGCCGCCAAAAACGTGGTCATCGGCTGGTGCATGGGCATCACACATCACCTGCATGGTACGAACAATGTGCAGTCGATCGTTAACCTCTCTCTATTAAGAGGCATGGTTGGGCGCCGCAAAGCCGGCCTGATGCCGATTCGCGGGCATAGTAACGTGCAGGGCCTCGGTTCCGTGGGTGTGACACCGGGCATGAAACAGGCGATGCTCGAACGCTTTGAAAGTCAACTTGGCATCAAGGTCCCCACGACTCCCGGATACGACACGATGGCCTGCATGGAAGCTTCACACCGGGGAGAGATGGATTTCGCCTTCTGTCTCGGCGGCAACCTGTTCGGCAGTAATCCTGATACGACCTTCGCCCTTGAAGCGATGAGCCGTTTAAAAACCGTCCTGTATCTCTCCACCACATTAAACACAGGTCACGTCTGGGGCACCGGCAAGGAAACATTGATCCTGCCCGTGCTGCCGCGCGACGAAGAGCCGCAATCGACCACGCAGGAGTCGATGTTCAGCTACGTCCGCATGAGTGATGGCGGCAAGTCCCGCTTTGAAGGACCGCGCAGCGAAGTCTCAATCCTGGCGGCCATCGGGCAAAAACTGTTCGCCGGCGATACGCGCATCGACTGGAAAAAGCTGGAAAGCCACACTGCGATTCGTGAGTTGATCGCCGCGCTGATTCCCGGTTATGAAGGCATGAAAGAGACGATTCAATCGAACAAGGAATTTCACGTCACCGGCCGGGCATTCGAGGAATATCAGTTCCCCACCGCAAGCGGCAAAGCCAAATTCCATGCGATTCCATTACCCGATCTGCAGACCGATGAAAAACAACTGCGTCTCATGACAATCCGCTCAGAAGGGCAGTTCAACAGTGTGGTCTACGACGATGAAGACATCTACCGCGGCCAGGAACGCCGCGACGTGATCCTGATGAACAAAGCCGACATCGACCGTCTCGGCTTAAAACCCGATCAACGGGTCAAAGTCAAAAGCGAGGTAGGGGAGATGCAATATATTCTGGTCCGCGCATTTGACATCCGCGCGGGCAACGCATTGATGTATTACCCCGAAGCCAACATCCTCGTCCCGCATACCGTTGATCCGCTCTCGAAAACCCCGGGTTTTAAATCAGTGCGAATTACACTCGAAGCGGAATTACCGGTTGCAACATAGCGAATACCTTTATTCACTTCCTGCTCATCAGAAATCAATCATCATCTTTTCGCTATTGACGCGCGCATCTGAATCCTGGACGCCGTTTCTGTTTATCGAGGATTTCCATACGGGAATCAACCAGCCTGTAATGAATGAGAGCAGTACCAGATAAAAACAGATCATCGTTGCCACCAGCAGATACGTCAACAGAATCCCCACTGAAAACCGGCTCGTATTGTAGAGGCCGATATTATGAAGTAATCCGATGACGTAACTCGCAATCAATACAAAATAGATCATGGTCGCGATTCCAATGGAGCCCGCTTTGAGACCAAATCGAGAGATACTATAACTGCCCGTACCCCAGATCAGTAACAGAAAGAATAAAATCAGGTATCCCATCAGATTTACCCACTCAAGATCAGAGAATTGTCAATCGCTTTTCTGTGAGAGCCGTTATTCGGAAGTCGTTTTCAGATAAACCGCCCGGCGATCAGCATCCGCAGATTCAACTCACAGAACATCCGCGTACTTTCAATCAGGACAGCGCATCGCCAGATCGGGTTCGCTTACGAAAGCGGAGAAAAAGCGGGCAGGGGGCGAGCAGCTCCGTTTCACTTTTGATTGCTGTTGTAGTCGGCGTGCTTTCGGTCCGCTTCAGGATTCCCGGTCGACAGTGCCGTCCAGAACCATTCGAATTTTCTGCGACAGAATTTTCATCTTCGCCGGTTTCTGGATGATTTCAATGTGGTTGCCTGCACTGGAAGGAGGAATGTCCTCCGCCACGCCTGACAGATAGATCACCTTCAGGTCAGGGTCCTGCTGCGTCAGTTTTTTTGCCAGTTGTTTTCCATTCATTTCCGGCATATTGAAATCGGTTAACAGCAATGAAATCTTTCCGACATGAGATTCGGCTGCCTCAATCGCCTGGACGGGACCTGACGCTTTGACGACGGTGTAACCTAACGCTTCCAGCAGAGCAGAAACAGCAGAGAGTACGGTTTCCTCATCATCGCAGACAAGGATTGTCTCGCTGCCACCTGCTGGATGTCTCTGTGAAGGAGTTCGAGCTGCACTTTTTTCGATCACCGTTTTCCCTTGATACTGAGGCAGGTAAATTCGGAATTCTGTTCCTTCACCCAACTGACTCTCGACCGCAATAAACCCGCTATGGCTTGCGATATCTCGAAACACCGTGGAGAGCCCGAGGCCGGTACCCATTTCTGCAGGTTTGGTCGTGAAGAAAGGTTCGAAAATCTGCTCGACGGTTTCTGGCGACATCCCGCAACCGTTATCAGTGACCGTTAACAGCGAATAATCGCCGGGAAGCGTATCAAACACATTGGAAACATGCTCCTCCGAAAACACGACATTTTGGGTGCCTATTTTGAGATGGCCCCCCTCGGGCATGGCATCACGGGCATTCACCACCAGATTGACAAGGGCCTGTTCGACCACGGCTTCGTCCGCCCAGACAGGCTTGGTATTCGCGTCCAGATCCAGTTCGAGCAAGATCGATTCGCCAAGGATCCGCTGGAACATTCTCTGACTGCCCGTGAGCATCGCATTCATATCAATCCACGAAGTATTCGGCTCTTTTTTCCGTCCGAAAGCAAGCATCTGTTTTACCAGATCAGCAGCGCGTTCGCCGGACTTGATGATGTCTGTTAATGGACTACGAAAGGCTTCAGGAATTTTGTCTTCCGGAGTCAGCAGCATCAGTTCTGCATTCAAATTAATTCCCACGAGAATATTATTGAATTCGTGGGCCACCCCGGCTGCTAACTGCCCGATGGCTTTCATTTTCTGGCTATGTTGAAGTTGAATCTGCAGTTGCCGGTTGAGTTCGTTGGCCTGTTTCTGTTCGGTGAGGTCTTTGAACATCACCAGCAGTAATGGTTCTTCGACCGTTTCGATTAACCAGGCAGCGCATTGCATGGATCGTTTTTCCCCGCTCTTAATACGTAACATTGATTCCTGATCATAAACCAGCCCGTTTTCACGCACGATACTGACCAATTCATTCCAGTGCGCAGGTTCAGCATACAGGTTAAGTTCATTCATTGTTTTACCAATGACCTCTCCCCGCAAATACTGAGTGGTTTTCAGAAAAGCCTTATTCACATCGATCAGTTTTGCTGTATTAAAATTGATCATCACCTTTCCCATCGGATTGAGGTGAAAAATCTTTGAAAAACGTTCTTCCGATATTCGTAAAGCGCTTTCGTTTTGGATGCGTTTGATCTCATTCCGGTAGGCTCTCAATAAAGTTCCGCCGGTAACGAGCAGTGGCTTCATAAATTCGACCAGTTTTTCATCGTACCCCGCTGGCCGATTGGCAATGCCCGCCACTCCAATCAGAGTCCCCTGAGAATAAATCGGAAGCCCCAGAAACGATTTCATGCCGCCAGTGGCATGGTTGTGCGAGAGATTTCCGAGTCTGGTATCCTCCGCTGGTTGATTGGAAATAACCGCTTCTCCAGTGGTCATGATCTGATCAAACAGCGTCTCCAGGTGCAGGAACTCCCGTTCCAGAGAAGACTCATACGTATCGACCGCCTGCGACGTTTCATTCCGGGATGCTTTCATATTCGCGCGTGTTTTCAAACAGGGGGGGCCCACTTCTGCCTGCACGACTTCGCCGATGAAACCATATTCGCTGCCTGAAGTCCTCAGCAATGTCTGCAACAGGTCTTCAAATACCTTGTCAGGATTCGAATCGGTAATGTATTGAGAAAGCAGCTTTCGAATCGATTCAATCAGATTAAAAGAAGCCCGCAATTCCTCTTCAAACAAAACCTGATTGGTGATATCGGTGCGAACACCGGCGATTCCCCCCTCAACAGTCTTTTGTTCCGAAATCAGCAGCCAGCGACCGTTCCCCAGTCTTTGGCGATAGCTGCCCTCCGGGTTCTGGTGCTGTTTGACTCTCTCCTGAACCCATTCTTCTTCTCGTCCCACGGCCTCTGCGACTTGTCCTCGGTAAGCGGATATTCTGATATGATCTTCAAACCGTTGGCCGGGCTGGAGCAGGTCTGCGCTCTCTTGATAGATCTCGCGGAATTGGGAATTGCACATCACCAGCCGGTCTTCTGCATCGTACAAGGCAAAGCCGTCTGTCAATGATTCGATCGCTTCTGCCAATTGAACACGTAAATGATGAGACTCCTGCTCGCTCTCCCGAAGATTCTGCTTAAAACGGGTATGCTCAATCGCAATCGCTGCCAGATAAACGGCCTGTTCAATGAGCAGTTTATGAAAGTCGCTCGGCTTACAGGGTTTATGGTAGTAGATGGCGAATGTCCCCAGCACAGTTCCCGTCGACGAACGGATCGGAGTCGACCAGCAGGCACGCAGTTCATGTTTTAATGCCAGTCCTTTGTAATCTTTCCATAATGGATCGGTGGCAATATCCGAGACGACAATTTGCTGATTTCGATAGGCGGCGGCACCACACGACCCCTCATTCGGACCAATTTTTGTACCATTAATATTTCGGATATAGTCTTCCGGAAGATTAGGAGCAGCCCCGTGTCTGAGTCGGTTTTCATTGTCAAGCAACAAAATAGAACAAACCATTTCGCTGCCGTTTGCTTCTATATATTCAACCAGAGTTGTCAGGGTCTCTTGGAGGGACCCCCCTTTGCTGATCAATTCCAGAATAATTTTGATATCGGGCAAGGCCTGGAATGTCTGCGTCTGTACAAGCAGCTCAAAATCATCATCATCCATTAGCCCATTTCCCGTAATCAAATGTGACGAAAGCGTCTCCCACTCAGTCCTGCGTGTTTGCTAATTCTCTCTGTCCCTCAATTATACTGACATTATTTTGCTGCCATACCAGTTTATTCTAACCCGAACCATTCAAATACCAATAGAAAAATTGGCTATTCTCTACGAGGCCGCTCGACAGACACCTGCTCCCTGAGTGATTACACCTCCTGGTCCTGTCCCGGGATACGCAATCAATTCAATTTTGCCGCGCGCAGGCGAACGAGCAGGCTGCTCAAGCCGTTTGACCCGAACAGCAGAAACACACCCACAACCACACGACAAAGCAGCCCAAAAACCTGTGCTTTAAATTCGACAGGCATCTGGGAAAAATGATTGGTATTATCCCATTGGGAAATCTGGAACAGCGTGCTCGCGACATCAGGAACCGTCAACGATAAAACAAGAATCCCAATCGCAGAAAAGACCAGCGACTGCACTTGCAGCGCCGTCATGGAACTCAGCCCATTGTCAATATTTGTTCCTGGCAGCAGATGTTTGACAATTTTCGCCGCACCAAACCACAGCAGACAGCCGGCAAGCACATAAAATACAAAGGGTACCAACTGGTAATAGATCAGACTGGTTTCAGGAAACGTGAGCTCAACCTGATTTGTCTTCCAGGAAACAAAAAACATTGTAAATGTTGTGACGGCATACAAGGCATTCACAAGATAAAACAGCCCCAGTAACCGGCAGCCGATATAAGCGATTTCTTCTTTTTTCATCAGTCCTACTCCTGTGGAAAAAGTCAGATTGCAGTGCTTTGACTCAGTTTAACAGATTCGCACCGCTTCATGAACGGCGATCGCTTCAGAAAGATCGCGAAAGGTCTTCAGATCGCCAAAATAAACATACGAGGGCCCCAATGCGGGGAAACAGAAGATACGAACGAGCAGAAGCAGACAAAGGATCAAAGGAAAAAATAAAACCAAGGGGTCAACCATCCCCAAGATAATTCCTAGCACCACCAATCCTGTGCCAATTAAAAAACAGGCCTCTTCAATCTCCTGCAGTCGCGTTTTCACATACCGGCATCTCGGCATGGCTCCGGGAGCAAGCATGGTAAAGGAGTTCCAGAAGACATGAAAATGCTGCCGCGCATACTCTTCCAGTGAAGTGGATGGACGAATTTGTGACGAATCGACGCCCGCTTCCTGTAGCAATGCGCGAATCGTGAGAAATACCGAGGCAGGGCGGCAAGGCTTCCCGAAAAAGTTTTGTTCGCGAATGACGGGTGCCCGCGCATGCTGCGATATCAATTGACAAACGCCTGCCAGCGTTTTTTTCCCTAGCGGCGCTAAAACCGTTTTCCATTCTCGAAGGGGAACCGAAATCCCCCAGACTTCGTTCGTGGCGCGGGCCACTCTCCGCCAACTGAGGAAGTCGTCATCAAAGCACCATTCCTCAATGGTGCTCTCAAACGTTAAAGGCTCCGGCGGTGCCATCTCGTAATTCACCTGATAGGTCTGACGCTGCCAGTCATTGAAAACGGACAGCACATACTCCGGCGTTGCCGACTGTTTCATAACGGGTGATTCATATTCCATAATCGCATCTTCTTATAAAGGAGTGAATCGAACTTAAATGATTCAAGCCTGAAAAACGGCACGCGATGCAATCAGGTTTGACAGATCGCGAAATGTGCGTAATTCTCCAAAACCAACACATACCGGTGGAGCTTTTTCATCACCCACCGTAATCAGTATTAAAAACAGGTAGATGATTACCGCACAGCCAAATAAACCCGGGTATGCATTGGGATTAAAAAAAGTATAAAAATAGACCAGCAATACGGGGATTCCCCAGATATCTCTGATAAATTGTCTCAGATATTTGGCACCTTCGTCAATTTCTACAACCGGCAGAGAACCTGGGGCGAGCCGAGCAATCGGCCCCAGGAAAGTTTCCTTGTAATGGCGTGTATATTCTTTCAACGGGGTCGAAGGAGCAATCTCTACCACATCGGCCCCCGCTTCCTGCAACAGAGAACGAACCGCCAGAAACACTGACGCTGGCTGGCAGGTTTTACCACAAAACGAAACCAGCGGAATCCGCGGCAACGCGATCAGCGAGGCGATGACTTCGCAAAAATCGCGCGCCGTTTTTATTTCGCGACTTCCCCGTGCGTTACTCCATTCAGCATATCCGAAGCCAAACCAATCCATAGGACAAAAGACAGCATCCATATCATAGGTTAAGTCACAAGCTTCCAAAAGCACTTCTACCGGAGAATCCAACGTCACCAGAACAGGTTCAGGAGGGGTGCAGGACTCCTTGCACCATTCCTGCCGCGATCGTTCCAACAGTACAGCCAGCACATATTCCGGTGTCGCCGGAATTTCTATCACAGGATAATGTGTTTCCATCAGAGTACTCCTGCTACGGGATCAATAAAAGATTCAACTTCACTCCCACTCGACCGTTGCCTCTTTGAACTCATCCACTTCAAACCGCTCCGCACAGGCTTTGCTGACCGTGTAAACCATAAAGACGGCGATCAGATCCAGTACAAGATCAAAGGCGTCCGATCCGATTGTGATCAGAGACGCATTAATCAGTTCATCCAATCCGTCTGCTTTTAATGATTGCCTGAAAACAAGCCGTCCCAGAATATTAGACACAATCCAGGCACCCCACCACAGCGGTAAAACCATGGTATCGTTAATACGATCCGTAAACGCTTCATAGGATTCTTTGAGTGCCTGATAGGGCTTCCAGAGATTCACAATCGGAATAAAATAGTATCCCACCGCCCAGCCTGGCGTGTATTGCAGGTTGTTGTCTTTGATGCTGTGCGCATTGCGGCTCATCCGATAAGTCCACATACAAAAGATGACCGCAGTAAAGACGGCGAAGATGACTTGTGCAATCCCAATTACCATCTGCCTGGAATCATTCGCAAATGCCTGTTCATCCGAAAGTTCCATCCCGTCGCGCACCGAAATGAGAAGATTGTATTCCAGAAAGCTGCTGAAGACCGCGGCTGCATTTAAGGCAATCGAAATCACGATCAACACCATTAAAAATTTGGAGAAGACAGATTCGTCTTTATAGATGTATTCTTTCATTGATGCCTTTCCCAAAGTGATTCAGATTCGGTGTCGTTGGTAAGAATTATTCGTCCTCAGCCGACCGCTTCCCGATCAATGTGGCTTTTTTAATTCTCTCAAGTGATCTCTTGCAGGCCGAAAGGTCGCTTCACACTTGTGTCAGAAAGAACACAGATTTGCGCAGAAGCATGAAGTGGAAATGATTATAAGGTACACACTGGAACCTTGTCCACGCCAAGATCATTTCTCCAGGCCGGATTTTACAAAAGAGGGACGAGGCTGGCTGCTGCGAGTCACGAACGCCCAGTCGTTGTTGCCGGGACACAACTCGAGCCCAACGGCGGCGAAACCGTCTCTCCGGGGGATTTTTAACAGGACGACTGAGGTCGATAAATTCCTGGAGCATTATGATAGGGAGATTTCTATAATCTCAGAAATTCGTTGTGGGCTGATGTCGAAATGGCCCGCGCCCGTTCGACTACTTTACGCACTGGCATAAACCTGTTCCAAAATGAATCATCAAAGGAGATGTCCTCATGAAAACCAATACCATTCAGCTTCACCGCGTGCTCTGTACAACGCCTGAGAAAATCTACCGCGCGTTTCTCGATGCGGACGCCTATGCCCGCTGGCTTCCGCCGAACGGGTTCACCGCCAGGGTTCATCACATGGACCCCCAAGTGGGGGGCACGTATCAGATGTCGTTTACGAACTTCACCACAGGCAACGGTCATTCGTTCGGCGGCACTTATCTGGAACTCACGCCCCACACCCGTATTTCTTACACGGCGAAATTCGACGATCCGAACCTGGCCGGAGAAATGCAAACGACGATCGACCTGAAGCAGGTCTCCTGTGGAACCGAGGTCAACATCATGCAAGCAGGTATCCCTGAGGTCATTCCGACGGAAGCCTGTTATCTCGGCTGGCAGGAGTCGCTCCGATTTCTGGCAAAACTGGTCGAACCAGAAATTCCCGATTAATAAAGACACCTCACCTGAAGTTCCCGTTCACGGCTGCGATCCAGAGACACTAATGCCGTAACGCGTTGTACCTGGCCGACTCCCAAGGTCCGCCAGTTTCCGGAAATATGACGACGCGGATCGCTTGAATCGTGAGCTGCGCGACATCTGGTGGGGTGATCAATGGCGGGTGGCTTGACGACCAACATCGTAGGCCGTTACGCTAGGTAGCGTTTGTTGAATCGCTTTGATGGTGATTCTCAGGAAGGCAATCTTGATCATCAACAGGTCATTTTCGTTCGTTTTGTCGTAGCGAGTGGCGATTCTGCAGATCTGTTCTCCAGCGGGGATTACCTAAACATCAGGCTGGCGACCATTGGCCGTTCGCTATTAGCCGCAGGGCGTTAGCTTCGGTTCCTGCGCAGTCCGTTTTTGATGGCATATCATGATGTTTTTTCTGTTACAAAGACGAATTCGAATTAAGAAACACGACCTGACAAACTGAACCGCACCGCCGCGCGAAGTATCGCGGCTTCCGGGTCCTGTTCTATTGATGTGAAACATTCCGCATATGACCTTTGCCGACTATACCGAGCCTTTTGCTGATTACCCGCTGTTGCAGGAACGCGTTTTATCTGTCCTGCAGGCGTTGCCCGGCGAAGTACAGCGCGATTTTCTGGATGATCCCCGTTTCGGAACCGCGATCGACAACTACGAACCGGGCAAGGGCTGGACCCTGTTCTTTCCCGCCCCCGGCCCCCTCGGCTCGGGAAGCCGTCTCGTGGTATTGCGACCGAAACTGGAACTGGCGTCTGAAGCGTACACAAAATACATCATCGCGCACGAATTCGCGCACGCGTTTCTGCGAAACGGCGGCTGGGGCGAAATCACCGACGTGGAAGAAGCCGCCGACGCCCTCGCAGCCTCCTGGGGATTTCACGAGCCAGCAACGTTCTACTAGGTTCCGGCACCGGCTCACAGCACAGACGCCCCAACGTGGCTGCACGGTTTTGTACGGCGTTACTACGGCTTAATGAGCACTGGCCCTGAAAAATTGAACCAGGGAATAACGTATTCCCCGGCGGGTAGATGTTTTCGGAAGATACGCATCTGTGTTTTGCCAACTGTATTATAAGAAAAAACGTGTGGCGTCGGCTGCCATAAGTGACTTGTGATGTATGCCGCAACCAGCTCTTTATCGCCTTGACTGAAAGCGATAAACACCCAGCCCGGGGAAGTGACGGTGATCTGAATTGGCACCCCGCTGCCGCCTGCAACAGGGGCAAATTGCTTCAGTGGCCACGAGGGAGAAACGTCTTTCCAGACGTAACCTCGATTAGTATAGGCACGTGCGAAGTTGATAAACGGTTGAAATGCTTCTGCACCTGACTGAATTTCATAATCAGCAAAGGCCCAACTTGCGCACTTGTACGGCGCTTCTTCTAATGTCTGAAGTTCGTCCCGCAGCCGCTTGGCTTCCTCAATTTCCCCCTGTTTTCCGGCGTTGTCTATGGCTTGTTCGAATTCACGCTTCATCGTTCGCAGGGCATTGGATATCTTGCGTCGAAACATACGCATATCAACCGACGACGGAGTGGTGCCCTCTTCCATGAATTCCTGTTTTTCGGTGGTGATGCGCTCAACAGTCTTCAACGCGTCCGCACTCTGTGCACGGCGAATCTTTTTATCGAGCTCTGCGACGACTTCTGTGTGTGTGCATCAACAATCGCCGCTAAGAAAACCTGCCTTGTCGATTCCAGTTTTGAACTGACAACGTCTGCTTCTTGAGCGGACGCGAACTGCACAACGAAAACAATCACGAGAAAAATGAAGATCAGTCGAAACGGGTTCATCTTCTGGTACCTGACTTATGATTCACCTGCACGGTGCCGTATCTGATGCCCACGAGGCATCAAAACGTGCAAGATATTATTGATTGTTCAAACGCGATGCGATCAGCACTGGTAGTTTTTTTTGCATGTCGCTGCAAGAAACATGTCAATCGTACCAAAACGAAACAGCCAGTCAACGGGAAGCTTGACGCCATCGTATGAATGCCGAAATTAATGACTTATACACAGTAACCCGGACAATTTTGGAGTATTGAAGCGCACTGACATCGTATTGTACTTGCCTGGAAGCGAGCTTAGCTTCGTGGATGAATTCCAGCGCGTTTTTTCTCATCCAGTATAATTTTTTCCGCAAGTGATTGTAATGACTTCCCCCGTTTGATAACAAAAGTGAGAGAAACCACAAATACGATCAGCGCAATCAAAGTGAAGCCCCCTCCGATAATCGTAGTTCTCAGGGAAGCGATCAGGATTCCAAACACAGGACCGAAAGCCTCTCTTTGCTCTGACTTACTGAACGTGTCAGACGCGGAATTCACAATCACAGAGATGGTAATCATCGGAAAAACAAAAACAGCACTCGCAGAAAGCCAGGCTGCCCGGCCCCAGAATTTCTTCGATTTTTTGAGGTCTGACAACCGATCGGATAGGAAATCAGGATGATTCATTTTTCATCAACTTGTTTACTGAGAGATCTTTCATGGTCCGTATCCGATCAACAATAATTACCCGATTATTGTATCTTAATTACATCTTCAAGCAACGACTTTAGTTCAGCGTGAAAAGCACCCCCACGATGGACAGTAATGCCAACACTTCAATGACAATCATATTGCGGCCGGTAATGGTCAGTCCCGGCACTGGCGGCGAAACCTTCCAAATCCTGAAGAAGAACAGGGGCCCGGTGATGAGACACCCCAGATAAAGCACGATTTTCCGGTCCAACGTCACTTCGTGAAACTTCTGTGTCTCTGTTGCCCACTGCGTCTCCTGCTCCACGTATGCGGTTCCCTTTGTCTCTTCGAGATGGCGACGCGTATCCGGATCTTTTACTTTCAGCAATACGGCCTCAATCGCTTGATCGTATTCCCCGTGCAGCCAAAATAAAGTTCGCGCGGCGATCGCCCCCGATAAGACCCAGAACAGAATGGAGTCTTGAAGCAAATCGGGAATATCGATTGAAAACAGCCACTCGAAAGGACCAAAGATCTTACTTTTCAGATTGTCATAGAAATCAAGGAATGCCTTGAGTTTATTTAAGGGACCGAACTGAAATACATCGACGAAGAATGAAAAAAGCGTGAATCCATTGATGAACAGTCCCAGACTGATTTTCCAGTCAGAAAGCCCTTTTTTTACAAGTCGCGCATTTTCGATCAGTTTGATTCGATAGCCATGATTTTTAGATTGATTTTTCATGATTATTTTTGGAATACTCATAAAAAGAAGATGATAATCAACCTGCTTTGGATGTCCGAAAACACGCATTAACCCGACATCATTGGAACTGCTAACTCACTTCGCCGCCAAACCGGATCCGGAGATTGTCCAGGACTTCAATTCCCCGCGGCATGAATTCATTCCGTTTCAATCTGCCTTTCGCCTCAATCGCTTTCAGATGGCATGAGACGCCGTTGGTTGATTTGATCCCAAACGTCTGACCGATCTCCCGCACGGTCGGCGCGGAGCCGGTTTTGACCGTGAAGACCCGGATGAAACTCAGAATCCGCTTTTGTTTTTCTGTTAATTTTTTCATGATCGTGTCTCTTAAAAAGTGACCGGGTAACAGGTATTACCCGGTCATTTTATTGAACGTGGTTGGTTGGATCTGATGTCTGGGTAACGCACGTTACCCGGACATTAGCACTTTGCAGCAACATATTCCCGAATGTGCTGTAGGAAATTTTCCGTCTCCCGTTCCAATATATTACCAAACATGACTCCTGCTACGCATAGAATGCGGTTTGTATGGTGATATACCGACACTGCTGTTCCATCGCCAATTGGCTTCAGAATGATCTCCATAATTCGTTTGGTCTGCTGGTCAGTTAGTCCAAAACCCGAGCCCCGGAAACTGGAAATGATGCTGGAATTCACAGGAGGATGAATTGTAAATTCATTGTCCTGCCACCACGATTTGGCTGCTACAACAACCACTCTTTCGGGGGCTTTAATTATTTCCAAACGGTGGCAAGATGATTTCATTTTCTAGCTCGCAATTTAACTAATGAATAACATAAATCACATGACCGGTTCATTATACTCTTCAAATCATCAAAAGTGTCCGGGTAACAATAATTACCCAGACACTTTTCACTGAACCACTAAGTACGATAAACATTATCGCATATTCGATTGGATTGGAGATAAAAGGTGTCCGGAACCAAAAAAGGCAAAGTTGTTCTCTTTTGTGAGTGAGCAGAGATTTCGGAATCGGTGTTGATCTCTTTTCGCGTTTACTGGTTCGCACGTACCACAGATCACTCATGAAAAGGCTTCCTTAGTTATTTCATTGCTTGTCTGGAATTCCACTGCATTTTGATTCGGAGTCACTTCAAGACCCGGTTCCGTTGCGAGAATCCGTGAACCGTTTATGATAGCGTCATCGAAAGCGGAACGAAGCATCGATGTGGAGAATTCCAATTTGCGATTTCCGTCCAGGTCCAGCCACGTGGTATTGATTTCAGTATGTGACACAGCCACGCCTTGAAACATGCCAGCGCACCCTGGAGCACCGCATGAACACGTCCACGGGAAGAAGGTACCTGAAGACGTCAGACAAAGTCGCAACTGGGTAAGGTCAAGATACTCCGGATTGTTTTCGTCGACGGAAGCGTTATCCATCACGAGTACCGCTATAAGCCAGTCTGATTCGTCGTCTTGCCGTTGGATGATATTGCGAATTGAAACGCGCTCGACACGCTGAGCCCGTCGTGCCTTTCCGAACCAATATTTCAATATGCTAGGCCATTCGATGTTGATATGCATTGTGATGGTGCAGTTCTCATTGCCGCTGTTTGTATCAGCCAGCTTATTATTCACTGGCGATATTCTGATGATCATGCCCACAAAGGCTGTTACATGTTTTAATACAGGTCACAGCAAGATACGTAAAAATCGTACCATACTGAAACAGCCAGTCAACAGGGAGCCTCACACCATTGTATTTTGCAATATTCATGACCGGAGGAAAGAAATATTGTCCCGAGAGACAAAGGACAAATTTGTACTCTCTTGTGAATGAGCAGGGATTTCGGAATCAGCGATGATCTCTGTTCGCGTTTTAATTTGTTTTACAACGACGAAAGGTTTCGGACACCTTTGATTTCAATCCAACCAGAAAACCCGACACCACCGCCGATAAACAGGAGAAAGCGAGCGCGAATAAAAATGCCCCTATCCTCTCTTCCCGTCATTTGCGAACCTTTTGATTTATCTCAATATCACCTAGAATCTGTGAAGACGCTGGGGTTCGTTTTGCCAATTAAGGTATTACAGGGAGAATAAGAGTATGCGGCTGTCGGAAGAACAAATCAAACAAGCGATCCTGCATCCCGATCTTGATGCCAGAACTCTGGCGCTCCAATATTTCACCCGATCATTCACCGGAGACACTACGATCATACCGCTCGTCATCAAAGCGGTTGAACAATATGGTCGCGAGTCATCAATCTTCCTGATTCGAGAATGTTTCAGTTTACCGCAGACGGAAACCACGATTGAGTGGTGCATGGAGGAACTACGACATCATCAAGATTCAGACAACTCTCGATATGCCTCTACCCTGTCCGATCTACTCACCCATGCGGATCTTCAGCTAACGCGGACCAGGGAGTCGGAAATCCTGGCTCTACCATGCTTTGACACAAATTTAGCATATGCCTTTTCTGAACGCATCCAGCTGCTGGATGAGGATGCCGATTCCCTCTGGAAAAAACTGATTGAGTTTTGTAAATGTGCAGAAGACCCAGAGCTCTATGATATGGATCTGGAATATGCGTGCCGACTTTCTGAAGCCCTGGGACGTTTTGGGTCCGAGGTGGCTGATCAGGTTCTGGAGTTGCTGAGCGAAAAGGTTGACTATTCCGAAAGTTCGCCGCGTGTTTTGATGCAGGGTTTCCTGCTTTCTCTGGCGGGTGATTTACGACTGACCGCGGCAGTTCCATTCCTGATCGAATCTCTCAAAATCGTCGATGACTTGTTCAACGAAGAAGCCCAAAAAGCGCTCCTCAAAATTGGTGGCGATGCGGTTGTCGAAGCGGTCGTGAATGAATTTCCCAGGGAAGATTGGTATTTCCAGTTTTCCGGTGCCGGTGTACTGGAGAATATACACAGTGATCTTGCCATTCAAAAGAGCATCGAACTTTTCCTAGAAGAACCTGACGATACGATTCTCACCTTTCTGGGACAGGCGACCCTCTCGCATTTTTCAACGGACGCCATTGAGCCGGTATGTGAATACATTCGCACCACCGCCATTGATCCCGACGTGATTAAATTGCGAGAAACGCTGATTGCGGTCAGCACTGTACTGGGAGTCGATTTTCCCGAATACGAAGAATGGAAGCAGGCCAATGCACAAGCTGAAGCCACCCGCAGGGCTCTTTTACCGAAACAGTTTGGAAAATATACCTTTGGTCTCTCAGATAATCTGCTGGTCGATCCTGAAAAAAACACTGCTGATACGGAGATCGAACCAGTGACTCACCTAACCGACTTCCCCGAAACAATCATCAGGGAAGAAGCGCGAATTGGACGCAACGATCCCTGTCCCTGTGGAAGTGGAAAAAAATATAAGAAGTGCTGTTTGAACAAATCGGGAGGATGAAAATGCTGTCATTTCCAGCAGGTTCCTGACAGGGGACGCAACAGGAGTCGGGACGTTTAGTTTCAGGTTCCTGATCCTTTTATTCTTCCTTTTATTCTGTTTTACAGCGACTAAAGGTTCCGGAGAACTTTGATTTGGCCACGAAATTTAACGAAAGACACTTGAATTGTCATCAAAAGGTTCCTGACACCTTTTTCTGCCAAATCCCGCCAAAAATGATTGGCATACCGAAGTATAAAGAAATTGTGGAGTGAGCTCTGTGGCAAATCTAGAGCATGTAGAGATTGTTAAACAAGGTGCAAAAGCGATAGAACAATGGCGTAAAAAGAATCCAAAAGTACAATTGGATTTAAGTGGAGCAGACCTTAGCAATTTTAACCTCACAGACGCAGACTTATCGGAAGCAGACCTGAGAGGAGCCAATTTAAAAGGGATTCTATTCAAAGGGCTAAATTTGAACGATGCCGAAATTAACGAGACCACTCTAATTGGTAGTGGACTGGTCTTTGTTCCCATAGAGGATCGTGACGATTCATCAACTCCCAGCTACAATTCCTTTGTTCGACTTATCTCTCGTTTAGTCATGCTTATTTTGTTGTTGGTGGGTTTATTTATACTCTTGAAAATATTACTTCCCTGACCAAACATCGAATGAACAAAAGGTGATCGCAAAAAAAGTGTCAGGGCTGAATGGCACTGCCGGTAGGGTAAAAGGTGTCCGGAACCAAATCTCTGCTGCTTATGCTTTCCCGGCAATGCTCATCTCTAACACAGCTTCACCATCGATTCAATAGATCCACCACTTGCGAGCTGTAGCCTTTGCTTGGTTGCCTGATGTTTTGGCACCTGTTCGCGGTGTTTATCTCTTCTGTCTTGTGACTGGCGAATATAATGTCTGCCTGGTTGGCCGGAGGCATGTTTTGCTGGTTTCCGGTTTGGGGCTGCTTCGTTTCTGGCGGGGCTGGTCTGGAGGATTTGTGGAATCGCTTTGGGGATAGCAGGGGGGATTTGTGATGCATGACGCTTCTTGTTCTGTCTGGTGGCGTACCTGGCTGGCTGCGGTCTTTTTGTATCTTGCGGAAGGGCGCGCGGCGGTCAAGGGGGAAGCGGACCATGATCCTCATTTGAAAATCAATGAAAGTTCGATGATGTTCTATGAAATGTCGGTGAAGGTCTACGAAGCTCAGCGATACGCCAGGAGACATTCGGAAGCAGTCGCCGTCTGTTTGAGAAAAAGTCTCTCTACACAGAGGCTTTTATGGTGCGAATTTCCACAGGTTGCGGCGTGTTTACTGATGCTCATGTTGTTTGCCCCGTGCGCGCGACGCTAACTACGCATCCTGAGTTTCGGCGCGACACGGTCAAGAGAGGTTTCTACACTACAAAAGCAGTTATGTAACAGCAGTCATGCAAACGGAGTCAAGCATCGCGAAAGGAAATGCAGAAGACAAAAAAGCAGGGGAGGGCGCATAAAAAAACGAGCGGAACCGTTTTTCGATTCCTGCCCGTTTTTACATAATCTTACCGGGTTAGTCGACACCTTCAGGACTGCCTGCAAACAGGCGTCTCTCAGATCCGCGGCGATCCCGTATTTGATACCAGGACGGGTGGTCCTGTTAAAACCCTAAAAAGATGCCTGCTTTTTAAGGAAATGGGCACGGGCGGGATCGAACCGCCGACACCAGGATTTTCAGTCCTGTGCTCTACCAACTGAGCTACATGCCCTTTTCGTTTCCGGCTGTGACTTCAGGAGCGTTAACTCCCTGTGAAATCATTGCTTAATGGAAGCGAGATGGAAATATAAGCCATTCGCCTCTGAGTTTCAAGCAAAACTGGCATTTCCTGTTCAGGATTCCGCAGTTTTCCTGAATCCCGGCTTTTTCCGCTGTGAATACCCGTTTATCTCCGGTTTTCGGTCATCGGAATTTACGCATTATAACGATCAAATGAAATTAGATCTGACCGTCAAACAGTTCAGAAGAAAGATCGATCTCATCTTTTCCGGGGGTCGGCAGGGCCTGGTCAATCTCGTGATCACTCTTTTTCAGATCGAGGATATTGTCCGGATCCATCGGATCGGCGTTTTTCCCTTCCGCAGTCTGGATAATTTGAACAATCGGGCTGGTGTAAAAATTCTCATTCCGTCGAATGACCCGCGCTGCGCTGCCATCTGTTAAAGTCACAAAACTGCCCACTGGAAAGAGGGACAACAGGTTCAACAGCGCACGCATGGGGTTAGAGTCGATCGTTTTATCGTTGGTCTTTCGTAACAGATATTCCATCGCAGCATAAGGCATCAGAGCAGGGCGGTCTTCCCGGGATGTTGTCAACGAAACATAACTATGCGCGACATTCAAAATCCGGGCAAACAGATGGATCATATTCTGGGTCCGATTGCGTGGATAACCAAGCCCATTGGGTTGTTCGTGCACCTGATAACAGACGACGGGAACGACACTCGGGATACCGGCGACGTCTTCCAGCATTTCCAGTGAAAAGATGGGGTGTTTCTGCACTTCCATCCGCTCAAGCTGGTTCAGACTGCGGCGCCATTTTCCGATTTTATCCTGGACTTTCACCATTCCCCAGTCATGCACGAGTCCGCATAAACCGATATTTCGTACGTTGTTTTCATCGAGGTTCAACTCGGTGCCGATCGCCATGCCTAACAGCGACATCTGTAAACAATGCTGAGACAGCGATTCATCTTTACCTGCCTCTGCAGCCGCCGAGATCACACTGTCTGCATCAGCCGTCAATTGAGTCAGGTAACTGGCAGCCATCCCGGCGATATCAGCGCCTTTGGGAGTTTCGCCATTGAGCGCGCCGCGCATCATGCCATCCAGCGACTCACCATACTCCTGTTGCTGTGTAAACAACTTATCGCGGTGCTCCTGATTATAACCTTTACAACCATGGATGACCATAGAATCCCGGACTGCCGGACCGGTATTGGCGACAAACATCGAACCGGATTCGATGAGCTTATCCAGTCTCTGGGTTAACTCAGTGGAAAAGATTCCCTGACCAGCTTCGAGTGCTGCATCACCAGAAAAAGCCGCACTTAAACTGACCGTAGCGGCATCCTGACTGTGGATCTCCACGTTAGGCATATTTCGGTCACGTAACAATTGTTTGAAACGTGAATTCACAACTGATCCCGCAGCCAATAGTAAAACTCCATTGGTATCGTAAATCGGATTATTGATTTTCCGGCCTACCATCAGATCTTCGACCCGTATCGAAACGGTCTGGTGATCATCGGCTTGCGATTCGGTCGCCTGGTTCAAATTGTCTTTTATATCTGTTGTCATTCTCACAACCTGAATCGAAACTGATCCCTGCGAATGAGGAATCCAGCTCGCGCCTTATATTAAAGTGGAACGCTTTACATAGTTCCCAAGGGGTAAACTCACTACAAACCTAGGTTAATATTTCTAAAAACTCAGTGCAGGAGGGACATCCGATGCAAAATTGTGATTGCGATTCTGACGATTGATCGGATTGAACGGATCAGCGAAAAATGGTTGGAGGGAAATCTCTGGCGTCTTGGGAGAGAAATCAGTACTTAGACCAATGAAATGATCTCAGACAAAATCGCGGCTTCGCTGGACTGGCAGGTGTCAATATAACCACGCAAAGGGAGGGGAGTTCCATCGTAACGATAAACGACCCCCGGAAAATGGATGCCGGAAATGCCTGTGGGGAGAAATACTTCCAACTCCGGCAGATCCACAGCAGCCGGTCCGATGTGGATAACCGGAAGGGAGGCCAGAGACTTCAGAGCATGTTCAGACAACCCGGAAAGGGGTAACGCGCCTACCAGAATACAGAGATCGGTCTCCTGCTGTTCCAGTACATGATTTGCAGAATATTCTTCAGGCGAATAACGGGGATAACCCGCTGCAAAATTCACACTCGCAGCATATCCGGTCTGCCAGGCCAGCACATTTTCGGCCCCCTTGGTTTCGCCAGCGCGGGGTACATTAATCGAGTGACAACGGCGATCGGCCTGAATTTCCCGTACCAGCAAAGACAAGGCTTCGATTTTCCGGTGAGACAAAGGCCCCTGTTTAAATTCCGGACCGAAAAAGAAGACGATATATTGACTCTGCTGAATGAGGGCGACCAGTTGCTGCAGGTCGGCAGCAGCGATGCCTGCGGGCTCATTTCCCGTCAGCTCCACGCCTTTCAAAAGTGCGCGCAGGCTCCAGATGACTTCAAAATCGCGATCGGCGGCGATGGGAATCGTGTGATCGACGTAGCCACTGGAATCCGGAAGCGCTGCCCCCATCGACAGAATTTTGCGAGGCACGGTCTGCGTTCCTGAGGTGAGGCTCTGTCTATGACATTGATTGGTCAGTAAGGCATCGGCGCCCCAGTAAATGATCAAATCGGCTCGGCTGCGAACTTCGCCCAGAGTACATGTCGCCTCTCCCACCTGCTGCAATGCTCTCGTGGCAGCGGAAGCGGCCGTATCAATGGTGGCTCCGATCCGATCGGCTAAACAGACGGCGGCCCGCTGCGTTTCGGTGGCGGATTGCGGCATGCCAAAGATGAATGGGGCCTGCGCCTGTCCGATCAGTTCCACGGCCCGGCTGACTGCGGCCGCATGTGAGGCAGCAGTCCCTTTGATCAGGGGAGTTAGAGAATCCGTCTGTAAAGACTGCTGAAACCAGGCCTGCCCCTGAGGGCAGGCGGTTTGAACGTCGAGAATCTGCTGCCCCTCGGTGGTGACCTGAATGTCGTCGCATACACAACAACAGCCTGCACAAGCAACGTCTTCAATCACATTTTTCACAGACGGTCTCCAGAGCCGTAAAATATCTGAAAGCAGCTCACAGGTTTGCAGATTAACCGATGTCCGCTTTCAGTTCACTTAACAGTGAAACGGCTTTGCCAATATCGGCTTTCTGCTGCTCACGATCTTCCGGAATTTCACGTTCAATCGTCAATGGTCCGGAATACCCAATGTCATTGAGCGTCCGCAAATATGTGGACATTCCGACGTCGCCTTCGCCGAGAGGCGTTTCTGCGCCCCACTCGATTCCCCGTTTGCCTTCCGCTGCCCAGGTTGCATCTTTGCAATGCACGCTGGCGACCAGATGTCCAACTCTTCTCAAGGCGGCAATCGGATCTCCCGTACCATACAGAATCATATTGGCGGGATCAAAATTGATTTTCAGATTATCCCGTCCCACATCGCTGATAAAATCAAGCAGGTGGTCTGCAGATTCCTGTCCGGTCTCCAGATTCAGCCCCTGACCGTTTACTTTGACATGATCCAGCAGATTCTGAGTGACCTTGACCAGTTCTTTGTAATCTTCTGAATTGCGATCTTCCGGCACGAATCCAATATGCAGGGCAACCGTCTCGCATCCCAGCAGCCGTGCGAAATCAGAAATTTCTTTCATTTCCTCGACGCGTGCTGCACGGGTCTCTGCGGGGACCAGACCAACGGTCTTTTTTGTCGTAGGAATGTCGGCATAACTTTCTCCGTCAAAGCCGCCAAACACGCAGGTGATTGTGATTCCTGCGGCGTTGCACCGATCCAGAAACTGCTTTGCAGCTTCGGGAGTCCGCGATTGTTTATGGGGAGCGTGAATCTGAATCGTGGGGATTCCCAATTCCTGAACGACATCCAGATGCACACCCAAGCCTGCATCAACTGAAGCAAATACACCGATGGGCCATTTTTCCATTATTCTGCCTCCGCAAAGTGGTCTTTTATGATTCTCGCGTTGATTCCATTTCCATTAATTTCAGACCCCCGCAGACGAGCGGGGATCGGCGTTCATCATAAGGAGATTTTCCGTGTTTCACAAACCAGGACCTCAATTTCTTTACAATTTAAATAAACACACGATTTAATGTAAGCATCCAACTTCCCCCGTCTATTGTTTCCAGACCGACTCATCCTATAATAGAATCTTCTCGCGAAGATCATTAATGCAGCCGGCCTTGAAAGTGAAAGGGAATGAACCATGATTGAAATCAAAAAAATCCTCATACCAACCGACTTTAGTGAAACAGCTCAGGCAGCAACTCAGTACGCTGTCGAACTCGCTAAAAAATTCAATGCCAAGCTGTATCTGCTGCATGTGATTGAAGACCCGATCGTTTATATGCCTATGTTTGAGAGTTATGCTCTGCCTCCCAAAGAAGACTTTGAGAACTTTGCGAAAACCAGACTTGAAAACTGGATTCTGGATGAGGATAAAGTCGGTCTGGATGTGGAAACCAGCTGGGTGCATGGCAACCCTTTTGTCGATATCCTGAAATTCGGTAAACGTGAAAGTGTGGATTTGATTGTGGTGGGAACACACGGCCGTTCCTTTACCGCTCATTTACTGTTGGGCAGTGTTGCGGAAAAAGTGGTTCGCAAGGCCTCGTGCCCCGTCTTAACGGTTCGGGCGAAAGGACATCAGTTTATTCATCCGGAATCGGTGGAATAATCAGTCCGCAGTCATTTTTCCGTGTCATTTCTTATTCTCCTCTCTGAATGAATGACTCATTCAGATCTATCAGGAATTCCCGATTCGTGATTGGCGACGCAGCACATCCAACGGAAAGCCGCATTCCTTTTTACGGAAAATTATTCAGTATCATCCTGTTTCTGATCGTACTGAATCTGCCTGCGCCTCAGGGTATGTCACCTGCTGCGCAGCGGCTGGCTGCGGTCACGGCTTTGATGGCCGTACTCTGGATGACTCAGGCATTGCCGATTGCGGTCACCAGTCTGATTCCGTTATTTGCGTTTCCTGTTTTCGGTATCCAGGATCCCAAAACGGTCAGTCAGTCGTATATCAATCAGAATATCTTTCTCTACATGGGCGGCTTCATGATCGCTTTGGGGATTGAGAAATGGGGCGTCCATCGGCGCATCGCCTTGCATATCATCAATGTGATCGGTTCCAGTCCCCGCCGCGTGGTGCTGGGTTTCTTATTTGCCACTGCTTTCCTGTCGATGTGGATCAGCAATACCGCATCCACGTTGCTGATGCTGCCGATTGGCATGGCGATTATCGGCTCGATCACAGAATTAACCCTGCTGGAATCACCCGACAAATCAGCGGAAGATATCCGTCATTTCTCGGTTGCGCTCCTGCTGGGAATTGCCTATTCCGCGAGTATTGGCGGCGTCACAACACTGATTGGCACTCCCACAAATATTGCCTTTCAGCAGATCTGGCTGGCTCAATTCCCCCAGGGGCCTCAATTATCGGCAGGGGAGTGGATGATCATGGTGATCCCCTTTGGCGTGACGTTTTTATTTCTGACCTGGATCGTACTCTGCTGGAAGATGCCTCGCTTATCCAATTCACGCGAGTCTTCACAAGAGATTATCAGCAGTCACATCCGGAAGCTGGGGCGCCCCCGGCGCGCGGAAGTGCTGATGCTCGTCATTTTCGCAACGACCGCACTCCTGTGGATCACGCGCAAGCCTTTGATCTTCGGGAGCCACGAACTGATCGCCGGCTGGGAAGAACTGCCAATTCACTTTCTCACACGCTGGGGCATTTCCCTGGAAAACACGACCGGGTGGGTTGACGATTCTACGGTGGCGATGGGCATGGCCATTCTGATGTTTGCCATTCCTGCCCAGAAGTCAGCGCAAGGCAATACGGAATATCTGATGGACTGGGAGACAGCGGAACGGCTGCCGTGGGGCGTGCTGCTCTTAATTGGCGGCGGGTTCGCGATTGCCGGCGCGTTTCGCACGACTGAACTATCGGACTGGGTCGGTCATATCTTTTCACAGCTCATCGAAGGCTGGCCTCCCTGGGCGCTGATTATTGCCGCCTGCCTGATGCTGACGTTTCTCACCGAATTCACTTCGAATATTGCCACCGTGAATACGGTTCTGCCGATTCTGGCCGCGACTGCGGTCAGCCTGGGCATTGATCCGCGGCTGATCATGATTCCCGCTGCGATCTCGGCCAGTTGTGCGTTCACAATGCCGATTGCCACGCCCCCCAATGCGATCGTTTTCGCCTCCGGAAAAATCAAGATCTCCGACATGCTGAAGTATGGCATCATCCTGAATCTGATTGGCGTTTTTCTGCTGACCGCATTTATGCTGCTGTACTTCATTCCGCAACTGGGAATTGAATTCGGAAAAGCACCCGACTGGACCTATCAGCGAAATCCTTAACCGGATGATTTATTTGCCGATACAGAATTTACTGAAAATGCGGTCCAGAATGTCATCGGTATAAACCTGACCGACAATGTGTCCGAGATGCTGCAGCGCTTCACGAATTTCAATCGCCACCAGTTCCTCTCCTAATCTGAGAGCAGCCGCTTCTTCTGCAGCCTGTAACGCGTGCCCCGCTGATCTCAGGCTTTCCCGACAACGGGATGCCGTCGAACCAATCAACAGTTTGCTGCCGCGACGGTATTCAGACAACCGGGCTAAAATCAGTTTTTTTAGAGCATCCAGGCCCGCTCCCTCCGTGGCACTCAACTCGATTTCATATTCCTGCGAGCGACCACTCACAGGCAGTGCAGGGGAGAGGTCGCTTTTCGTTTTGATCAGCATCACGTTTTGAGATGCGGAAAGTTGTTCGCGCTGCAATCGATCAAGGTCTGCCCATTCCGGCTTCAGATCGGCGGCCGTGCACCAGACCACCAGATCGGCTTGCGCAACGCGCTGCTGGCGAAAGTTCTGCGCACTAACCGAGATTTCATGTGCCCCCGATTCCATGCCGGCGGTGTCGATTAATTGAATGGGCTGGCCATCCCAGTTTAAGTGGGTCACCAGATAATCACGGGTCGTGCCTTCTTCATCCGAAACCAAAGCGGCCTGAGCATCGCCAACGAGGGCATTATACAGTGTGCTCTTACCGGCGTTCGGGAGTCCGGCCAGCACCAGAGACAGGTTGCCCGTCGATTCCATGCGCTGCGAGGAATCTTCATAGAGCTGTTCGCAAAACGTGCGAATCTCTCGCACGCGGGAAAGCAGGGTTTCGCGGTCAATAAATTCAATGTCTTCTTCCACGAAATCCAGACCTGCTTCCAGTTCGGAAAGCAATTCCAGCAGGTTCATGCGCGCCTGGCCGATCCGAGTCGAGACGCCGCCTGCCAGCTGACTGAGCGCCAGGTTGAGTTCTTCATGATCATAGGCATCAATCACGCCAAGAATCGCTTCCGCCTGCACCAGATCCACGCGCCCGGCAAGGAATGCACGTAAAGTGAATTCGCCGGGACGGGCCATGCGTGCGCCATGTGCTGCCAGATTTTCGATGGCCGATTCCAGTAGCGGCGGGGCGCTGATCGTATGAAACTCGGCCAGAGGCTGTCCGGTAAAGCTGCGGGCCGTCGGCCAATAGTACAGGGCACCAGGCAGGTTCAGCGTTGAGCCGGTCAATTTTAACTGTCCGGTATGCCGGGCTGCGGTTCTGGAATCCTGCCACGCGCTGTTCGATTCGAAACAGGCCGACAGGCAAGGCAGAATCTCCGTGCCACTGATGCGAATGATCCCCACGGCCCCGCTGCCCGGGGCAGAAGCCAGCGCAATAATGGTATCGTCAAATTGCAGATTCATGCCACGTCTCTTGGGAATCTTTGCTATCGACGTTTTTTGGTATTCTTACCGTTGCGGGGATTTTGCTGCTGCTTCTTTTCGTTCAGAGTTGATTGAGCCTGCGCCTGATCCGCAATGTCCTGCAGCCGGGCAAACCAGCCTTTTTTCGCCGGTCCCTCATTGCTCGCCGCATCTTTTTTGTAGCTTTTCTTTGACTCTGCTTTGACTTCAATGATGTTGGAGTCTGAAGTGGTCGTCGAAGCCGGACGTCTTTTCGACTGAAAATCCAGCAGTTTGCGTTCGCAAATCCCCCAGAGGCTGGAAGCAATAAAGTAAACACAGAGCCCTGCAGGAACACGATAAAACATGAAGCCCATGGCGATCATCATGTAATTCATGATTTTATGCTGCAGTTCCTGATCTTTGTCTGTCGCCGGCGGCATGAACAATTTCTGCTGCACGACAAACAGCCCCACGGTCACCAGCGGCAGCAGATTAAACGTGTCGCCGAGAAACGGAATGGAAAAGGGGAGTTGAAACAGCGCATCGGGGGCTGCCAGATTATCCACCCACAGGAACGGTGTTCCCCGCAGCTGGACAGCATTATTCAAAGCGGTATACAGGCCAAAGAAGATCGGCAGCTGTAAGAAAATGGGAAGACAACCTGCCAGCGGATTGTAATTATTCTTGCTGAACAGCTCCATTTGCGCCTTGCCGAGCTTTTCGCGGTTGTCTGCATATTTCTTTTTCAGCTCCACGATCTGAGGCTGTAACTCTTTCATCTTCTGAGCGCCCACAGCCTGCTTGCGCGAAAGGGGATACAAGCTGCCTCGCACCATAATCGTCAGACCGATAATGGCGAGCCCGTACGATAAACCGATGCTGTGGAGTGTATTCAGCAACCACAACATCAACTGAGCGACGGGACCGAAAATTCCAAGGTCCATGATCTCGGTCGCTTTCAGAGGCGGACCGAGTAAAGACTCCCGCTTGGGGCCGGTATACATGGCGTAGCTATGTGTCTCTTCAGCGCCGGAGGCCAGTTCCATTTCTCTCGAATTGATCTGGATGGTGACGCTGCTCTGTGCTTCATCTTTTATGGAACGGCTGATCAAAATGGGTTCAATGCTCGCATAATAATTTGAACGCATTTCACCATCAACGAGCACTGGCTTGTAGTTCTTGCCTTCAGGGGTGAGCAGCGCGGCAAAATATTGAATATCAGCTCCTGCGAACTGAAACGCACGCGTCAGCTTTTCGACCTTCTTGGCGTTCACTTCTTCTATAATATCCGGAGCGGTCAGCGTGACCGTTTCGATATCCAGATCATCCTGCAGAAAGCCAATTCGCACATCGCGGAATTTACGGGTGTTGTCTGCATTTTCCAGCGGGATGCCCACTGGACCGAGGAGATGGTAATCCAGCTTCTGCACTTCGGCACCGTGATTGATGACTTTCACTGCAAAGTGCACCATATAACCGGCCTGTTCGGTATCGCGAAATTCACGAAACTCTCTGTCTTCCGGAAGAGGATATTTCTTGAGGCTGAATTGTTTTTGAATCTCGATACTTCCATCGGGGGCCGTCAAACCGAGGCGGACCGACTGCACGATTTTGGCATCGGACGGATCCTTGACCAGTTCCAGAACTTTCCAGTTCGCCTTGCGACTGTCTGTTCTTAACGGTGCCAGCTTTGCATCCAGTAGTTCACTGTCTAATTCCAGCGAACGTTTGATGTCTTTACCCGAGATGGCTTCATCCAGCACTTTTAAAGGCAGCTTTTGCCCTTTCAACTCTCGATAGAGCGGGTCATTTAATTGCGCCTCTACCAGCGAGGCGCCTTCAGACGTAATCGCCACCTGCAGGAAATAACCGGAGTCCGGTTCCAGCGATCCCAGAATAATCGTGCGGCGCGGATTTTTGAGAATCTCTGCTTTTTTGATTTCCGGTTGTTCGGGAGCGGGAGCCTTCTGCTTCGCGTCAGCCACATCCTCAAACGGTTTTTTAGCAACCAGAGGTTGATCCGCCTCTTGTGGATCCTGCGCAGCCTTTTGTGCTGCCTTCGGTTCCACAGGAATCTGAGGAGGGTCAATGATGGGCATTACGAGAAGCTGCCAGGCAAACAAAACCGTTGCGGACAGAGTGACGAATAGTAAGAGTCGTTTTTGTTCCATTGTTATCGGCCGTCCCGAAGACGATCGCCCAAGAAGTTATCTAAATCAGGAATTTCATATATTTTTTCAGCGGTCGTCGTAAAATCGTATTCGACGCGACAGAAGCTGACTTTTTCATCATCAATAATGACGTAGGAAGATCGATTATCGGCATCACGCGGCTGCCCGACAGAACCTACATTCACGAGAAATTTTTCCGGACCAAAAGGGTAAACGGTTTCGATTTCATCCGGTGCAAGAAAATTCATGCTTTCCGTAAAGATTCCGGGGATATGTGTGTGCCCCTGAAAACAGTACTGGTCCACCAGACCGAAAATGCGTTCCATTTTTCTCTGATTGTAAATATCTTCCGGGAAGACATATTCATTCAACGGATTTCGCGCTGAGCCATGCACAAACAGAAGTTTTTCTTCACGAATCATGCGGGGAAGTTCCCCCAGAAAATCCCAGCGATCCTGGTTCTTTGACGAATCGCCGGTTTCCAGCATGCGTCGCGTCCAGAAAATGGCACGTTCCGCGCCGGCATTAAAACCTTCCGGGTCAAACAATGCCGCCTGATCATGATTTCCCAGGAGAGACTTTGCACAGCGTTTGCGGACGAGGTCGATACACTCCCTAGGGTTAGGTCCATAACCGATAATATCTCCCAGGCAATAAATCTCACTGATTCCACGGCGGTCAATATCAGCCAGGACAGCATCCAACGCTTCAAGATTTCCGTGAATATCACTAATGATCGCTCTTAACAACTGACAACTCCCACTTTCTGTTACCGGGACCTGTCTATTCTACAGACAAGCCACGGCAGTAATCATTTGAGGAGCCTAAACACAAGAGGCTATCTTCAATAAACAAAACACCCGATGCTGGGAAGATCTATGGATAAGCATATCAGGAACCCGTTTATTTCCGTTACCAGGTTCGAAATAGAGCTGATTATAAATAGTGTCCTTTGAGTCGCCTGATCCCGCAGAATGAGATCAAAGACCGCAGCACTGCCGTGCGATCGTCCAGAATCTTTACACCAAAGTCCCAATAGTAGCAGTACAAGGGCACCATCTCAAGGCTCTGTTTACAGTTATCATTCGTTATCCGTTGCGAATTCTTGAGTTGTATTGCCGGATTTCCGTCAAAAACCGGGGTGGCCCGCCCGTAACTGCCGGGGAGCCCTCACTAATAAAACGCGCCCCTCATCAGACTTATCTGCTGATCCCCCCCCTCATGATTGAGCCTAACATTGTCAATCTCGGTAAATCAGGAGATTTGATGTATCCCGTAGCAGTTATGCTTTGATTGCCAGTTGCAGGAGTTCTGCATATTTTGCAGTGCTGAGGAGCCCCGCTCACAGGACATTAAAATTCTTATAATCGGCACCACTGTTTCCCAATCGCTGCTGAAACGCAAAGCATGTGGTCATTTAACCACGTTTTCTGATTTATTTCCCGCATTTCAACAACATCTGATTCTCAAAAACAACAGGCAACGTCGCTCGCATGTTGCCTGATCGAAACTTGTGTCCTATGTTTCAGTATCCCTTCATTAATGTTTGCCTCTCGTTTTCACTGTCTGGCGAAATAGTTGACCCACTTTGGTGACTGTTTTGACTGGCATGAAAGCCTGGTTGATTACCTCATTTGTTTCGAGGGAGTCGCTGATCCAGAACGTTTCTCTATCGAAATCAATGATTGATTTTGAGTGGAGCAATAAAACTGATTTGCCGTTTCGAATTGCAAATCCAAGAGACACATTCCCTGTAATTAATAAACCGACTCAGCTGTATGACGATTGCAGCGTAACATGCACACTTTGGGCGAGAGATATTCAATGAAGACAAATTCGGGTTCATTACTGGTAGTTGACGACGATCATAATATTCTGGAAGCAATGGCAGACTACTTAAGAAGTCTGGGGCATCGCACAGAAACCTCACTCACCTGCCTGGATGCAATCGAGCGTTTAAAAGAATTCCCATTTCAGGTTGTCGTCTGTGATGTCAACTTGCCAGATCAGGATGGTTTTCATTTACTGGAATGGGTGCGCGAGAATGCACCGGCGACGGCCGTCATCATGTTGACGGGATATGGAACGATTGAAAGTGCCGTCGAAGCAATTCAACTCGGTGCCTTCGAATATCTGACCAAACCTGTGATTGATGAAGAACTCAGTCTGGCAATCGAACGCTGTCTGGACCAGAGAAAAGTCGTCGAAGAAAATAAATCTCTCAAGGCACAACTTGATCAGCGGTATGGTCTGGCGAACATCGTTGGGCAGGACTATAAAATGCAGAAAATGTTCGACCTGATCGAAAGCGTCGCTGATACCCGGACCACAGTCCTGATCCTGGGGGAGAATGGTACCGGCAAAACGATGACGGCCCGCGCGATTCATCAGCTCAGCGATCGCTGCAACAAACCATTTGTGGAAGTCGCCTGTGGTGCCTTGCCTGACAGCCTGCTGGAAAGTGAATTATTCGGCCACAAGGCCGGCTCCTTTACGGGAGCGAGTCATGATAAAATTGGTAAGTTCCTGCTGGCAGATGGCGGGACGCTGTTTCTGGACGAAATTGCCACCTCTTCTCCCAGACTGCAAGTGAAATTATTGCGTGTTTTGCAGGACCATGAATTTGAAGCGGTTGGCGATAACAAGACTCAAACCGTTGATATTCGCCTGATTCTGGCGACCAATCAAAATCTGGAAGAGATGGTGGCCAAAGGGGAATTCCGACAGGACCTCTATTACCGCATTAACGTGATTACGTTGACGCAGCCGGCACTGCGAGAACGGATGAGCGACATTCCTTTACTCGTCGAACACTACCTCAAGGTTTACAACGAACAAATCGGCAAATCGATCAAAGGTTTTGATGCGTCTGCCATTCAGGCCATGCTGAAATATTCCTGGCCTGGAAATGTGCGCGAACTGATCAATGTGATTGAACGTGCTGTCGTGCTGACGAAAGGAGATCACATCCGCCTTCACGATCTACCCGAACAGCTTCGCCAGGAACAGCCTTACTCTCTGTCGGTAGACAGTCGCATGCGGAATGGATCATTGAAAACCGCGTTGGCCAATCCCGAACGTCAAATCATTATTGAAGCACTGGAAACCAACGGCTGGAACCGTCAAAACACAGCCCAGGCCCTGGGAATTAACCGCACAACGCTCTACAAGAAAATGAAAAAATACGACATCGATTTCGAAAAACAATTGATGCACTAATCAATCGATTCGCTTTGGTTTATCAGGCTGCACGTCGCACAGACGTGCAGCCTTTTTTTATTGTTACACCTTTCCCCTGCGGTATTTCCATTCAAATTGGCAAAACAAATAAACTTCGTTTCATATACCTATTTTTCCAAATGCGATTTGTCGATACGTTTGGAACAACTTAAGGGAGATTCTCTATTCACAGGCGATAAAACGCTTCACTATCTGCTTTCCGGGGGGAAAATTATGAGGTTCGCGCTGATTGTACTGACCACAGTTTCATGCAACCTGATTAGTTCGGCAATTTTTGCCGAAGAATCAGCTCAGCCCCAGACTATTGAAGATGTGTTTTCGAATGGAGTTCTGGAACCAGAGCCAGCACCGGCGCCTCCCATCTCGGATCTGCCTGCCGATTCGAATCTTCCCACGGACGCAGATAACCAGTTAATCCAGGCTCCAGCCGCGCAACCGCTGGCCTATTTCCCGGAACAGAGTTGCCCTTCTTCTACATGCAGTTCTCAATCTGCCTGTAATTGTCAGTCATGCAACTGCAATGCCTGCACACTCTGTGATCGCATTCCATTGCTGAACAAGTTTCCCAGCGATCGTTGTTTTGATGACTTTGTCATGCCGGTCAGTAATCCGGTCTGGTCGATTGACCCACGATCATTAACCTACGTTCGCGGTATTTTTATCAACCAGATGATTGACGCTCAGACTCCCGTTCTCGGAGCAGGGGATCTACAGGTATATGCCCTGCAGTTGGGAATTGCCTTAAACGAACGCCTGTCGGTGATTGCCGTCAAAGACGGATACAATACGTTGCAGACCAGGGGAGTCGGAAATTCCCAAGGCTGGTCAGATATTGGACTCGGTTTGAAGTACGTCCTCATCAGAGACGTCGAGAATCAGTTTCTGCTTTCCGGCGGACTGATTTATGAAGCCACCAACGGGAGTTCGCGCGTGTTCCAGGGTAACGGCGATAGTGTCTGGACGCCTTATCTTTCTGTCGGTAAACAAATCGGCAACGGACACCTGATTGCTTCCACCGGTTACCACGTACCCGGTGACACGGCAGAGGAATCGCAGTCGATTTATTACAGCGTGCACTACGATCATCCCATTACGAATAAACTCTCCGCAGTCGCTGAATTAAATGGTATTGTCTACACGAAAAGCGGGCAGGCACTGCCGTTGAACATCGAGGGGGGAGACTGGATTAATCTGGGCTCTTCCAGCGTGGCAGGGAATAATTTCATCTCCACGGCCATTGGTGCCAACTACCGCCTCAACAATTGTCTGTCTGTCGCAGGTGTCTGGGAATTTCCCATCACAGGCCGCAAAGATCTGATGGACAGCCGCACGACGGTGACTTTAACTCTGCAGTTCTGATCAATGCGTGACGGAATTGATCCGTGAACGAACAATCTGTTCCAGTTGATCTAACACTTCATCAATTGTCGCAGTGGAAGTATTGATTTCAATCGCATCGTCGGCCGGCTTCAGCGGGGCGACGGTGCGTTGTTCGTCACGTTGATCGCGTTCATAAATCTGCTGTAAGATTTCTTCGCAAGTGACGTCCTTCCCCTGGGCCTGCAGTTCATCCTGCCTGCGTCGGGCGCGTTCTTCCGGGTCGGCAATCAGAAAAAACTTACAGAAGGCATCTGGAAACACCACGGTTCCCTGATCTCGGCCTTCACTGACAATATCGATGCCTGCGGCCGCCTGACGCTGCAGATGGACCAGTTCTTTTCTGACCGCAGGATACTGTGCCACCAGGGATGCGGCTTCCGTCACTTCCGGCGTGCGGATCTCCAGCGAGACATCCTCTCCATCCAGCAGTACTTTGGCATCGGAAAAGGTTATCTGAATCTGCTGACTCACTTTTGCGACTGCCTGCTCGTCTGCCGGAGTAACGTTTTGCTGAAGCACAGCGAAAGCAACACAGCGATACATGGCGCCTGTATCAAGAAATTCAAATCCCAGTCGCTGGGACAAACCGCGGGCTGCAGTGCTTTTGCCGGATCCTGCTGGGCCATCAATCGTCACGATCATCTGTTACGGCTGCTCCTCAAACAGGATTTCTATCTCAGCAATTTCGTATTGCGTCATCTCAACCAGAACCGCATCCTCTTCAACGGGAAGTTCCACAATCGTTTTGCCATGAAAGTTCCGCTGTCTCGCACTGACCGGTGATTTCCAACAGCGCAATTTGACCGAACGGTGTACCCCTTCCGTTTCAATCAACCGCACGGCAAAACCAGTCCGAACGCGTGTCTCGGTATCCGGCGAATCCGGTTCCTGCGGCATCAGATCCATCACGCGGGTAATTTGCACATTGCTGGCATCTACATGAAATAACCAGCCTGTTTCCCCCATGCGGGGAGGCCCGAGGGGACTTAAAACCTGACCAGCCGGCACCATCACATTTTTCGCCATCTGCATCGGAAAGTTCTGGTTCACGGCGATCGAGAAGGCAAATTCGCGTTTGGTCTCGCCTTCCACAATCAGCATACTGTCGAGCATGCGCGGTCCGGTTTTCCGATGAAAAGGCAAACCATGATTCAAAATGGTAACACGCTCTTCACCCTCTGCAATCTCAAAATAATGTGGGCTTTCAAACCGTTCTCCCTGAAAGGAATGCGCACTCTCCAGCAGGGAGCGTGTCAGCGAGGCGGTGCTGTCTCCCCAGGCAAAACGGGCGGCGTAATAATGATCCCAGGGATTGCCATCGGGCATGGTCAACACGTCGAGTTCAATTTTCACATCCAGAACAGGTCGACCGCGCCAGAGCTGAAAGGTCTGCCGAAACGTTGCCAGCGTGCTCCCGCTGATCTGATCAAATATTTCGCCCGTCGTAATGATTTCTCCCATGCCGGGTCCGGCGCAGGTCAGTTCCGCTTTCACTTCCCGTGTCGCGGAATACGGGGTTTTATTATCCCAACCGCCTGTAGAACCGGGGCCCGTAGATTCCGGTCTGGCAATATTGCGCTGATAAGGAAATCGAAACGCGAGCTGCTGGCTCAATCGATTCGGCTTGCGACCGTATTCTTTGATCTGCGCGATGCCTCCGGTTTCTTCATGAATATGAACTTCAAAGAATTCATTTCTGAGCAACAGAGGTTCTGCGATCGGCACATTCACTTTCGCAGGCGCTGCGGGAGACTGTCCGGGCTGCAGCCAGACAAAACCGGCACCGGGAATTTCCACAACCGCTTTTTTCTGCCGCTCATCAAACTGCGTCGCTTTGACGGCAGCGTGTGCTTCCGGCTCATGCGCAAAACCCGGCAGATCAACGACCACTCTTCGGGTAAATGAGAGAGAATTGAGCAATAACACGCCGTTCTGCTGTTGATCGGCTCCCTGCAGAATGATCTCTGCCAGTTTTTTGACACCCGCTTCACGAAAACCCTGCAACGCATGGGCCGCGTTCTGAATCAATTCTTCGGTCGCATCGGGGTGCCCCCGTTCCACATCTGTCTCGACTTTTAACAGATCGGCATCCTGTATCGTTTGCCCATACAGGGCTCTGGCAATCGAGTGAAACCAGCGACCGGCAGTAAACTCATCGTGTCTTTGAAAATGATTGATAAAGCGACTGAGCGGATCGGGCTTGCGCATCGCGACCAGTTGACTCAGAAAGGGGGAGAGATATTCCCGCGCGTCATACGAGGAGTGCCTTCCTGAGGATTCCGTGTTCTGGAAAAAATCATTCAACAACACAAAACTGCCCAGCACGGGTGCATAACGATGAATGCGTTTAAAGTCTTCAAAAAAGGGAGATTTCACATCAGGCCAGTGGGCAAACATCAATGCTCCCACCTGATCCTCTTCCATCGACTCAGCCATACGCTGCGCAAATCGGAGATAACCGGCTGAACCTTCCGCGGACATGGGAATCCGGGAAAAGGCATCCAGGATCGTGCCGTCTGCACCTTCCCAGTGAATTTTACTCTGCTCATAATCGGGATAAACCCCATCATCGAGTACCAGATGCAGGGCGGAATGAAATCCGAATCGGTGCAGTAACATCGGCAGGACGGAGGCGAGACCAAAACGCCGCCTGGCCCAGGTGGTGGGAGCACGCCCTGTCAATTCCTGAATCTTGTTTGTGCCTGAATACAGCTGCCAGATCAGAGATTCTACCGGCACTACCGGAGTGGAAATCTGGTCCGACTCGCCTCCGATCACTTCGGTTTCCTGATTCCGACAACTCTTTTCCAGCAGCGCGATCAATTCCGGTTTTTCGGCAGCGATGACTTCCAGATCATCCGAAGTGAGCAGCATGTTCAAAGGCCGCTCGTCGGTGATCGCCTGTTTTAATGATTCGTTAGCCCATTCAGGTGTTACCAGACACAAGTCGATCAGGTAACAGTCAATCGGATAAAATCGCTCGCGATTCTCCAGCAATACTTCAAAGCAGCCTTTTAAATGAGCCCGGGCGGCTTCGATATCATTTGCCAGGGCAGCGTCGGCGGCAGCGATGGCTTCCCGCTGAATGGTGGCTTCATCGAGACTGCTGAAGTGATGCATACACCGCGTTAATAATTCGAGCTGAATAAAACAGAGTCCCAGCGCATAAAAATCAGCGACCAGATCCGGCGATAAGACAGGTTCCGCATCCGTTTCTGATTCGGATTCCGGGTGCAAAGGCTTCAGAGCCGCCTCTGCCATCTCAGCGCGATGAATTTTTCCACAGACAACAGTCGCCCCGTTCGACTCTGCTTCTTCGATCCAGCCGTAAGGCAGCCAGTCTTCCGATGTCTTGGGAACAAGCAGCAGACGATCGGCCAGAAACTGAGGCGGCTCATCAGAACGATGCCAGCTCGGAATCACGCGTGACGAGGCCAAAAGCTCCGGATGCCAGGCAACCGCAAAGGCATTGAGCAGGCTCTCTGCGTCTTTGTCTTCCAGTTCCGTCGGGAAATCTTCGAGGCTGTGGCAGGGAATCAATATTACAATATCATTGTATGTCATTGTGTTACAATGCTTTAGAAACGTAATACCATGCGAATAGTTTGTGTGAGGAGGCGTCCATTATCCTTCTCTGACTACGATTAGCATAAGCAAACTATCGCCGAGTATCTATAGAACGGTGTCGACGGGCCCTGATAAATCACAAATGCCTCAGTAATTTATACTTAAATCAGACGCAGTCAAAACACAAAACAGTATTCATAAATACAGACCGTTCGCAAAAACCTTTTTGAAGAATCCATCAAAAAAACGGATAAAATCGTATTAAAAATGGATTCAGCGGGAACTATCTCCTTACCCCCCACGTCGAACAGAGTGAGAGAACGAAAAAACAGAAACAAACCGGCGTGAGACTGCAGACAAATTTCGGTGATTGAGGCCCAATGGAAGAGGGTGAATTTATTAATTTTCATGAAGTCGTTTTCAAACATCCGTTATTTCATTGACTTTATAAGAAACCCTGTGATAGCCTTATGTTACGGAATTGTTTGCTCTGACAATTGTTCCTTGACCTGTCTTCAACTTTACTGAGTCAATCAAAACCAGTTTTGCCGGTCTGAAATGTTCCTTTCAGCAGGCAAAAAAATCACCTCGTTAATTATTCGGAAAGCTTTCCGGCCGTGTCTGGCCACTTCTGAGTCAGGCATTTCCAGAAAGCAGGAGTAACCAGGCACATGGCAGAAAATCAAGCTGTTTGGGGTATTGAAATTGGGCAGGCCGGTTTAAAGGCCATTCGGCTGCGGTATGCGGAAGCAGCCGATCAGGTCATCGCTGTTGCCTTTGATTATATTCCGCATCCCAAAATTCTGAGCCAGCCAGACGCGGTCCCGGAAGAATTAATCAGCCAGGCGCTGGAAACCTTCCTGTCGCGCAATGAGATTAAAGGGGACCTGATTGCGATCAGCGTACCCGGGCAGACGTCGTTGGCCCGCTTCATTCAGTTGCCCCCCGTGCAATCCAATCGTGTTCCCGAAATCGTCAAGTACGAAGCCAAACAGCAAATTCCTTTTGCGTTGGAAGACGTCATCTGGGACTACCAGCCTCTGGGAGGCGGTGTGGAAGAGAGTGGTTACATGCTGGATGCCGAAGTCGGTATCTTCGCGATGAAACGCGATCAGGTTCTGAAAGCGTTGAAACCATTTCTCTCAAGAAAAATCGAAGTGGAGCTGATCCAGATTGCGCCGCTGGGTCTGTACAACACACTTTGTTATGACTCCTTAGGCATGCGTGTCAATCAGGAATTCGAGGGGAACCCTGAAGAGTCCTCGATTGTCGTCGACATGGGTGCTGACAGCACCACACTCATGGTGACCAACGGCAGCAAAATCTGGATTCGTAATGTCCCGATTGGCGGGAACCACTTCACCCGCGCTTTAACCAAAGAGATGAAGCTCACGTTTGCCAAAGCCGAGCACCTCAAATGTAATGCCACCCGTTCAGAAGACCCGCGTGCGGTTTTCCAGGCCTTGCGACCTGTGTTCAATGAATATGTCTCGGAAATCCAGCGTTCCATCGGTTACTTTTCCAGCGTGAACCGTGATGCCAAAATTTCGAAGGTTTACGGAACCGGTAATGGTTTCAAACTGGCCGGCTTACAAAAATTCTTACAACAGAACCTGCAGTATGAAGTCGAACGGCTCGATGATTTTCAGGCGTTAGTCGGCGACGCCGTTCTGAACGAACCTCTGTTCCAGGACAACATCCTGACATTCACCGTGCCTTACGGTATCGCGCTGCAGGCCTTACATCAGACAACGATCCGGACTTCGCTGCTTCCCCCGGAAATTGCCACTGCCCGTAAAATTCGGCGTAAAAAACCCTGGGCGGTTGTTACAGCCGCAGCTTTGCTGGTCGGGCTTTCGATCTCCGCAGTGGGATACAGTAACGTTGCCAATTCCGTCAGCAAAGACCGGTTCGGCAGTGTCGAAGACAAAGTGAAGAACTTAACGACGCAGGTTTCCGGTTATCAGTCCAGCTATCAGGCTGCAGAAACCGAATTCGCATCCAAGATCGAGAAGGGCAACAAACTCGTCTGGAACCTGGAGTCGCGCGACGACTGGCTGGAGCTATTCAAATCGCTTAATGAATGCCTGCCCCGCGATATTGGCGATGAAATCGACAATGAGCAGATCGAGAAAAGCAGACGGATCAAATTGCCGGGCATTACGGTCAAACACTATACGAATCTGGCGGAATGGTTTGATAAGATTCCCCAGCAGGCAAAAGCGATTATGCTGAAGGAAGATCAGGACAAAGCTCCGGAAGGAGAAGGGTTCGTCTTCACCTTGCAGGGGCTGCATTATCATCATGATGAATCGAAGCCGACAACGGATATCGGTGCCTTGTATGTCCATGAAACGCTCTTGAAAAACCTGCAGTCCTGGACGGTAAAAAATCCCGAATCTTCGTCTGCCGATGTCCGTAAAATGGGCATTACGCACGCCGTGATTCTGAGAGACACACGAAAACCATTCCCGTTTTATCCACATGGCCGTCCGCGCGGAATGCAAAGAGGCGGCGGTAATGAAGGACGTTTTGCCCCTGGTGGATTTGGCGGCTTCGGAGGAGGAGGCGGCATGTTACCCGATGAGGCACCTGGTGGTTTTGGAGGAGGGCCGGGAGGACCAGGCGGACTGGGACGTCCACGCGTTGGTGCCAATCGTGTGGAAAAAGAACCGAAAATGATGCCGATTCACCAGACAGAATTTACACTGGAATTTGTCTGGAAGCCGATCCCCGTACTCGAACGGCTGGAAAATAAACCGGAAGCTCCTGCATCAGAAGGAGAAGGGGAAGCTGCCACTGCGGAAGCAGGTTAACAGACGGAAAGTTTTGAGCGATTCCAGGCAACTTCTTCAGACAACTTAAACAACTATTTCTGAGATAACGAATCTCTTCGGAGAGCAGAGGACAACCCAATGGATAAATTGAAACCTCTTATTGTTCATAAATTCTGGATCATTTTGTTCTTTGCGCTGCTGCTGCCTGTCGTAGGCTGGAGCATGGCAACAGGCAGCCTTGCGAAAGAGATCGATGAGCGAAAAACCGCCATCGACAAAGCGTTTACAGACGCGCAAGTGCCTCCCAATCCCCCCAATGAAACCTGGTCTACCGCTCTACAGCAGATCAATAAAGAAAAAGATACTTACATCGGGCAGTCCCATAAGTATCTGTGGGATAAACAACAGAGCCTGTTTGTCTGGCCGCCGGATATTGCCCCGTTAATGAAAAACACACCCTATCGGGGTGAAATTTCCCGCGTTCCCAGAAACCTGTATCGAAGTGCTTACAAATTTGAAATTCTGCGTGCTCACAAACTCGCCAACCCTTTCAATCTGAGAGACGGGACCGGAACCGTCGACATCGCCGTAAATGTCATTCCCCATGTCCCGCTTGATAAATGGAAAACACTGCCTCCCACTTCGCAGGAAATGTGGGATGCCCAGGAAGATGTCTGGCTGGTCAGTTCCATCATGGAGGCAATTGCCAAAGTCAACAAAGGGTCGACTAACATCAGTGAATCTGCTGTCCGCCAGATTTCCGTACTCGAACTGCGCGGCGGGACGGTCGGTGACACTGGCGAAGCTCCGGCCGGCGGTGATGGTATGATGGAGCCTGGAATGGGCGGAGACATGGCAGGTTCCAGCCCCTTCGGCGGCGGGGGAGCCCGTGCTGGTGGTATGCAGGATGGCAAAGATGGAATGCAGAGTATCGACGTTGACCTGGATTTGTTAAAAATCTTTGGAAACGATGTGGATGGTGCTGCAGGTGGAGGCGATGGTGCAGGCGATATGGAATCGGCAGATGCGGGAATGATGCCAGGAGGCCTTGGTGGCGGTTTTGGCGGCCCGGGTGCAGCACAAAATCTGAAACGCTACTACCACGAAGAAGAAGAGCTGCCTTACAAAACCCGCGCCTTTTACATCAAAGCCATTATTCAATCCGGAAAATTACCCAACCTGATGGCAGAATTGACAAACATGCCCTGGCCCGTAGAAATTGTGCGTGTGCAACGGGCAGACATGTTCGATGACAACCTCAGCCCGATCGCCACCCTGGGTGGTGGCATGGGAGGTGGCATGCGGGGCAGGGGATCTGCTGGAGGGGACGCAGGATTCAGTATTGACGGAGGATTTGGTCTTCCTGGCAGCGGCTCCGGCTTCGATCAGGATATGGGAAGGGGAGGAATCCCCGGCAGTGGGCAAGCGCAGGGACTTGAAAACAAAGGCCTGCTTGATGCTGCTTTAGCTGATCCTGAACTGGCGGTTGTCACCATTGCCGGCCTGATGACTCTGTATAAGCCTTATACACCTCCCGAAGGAGACGCGGTTGCTCAAACAGAAGGCGGAGCCGAAAACAATTCGGGGCAACCGGCGGCAGACGCTGCTGCACCGCCCGCTGATGCGGCAACCACACCAGAACCGGCAGCAACTCCGGGAGAAAACCCGGCTAACCCTGATCAACCCAAAGCGGCTCCGGCGGGAACCAGTCCTGCGGAACCAACGGAATCTGCTCCCCCGAAACAACCGGCAGATCCTCAACCAGACGAATCACTGCCTCCAAAGACCGAACCAGAGCCTGCGGACGCGGTAAACCAATAAGACAAAATTACTTTAAACTGAATTTCCTCAGCGACAGTAAAAAATTTAACTAAACGGAGAAGGTCCCGTGAAGAATCTCATGTCCAACCTCAAAGGAATGAACTACAAAGAATTTGCTGTAAATCATGGCGAAAAGATCGTCCTGGGTTTCGTCGGATTGTTTGTAGTGTTTGCCATCTTTACGTCAAAATGGACAACAGAAAAACGTACCCCCGTTGAGCTGACTCAAAAAGTCGAGACCGCACAATCACAGGTCAAGACCAGCCAATGGCCTGAAGAGCAACGGAATGAATTTCTTAAAGCAGACGATTTGCGGGAAAAAGTATCCGAACTGATCGACAAAGGAATCGGAGTCGCCAGTTATTCCTATTCAACTCAAATGTCCGCCCCCATTTATCGCAAAAAAGAACGCGCCAAAGAAGTCGAATGGCTGCCTGTCGAAGATCTGGTTGCTGATTACGGTCGGTTTATCATGACACTCCGTCCTCCTCAACTCGGACTCAACGGGGAAATGGAGGGCGCTGAATCAAAAACAGAGGAATCTGGTAAAGCCAAGCCTGATGTACCTGAATACGACGGGTTCAAACGGAGAACTGGTGTTGGCGGTGCCGGCATGGGTGGGCCTGGTGGGCCTGGTATGAGTTTGACATTTGGTGGTATGCCTGGTGAAGCAGAAATGATGGCCGGCGGTCCCGGAGGCCCAGGCGGTCCGGGCGCTTATGACCCTGCCTTTATGTCTCCCGATGCAGCCGGCATGGGTCCTGGCGGAGAAGGCATGATGGGCGGAGGCATGGCAGGCCCTGTTCGTGAGGGGCGTGGTTTGAGATTCGTCGCCGTGCGCGGTGTCTTTGACCTGGCCACTCAGCAGGATAAGCTGGAACGCTCGCTGGGTGAGGCGTTTTCCATCCAGAATATGCAGTCCGGTAAAATTCTTGATTTCCTCGACTTTGAACTGGAACGCAAGAAAGCAATCCCAGGAAATGATCCCTGGGCTGGCGAATGGCAAAAAGTCGACATTGAGACTTCGATCGAAATACTCAAAGAAAGTGCCGACTTTGACCCGCCCGTCGTGAATACCAGTATTACGGACCGCGTCTTTACTATGCCGCTTCCCAGCCGTATTGCCGGATTTTGGTTTAAGGTCGCCACGCACCCGCGTGTAGAAAACTTTACGCTTTCTCAGGAAGAAATTGAGCAGGAACTGGAAGTCAATCAGCGATTTCTGGATCAGTATAAGAAAACACATGCCCACGAAAAAGTCTTTAAAGAGAAACAAAAAGGCTTTTCGCAGTTGCAACTGGGGATGCGTCAGATTCGCAGCGAGATCATGTATGGCGGACAGTCTGAGGAATCAGACTCGGTCTTTAATGACATGGCGAATTCGATGACGACCATGGCCTCCGGCGAGCCACTGGACAAGAAAAAGTTAATTCAGAAATTGAAAGCCAACGCCACCGCAGCAGGGCGTCTGCTCTTGTTCCGCTATTTTGATTTTGATCTGAACCCCGGCGAAACGTATAAATACCGGGTCCGGCTCGTTGTACGTAATCCAAACTTCCAGCGGCCCATCGAAGAGGTGGTTCTGCCTGCGGTCGCCGAAGGGGAAACCCGATCGACTCCCTGGAGTAATGAAACAGCAGCCGTCACTGCCGAGCAGGATGTCTACTATTTTCTGCATAGCGTTCGACCGCCGCGCGGTATTGCCGGCGCAACCGCAAACTTTGAAGTCTTTCAATGGTATCCCAAAACGGGAACCACGATTCACTCTGTTCTCAAAACAGCAGTGGGTGAAGAAATCGGTGGCACGCAGACTGCTGAACTCTACGATGTCGCAAAAGAGGATTACAATGATAAAGCGACCGTCGAATTTGACACCCAAAACTTTCTGGTCGATGCCATTCCCTCACCGTCAATTCGGCTGGAAGATCATCCGGACCTGAATCTGCCCACAAAAACACGCGGTCATCTGCCCATTGATGCAGAAGCAATTATTGTCGACAATTTTGGTAATCTGAAACAATCTTTACCTCCTGCAGCATCAAAAACTTATGATTATGCCAAAACCAAATTTGAGCGGGAACGCACCAGCCTGGAATGGGTCAAAAAAGCATCCGAAGCAAGAACGGCTGCTCCCGTCGATGGCTTTGGACCAGGCTTTGAGGGGATGATGTCACCCTCGGATTTCATGGGCCTTGATGCCGAGATGCTCGGCCCGCAGAAAAAAGGGAAGAAGAGCAAACGCAAAAAAAATCCCATCAGCTTGCTGGGACCATAGTTTAACGAAAAGCGAATTGCAAAGGGGAAGGGTAGATTCAACTACGCTTCCCCTTTTTTGCTTTCAACAATTCTGATTCTGCTCTTCTACAAATTCACCACGTCGTGGAGGACGCTCGCTGGAATGCGTCCCCTTTAACCGTAGCGTCTCTCGTTCTAATTTAGATCCTGGACACAGGCTAATCCTTATGGGGATTGCAGTTTGATTTCAAAATTATTGTCTCCCTGCTTGACTTCATAATCCTTGAGTGGTGTCGTGAGTTCTTTGCGATACACCTTGGGAATCAGTGTATCGAATCGCTTGGGATCCGGGAGAGAACTTTTCGTCGCGCCGGGATCCATGGGGGGAATCGGGGGAGGCGTTACCGTCACAATATACTTGCCAACACGGATGTCTGCAGGAACCACAAAGGTGCCCTCTGCGGTGATGGGCATCGTTGCCCCCACCCCCATTTCAGGAGCAGTAAAGGTAACCTCTCCTTCCGTTAGCAGTTCTCCATTGGGAGCGAATACTTTGCCTTGCACTGCTGCTGTCGAGTAAGGCGGGGCATTACTGGAACATCCGGCAAACATCAGGCCGAAGAGCAGCAAAGAATAGACTCCGGACGGGAGGGATACGGGCCCTGTAAAAAGAATACGTGACATCTGATTTCCTTGGGGAATGTTGAAAAATGTGTAGAGCGGCTGCCCCTTAACTGAAGCAGCCTTTGATTGGCAAGAGATTATCGATCAGGACTGGCAGTCTGCTGTAAGCTCTGACTTGATTGAAAATCGCGTCAGAGCGCATTCCATTTAACCATAGCGTCTCCCATTCCATGAGAGTCGGTCCCAATGGCTGCGAAGAGGCTACAGTCAATCTGGATACAGGCTAGAACTCAGAAATGACTTCTCCATCGCTGCAGGCAGCCAGTTGGGCGATCGTTCTGCTGTCTACATTTTCTGAAACAAATCGTACGGCACCATCCGTCATTAAAAGATGTATCCCGCCAGAATGAAAGGAATTCCAGATCGTATTGGCGTGATAGGGGCCGCTGGCTCCTGTGGCGACCGTTTTCGAATTAATGGAAAAACGATAGGTGGAAATTCCGTTATACCAGTGCCCTGTTGCCATATTAGCAAAGGCAGTCGGAGCGGCATCACTTCCGTTCGAACTGCCCCCCGCCCAGCCTCCATAATAGGCGCTGCGTAAATCATAGCCCGTACTTCCGATCGGCCCTGATTGCTCAGCGACGATGGCGATATTGGATGTTCCATCGAGGCAGTCACGCATTTTTTTGGCGTCCTGCGGAACCAGCAGGCCGTTATTCGTCCAGATTCCATAGGTAACGTCGCGAAACACTGGTGCACCGGACCAGCCTGAGATATAGGAACCGGATATTCCGACATAACAATGGACCTGCTGAAGCAAAGCGTTGTTATAGGGGGCTGAGGCGCCTGTTGTATTTGATAACGGGGCGAGCGAACTGGAAGGGCATTGAAAAACAGTAACTACCTTGTTTGCCAGGTTGGTGCCATTGACCCCCGCTTGCATTCCAAGGCTGAAATCCAGCAGGTTATACAACGGAGCCTGTTCCAGATAAGGCAGCAGTGAGGCACGCCAGTTGGCCTTAAAAGCACGATGCGACCCCACGGGAAAGGTTCCGAAGACATCATGGTAATTGTGTAACGCCAGCCCCAGTTGTTTCATATTATTTTTGCAACTCGAACGACGGGCTGCTTCCCGGGCCTGTTGTACTGCCGGCAAGAGCAAGGCAATCAAAATGGCAATAATGGCGATCACAACCAGCAATTCGATGAGGGTGAACCCCCGCTGTTTCTCAAATGACTTCCGCATAGTATCAACTCCAGTGTTCCAATAAAATGAAATTGCTTACCCACTCAGAGTCGATTAGAGAGCTGTCGAAACTGAGGAAACAATTTCTTAAAGATTTATTAATTGATATTAACGGGAGTCAGAAACCCTACGCCAGGATGATTGCCAATATTTATTAAAGAAACTATACAAAAACACGCCTTGGCCGCATGGACATTCCACCACGCATTCCACCACGCATTTTTGCGAGGATTGTGTTTTCTCAAAGGAGGAGAATCGATGGCCGAGCGTCATGAGTTTACCGACAGTAGTGGAAGTCCGTACTACCTGGAGCGCATCACATAGAACCATCGCCGTGTACTTATATCCTCAGTCCAAATGGTCCTGGAGACGCGACAGTAAACCCTGGACAAGGCTAACAGGGTTCCGTCACCAGAACTCCGTCAGTCGTCCCTAAAAGCAACTCGCGCATTTCGGCAGCAATGAAAAAGGACCCTGTCACGCAGATTAACGACTGCGCTGAAGAAATCTGTTTTGCCCGTAACCAGGCGTCGGCAGGGCTCTCGGTCACCATCACATCGGAACGGTTTCCCGTTTCCTGCTGAATCGACTGCGTGATCTCGAACAATTCATTGACGGGAATTCGACGCGGATTTGATAAATACTGCGTGAGAATCACGGTCGGAAAATGCGGCAATAACGTTCCCAGCATTTCACGCACATCTTTATCCCGTGTCGCCGCAAAAACCAATATTTGATTCGGTTGAGGAAAACACTCCTTGAGTGTTTTAACTAACGCGCTGATGGAAGCGCCGTTGTGAGCAGTATCGATAATCACGGTGGGGTTCTTCTGCACGACTTCGATTCGCGCAGGCCATTTCAGACGAGCCATGCCTGTCCGCATCTGGTGAGTCTCAAGCGGCGTCCCCTGATGACGAAAATAATCCAGCACGGTGACGGCCAACGCAGCATTCGTCGCCTGATGTGTGCCCAGCAAATTGACCGGCATGTCATCAATCAGAGACCAGGGTGTTTTCACCTGAATTTTCTGCAGCGGAATTTCCTGATCCGTCAAATTAACATCAGACAGGGGAGTCTGCCTGCTTACCTCTCCGGCTGGCTCCCAGAAAAATTCCCGATTCAACAGGTACAGGGGCGCTTGTTTTTCATGACAAAATTTTTCCAGAACCGCAATGGCTTCCGGTTGAGTGACGCCACTGATGACGGGAATTCCGGGTTTAATAATCCCCGCTTTTTCGCGGGTAATCTGTTCGATTGTATTTCCCAGAAGCGCGGTATGGTCATAACTGATATTTGTGATCACCGTCACCAGTGGCTCACAGACATTCGTCGAATCCAGCCTGCCTCCCAGGCCGACTTCCATCACCGCGAAATCCGCCTGCTGCTGCTTGAAATACATCCAGGCCAGCGCGGTGGTCAATTCGAAAAAGGTCGGACTCATCTTGCCGGGTTCAAGATCCATCTGTTCAACAGCCTGAGAGATTTCCGCCACCAGCTCAACCAGTTGCTCAGGCTCTATCTGCTGCCCGTCAATCAAAATCCGTTCTTCGTACTTTGTGACATGAGGAGAGGTAAACAAACCAGTTTTATATCCGGCAGCAGACAGCATCTCTGCGGTCATCGCTGAAGTCGAACCTTTTCCTTTTGTACCGGCAATATGGATTGTGGGCACACTGGACTGAGGATTGCCCAGCAGCCTTAACAGCGCTTGCATTCGTCCCAGCTTGAAGTCATTAGTGGAATAATTATTACTCCCCATTCGTTCATAGTTGAGACGGCCAAACAGGTAATCCAGACTGTATTGGTACTTTTCTGCCGAGACTCCCATGTCAGGCAGTTCCTTTTATATAATTGATGATAGATGCTGAACAATTTGTTAAGTGTCGTGTGGAATAACGCGGCGAAAAAACCAAGTCTTCCCGTTAACTGCCCGATATTATAGCCAGGCACTTTCAGGTTGTAGACCGTGAGATATACAATCAAGCAAAGAAATTCACAACTGTCAGATCCTTTTACAAAGTGAAAGTGAACAGGAAAAATGAGCATTCATCTCGGAACGATCAGTCAACTCCTGGAATTAAACAGAAAGATGACGTTGAAATTGCTGGACGAAGTCGGTCAATCGAATGATCCGCCTGGTGCTCTGGCGTACCGACCCGGCCCGCAAAGAGCACACATTGCCTGGCAGATTATGCATATCGCCATTACTGAAGAAAAATTCGCGACGCAACTCCTGAGAAAAACCTCCTCCGAATTAACCGACTTGTTCCCCCTGTATCAGAAAGGGAGTATTGCCGGCGACAGCATTCCTGCTGTAGAAGACATCAAGACAGTCCTGGCTCAGTCGCGAAAAAACCTGCTTGAAACCATTTCTCAGATCACAGAAGGGGAACTGGAACAGATCCCGGAAGGCCTCCTGGAAAGAGGCTGGACCAGCAGTATGGCGCTGCAGATTGTCTGCTGGCACGAAGCACATCATCAGGGGCAGGCTCATCTGTTATTGAATTCCTGGAAAGCAGCACAGTAGATCATATCTCATTTAACCATCGCGTCTTTGATTAAATTAGACTCGCTCCGAACGGCCCTGACTGGAGACGCGGCAGTCCCCCCGAATGCAGGCCAGGGCCCATTTACAGCCAGATCCCTCTTGACATTTTATCGGCATCTTCGAAAATTACGGTTTTGATTTTTTGACCTCGCTCCCTCAGATGTTCAACCTGATCTTCATCGCTTATCCATCTCAATGGAAGGATCAGTCATTATGAGTTCGATTAACCCCAGTGCAGTTAATTTGAACAGTTCCTTTGCCGGCGCTTTGCGGGGCGATGCGAATGTCGATAAAGAGAAAGCGGAAGCGGCTCAGCGGAATATGTCCATCGATCAGAAAGCGATGACCGAACATCAACTGCAGGATGTCGGTGATGCGGACAAATCAGGCGACCGCGATGCAGACGGGCGGATGCCCTTAGACCATGATGAAGAAGCAGAGCAGCAGTCAAAACCCAAAGCAGAAACCGCTGAGGACGAGCCGGCCACACGTATTCCGGATGCAGACGGAGAACTAGGCACGCATCTCGATCTGGATGCCTGAAGTTTTATCCCGGTTCCTATTTTGAATGATTCAGAAAACCAAACAGGCTTTTTTTCTTCTTTGAAACAGAGTCTTCCTCGATGGCAACCACATCACCACTGACACTGGCTGCCAGTTCCATAATGGTCCTGGTCAACTTGGCCCTGGGAGCCTGTACGACGAGTGGAACGCCGTTATTTCTTGATTCCACCATCGTGGCATAATCGTTGGGAATCTGGCAGAAAATATCACGACCAATGGTCTCCAGCGCTTTGCTGATGCTGATCTGTGTATCTTCCAGCCCCAGCCGGTTCATCACGACCTTGATTTTGTCTGCGATTTGTTTATTGGTGTCAAAAAATTGTGACAGACGAACCACATTTCGCAGGCAGGGTAAATCCAACTGCGCAGTGAGTAAGACAGAATCGGATAATTCCATCGCCGCCATATCAAGGCTGTTATACGATTTACTGATGTCGATCACCAGATGGGTGAACGTCGCCCGCAACAGCGCAATAATTCGTCTTAAGACTTCCGTCGTGATATGCATCGACATATCCATCTGGACGGGGCGGGGCAGCAGAAAAGCGCCACAACTGTGCTTGGTCAATGAACGTTTCAATAACGAATAATCCAGCCGCGAGATATTCTCTGCGACATCCTGAATCGTATAATCCGGAATAATATCCAGCCAGACATCGGTATCGCCCAATGCCAGATCAAGATCGATTACCGCGACGCTGTTTCGTTCGTTATGTGCCAGACAGCAGGCTAAATTAATCGCCAGTGAAGTACAGCCGACACCTCCACTGACGCCGGCGACCGTAATCACCTGGCTTGAGCGGGGCGCATTATGTTCGCCATCCGATTTACCGCTCGTGATTTGAATGCGATTCAAGGCGGACAGAAAATCTTCCAGCACCAGCGGATAGCCTAAAAATTCTTTGGCTCCATTTCGCATTGCCTTGAGAATCAGGCTGCCTTCCTGCGAACTGCTCACGACAATCACATTGCAGGACGGTAAATCTCGCGTGACCTGACCGATCAGCGTTAAGGCCAATTCCGGATTCGCATCCAGAGAGATCAAAGCAATGTCAGGCTGCGTCTGTGACACAACGTCGGAGAAGAATTCGTAGCGACTACATTCAGCTTCAAGCCAAACCATGTCCACACCAATCAGCATATTTTTCAGCTGATTGCGTGTGCCTTCATTTGGATCGATGATTGATAATCGAACTACTCCACTCATTAGATGACCACTTATTTTTAAGGTTAACTAGTCGCTATTTACTTTTTATTATTATCGAATCTGATCATTCAGATTTTGAACCTTTTTCTATTAACCCCCCGGGCCGATCAGACCAGGACTCCCTTTGGGAGGCGGACCTAAACTACGGGGCGCCTGGCTCTGCTCCTGCTCCGTGCTGGTGGCTTTTTGTTTTGGTTTCCATTGGCTGGTTTCCGGATTTGTCAAATCTGGCACTTTTTTACCAGCAGACGGCTTCGGAGGAGCCTGCTTCAATTTCTGCTGTTCCTGTAATATTTTCACATTTTCTGGTGATAAAGAGGGTTTCTGAATCAGTTCCGAGTGAACGGTAGGCGCTGGTGGTGGAGGTGGCATCTGCGAAGCAGATGTCGGGGGCAGAATATTCTCTGAATGCATCATTGATTCAGGACTGATGGGGCCTGGAACGGAATAGCGGCATTCAGGGCAGTCGCTGCCATAACTGGGCACTTCAAGCACACCATCCATGTACAGCTCCCGATCGGTGGGTGTTGCCGTAAACAGGCCGGGGCCTCCTTCCGGAACCTGCCCCGACTTGAGCGGAGAAACTAATTCCGGTGTCACCATGATGACCAGTTCTGTTTCGCCTTCAGTGTATCTGACTCTGCGGAAGGCTGCGCCCACGACAGGGAGTTCTCCCAGGAAAGGGGTCTTGGAAGTCTCAGCCGTTTTGCGACTGGAAATCAGCCCGGCAATCACCATGGTTTCCCCAAAATTCATTTCGACTGCGGTATTGGCACGACGCACGGTTAACCCGGGGACTGTTGTTCCGGCAACCTGCACCGCATTGGAAAAGTCTCTTTCACTCACTTCAGGCTGCACTTCCAATCGTAAACGGCCATTGCCGAGTACAATCGGGACGGCTTCCATTCTGACACCGAATTCACGCCATTCGATCGTCACGGTCCCCAGACTTTGTGGTACCAGAATCGGGAATTCCCCCCCCGAAAGCAGGTTGGCAGGGCGTCCGCTGGTGGTGACCAGTTCCGGTTCTGCCAGAATCTTTAACAGGGCTTCCTTCTTCAATGCTTCAATGAAGGCCTGAAAAATATTTGAGCTATCCACCAGACCAAATCCCAGTGAAGTTCCACTGATCAGATTCTGTGATGCAGACAGTGCAGGGGGGCCACCAAAGGGAACAGTAATTCCCGTAATCGGAACCAGAGTACCTGGTGTGCTGTAGATATAGGAGGATTGATTCAGAAACAGCCAGTTGACACCCAACTGTCGAATTTTGGAACGCTGAACTTCCATGATCTTGACTTTGAGCAGCACCTGCTGCACACCAGCCAGCTTCATTTGATTCAACACACCGTTGGGAAAAAACTGTTCGGCAATTTCGACCATTTCTGTAATGGCTTCCGGTTCCGTGACCCAGCCACGCAAAACGACAGAATCCTGTACTTTGATGGCGTTCACGGAAGAGCGGGGAAACAATTCGCGGAGATAGGCCTGTAAATGGCGTGCATCACCACTCACGAACGTTTCCACAGTGAATACTTTTTTGTTCTCGTCGGTGATCACCAGCGTCGTCACGCCGGGCACGAGAGCCTGCACTCTGATCTCGTTGGGTGTTAAGGCGGTGATCCCCAGCACGGTCGGGTCAAAACCATCGACGCGTTTGATTTTGCCGGGGAACTTAAGAATCTTGGAGAACTTTTCCGTGATTTCCAGCTTCATCCTGTCAGCTGTCATCTGCACGATCGGCTCGCTTGCTCCGGGAGGAACAGGTTGCTCGTCCTGCGAATACCCTGTTGTATTGATGAGACTGCACACCAGTGCCATCAACAAAGGAAGACCATTCATTCTTAAGCGTTTTTTTAAGGCCAGCATCCGTGCCCCTTACTTTATTTAACAGTTGAGCTATCTAAATCAGGTAAAACCCGGACTTCAAATCACTCTTTAAACAGACATCATCCACATCCTGATCAGGACACGTTTCCCTGTCTTTTAATCAGTCCCCTGCATCCTGTGCAGGAGCAGGGGAGCGATCAGATCAGTTGATTTTCTCTTTTTGTTTCGTCGTAAAGACTTCCCATAAATCTTTCAAAGCGGCTTTTTGATCTTCCAGCTCTTCTTCCAGAAGTTCTACTTCCTGGATAATTTTTTCTTCTCCGGAATAGATTTCGACCTGCCACATTTTCTTGACTTCTTCCAGCTCTTCTTCTATTTCTGCCTCGGTCGATGCCATCTGCGTAGGCTGCTGTTCTTCATCCAGAAACTTTTTGGCTGATGTTTCCCTGGGCTTTTTAACCAGCTTCTGAGGGCCTTCCTCTTTCACATCTCCCTGTGGCTTTTCATTGTCCTTCAAATACTCGCTGCCCTCAATCGAAAACACTTCAGCCAGTTCATCATCGTCAAACTGAACGTCCTCTGTATCCGCAGTATCTGAAGCAGCTCTCAAAGCGAGGTGGACTTCTCCTTTTTTCTCAGCAAGTTTCAGCATCGCTCCTTCTCTTGGAGCGAGTAATAACGAAATGTTTTTTGATTTCACCTGATTACTGTCGGTCCCGCCGGCATCAGTCAGATTGTCGGTTGCAAAGATTTTCACTCTTTCCAGGATCACCTTCGTGATGGTCGTCATGCCTCCCTCTGGTTTCCGCGCTGTGAACGTAACATAAACATCTACAAAGTCGCCCGGCAGAATTAAACCACTGTGTGTTTTGGTCATATCTACCGATGTCGTAAATACTCGTTTTCCGTCAGGAATTTCTACAGATGCCCCGCGTACTCCCTGCTCGCTGAGTTTCGCTTTCATCACGATCTCACCAGGCACGGCCCGCGTCTTAATCGAACGATCTTTATACTCTTCCAGTTTCGTAACAGCCCCCGGGGGAATCTGATCAATCGCCCATGACTTGAATTTGACATTGGACTCATTCAGAGGAGTTCCGGGAGCGATCTCGGCGAATGTCACCAGGACATTTGCCGTCTGGACCTCTTCCTGATTGTTATCTTTATTGAGTACCTGCCTCACGCCTAACATCGCAACCAGTCCACAACCGACTGCGACAACCAACATCATCAACGACTTGACTTTCATATCTGTCACCTGTTAAAGAGACACAAATCAAGCGACCTCAAACCTGGAAACAGTCTTAACTCTTTACAGAGCCAGTATCTGTTTCCCGCAATGTCGACTTGACTTCATCCTGAATTCACAGGTTAACAGAAGGAAATTCTGTCATCATAGTCAACATCGGCAGTTCAAGAGCACTCGCTTCAATTTATAACGATTTTATCGATTGAAATAATAATTCTGGTTGTAATGCCAAATGCATGACTCACAACCCAACATTCGCACTCACCGAAAACCTCCCATTTTAACAAGCGGTAATTTCCGTCCTCCGCTTAGAGCAAGCCGGCATAGAAGAAATATGCAATGGAACCAATGCAAATGGGAATCCCATAAGGCAGCAGGTACATCGTCGGTTTCCGCTCTTTGGCAATTCGTGACAATTCGCGTGGGTTTTTAACCGAACGCCATTCGTCAAGAATCATGATCGCCTGTCCCAGATGCGTGTAAAATTTCTTACTGTAGAGCACCATCCCAATCGCCATGATGGCTCCGACAATCGTCGTAACACAAAATGCATAGAAGGTAATTTTCACGCCCAGCCAGGCACCGATGCCGGCCATTAACTTCACATCGCCGGCTCCCATTCCGCCAACACTATACAAGGGGAGGAGGGTTGCCAGACCGACAACCATTCCCAGTAATCCCCAACCGAGACCGGCCAGGCCTCCTGTCCATGTCATATAGACCAGACCGGAAAGCACCATCGGATACGTGATCCAGTTAGGAACCCGCAGTTCTTTTCCATCAATGTATGCTGCATAAATCAAAACGATGGAAACAAACTTAACATGCCAATTCTCCAGAAGTAACTGTTGCCAATCCATCAGTATGGCCTTTCTTATTGAGTCTTATCGAAATGCTTTTTTGCTGCATTTCATTGGGGATGTCTTATCATTGTTACACAAAACAGATCAGACCTGATTCATTGCAGGAATGCACCTGCACGACCCGATCTGAAACATTCAACATTTGAATTCTTCTTATTCAGTCTAGGTCACAGGTAGAGCAGGGCAGGAATAATCTTGAAAAAAACGGCGGTTTTTCAAAATCCGATTCAAGAATTCTGGAGCACCGGCAAGCATGCCGTCCGCTGGTTCTGAACGATCAGACCGGATCCAGATTGATAACGGCGTCTCTACGGCCATGCGGACCGACTGTCATCGCATGGGTGACGCTCTGATGACACAGGACGTGCTCTAGCAGCGGCTACATGTTAAAAGAGATGTAAACCAGACAATGACCGGCACGATCAGCAGGATTAACTCCAGCATCGCTCCCGCCTGGGCATCAATGCAGTATGGAAACATTCTGCTCTCTCCTCGGGATAAAAATTATGATGAAAACGCTTTAAATACAAACTGATAGAATCATTGAAATGTTTTTTTAAGAAGCTGATACGCAAGAAAACGCTCAGCCGAAAAGTTCGACTGAGCGGTTTTTCTCGCAATTGCGTTGCAATGCAATGAACCAGTATTAGGTCAATGCATCACGTACGGCTTCGAACTTCGCATTTGCATTTGTTCCGACAGCCTGAATGGCGGTCAAACAAACAATCACGATCAGAGCAAGCATCACTGCGTACTCAACAGCTGTTGGACCATCTTCTGAAACCAGGAAATTCTTGATACTCTTTGTCAGATTCTTCATTGTTGCTGCTCTCTTTCTTTCCAATTGGAGTCGATTCATGAACCACATGCATCAACACAAAACAACCAAGCTATGGAACATGAAACACTAAGTGCCCGCATTTTCGCACAGCTCAACCGAAACAATTGCTTCTTTGAGTTACATCCTCAAACGAAGCACCCAATATGCCCCCTCTTCAGAAGAGCAAAATTTCTGCACCGCAGAAAAAACATTGGTCTTTTAAACTCACATCACCGCGGAATCTTCATTCCGAAATCATGTTATTTATTTTGTTCTCACTCATGCCCTGTTTTTGTCAGAGCAAAGTGTTTACACACAAAAGTAGGTCACGGGTTAAGACAGTCAAGCAGATAACTTAAACTTTTTTTGAGAAATATCCGGGTTCCTTAAAAGAAACATTCAAGAATCTCTAAAGTCTGTTCTTTGAGGGTATTAGCTGCATGTTGACGAAAGACCACAGAGAATTATTTTCCCGGATCTCTCACTTCGTCCTGATGCACAGGGTCTGTTTTGGGGAATCCGGGAATGCCGGCAGGCGGATCGAATTCAAAAAATGCATTTTCAGACGCTGCAATGTGTCAATTCTGCTGACACATTATTTAAGCTGTTCCCAGTCCCGGATCTTCTGCTCCATTCGCTGCCGGTCGAGTTCATCAGGGTTCAAATTCTGCATGGCGTGCCTGATGATCGCGATGGCCCGCGCATGTTCTCCCTGGCTGTGATAACTGTTAGCCAGCTGAATCTGTACGACGGGCAACTGAGGCACCTGCTGCGAGGTGTACTGCCATAATGTGAGACCATCTTTCCAGACATACAGATATTGCTCTGTCAGCAGGCTGTACCTGGTGAGCAGCCCTAATACCAGCACTCCAAAAACCGCAGGCACCAGATAGCCGGAAACCTGTTTTCTTCTGAATAATGTCACGAGCATCCACTGCTTCAGTAATTCCAGCAGCTGCGTCACAGCGCAAAACACCAGCGCGAAGAAGGGGATACAGGGCAGATATAAATAACGATCATTCATCAGCGTCGTAAGGGGGAATAAATTGAGCACAGGCAGTAATAACAGCACGAAAGTGGCACCAGCGAACAGAATCAGCGGTTGACGTTTCCCCATTCGAACGAATAACACAGCCGCCACCAGCCAGCAGGAAATGGATATCGCAATATTTCCACTGATTCCCGATGTCGGCGGGTCATACAGCACGGATCGGACTTCAGGCCACAATAACATTTGAATGTATTTGGACATAATTACGGTATCAACAGAGAGAATTTCCATTTTGCTCATACCGAAATGATCGCGCACGCCTCCCAGTTCGCTGGTTTGCGCCAGCATCGTAATCAGCAGCAGCAGAACGGCACAACATCCCGGAAATATCTGTTTTTTGACTGCTTCACGGAAGGGGACTTTTGCCACCCAGTAATCAAAGCAGAAGATAATCGCAGGCACAATCACCGCCAGCGCTTTGGAAAGCAGGGCACAGATAAAGAAGAGAAATCCACAGGTATTCTGCTGCAGAGTGCGATCTTTTCTGAGCCAGTACCAGAGTGACGCCAGAATAAACGTGCCTGACATCAACCCTTTACGGGAAGAAATCCAGACCACCGTTTCCACCTGGACCGGGTGAATCGCAAACACGGCCGCCGTCGCCCAGCCGACGAGACGATTTTGAGTCAGTCGCGTGACCAGCAAAAAAACAAGTATCGTATTGAACAGATGCAGCAGGATATTCGTAAGATGATAGCCGCCCGCCCATTTTCCAAACAGACTGTGATCCACCAGGAACGAGAAGATCGTCAATGGCGCATAATTTCTGGTGACGACCTGAGTTGTGATCTTTTGCAGATTATCGGGATGCCAGCTCTTTACCAGCGGATTGTGAGTCACATACCAGGGATCGTCCCAATTGACAAAATCAAAACTGATGGCAATTCCAAAACTGATCAGCACCACCAGTGCCAGCGAAAAAATCGGGAGCAGCTGGCTTCTGAGAGCCGGAATTAATTGCCAGGGGGTTTCTTGCGGATTTTGATTCATGAGTTTTGTCTGATATTTGTCATCCCTTTGCGTTCAGGGAATAACGAAGAAGATCCCTGTCTACCTTTAACATAGGTCCTGCAGCAGTGACGGCTGATACTGCGGCAAAAATGATGCTTCTTTGAAACATCATTCAGGGATGCAAATACGGTAATCGGCATAATCGATTTCATCGGAATCAGGATTCATTGACGTATGACTTCATCAGTTCCCGGCTTCAATCTCAGGCTGCGCCATATATTTCGTAAGCTAGGCTTTCCATACAGCGTGCACCGTAATTTAACGAAACACATCACCCAATGACTCTACTTGGAGACTGACGTGCTGGAATCAAGTCCTTTATCAAGCTCGAATTGCCAACAGGCAAACCCCGTGTTTGCTCCCGACAGTCCCGAGATGATGTCACAGTTTCGAAATCTGGAATCATTTCTGGAAGAAATTGAACGCGAGCATATACCGCAGGGCAAAACGATCGTGGTCATGCCCGCGTATAACGCTGCCTCCACCTTGAACCAGACACTGCAGGACCTGCCACCTCGTATCGTGGATGAAATCATTCTCGTTGATGATGGCAGCACGGACGAGACCGTGGATCTCGCCTTGAGTCACGGCTTAACAGTGATCAAACACAAACAGAACCGTGGTTACGGCGGCAACCAGAAAACCTGCTACCAATACGCCCTGGATCATGGCGCAGAATATGTCGTGATGCTGCACCCCGATTACCAGTACGACAGCCGCGTCGTGGGCATTGCCATTCAACTACTCAAACTGGGAATCTGCGATGTCGTGATGGGATCAAGAATCCGTACACGGCAGGAAGCACTTTCAGGCGGGATGCCATCCTGGAAATACATCGCTAATCGGCTCTTAACGATAACCGAAAATATTGCCCTGGGACAAAACCTGGGAGATTTCCACAGCGGCTTTCGCGCCTACCGCAGAGAAGTTCTCGAAACCATTCCCTTTGAACACAACTCAAATGACTTTGTGTTCGACAGCCAGTTTCTGGCACAGGCGGTTTACTTCAATTTCCGCGTCGGAGACATTCCGGTTCCTGTCCGCTATTTTCCGGAAGCGTCCAGCATTAATTTTAGACGCTGTGTTAAATACGGGCTGGGAACGCTCGCCGTGCTGGCACGATTCTGGGCACAGCGCCTTAGAATTCGTCCGTCGAAAATTTTCTTCAGCAAAAAAATCGATTCGGACGCAGAGAATCGAGTGCAATTACAATAATCACACTCGATTCGATTCAAACAGATGCGGTCAACTGAACGGCGACGGTCATGACTCGGTTTTCGAAGAATTTCCCCGAGCCATGCGCATCATGTGCACAATGATCGCCAGGCCCACAAATAGCCCCAGTGCAGTAAAGCCGAACGTGGCATGACCACCGGACTTGATGCTCCAGATGCAGCCAAACCCGGCGAAGAGTGTAGAAATTCCCATAGCCAGGTTCCAGGCAACCCGCTTGCCCCCTTTAGGCATTTGGTCTCCCAGAATTTTGGGAGAGTTCATCATAAAGAAGAAGGTTGCATAGGCGATGGGCAGTAAGACCATCCCGAACATGGAAGTAGGTACTGCCAGCCAGGCTTTCGCATTGGAATCTCCCCAGACAAAGGGACCAGCGATCCCTGTAATCGCCGGCATGAAACAGCCGATGCGGTGGTACATACCCCGAGGTTCCAGACCGAGCATTTCACAAAACACAAACCCGTTGATGAGCATCAGAATGATAATCGTCGAGATGGCCATCGATACGACCCCCAAACCAAACACCAACTGTGAAACGGTTTCACCAGCCAGGGGTTTCAAAGCAGCCGCCAACTGGAACGCGTCCCGATTGACCAACATCGCCGCCAGTGTTCGTTCAGGTAAGGGAAGATCAGCCCGTTTTTGTTCCAGGGCTGAAGGATTCTTCTGTAATTCAGTCCATTGTTCGGCAGGCAGTTCTGCTTTCAAACGGCCATCTAATATTTTGTGATACTGCCCTAATAAACCAGGATCCGCCTGCACGACCTGACCTGCGGCATCTTTTTCACCCAGCAAGCCGGCAGCCGGTTTGGCATGGAACTGAGAAGCAGCCGCAATCACCACACAACTGGTCGCGAGTAAGAAAGGAATAAACAAACCGGTTGACAAGTCGAATGCTGCCAGTCCCCGGAAGTCCTTATCCCAGCCTTTGGCACGCATGGAGTAGGGGAGCAGAAACGTCATGTTAATCCCGACCGCCGTTGCGGCTGCCGTGATCATGACTTTCTGTTGATTACCGACAATCATGTTTTTCCAGTAATCACCAAAACTTCCTGCCTGTGCCAGGACATCAGCAAACTCTGGTGAAGGCTTGCCAAACAGACTCAAATTCGGAATAAAACCTGCCAGAATTTTGCCCCAGTCCAGATCGTTCGTGGAAATACTCATCTTTAAGACCACGCCGAAAAAACAGAGTACAACGATGCCGACCAGAATTTTCAGGATGGCTTCAAACAGTTTGATGCCCCATCCGCCTGAATCGTAAAACCAGATGACAATTGCTGAGATCACAAACAGGACCGCTACCGCTGAGATGAGACCATTCTGACCGTCACCAAAAAATTCGGGAGCCAGATTCTGCTGCAGGGCCGCTGTGCCTAACGCATATTGAGGCATACACCAGACCAGATTCGCCATCAAGGTGGCAATCGCCCAGCCCCAACCGAGAACAGGGCTGATGTGAGTATTGATCGAAGCGAACGGGCGTTCTTTTGTTGATAACGCGACATAACCAATCGCGCTGAGCATGATCACACCCATGATCATCGCCAGCGGCTGCAGCCACATCAGGTGATACCCCGAAAGAATCCCCAGATACAAACCGCCCGCCAGGGAACCGCCCCCCAATGTGATGGCACTCTGCAACCACCCGGGTCCGGAAAGTCTGGTGTAAGCCGCAATTTTTGCTCCTGTGCCTTTTTGTTTGGCATCCAGGATCAACTGGCGGTCTTGTTCGATTCGTGAATTTGCTGCTTCTTCGGTCATTGCAAACTCTTGCTATACCAATATTTATTGGCTATGTTAATTAAAGAAAATCGTCCCAAATACAAGTAGACCAAGGTAACCGGTTCTCGATTGAGAATCAAGTATCGTACCTTGATCCATCAGTATAATCAGTCAACTGCGGGCATTACGGAATTCATCCGGTCGAAAAATACATTCTCAGTGGTGAGGGAACATCTGAGAACGACACGTTGGTCCCCTTACCAGTCCTGTTCTCATTTCGCATCCACTGCTCAGAAAAGTTCATCCAGAAATCAGCATCATGGGTCTCAAATCGACGTTAAAAAAAACAGTCTCTCGTTTGATTCAGTTTCCCTTTCTCTGGAAACTTCTGGATTCCACGTTTCTGCAACTGGCCCGCTATATCGAATGGGAACACTTTATTCAGAAAACGCGTTTGCAGGGAATTCCGATTGAAGTGACTGCGATCGAACGCTTCTGCCCCGATCTGACCGTCAAACACGGCCCCTTTCAAGGCTTACAATATCCGGCTGACACGATTACACGAGGAACCATCAAACAGGTTGAGTATGCAGAAATCAATCCGGTTTGTGGCAACCTGTTCCCGAAACTGATCGGTTCCTACGAACGGGAACTGCATCCCGTAATTAATTCATTGAGTGACCGCACGTATTCGGAAATCATCAATGTCGGCTGTGCGGAAGGTTTTTACGCCGTGGGCTGCGCTCTGAAATTTCCGGCTGCCACCGTGTATGCCTACGATCTGAAACCACAGGCACAACAACACTGCTTACTGATGGCGCAACTCAATCAGTGTGAGCAGCAGATTCGCATTCACACATTCTGCGATCCGCAAGCGTTATCAGAAATCCCGATCAAGAGTAGGGGGCTCATCATCTGCGATTGTGAAGGTTATGAAACAGAACTCTTCACCGCAGAAGTCATCCCACATCTGAAGCAATGCGACCTGCTGATTGAACTGCATGAATTTCTGGACATGACGATTTCCGAAAAAATCAAGCAGCGGTTTACAGGCACGCATGAAATCACCATGATTCAAAGCACGGACGACAATGAAAAAGCGCGAACGTGCCCCATCGCAGAGTTGGCAGACTTTGATCTGAATGAGCGCCGAGAGTTATTGCGTGAAAACCGGGAGAGTATCATGGACTGGATCTTCCTGACTCCTTTGAAGTAATACCGTTTACTTCGCACACACGCGTTCGAAGAGTGCTTCCCATTGCCGCATCCCCGCCGCATCGTCAAACATCTGCTCCACGTGCCGCCGCGCAGCGGGCACGGTAGACTGCCAGCTTTCATAAAACGCGACGGCATCCGCAAGCTGATCTGCCAGCGCTTTTGCATTTCCCGGTGGAACCAGTCGGCCGAATTCACCATCAGCCAGGATTTCCGCAGGACCACTGGGACAATCGGTTGCCAGGACGGGAATGTGACACGCCATCGCTTCTGCCAAAACCAGACCAAAGCCTTCGTAGAGGGAAGGCAGACAGAACAGTTGTGCTTCGCGATAATACTGAAAGGGATTGCTCTGAAAACCTTCCAGCAACACGTAATCACTTAAACATTTCTGCTGAATCTGCTGCTCCAGTTCCTGACGGCTGGGACCTTCGCCGAGAATATGAAATCGTAAATCGGTCAGCCCCTGATCATAAACCAGCTTTTCCGCCGCCTCTATTAAATAGGCAAAACCCTTTTGCGGATGCAGTCGCCCGCAACAGACGACATGAAATTTTCCGGGCTCCAGCTGCAAGTCTCCCTGATCGTACAAAACATCGATCCGTTCGAGACCAATCGGGTTATAAATTGTCTGCACGGACGCGGGATTTAATCCGTAATACGCGATTGCCGCGCGGCGGACTCCTTCGGAAACGGCGACAACAGCTTCTGCGCTCTGATAGGCCTGTATTAAGAGCTGCTTCTTAAAAAAACGGAAGCGGCGTTCGTTATTCGTAAAATCATTTTCCGGATCGCAGACGATTAATGAAATGCGGGGGGTTTTCCTCTGGGCTGCAGCCGGCCCTGCAATCAGCGTCATATGAAACGTGTGGTCGAATACGAGATCAACCTGTTGCTCCCGAATCACGCGTGCCAGATCAGCCACAAGTCTCCGATGAATGCGCCCCGGCCAGTTCCAGCGGGGGGGCGTGTTCCGCAAATCAAACGCAAATACCGGTACATCTTCCGGAAGTTCCGACAGTAACGAGCCGGAATGGGAGACCAGATAGAGCAGGGGAGAAAACAGCTCGCGATTCAGTTTCGCCAGCTGATCCAGCAGCACACGTTCGGCTCCTCCTCCTCCCAGGCTTCCAATCGCAAAAAGAATCCGTCTCTTTTTTGTCATTGAACGCTCGTCTGCAGGCCGTTAAGAGGAACCGAACTATCTGTACTCCATTCAATCAACTCGAAACATCCCTGCTTATTTCTTCAAGCTGCCGGAGATGGCGATAATCAGATTCTCAGGGTGAATGTATTTCGCAAACGCCTGTTGCGCTGCTTCTGTTGTCACCGCGTTGATTTTCTGCTCCAGCTCCGAGTAGTAGGTCATATTCCGATCAGCGAATAAATTCGTGGTCAGAGTAGAAGCCAGCGAAGCATCGCTGGTGCGGGAGACCTGCTCCTGTTCCAGATAACCTTTCTGAGCATCAGCCAGTTCTTCTTTGGTGATGCCTTTGGAAATCAGCAGCGCCAGCTCTTCTTTAATCGCTGTCTCCACCTTTTGCATGTTATCGGGATTACAACTGGCATAGATCGAAATCGAGCCGCGCATATCGATCGTGTCGGCGTGAATGAACGCCCCCACTCCATAAGCCAGTCCTTCTTTCTGTCGCACGCGATCACCGAGCCGTGAAGAGAGTCCACTTGATCCCAGTACCGAACCAGCGACGATGATATCCGCGTATTCGGGTGAGGTGCTGTTCATCGGAAATGTCAAACCGGCAAAATAGAAGGCATTCGCTTTATCAGGAATGATAATTTCTGTCAGTTTGCCCGGAATCTGGTGGGCTTCTGCCGGAATATGCTCATAGGCGGCTTTCGACTCCCAGTTTTCCAGCATCGCGCTCAGTTGAGGAAACACAGCATCTTCCGAAAAATCACCCACGACAGCGATTTCGCCTGCTGAGGCACCGATAAAGTTCTCATACAGTGACTGCAGATCGCTTTGAGATAACGCTTTGATTTCTTCAATTTCCTGATCGATGTCCGGAACATAACGGGGATCTTCCTGTCCGTACGGTCTCAGCTGCCGACGTACCGCCAGAATGGCCCGGGACTGCGGATCGGTCTTCTGTTTCTCCAGCGTCGCGATCTGTTGTGTTTTCAGGACTTCCAGTTCCGCAGCGGGCAGAGTGGGTTCGCGGAGAATCTCCTTCAGAATATCCAGAACTTTTCCGAGATTCTCATTACGGGTTTTGATGGAGACATTCAAATCACCTGGTGAACCGGAAAAACTCAACTGAGCTCGCAGCTTATTGAGTTCGTCCTCGATTTCCTGACGTGTTTTGCTTTTTGTCCCCCGCTTCATGACCACGGGCAGAAATTCGCAAGCAACCCGTTTGCCTTGCAGATTTTCCAGATTGCCATACCGCAGCGTCATCTTCAGATTGACTTCTTCGCCGCGGGTTTTCTTCGAAAGTAAAGCAATTTTCACGCCGCCGGGTAATGTTTTCACGGTCGTTCGTTTGTCGATATTTTTCGGGGAGACATCAAAGTCTTCGCCCATCGCCACGGACTCGCGCCCCTGATAATCGCCGATCATTTTGGCGATATCATCAATCTGTGGAATTTCCACTTTCTGGCTTTTCTCAACAGGAACAAAAACGCCGACCGTCCGGTTATTTTCTTTCAGGTAGAGGTCGGCTACGCGTTTAACATCTTCGGGAGTGACTTTTTCGAGTGCATCGCGATAGAGAAAGCGCAGCCGCCAGTCTCCCATCGACACCCATTCCGAAAGCTCGACAGCCAGACGCGAGCTGTTGTTCTCTCCCTGTTCGTATTGTTTGAGCAGTTTCTCTTTGGCCCGCTCTACATTCTCGGCCGAGATTCCCTTGTCGATCACGGTCTGCAGCGTGTCAAACATGATCCCCAGAATCACCTGCGGGTCATTGCCTTTGACGACTTCGACCATCAGCCGCAACACGCCGGGATCATGCAACGCAAACAGCGAACCGGAAACACTGGACGCTTTTTTGGTCGTCACCAGAGCCTGATACAGCACTCCGGAAGGATCATCAGTGAGCGCTGATTCCAGCACATCAAGGGCCGCCATGTCTTTATGGGCGGCGGCAGGAATATGATAGGCCACTCCGACAGCAGGCACTTCCCCAATGCGACGCAGCGTCACAAATCGCTCGCCTTCCTGGGGAGGCTCTTCCGTATAAGTCGCATCCAGTTTGCGATCAGGACGCGGGATCGTACCGAAATATTTATTGATCAGCGTCAATGCTTCAGCCTGATCAAACTTGCCGGCCACAATCAGAACCGCATTATCGGGCTGATAATATTTTTTGTAAAACGCTTTTAAGCGGTCGACGGGAACGCGTTCGATGTCAGCCCGGTTACCAATCGTCGATTTTCCGTAATTATGCCATTCAAACGCGGATGACATAATTTTCTGCATCAGCATCCGTGAAGGGCTGTTTTCGCCGCGTTCGAATTCGTTTCGCACGACCGTCATTTCCGAAAGCAGATCTTCGGCTTTGACATAACTGTTCATCATCCGGTCCGCTTCCATCTTCAGCGCGAATTCCAAGTTGTCCTCACTGGCCGGTAATGTTTCGTAATAATTGGTGCGGTCGTACCAGGTCGTTCCATTAAACTGGGCACCACGTGCCTGCAAATCTTTGGGGATCGACGGGTGAGTGGGAGTTCCCTTGAACAACATGTGCTCCAGGAGATGCGCCATACCGGTCTCGCCATAACCTTCATGGCGGGAACCGACGAGCAACGTCAGATTGACGGTCACCTTGGGACTGGAAGCATCCGGAAACAGCAGGACTTTCATGCCGTTTTCGAGTGCATACTCGGTAATGCCTTCTACGGTACGAATTTTTTCAGGAGGAGCAGGGTCCTCGGCCGCTGAAAGAAAGGTGTTGGAAGCAAAGCTCATTACGATTAATACCCCTGCGGTTAAACTCCATTTTTGTCGATTCATCATCCGAAATCTCGCTCCACTAGAGAGGGTAAGCAATATTGATTGTCCATAACTCAACAGTGTTTGACTACCACCGTCGAGATTATAGGCGATTCCCTGAAAGTCAACAATCACCGACTGTCAGAAATCGCCGAGTTCACTTCGATTTAGCAACCTGTCGTAAATATGTCGATCCGAGGCCCAGCGCCATACCGGTGCCCAGTCCAAAACCGTGTGCCAGATTGGCAATGGGTCCGACCATTCCGGTCATACACAAAAAGAACCAGCCGATCAGAATAAACACCATATTGGGGGGCACAAAAAAGTGCGATTGCGGATCAAATTTGCTTTTCATCCACATATAACCAAACATCCCATATACGACTCCGGACAGCCCCCCGAAGCCCGGCCCGCCCATGGAAAAGCCGGGGCCTCCCCAATAAAACTGCGCCAGATTGGAAGGGACCGCCGTCACTAAAATCAGCAGCGCCAGTCGGGTGCTGCCACGATTCATCTCGATCGCACCACCCAGCTGATAGGCCATCATACAGTTAAACAGAATATGAAAGATCGAGAAATGGATAAAAATCGGCGTCACCAGCCGCCAGACTTCCCCTTCCTGCACTTCCACCAGACGGCGGTCATAACTCATCATATTGCCGGAAATCTGAAAGCTGCAGATACTCAACGCCTCTCTGACTTTCACATTGTATTCATCCGACTGCATGAACAGAAACACGACAACACTGATGCCGATGATTAATGACGTCACCGGGCAACGGCTCGTGAAAGGCTGATTCCAGGTCTCGCGTACGTTCACCTGCTTCCTGGATGCCTCGACGGCTTTTTTGATTTTTGCTTCTCGAATCGCCTCTGCCTGCCGGGTCACGCCCCGGTACTTATCGGCTTCCGGATTCGCTAAAAATTCATCTAGCGCGGTTTTAGACTGTTCGACCTGATCTTCATCATACACCCAGATCGTCCATTGATCGGATGAGAATTCGATATTAAGACCGACCCCCTGCGTGAGCATATAGTCTACAAAACGCTTTGCCTGCTGCTCGGATGGGAACGAGCCAATTTTTCTCATCTTAAATTCAATCCATGCCCGGACACAACAATCCTGATTTCGATCCTGAAATCAGCGCCTTCGTTAACGCGCTTGGCGAAATGATTTGTGCGTCAGGGCAGATAAATGTTTTTGAACCAATTTTTGTAAAGTGACGTGATCAGACCAGGGACCATACTGCGCCCGCATGACAAATCCATAGGCCTCGCCGACTTTGTAGTCGGGAATGAACCACTGAAAATCCCAGGCTGGATTCTGTTGCCCGCCACCGGTGGGTGACTGGGCAAACCAGATTTGATCACGATTCCGAAAAACCTGAGTATAAGAATAATCCCTGTGAATACCATAGTACCACGGCTGAGAATACACATACGCCGAAGGATGATTGACTAACTTCAGTGGAAAATCAGCTGCAATCTCAGGAAAAAACACCGCATTCGCTGGCGAGTGAGTGCTTTCAACGCCGTGCCTGGGCGTACTGGCGGCGATCAATGTTTCCGCCTCGTTCAACCTGTTCTTCGGTTTCCCATAAAAATGAATCCGGCGATCCTCCGGTGCCCGCATATAACTGGCCCAGAATAACCCGATATAACCGCGTTTGAACAGAGCCGCTCGAGGAATGCATTCAAACGTGTATTCGATGGTGCCATCTTCCAGTAACTCATAACGGCCGCAGCTTTCCAGTTTCCAGTTCTCAGTTGGCGGTTGATACAGTTCGACCGTGTTTTCAGAAATGATCCGCAATTGCATCGGAAATGCGCGCGGCTCGAATTTCTCTTTGTAGTCGGGAGTCCCGTCATGAATGTGTTCGAAATTCAATCCGGCCAGCGCCGGCACAAACAGATTCTCCGTTTGCCCCTCATACTTCAGTGACGCCACACCATTATATCCCGCACGATGACCGGGAAGTTCCGGCGTATCAACGGCCGCGTTATCCACGATCACCGCCGTAATCTTGCCGCGTTTCAAAACCACAAAATGCTGATCCGTCAAATGATATTTCACGTTGGGATTGGTCAGACTGGTGACTCCGGGCGCCGCATACGGATGCGCTCCCGACAATACAATTACAGCCCCCATTAACATCACGCCGTTCAGAAAATGTTTCCACAACTTCATATCACGTTGCCCTCTTGTTTCTTTTCAGTGAACGTCAAACCAGCTCCGTTTACTCAGGCTGCCTGACGGTCTCCAGATAACTGCGGAATTCCCGAATCCGTTTCAGGTCGAATCCTTCCGGCGATTTTTCCAGCAGAAAGTCGGCATCAGCCATCGCTTCGGTAATGCGCCCCGTCTGATAACGGAGTACCGCGCGCAACCAGCGTTCCTGCAGCATCTCTTCATCGAGCGAGATCATCGTCTCGACATACCGCAACATGGATTCAATGTCTTCACTGTCCCGCGCCAGATTCAACAGGTTCCGCAGCATGCGCTTGATGATCTCTTTTTTCGGCTGCGCTTTTAAAAACTCTTCATCCAGCTGACCACTGTTCCCCGTCACGATGATCACTTTGGCGGCTTCATCACTCAGCGTTGCGCCCCCCTCGAAAACATCGATCAACTGGCCCTTTTCAGCGGTCGAATTCACCCGCACAACAAAATGGCCGGGTAGCCCTACGCCTTCAATATCCAGCCCGAGTCGGCGTCCCATTTCCATATAGAGAATCGCCAGCGTGATCGGCAGCCCTTCACGATCTTCAATCGTCTCATTAATATAACTGTTGGAACGGCTGTAATAATTGGTGCGGCTTCCGTGAAAACCCGTTTCACGGAACAGATATTGATTCAAGGCATCCAGTTTGACCTGCGGCGTCGCCTGGGGAGGCAGCGTTTTCTGGATCTCATTGACCATACCTGCGACCTGATTCAGATACACTTTGATCTCGACCTCGGAATTATCCAGCCGCGCCACCAGCAGGGCAGCGGAAAGTAAATCGATGTCCGCCTCTTTTTTCTCGGCAAACACCGCATTCAATTCCGTCTGTACTTCGCGTTCATGAATCGACTGTGCCAGTTCCTGCAGACGCTCCGCCTGCTTCTGAAGTAATCGCGCCCGTTCCTGCAGTGCCTGTTGCGCACTTTTCTTGTCGGTTTCTTTCACGACCTTTTCAATCAGCTCATCCAGCGGCGGCCGATCGACGCGGAGATCTTCTGTCAGATCGAGAATCTTCTGCGCCGTCTCCTGAGAGGGGCGATAAGCGTCAATCCGGGGAGCGACCTGAAATCCTCTGAAGGAAGCCACCGTATTCCGAAATTTCGCCAGACCCACTTTCCCTTCCGTATACTGCTGATCCTTGATCTCAAACACCTGCTCATCATTCACAAAACATAAGATGCGATCCGCTTCAAGACGCACCTTCAACTGATTCCATTCTCCTTCGCGGTAGAAATTACTTTTCTTTTCTTCCAGCACGCGCCACAGAAACACATCGGGGCCATCAAAGCGACTGATTCGCAGGCTCTGATTACTGGGGTAAAAACCGTAATGTTTGGTGTTTTCATCGGAATAAAAAATCAAACCCGCGGCACCCGATTTATCATCCAGCTTCACCTCGACGGCGATTTCGTAAGGCAGTTTCGGCAAGGCTTCCTGCGACACGCACAAGGAGCGGCTGCCTAAACCGGAGCCGAAACCGTCCACCATGATCCGGCCCGCCCGCTGCCGCCAACGCGAACCAAACAACGGTTTCCAGAGACGCTCATCCAACGTTCCAATTGTCAGCCAGCGATTGATAGGCACGGGGTTCGGTTTTTCCAGCAGCACTTTCAAGGCACTGATATTAACCGCATATCCCAGATTGCGGGTGACCGCCGATTTTAAAGTCACAATGCCCTGCACGCGTCCCTGTGAATCCAGAACAGGTCCACCACTGTTGCCGGGCTCAATGGGAATCGCGAGCTGAATCATCGGCTTGCCATCAATTTCGCGTGTTCCCGAATTCACCCCTTTGACCACACTGTAGCGCAGCCCCTGCGGATTCCCGAGCACAATCACTTCGGCCCCCTGTTTCAACGAATCCGGTTCTGCCAGGGGAAGGGGAATCAGGTCTTTAGCGTCAATCTTCAAAACGGCCAGATCCATCTGACGGTCGGTCGCATACACTTCTTGGACCTCGTATTGTTTCCCGTTGGAAAACTGCACCGTAATCGGCCGCGCTTCACCAATCACATGCATGTTCGTGGCCACCAGTCCGTCAGAGGCAATCACAAAACCGGTCCCCAATCCGGCCTGCTGCCCGTCGCGGCCGGCAAACGAAACCGCAACGACCGATTCTTTCGCGTTCTCCGCCAGCTCCTCAACCGTCAAATCATGCGCAGAAGCCGGCTGACTTTGTTGCGGGCGCTTGGCGACCACCGGTTGGTCAGCATCGGTCGTGGCAGCAGGAATGCTCTGTATAAAAAACAAAACGAGCAACACAGCACCTGCAGGAACTGCCTGACTGCGCAGAAGTCGTTTGAGCGAACTTTGACGTAAAACCATCTGAAGGTATCCCCCTGGAAGGAATCGATGAACGAGGCACTTGGCAGGCACCATTGTATTTTCCCGAGAGACAGAATGCAAAAAAGAACACGCGGATTCGCACTCTCCCGAAGATTATAATCAAAAGCGAGCACACTTGACGGCTCTGCGGTCAGATGACAAGCTGGTAAGCAGGAATTGTGATCCATTCGAATTCTCTGAGAGGCGAACCCCATGCGCAACTTACAAACAACGTTTCTCCTGTTGCTGGCGATTTTCTGCCCGGGTGTTCTTCCGGTTCAAGCGGCTTCCCAGCCGAATCTGCTTTTCATTTTCACCGATGATCAGGCTCCCTGGGCGTTAGGAGAATCCGGTCACCCGCACGCTAAAACGCCGCATATCGACAGTATCTTTCAGAACGGCGCGTATCTGGTCAATTCCTTTACGACCACGCCGGTCTGCAGCCCGTCCCGCGCCAGTCTGATCGCCAGCCGTTACGGATCAGAACTGGAAATCACCGACTGGATTCATCCCCGCACGGAACCGGAACACGGTTTAAAACCGGACACCGTCACCTGGATGCAGCTGTTGAAAGAGGCCGGCTATCGAACCGGCCTGATCGGAAAATGGCACCTGGGTCTCCTGGACAAACACCATCCGACGCAATTCGGCTACGATTATTTCATGGGCTTTCGCGGCGGCGGAAACGTGCCGAAAGATCCCACGCTGGAGGTCAACGGCAAAGAAACCAGGCTGAAAGGTTTACTTCCCGATCTGCTCGTCGATGACGCCATCCGGTTCATTGGTAAAGAGCAGGGGACTCCGTTTCTGCTTTCGCTGCACTTTCGCGCCCCTCACGCGCGCTGGCTGCCGGTCGCAGACGAAGACTGGGCGCCGTTCGAAAATCTCGACCCCCAGATTCCCAATCCGGATTATCCTGATCTGAATGTGGAACGGGTCAAAACAATGACGCGCGAATATCTCGCCAGCGTGGCCAGCGTAGATCGTAATGTCGGTCGCCTGCTGCAGGAATTGAAACAACAGAATCTGCAGCAGAACACGATTATCATTTTCTCCAGCGATCACGGCTATAACATGGGCCACAATGGAATCTGGCATAAAGGAAACGGACATTGGGTGCTCAATAAAAATCCCCCGGCCAGCAAAAATATACCCGCCGGCCAGCGACCGAACATGTATGACAACTCCCTCAGGATTCCGACCGCCGTTCTCTGGCCGGGAGTCACTCAGCCGCATCAGAAAATCGAGCAGACGGTTTCCAATCTGGACTGGTTTCCGACGCTGCTGGAAATGGCAAACGTGCCTCTACCGGAAAAAATAACCATTCGTGGCACGAGTCTTGTTCCGTTGTTGAAAAATAAAAATCAGCAGCAGTGGGACAATAATTTTTACGCGGAATACAGCACGAAACACCAGTCTCAAACGCACATGCGGATGTATCGCACGCCGGAATGGAAGCTGATTCGTGACTTCTTAAACCCAGACAGAGACGAACTTTATCACCTGACTCAAGATCCCGCAGAAACGAAAAATCTGATAAACTCTCAAGACCCGCAAGTCATCAAAATCCGGGAGCAGCTGCATCAAAATATCCTCTCAGAGATGAAGGTCGTTGATGACAAAGTGCTGCTGCAGATTGATCAGGGAACGTAGGAATTTAAAATTTTGTAAAAATTCCAAAACTGCTATTGCAAAAAAATGAGGGGGGAGGTAACTTTCGCGCCAGCAATCAACAACTTGCCCGGCAGGTGCCGGCCGCATGCTCGCCGCTGGAGGAGCGAGCCCTTTAGATAATTGAGACACACAACAGCAATATACTGCTGAACTGAGTTTAACAACTAACTCATTAGTGCTTCTGGTTGCCTTTTTCTACCATCCGATATTTTTGAACTGTTCGGTTAGAAGTGGAATGCTCTTTTCGTCTTTGAACGGGATTATTCCAGACCCCACCCAGGCAATCCAAAAGATTGTTCCAGCCAAATTTTTCCGCATTACAAGAAGGAATCTTCAAATGTTGGTTTTATCCCGCAAAGTCAACGAAACAATTCAAATTGGGGACAACATCCAGATCACCATTCTGGAAACAAAGAAAGGTGCCGTCCGAATTGGAATTAACGCACCACGGGAAATTCAGATTTCCCGCCCCGATCAGGCAAAACAGCAAACCGTGACACAGGAACCTGCCACACAGGATGGAGCGCGAGAAACATCTCAGTTTTCGCTCGCCTTCTGCGGCACCATTTCCTGATCGCATTGTAATATGACTGACAGCCCGAAGGAGAGCGAACCTCGCTTTCCTTCGACTGGCAGTTGCCTCCCCGAATTCGAGCCTCAGCGTTCGACAAAGCAGCCCCACCTGATTCTCTCTCCCCGGCCAAATCACGAACGACACTAAAACGCGGTACTTTCCTGCTCGGGTTGGTCTATAGTAGTATGAAAAGGATCTCAGGAACCCTCTATTCATTTCTGACAACACCTTGAATTCTAAACCGCGGTCAACAGAGAAAGTCGTCAAATGGGTCTGAAGCTGTCACTACATCGAATGAAACGCGCCTGCATACTTTTCACCATTCTGCTGCTGATTCCGATGAGCACGGTGTCTGCAGTCGATCCAGCCACTGTCCCCGTCCTCAGCGGTGTGGAACAGGCTCACGCTGAGTTGTGGAGTAAGTTCATCGATTCCTACGGCATCATTCACGACTATGTCGGTGATCTGCCCACCCCGGAAGACTGTTCTCTGGGCAGGCCGAATGCCATCGGCTGGTGGAGCCCCATTGAAGACGGGCCCATGTTCACAGGCTTGTATCTGCCTGCCGCTTGTGAGCGTGCGCGACGTTCCGGCGATCCTGTCGATCAAGATCAGGCGCGACGCCTTGCGCGCGGGCTCATGAAGTGTGCCTCCGTTTCGGAGGTGCCGGGAATGATCGTACGCGGAGTCGGAACGGACGGCCTTTGCCATTATCCGCTCGGTTCGGACGACCAGACGCATCCGTGGTTTTACGGCCTGCATGCGTATGTAATGAGCGACCTGCCGCGCGCGGACGAACGTCGTGAGATCATCGCAAAGATGAAAACCGTCGCAGAAGTTCTGGAGTCAACCGGCTGGCAGTGCCCGGCCGACGGGGCTTTCAAAGGTCAGTTTCGGGGAGGTTACCGAGGTCATCTGTTCCGCGATGCGGCCCGTTATCTTTACCTGCTGCGTGCCATGCACGAAGTGACCGGCGATCAGATCTGGCTGGAGCGTTATCAGACAGCACAAGCCGCGATTCCCGAACATGCGGAGAAATCTCGCGCCGAGATCTGTGCGGAGGGTTATGCCAGAGATCGCGAGGCCATTCGCCACATCGACACACACCAGCTCTGGATCTACGTCGGCTCCCAGGCGTCGCTGGCCCGACTCGCTGCGATGGAAACCGACGAAAAGCTGCGTTCGCATTATCGCGCGGGCCTGGCTCTGAATGCAAAACACGCCCTCAACTCGCTCAATGCCTATAAAACATTCGACAATCAGGACACAAAAGCATTCGGGAACGCAGACTGGCGGGCCGTTTATACCACGTGGTTCCCACAAAAAAACCAGGCCGATGCAGAACGGCTTTCCAGAACAGGCGATAAGGTGAAGCGCGGCGAACGCAAATCGTATGAGCAAGCCAGAATGCAAAACCCGCTCGCGGCTGCGGCCATCGTCGCCCTTGCTGATGACGGCACCCAGCGTGTCCGCATTGAAAACGCCATCAATCATTACGATTATTCAAAACTCAATATGGCAACCTTCTTTTTCGCAGAATGCGCGGCCTTCGCACTGCCCGAGCCAAAATGATTCCCTATTTTCTGAATCGGAACAGGACGTCCACTGTTATGATTTTGGCGGTTCCTGATGTGTGGATGCTGCGGGATCGGAAACGGGTACGATGGCCTTCGGTTGTTTCGCGTAACGTCGCAGGACGACGTAAAACACCGGTGTCAGAAATAAACCAAACAGGGTTACGCCTAGCATTCCGCTGAAGACTGCGGTTCCGAGTACGCGTCGCATTTCAAATCCGGCACCAGTGGCGATCAGCAGGGGGACCACGCCCAGGATGAAGGAAAATGCGGTCATCAGAATGGGCCGTAATCTCAATCGACAGGCATCAACGGCCGCCTGGAAACGGTCCTTGCCAGCGTCTTCTTCCGCTTTTGCGAATTCGACAATCAGAATCGCATTCTTGCAGGCCAGTCCCACCAGCACGATGAAACCGATCTGTGTCAGAATATTGTTGTCCATGCCGCGAAACCAGATTCCAATGATCGCAAACAGCAGACAGAGGGGGACGATTAAAATAATCGCCAGTGGCAGCAGCCAGCTTTCGTACTGGGCTGAGAGTGTCAGGAAGACGAACAAGACTGCCAGCGGAAACAGAAACACAATCGTATTACCCGCCTGGCGTTCCTGATAGGCGATCTCGGTCCAGGCATAGCCGAAGCCCGGCGGCAGGTTCTCATCGGCAAGCTGTTCCATCGTTGCCAATGACTGACCAGTACTGTATCCCTGGGCTGTTTGACCATTGAGGTCCGCAGCAGGATACAGATTGAAGCGAACGATGCGATCTGGTCCCGACGTACGTTTCAATTCCACCACTGCTCCCAGGGGAATACTCGTCCCACGGGCGCTGCGCGTTCGTAAACGCAAAATGTCATCCTGCTCGTCACGGAACTCCGGTTCTGCCTGCGCAGTCACACGATATGTTCGTCCGAGAAAGTTAAAATCATTGACATAAACCGAACCGAGATAAACCTCCAGTGCATCAAATACATTACTGATCGGGATATCGAGCATCTGCGCTTTCGTGCGGTCAACTTCAGCATAAATCTGAGGAACACTCACCCGAAAGTTTGAGAAGACCTGTACGAGTCCGGGTTGCTGATTGGCTTCCACCATCATGCGTTCGGCCACCTGGTTCAGCGCAGTCGTACCGGCTCCCCCCTGGTCCTGCACATACATTTTGAATCCGCCGCCTCGTCCAATTCCACGTACGGGAGGGGGAGCAATAACAAAGATCTGTGCCTCGTTGACCGCGCTAAATTCACGACGCAAATCGGCGATGATCTCATGAATTCCCCGTCCTCGCGCCGCCCGCTCTTTGGCATCTTCCAGTGGAAGAAAGGAGACAGCGGCGTTGGAACTGATCGTGAAGGTGGAACCGGAAAGACCGGCAATGCCAACGGCGTGAGCAACACCATCGATCTTGCTGCCGATCGCCGCGACTCGCTGGGTGACGGCATCCGTCCGTGCGAGCGACGCGCCATCGGGTAACCGAATACTGACAATGATATACCCCTGGTCCTGGGCGGGAATAAATCCTGAGGGAACCATCCCGAAGCTGTACCAGGTAGCAACGAGCAACCCCACGTAAAGAATCAGCGAAATACCGGACGCACGAATAATACGCGCCACGATGCCGGCGTAAATATTACCCGTGTAATCAAAAAAGCGATTGAACAGCCGAAAAAACCAGCCGAACAGCAGGTCGACGATTTTTCCCATTCTGTTTCGCTCGGCGTTTTTGGGTTTAAGCAGCAATGCACAGAGGGCGGGACTCAACGTCAATGAAACAAATGTAGAAAATGCGGTCGAAATCGCGATAGTGAGTGCAAACTGCTGATAAAATTGACCACTGAGGCTGGGAACAAACATGGTGGGAACAAACACCGCGATCAATACCAAGGTGGTAGCGATGAGGGCCGAGCTGACTTCGTCCATCGCTTGATGCGTCGCGGCGCGCGGTGAAAGACCATCGGCGATCAAACGTTCTACGTTTTCTACGACAACGATCGCATCATCAACCACAATCCCGATGGCGAGTACCAGACCAAACAGTGACAGTGTATTGAGGGTCACGCCAAACAACTGCATGGCAGCAAAGGTGCCGATGAGCGAAATGGGAATGGCAATCACGGGAATGATTGTGGGACGCCAGCCATGCAGGAACAGAAATACCGTCAGTACCACCACGACAGTCGTAATGTATAACGTTTCGAAAACCTCCGCGATCGATTCTTCCACATAATCGGTCGGGTTATAGGCGATTTCATAACCCACGCCATTCGGGAAGTCTTTTTTCAACCCGGCCATCGTCTGCTTGACTTCTGCTGCAGCATCGACGGCGTTCGTTCCAGGCCTTTGATAGATGAGAACGGCAATCGCCGGTTTTCCGTCCAGGTAACTGATGCGCGAATAGTCCTGCGCGCCAAGTTCAATGCGGGCCACATCACCCAAGCGTGTGACGCGACCGTCCTCTCCCCGCTTGACCACGATCTGTCCGAACTCTTCGACTTCCTGCAGTCGTCCCTGTGTGGTCACGTTTAATTGAAAGGCCCCGCTGTCATCGATGGGGGGCTGTCCGATCACACCGGCGGCCACCTGTGCATTCTGCTGCCGGACCTCCTGTACGATATCGCCTACCGTCAGGCCGACGTGGGTCATTTTTTCGATATCCAGCCAGATCCGCATCGAATACTCATTGCCGCCGGCAATACGAATGTCGCCGACACCATCCAGTCGCATCAGGGAGTCGCGAATCCGCAGAAAGGCAAAGTTACTGATATAAAGCTGGTCGCGACTGTTATCCGGCGAATTCAGATGCACCACCATCAGCATGTCAGGAATCAGCTTGCGGGTTGTGACACCAATCTGACGCACAGCTTCAGGCAGGCGTGATTCGGCTACCGCGACACGGTTCTGAACCATCACCTGTGCATCGTCCAGATCTGTGCCCAGTTTGAAAGTCACCGTTAACTGCATGGTGCCGTCACTGCTTGATGAAGACTCCATGTAGAGCATGTTGTCGACACCATTCATTTCCTGTTCGATAGGAGTGGCCACTGTATCAGAAATGACCTGAGGCGTCGCGCCGGGATAAGTGGCGCGCACGACGATCGTCGGCGGTGCCACTTTGGGATACTGAGACACTGGTAACATGGTGTAAGCGATGGCCCCGATCAGGACAATCATGAATGATAATACAGAAGCAAAGATCGGACGCTCAATGAAGAAATGAGGAAATTTCACTGGGCAGCACCCCGTGATTCGATGATCGAAGTTACCTTGGCTGCGCTTGCCGCAGGGCGCGGAGTCGGCGCGGGGGCAGGCGAGATCCATTGCTCTGGAGGCAGCGGTTGATAATCGTCGGGTAAACCGTCTTCGATGGCTTTGATTACGCCTGCCTGCGATTCTACTTTCATTTCCGGTCGCACCTGCAGTAAACCTTCGATGATGAGCGATTCGCCGCCGGTTAAGCCCTCGCGTACAACGCGCAGCCCATCCACAATCGGCCCGAGTGTCACCGTCCGACGCTGCACGACATCGTCGGCGACGATATAGACGTACTGTACCGACTGATCAGTGCCGACTGCGGAATCAGGAATCAGAACCGCATCATAGGCGGCACTGCCGGGAATTCGAATTTTGGCAAACATCCCCGGAATCAGCACCTGGTCTTTATTAGGAAAGACGCACCGTGCCCGCATACTGGCAGTGTCGGGGTCAAAGCGGTTGTCGACGAAGTCCATATGTCCCTGGTGAGGAAAACCCGTTTCATCAGTCAGCCCCAGGAAAACAGGGTTTTTGGCTTCGCGCGAACTGGCCCGTTTCCCGGCCATCGCCGATCGAATGTATTTCAATACATCCTGCTCGTTGGCGTCGAAGTTACAATAGATGGGTTTGACTGAGGTGATCGTGGTCAGCAGACTTGAGTTCGTCGTGCCACCATTAATCAGGTTTCCTTCAGAGATGTGTTTGCGACTGATCCGGCCGGAAACTGGCGCATAAATCCGCGTGTAATCCAGGTTGAGCTGCGCCGTTTCAATTCCGGCTTTTGCTGCTTCAATTACCGCCTTTGCCGTTTCAATGGTCGCTTTCGCAGAACTGATTCCGGCCTGACTGGCTTCGTGGTCCGCTTTGGCTTGCAGGTAGGCCGCTTCCTGTTGATCAAGTTCATCCTGAGTGGTCACATTTTTCGACTTCAGAGAACGCGCCCGCTTCAACTGTGCCGTCGACAATTCCAGTTGTGCTTCCGATTGCTGATATTGTGCTTTTGCTTCTTCCAGCTGCGCCTTCGCCTGAACCAGTTGAGAATTGGCCTGACTTTGTGCGGCACGCGCCCCGTTGAGTTCTGCCTGATAGGGACGTGGGTCAATAATGAACAGCAGGTCGTCTTTGTCGACGATTTGCCCTTCGTCAAAATGGGTCGATTTTAAATAACCACTCACACGCGCCCGTATTTCGACAAAGTCGATGGCTTCCAGTCTGCCTGTATACGCATCCCATTCGACAATTTGTTTCGTGACCGGTTTGGCAACCGTGACGGTCGGTAAACTTTTCTCAGCAGGAGCCGAGTTTTGCTGATTACAACCAAACAGGCAGGCACAGACACCGCATAACAGGACCGTGTTAAATATTACCAGAGGTTTCAGGTGGCTTATTAATGTCGGCGTGCATCCCGCTGAAAACGGTATCATCCTGGATATCATAAGTCTTAGCAATCAAATGGATTCGGGTGAGCAGTGGGGTGGGAGCGATCCAGTCCGTAAGCCTGGCTAATCATCTTTGTGGAAATAGTTCACATGTAGTCTATGTTTGCCAGGTAAGCAAGGCAATGTCTTAAAATAAAAATCGACGTGAAAAACAAAAAAAAGAACAATCCGTCCAGTAGATCAGGCTGAAGAACAAAGGTGTCAGCGACAAAGGGGACCTTTTTGTCCCGACGAGTCGCACAGATTCTTATGTGGCTGGTCGTGTTTGTTCTTCCCCGGTGATGTCACGAATGACACGGCACGGGTTGCCCGCAGCCAGGACGTTGCCAGGCACGTCCTTCGTGACCACGCTTCCTGCGCCGATGACCGTTCCTGAACCAATGGTGACACCAGGGCAGATGATTGCTCCTCCTCCAACCCAGACATCTGAGCCAATCGTGATTGGTTTCCCGAACTCCTGTGTACGCCGGAGTTCGGTATTCAGCGGGTGTGTCGCCGTATAAATCTGCACTGCTGGACCGAAGAAAGTGTAATCCCCGACTCTCACTTCACACACGTCGAGGACGACGCAGTTGAAGTTGAAATAGACCCGTTCGCCCAGATGGATATTGCTGCCATAATCACAATAGAACGGCGGCTGCATCCAGACCGATTCGCCGCCTGTGCCAAACAGATCCGTTAGAATGCGACGACGGGTTTCCAGCTCGCTTTCACGAGTGGCATTCAGATCCTGGCAGAGATCTCTTGCTCGTTCTCTGGCTTGTACAAGTTCGGGATCAAGGGCATCGTAGAGTGCTCCCGCCAGCATCTTCTGTTTTTCGGATGGCATCTTTCACAGTTCTCCTCGTGAGTAATATACTCGAATCGAGGAGCTCGGCATATCCGCTGGTAATTCGCTCATAGGTACCTGGGGCTTCCTACCTGGTTTTTTCTCTCTCGAATGTGACCAGAATATGTCCATTTCCGGGAGTAGAAGTGAACTCTGCAGGACGACTTTTTCCAACTGGAGCAAAGCACAGCTTTCGCTTTTTCTCCCCGAGTTCGTAGATCCCCAGGAACGCCTTCCCTTTGTCTTGCCCTTCCGTTGGCGTGAAATCGATGGTCTTGGGTTTCTGTGCGGGATCTATGGTACTGGTTCCCTTGACGATTTCATTACCCTCTGAGCGAAGACTCCACGTCCCGTCAGGACCATTCACCACCGTCATTTTTTTGACGTCCTCGTCTTTTGATTTGTTGCCATTGATTTCAAGGACAGTGACTCTCCATGTCCCTGCGAGCAGCTTGTGATCATCTTTGACTGCTTCATCCCTGGCATTCTCGGCTGATGCAATAGCACTCACCGACGCAAACATTGCCAATACTCCGACTAACATGCATCCGAAGTAAACACGTTTCATGAAATCCCCCCATAGATGATTAGATTGGCAGTCGCCGCACTTGAAACGAATTTTCATTTTAGCCGACCGGCAAGTTACCTACAACTTTTTTTGTTTTGAATTATTTAGGGGGGGGGAGTGAAATTATATAAAGGGGTTATACAAAGGGGACACGACTGCATGGTACAGTCGAGCCCTAACATCTTTTGTTCAATTCCCCGGTCGCGTCCTGTTTCCGGTTTAGCGGCTGACAAACCAGCGCATCGAATTTCTGGTAAATGATTTTTCAAATTTTAAAGTGTAAGGATTGCAGATCCAGCGCGCCAGATGCTCATCGGTGCGTGGCATGAGCCAGCCGAAATCCCAGCAGGAAGATCCATATCCAAGGGGAATTGTCGGGCGGGTTCGCACCACCGGATTGGCAGATGCCATGAATTGACTTCGCTCTGTGTAATAGTAACCAGCCCCCACATGCACAAATACTTCATGTTCCAGCTGCTTCTCTTCAGAGCCCGTAAGATCATGACAGAGATTCTGAATTGCCACCTTGACCTCACCCCCCTCGGAAAATGCCGTTACCAATGCATCCAGAGATCCTGATTGAATGCGTCCCTGTTCATCGTGTGCCAATACTTCTTCCCAGCTATTGTTCACAAAATAGCGGAAGTACTCGAAATCATAAATAAAGAGACTACTGGGCGCATTGGTGCCGGCGTCCCAACTCGCCAGTTCATGATAGTAAGCCATTTCAGGATGTTCATGGATTTCAGCAGGGGCAGATTTCCTTGGGCCGGGTCTTTCATCCAGATAAGGCCGCGCGATCGCCTGATGACCATCCTGATTGTAAATGAAGAAAGACATTGAAGCGCGAGCCCCAAAACCATCGGGCAAAGAGATTGGCATGCGCAGTGTTTCGATTCCCGCAACCCAGCGGTTATCCAACAGATACGTCACGCGAAAATCCATCACTTCCCGAACAAATTCATTGCATTCCGATTTTGTATCGATGTGTTCATTGTGTCGAAACCCGGTTCCGACCCTGAGATCTGCACCTGCTCTGATTGCATCACGTAATGAAGTTTCGCTGCCTGCGACTCGCTGACGTAATTTATCAAGTTCCAGTACACAATTCCATTTAGTCATGAACGGTCCAGCCTCCAAACAGAGAGCGTATCTCCGCGTCGCAAGTTTTCTTGATAAGAGTAAAACATCGGTCGCTCTGCTGAAGCGTCCCGGACGTTGTCACAGAAGATGTGCTCGCGTTTCCCCCACGCATGTATTAGCGGAGAGTCACTATTTCTTGATGAGCCTGTTCGGTTTGCTCCAGATAACTCGAGCGACGAACACGGCGCCTTCGGCACCCCGTTTGCGACGGTTCAAGTCGTTGCTGATTCAATCGGACGAGCGCTTGATGACGATGATGCGTTATTTCGAACGCAGTCCCTTGCCGGCAAATCTGGTCAAACGTGCCGAGAAGTGGGAGTACGGCTCTGCCTGGGCTTGGCAGCAGAAACAACACGCCCCCGCGGCAGGCCTCGCCTCGAATAAAAATACCTGACCCTTTATTTAATTAATCCTCATTGAAACGCCATGAGTTCCTGCTGCAACTCGGTCGTTGTCTGAAAGCGTTTTGGGGGGTCATCGGAGAGACAGCGTCTTACAATCCTGGAAATGGGTGCCAATTCATCTTCCACACTGCAAAGTGTGAACGGTTTCACCGGGACGCTGCCGGTGACCAGCGTCCACAAAAGTACGCCCAGGCTGTAAATGTCCGTAGTGGGCGCTGGCAGACTCCGACAACTAATAATCTCCGGAGCGATGTATCCCACTGTACCACCAATACTATTTCCCATCGTTGCTGTACCGCCGGCTATGAGGAAAGCGAAGCCGAAATCCGTCACAAGAACGTTGCCATATTTATCCTGCAGGATGTTTCCCGGTTTGAGGTCGCAGTGAATGATTCCCTTGTCGTGCGCGTAGCCGATTGCGTCTGTCACGTTTTTGAGAATGGCCAGCGCGGCTGTGATGGAATATGGTTGTACTTCCAGTTGAGACTGCAGGTCGATGCCATCAACATAGTCCATTACCATAAAGTATCCTCCGCCCGGGAATCGCCCCAGGCCTTCGACACGTACAATATTCGCGTGACGCAATCTGGTAAGGACCTGTGCTTCTTTTACGAACTGAGAAACTGCTCGCTCATCAGACTGACGTACTTTGTGTAGTGCCTTTATTGCAACCTTCTTTTGCGTGCCTTTCACTCTGGCTCGAAATACTTTTCCCATGCCACCTGAGCCCAACAGTTGCTCCAAAACATAATCCGAATAGAGCAGGGGAGCCTCGTGCTCTACCACGGACGTTCGGGAGACATCATCTGTCGTGTCACCAGGCAACAGTCGTTGTTCAATTTTCCGCCGGGCACTCGCCAGTAATCTGCGGACCGTTCTTTCTGACTTTTCGACGGTTCTGCAAATCTCCGGGTTATCCTGACCCTGGAGGCTAGCCGTCAGAACCATTCGTTCTTCCGGTGGAAGATCCCGGATCACCGTGTGTAATTCTTCGACGATCGCGACGACTTCCTCTGGCAAAGGTTCCGGCGTCATCGCTGCTGCAGTGGCGAGGTCTGTGGGATCTTCATGATGGATACTTCTTTTGGCCGCCGTATGTTTTTCGATCTGCCCATAGAGCTTGTGCAGCGTGATGCTCGCCAGTAGCCGCCACAGGTCACCGGCCTCGTTCAGCTGGTACTCATCCCCTTTGGCGTGCACAAAAAAACTGCGATATGCCGACTGAACGATGTCCTCGGCATCGACCCGACGACGGAGTTTCGACCCGATGCGGCTGTGTGCCAGGGCGATGAGCCTCGCGACATAGCGGTCAAAAATGGCTGTCGCCGCTTCGCTCTGGCCAGCCTGGTACATCTGCAGTAGCTCTTGTGAATTCAAATTCGACACTCTCCTAAACGATTCTGGACCATCGTCAAAGTAGATTTTAGGCGACCATTTGGGGATTTTTCGATTTTTCTTAAGATTCTTTGGCCAATCTTATCTGCAAATCGGATGCACCCCTGGAGAAGAGACTCTTGTTTGCTCGTGTAAGTTCGAATTTCGTTTTAGAAAGGACCCGGAATGGCCTACGTCGTGACCGCCCCATGCATCGGCTGCAAATACACAGACTGCGTACTCGCTTGCCCCTGCGACTGCTTCCACGAAGGCGACCAGATGCTTTACATTGATCCGGACGAGTGTATTGACTGCGACGCCTGCCGCGTCGAATGCCCTGTCGGAGCCATCTTTTACGAGGACAATGTCCCAGACCAGTGGCAAGAATTTATTCAACTCAATGCAGAGATGGCGGCTAAGTTCCCCCCCATCACAGAGAAGAAAGCACCTTTGAAATGACGCACGTGGTTACAGAGCCCTGTTGCGGTTGCAAATACACAGATTGCGTAACAGTCTGTCCAGAACAGAAAAGGGGGCAGGACTTTATATCTAATAGTCCTGCCCCTTTTATTTTTCGGGATGTTGAAATGCCTGCTATCTTAAATTAGTTGGCGTCTTTGAGATCAAATTTGAACTCAGCCGATTCCGCGGTCACCTCGGCCTTGAGTGGACTGGTTGCGCCGCGGCGGTACTTTTCGGGAATGTTGGAATATTTTTTCGCGACCGGAGGTGCCTGACCTGGTTCGGGGGGTCTGGGGTCCGGCATGGGTGGTATCACAGTGACGACGTAACTACCGAGAACGATATTTTCGATCGTCACGCTGCCGCTGTCATTCAATTCGCCACCGCCGGCTTCGCCAGTCGCTGGATTCTCCAGGTCAACCCGGCCTTCCGAGACCGCTTCGCCCCCGTAGGTAATGCTGATTGTCACGTCGTTACGTACCTTACCGTCATCCGGTGTGCCACTGCCGCAGCCTGCGCTGAAAGTCACGCACACAAGCAAGCTGGCGAGAAGTGTGATTCGCTGCCGGCCTGGCGTCGAAAACTGATTGATCATGAAATATTAATCCTTGTGAATGTTTGTCAGACGAAATAGAAATGAGCCAAATGAAAACGAGAGAACCCCGACCAGGGTGATCGGGGTTCTCAGTGCGGTAACCGCAGTCATTAAAATTCGCCGATGACCTGGCCATCGTCTTTCGAACACAATTGTGCCAAAGTTGTGAAATCGACGTTGTCACCTACAAAACGAACTGCACCATCTGCCAGCAGGACGTGAATCCCGCCGACGTGCATGGAATTCAGTACCGTGTTGAAGGAATAGTTGCTGGCTGCTGGAGAAGGAGCTCCTGATCGTCGAAACGCATTCGGTGAATAGCGGACCGTCGTGATACCAGACGGATAGGTTGAACCGACACTCGAAGGAAAGGGCAATGTCGTACCCGCGTTCCAGGGGGCATTTGCGATTCCGTGAAAGGCTCCCAAGGCGTTTGCGCTTTTGTCGCTACCGTTCACCTGGCCAGACTGCTCGGCGACGATGATTGTATTCGACGTGCCGTCCGTACAATCGCGGATTCGCGAACTTTCAAATGCAAGCATCAATCCATTCTTACAATAATTTGAAGATTGATAATTGTTGTCGCCTGAACAGACATTGGTTCGTCCTGCCGGATCGGGTGTCGAACCGCTGATGCCCACATAGTGGACCGTCATGCTTTGATAACTGAGGCCCGAAGCATTCGTGAAGTTGCCATTGACGCTCGATGGGCAATTGTAGACATTCAAAACCAGATCGCGCAGTGCTGTGTTTCCACTGAAGCCAGCCGGCGACGTTGCTCCCGAAGGGGGCGCTGGTGAATGTGAGTAAAAACCAGCTCCACTGGTAGAAAGCAGATTATACAGCGGTGCCTGATCGAGGTAGGGGAGGAGAAAGATCCGCCAGTTCGGTTTGCCGTGCGCTCCCACCGCCATCGGATAGACGCGCATCGCATCGTGATAGTTGTGCAGCGCCAGTCCGATCTGCTTCATATTGTTCTTGCACGCCGAACGCCGCGCCGCCTCCCGGGCCTGCTGAACCGCGGGCAGTAACAGGGCAATCAAAATGGCAATGATTGCAATCACAACCAGTAATTCAATCAAGGTAAAACCACGAGGCCGTGGAGTAGAACGCAGCCCCTTTTTACATTCGTCGAATTGAGTCGGCTCTTCTCTGTCTAAACAATGATTTCTGTTCTTCATGATCAACTCTCTTCAAAAAAATAAAATCCAAATCCATGTAGCGCTATACTGTTAAATCGTAAAGTTTATTAATATATTTAATTTGATTGATAAGTCAATCTGCACGTTGTATACCGGTACGCAATAACAGTGCAGACAAAAGCCATACTGCCCCTTTTAATCAGGCCCGCGGCTAACGCCGAACCGCTCACCTTTGTTTACATTGGCTGATATGAAATAAGGGCACGTTCTGGAATGCTCTCGGCGGGCTGACACATGGGTCAGTCTCTACTTTGGGTGTTTCTTTGCCTGGGGAACCAGTGCCGGATCTTCATCTGCGGCTGGCTGAGAGACATCGGGTAACATTGTTTCAGCCGAGTTTTATGTCGTCTGTCTTATTGTGATTTTACACTCGATACGAATCGCATTCGGAACTAACGGCGGCTGGTGTCGTGCCGCTCAGCTTGGGCTCGGTGGCTTGTACTTTGCGGGCGGGCACATAGGGCCCCGACCTGCTTTTTGTGAGATTGGTTTTAGTAGAAATGGTTTTCTGGTTATGTAAGTCAACCAGTCAATTTCCTGCGTGCTGCGTTTGGCCTGAATGTGTATCCGGGCCTAACCGGGCATGGAATGAAAATACAAAATTTGTGATGCAAATCATCTTCAGGGGCAGGGTAGAGTCAAGAGGAAGGGGGAGTTTGATGTGGGGCGAACGGTGGTTGGGAGTATTTCCAACAGGGCGGGGAGTGGGCCGAATGCGATCGGGAATGTGCGGATGTGTGTCGAAACGCACAAAATTGAAGGGGTTCCTTCTTAAAAACCGCTCTGAAACAAGCGGTTTTTGCCAAAGGCATATCAGACTGGTTTCACTTCTTCACCTGAACCAGCAGTGCACACGCGCGCGACGTATCACTCTGGATAAATTATTCAACGCCGGGTTCGGGTCAAGTCGAATTTGTTCAGCAGGCTGGGAGGAGTTTTCAGATGTGTGCACGGGAACCAGTTCTCTAAATACCCCCGGCTGGGCTAATACGATTTATCGTAACCAGTTTGGGGGTTTGTCCTTATGAAATAGATTCTAACTTAGCGCTGCAGAAAGCGACGTAAGTTAGAATCACTCAAGTACTAAAACTTCTGAATTTTTTTCTATTCCAAGTAGAATACAGAAGTATATAGCATAATACTGGGGTCGTTCAATTATTGTCGTTCACTCAATAGAAACAAGTCAACCATGAATGAGCTCACTCCCAGAGACAACGATAAGACATCTGGTTTTCTCGCAGAAACTTTCCACAATCTAATAGAGGGTATTACTGGAGTTGCTTCGTCTGAAAAAAAAGAATTGTATCTATCTGTTGGGTACATATTGCAAAGAATGAGAAATGGTAATTTTGTCAGAACATTCAAAGGAGAATGGGATAAGTATCGCGACAAGGGGAAAATAAAAGACGATTACCTTGATTCAGACCAACATCAGGAGTGTCTGCAGGAGATGCTTGATTTTCTGGACAATGATTCTCCAGATAACGTTCGATTCAGTGTCCTAAAAAATGTGTTTCTCAACGCTGCAACTGAAGATAAATCATCCCGCGACGACCTGCTTCCCCAGCAATTAATGAGAATTTGCCGCTCTTTAAATTCTACGGAAGTATTGATCCTGCAGGCCTGCTATAAACTAAATAAGAAAAACATGGCTCCTGCTAGCCACAGCGCAAAAAACTGGCGATCTGCAATAGTACAGAATTCAGACCTCCGATTCCGTGAACTCGTCGAATCTCATGAAACTTCACTTGAGGACAAGGGGCTTATCCACCGACGATCAGATCCTGATAAGTCCCATTTTTCTCAATTAGGACATTTTCGTCTGACTGGGCTTGGTATCCGATTATGTGAATTTATGACAGAGCATGAACCAGACACCACTGACTCAGGAAATAATTCGAATGACTGAGATTATTCGTGAGAGTTCAATTCAGCAGATTCTAAAGAAAATACGGTTTGCACTGATATGCTTATCTATTTTTGGAATCTTCGTCGTGGCTGTCGTGTCGATTCAGTGGTACTGCTGGGGATTGATTGAATCGAACATCCCAGAGGAAAAGCGTGCTGCATTTGGTGATATGTTTGGTTCAATTAACACTCTGTTTTCAGGATTAGCATTTGCAGGTGTTCTCTTTACGATCGTCCTGCAGGGATGGGAACTTTCAGCAACTAGATCGGAACTCAAATTATCCAGGGAGGCTCACGAGAAGAGTAGTCTGATTATGGATGAGCAGCTTAAGGTTCTTCAGAAGACTCTGCAGATTGAACAGGTAAGACTTGACCAACAGTTTTTGCCAATATTTGTACCACGAATACCGGTCGGCCATGGCAGTTCTGGCGTAAGTTTGGGGAGTGGTGAGTATTCACAGTCAGTCTCAAACAAAGGCATGCCGATTGTGAATGTTGTGATCGAAAGACTATATCGTCGAGAAGTCGATAAGTTCATCTCAGTTGAGATTCCATTTGTTGATTCAGGCGAAGTTCTTGCTTTTAAAGAATTTGCTGAACCTTATGATGCAACGATTAAATATCACACTTTAACATATAACACTTTAGATGACAGGTTATGGAAAACGACTTTAGTCAGCGAATTCGATCTGAGCGATCGTCTCATGTGTAGAGTTGTTGAAACTGAGCAACTGTGAAATATCACACACGCGGCTAGGGTAGCTCCCGAAAGCTGGTTTCCCTGAACTGGTCCGCCGCGCTGAAATAATTGATCTTGACACTACCGATCACTTCAACATGATCAGTGCTCATCTTGGATGCGATTTGAGCAGGTAGTCTGATCGAATTGATTATTGATCTTAACTCTGAATGCAAAAGGAATGACAAGATGAGCACAAAAGAAAGTGTTAACGAGGGGGCGTTCCGGGAGGGCAACGGCATGGATTCAGGAAAATTGCCAATTCCAGAAGAGTTTCCATTTCAAATTTTCATGCTTTCATCAATGGAAGCTGAGGATCTACTCAGAGGCCTTTTTATCGACTTTGGCCATATCAATGATAGCGTTGACACAACATCAATTAGCGGGCTTGCACACAGATTTTATAAGGTAGGCGAGTGCTTCAGAGCATACGAAGATATTATATCGGCTTGTGATGGAAATTCACAAAATATCTCTGAAGTCACTGCAGTTTTTTCTGGTACCGGGGTTTTGTTTATTGAATCCAATGCTCACTTAGTTATGTTCGAAATTTTAATGAGAGTGGCTGACTATCTTTTTAATCATTCTGATCTCGGTGATATCGACCCCAGGTCTAATTGGGGATCCGGTTGGGAAGAAAATCAGAAATACGCTTTATCGTGGGTAGATGGTCACATGGATCGAATGAGAAACAGAATGTCAGCGATTGAACTATCGCAAATCGATGTATTGAGGATTTCTGCTAGGATCAGAAGAGAAAGATCCATTGTCTTGAGCCACTACAGTGATTACTGGAATGAGTTTTGCGAATATGGTGAAAGCGAGTCCCTCGAAAGAACGGACTATAACAATTTGACCCGAAAGAAGGTTGCTCAAATTTTTGAATACACTGCTGGTCGAATCAGTCAACTTACTGGCGAAGATGAGTTGAATCTAAAAAATGATGAAAGTTACTTTGCGGAAGGTAAATTCACGATACGTGGTCTATTGAAAATCGCAAATCACATTGTCACAAAAAAAGCATATCAATCTAACAGTGCAGCAAAGGCGCGAGCTGTTATCTCCAATCTCGAAAAGCTTGGAATTAACGTTAATGGGTGATAATCGACGTTAAAACGATAATCTGTCAGAAAGCCCAAAAGCAGACATTCCCTTCTTTGTTTTCGCTTCTATATTGACTCTCAGTGAGTGGCGGATTGTAAGCCACTAAAACCGCACAAACGCGAAACACTGGGAGAAGTCATGATGACTACGATCTTTCAATCCCCCCCGTTGCTGCTGACTGAGAGAGAAGCAGCCCACCTGCTCAACTGCTGTGAAAAGACCGTCTACACGATGCGTCAGCAGGGCAAACTCAAGTTCATGAAGCTGGGTAGCACAATCAGATACCCCCGTGAAGCACTTGAGAAATTCATTGAAGAGCAGTCAAAGACTGTCTCAGCGTAGACGTAAAAAAAGCCCCCGAATTGATCCCTTGGAGGCTTTAAGTTGTTTTCAGCGAGTTGAGATTTGACAACCGAAAACGAGTACAAAAGCATAATATCAAGCCTATCAAAACGGTCAATGCTAAAACGCTCTTTTCTGGAAAAATCGACTCAATGAGAACAACGCCAATTGCACCATGGCTGCAAGTTCTCAGCCAGCAGCATACAGCCCTGATTGGCAGTGAGTTGAGATAGTTTCGATGTGTGTAACCGGCACACTGCGAACGTAGTACCCGGCGGTAACCGTGGGCACACGGCGTCCCTGAGTGGGCGTGAAATGCGGAGCAAAGACCCGTCCGGATCGAAACGAAACACATTGTTTCAGACTTTCACATTTAAAGTCTTAGCTCCGGTTACGCGCTGTTGTAGAGGCAATGTTTCCTACTCTATTCGAGGTGTGACTCATGATACGAAAGCAATCACGTTCTGACGATGGTGACCAGGGGCTGACCAGTCGGGAAAGAATCTTCCTGGTGACACTTGAGCCAATCAACGAACACATCACAACAGACGATCTGTTACGCAAGCTGCAGCTGGTGGCCGGCGGTTGCGGGATACGCGTGAACTCAGCCCAACTGGTCAGCCCAGCACCACCAGTGGGCAGCGGAGAGCAGGACAGCTGGACCGAGACAGAATAGGTTCTCCGCAGAGTATATTTTTAAGTCTATACCACAGGGAACTACCGGTATTTGAGGTATCTTTACTTACGCAACAGAAGTGAGTTTTCCCGGAGCGACATTTTGGCGTCCCGGAGAATTTGAGGGATTTATGAACGATCAATACAACAATTTAGTTCGGATGCTGCAGGGAGGCGCGAAGCTGGCACCAGACTTGACTGGTTCGATTCTGGCATCCTGCGGAAAGACTCACGAGGATTTGACGCGTGATATTTTCGGCGGCACTGATGAGCCGTCCGTGATGCCTGGTGACCTGTGCGACTGCGGAGGCTCAATCTTCGTTTACAGCTCACGAAAAAAAGGAATCGATCGACACCAATTCCTGAAGTGTGACCAGTGCCGGGAGACACACGGAAAACGAATCCTTCCGGAAGCACAGATCCGGAAACGAAAAAAACGAACCAAGATTACTTAACTAAGTAAAAGCGATCTTTAAGAACGGTCAGCGGTCGAAATAATCCAATTATTCAAAACGATCTCCAATTGTTTTGAACTCATTCATTTGGGGTGGCTTGCCCTGTTTTCCTTTGGCGGGGCGAGCCACTTTTAAAAACTCGACAGGAAAAAAACTATGTCAGTTGATTTACCAGCCTACGTGATGTCTCGAAGCGAGTACAACGAAGAATCAGCAAGAATGATTCGGAATTGCTTTGATTCTGACCAGGCGGAAGCAATCATTCAAAACCAGTACCCCAAAAGCCCGCAGGCTGCAGAGCTGGAGCTCAGACACAGAGGGTTGATCACGTCCGTCACGGACTATCGGCAATCGACCGGTCGATACGTGGAATCAAAAACGATCGATTTTGATGGGGAACTGGAATCACTCCAGGGATACACAGAGCAGACCGGTTTCACTGCCGACGATATCGATAACATGGCAGCCCGTCTGGTTGTGCGTGGTTATTTAAACGGCACAGCCCACGAAGCAAAACGGAACCGCATTTCCTACATAGAACAGGAACGGCGCTTCTGTGATCAGGCTTGCTTGGAGGCTGGTTAATGCCGACGTATCTAACAACTCCTGATACCACAATCATCCTGAGCGGTGGACTGGTCGACCTGCAGGCGAAAGAAGCCGAAGGTCTGAAACGGTTCACGATGAATGCCTACACTGGCGGCCATATGCGGTTGACCGGTTTTCGGCTGCCGGTAGTGGTTGACCTGGCTGGGCTGCACATCCCCAAACAGAACCAGCCTGTATTGAAAGACCACGATCAGAATCAAATCGTTGGACACTCAACACAGATTGAAAAAATCAACGGGGAACTACATGTTGCCGGTTTAGTGTCTGGAGCTGGTGAAGCTGCCAAAGAGGTCAAAACGGCCGCCAAAAATGGATTCCCCTGGCAAGCTTCAATCGGTGCCGGCGTGAAACGGCTGGAATCAGTTCGAGAGGGAGAAAGTGTTAGCGTCAACGGGCAGACGTTCCAAGGCCCGATTTATATTGCACGTGAATCTGAATTACGAGAGGTTTCATTTGTCGCTTTGGGCGCAGACTCGAAAACCTCCGCTTATGTTGAAGGACAATTTACCATGCCACAACCAACGGCTGAAAAACAGACTCTTGAAGAAATCAAAGCCCAGGCAGCAGCAGCCGAGGGAAAACGAATCGAACGGGTAAATCACATTCTTCGTGATTACCCAGACCTGCAGGCAAAAGCGATCGAGGAAGACTGGACCGAACAGGACGCGAATGAGGTTGCTTTGATTCGCGTGCGTGCACAACGTCCAAAGCCCCGGCCTAACAAACATCTGGAAAACCCGATGAACGAAGGAATGCTTCCGGATCCAGGCCATCGGTCAACGGGGCATCCCAGCAGAAACGAAATTATTGAGGCGTCTGCCTGTATTGAAGCGGGAATGACCGAAGCCGAAGCAGGCCAATTCTACGATCAACGTGTGATGAATGCTGCAGTTGCCAGGGAATACCGCGGGTATTCAATCGTTGCCCTGATGAAAGAAGCAATCGCCATTGATGGGGGCGATCCGAACGCGCGAATGTCAGACCGTGAGTTTATCAAAGCGGCTTTTACAGCTGATCGAAACATCGAGGCAAGCGGCGGTTTTTCAACGTTCTCGGTTCCCGGGATTCTCGGCAATGTTGCCAATAAACACCTGCTGGTTGGTTACAGCGCCGTACCTACTACGTGGCGTAAGTTCTGCGGGATTGCAGATCACAAAGATTTCAAACCTCATGTTCATTATCGTTTGACTGGTTCAGGCGGATTTGAACCAGTCGGAAAAGCTGGTGAAATCAACCACATCTCACTGACTGAATCGAGTTATCAAAACCAGATCGATACCGAGGGGGCAATTATCACCCTAACACGTCAGGACATCATCAACGACGATATGGGGGCATTTGTGAAACTGCCTCGCATCCTCGGTCGGATGTCTGCCCTGAAGGTTGAAGAGACGGTTTACATCCTGTTGTTGAGCAATCCAGACAGCTTTTTCTCTGCTGGAAACAACAACTATTTGGCCGGGTCCACTACTGCCCTGGCTATCGAATCGTTGACGGCTGGGGAAATGACATTCCTTGACCAGGTAGACGAAAACGGAAAACCGATTCTGTTGTCTCCTGCAGTGTTGCTGGTCCCGACTGATCTGAAAGTGACTGCTCAGCAGCTCTACGCGGATTTGAAAGTTGTAACGGGAGAGGTGGCGACGGTCACAGACGGAAATCCACACTCTGGAAAATTCGAACCGGTTCCCTCACCACATCTGAAATCGGCTGCGTTCAGCGGATCCAGCACAAAAGCCTGGTATCTGTTCAACAATCCGGCAGACGTGGCAGCAATGGAAGTTGCATTCCTGAATGGCCAGCAAAACCCAATTATTGAACACTCTGAAACTGACTTCCACAAGCTGGGAATGAGCTGGCGTGCTTTCCATGATTTCGGGGTTGCGATGGCTGATTCGAAAGCAGCGTTCAAGGCTAAAGGCGAGGCGTAACTCTGCGTAACCGGCTCTCTCTTGTTTTATTCATTTTCAAAGGGGAGCCGGAATACTTATTTATCTTCGAGATCCTTCTGAACTATATAAGTAGTAACTAGACTCCAAATATCGCGTTTCGAATACTTCTTAACAACTTCAGGTATTTCTTGAGCCAAAATATTTACTACCTCTCCAATTGTTAGATCATCATCAGAATTAGAAAGAATTTGATTAATCTTTCCTCTGATAAAACTTCGATGCTTAGGGCCAATAATCTTGCTATTTAGAGATTGTTGTTTTGATTCTTCTAAACCCTTAAGGGTGGACTGAAGCGAATCTATCTTCTCATATAATACCTGGAATCTATCATCGTCAGTAACATCGTTTGTATTAAACTCAGCGGTATCAAGAATCTTAAATCTTTTCCACAATGAATTTTGAGATTGACTTTTCTCACTTGTTTCCCTGATATGATCCGCCACTTTCTCTATTTCAGCCTCGTTTTCCCAAATATTTAAAGCACTTTTATACGTATTTCTCTGAGCTGGCTGTAGGTCAAACGGTATTTTGGTTGTTTGATCATCTACGATGAGAGCAACTGGTTTATTTAGGGATGTGCGAACACCAAGTTCAAAGAAAACGTTAGCATTTAATATCGACATGTCGCAAAGTACCATCTCACTCGATGTCAACTTTTCAATAATATCGGCATGAATGACTTCAGACCCAGTGGATTCTGGAACCAGTGGTTGAAAACCTGCTTTTTCTACAGCAGGGACGAACAGACATTCTAATACATGTTTAAAATGATCCTTATCCCCTTTGTATTGCTGGAAATTAGTATCAGGAGTTGTGATCGGCATAATGATAAAGCAATTTGGTTTATCATTTTCCTTATTCTGAGTAGTTGTTTTTTTAGCCATGACTAATTCTTCGTTCGGTTGCAATTCAAAAGGTGTGTAAATCTGAATTCACTCTAACCACGAAAATATACCAATGTCAATTATTGAATACTGATCAATGAAAATTGAGTCATTGTTACAATTGAAACGGTGGAGCAATCTCCCGAAGCGCCAAAATGTCGCTTCGGTAAAACAAGGCGTTTTTCGTTGTTTTTTCCCGATAGGCAATAGTTGCCCTTCGGAGAATTTAAGGCAAAAAACGCTATGTTCTCCCGAAGGTCCACAATGAACCTTCGGAAGAATCGGTGAGACAGTCTTGACAATCGAGGACCTGCAGACAAAAATGCAATCCTCAAAGCCGAAAGGCAACCATGTGATTATTCTCAAAAACAACCATGTAAACCAGAATCCATACTCTTGCGCAGAGTCCCTTAACCGTGAGGCAGGGAAGGCGGCACATGGCCGCCTGAGAACTGTGTGTGAGAGTATGGGTTCTTTTTTGCGCGCCCTGCGCAAAAGAAAGGTGCCTCTTATGAGCACTACTCTCTCTCATTCGTGTGTCTGCGACACTCACCACGTTTCCCCCGTCGAGCAGCTATTCCAGAGGTCAACCAACTGGTCAGCCCTGGAGGCTGTTGAAGCTCCCCCCATTGGTACACCAGGCCCCGGTGAAGTGCTGCGCGTCGATGCCCCGCGGCATAACTGGCCGGTCTACCTGGTCAATGTCCCCGAAGACTGGAAGCCAGATTCATGGCGATCGGTCCCCCCGAACACACCATCATACAAGAAAGCCAAAACCGCTGCGGAGATTGCCGCTATCCTCAATCGAGAACGCATCAAAAACAGCAAAGACGGTTTTGTCTCACACTGGCACATCAGGGTTCGAGTCGGCAGCAGATATGCCAATCTCAGCGTGTCCCTGACGACTCCCTGGAAGCCGAACGATGAATACGATTTACCCCCGGCATTCATCCGAATCGACGGACCACGCGACCAGTGTATGCAGATCGTTGGTGATTTGAATTATCGGCTTAATCAATGCGAGGCAGGGGAGGTCCGGAAGAGGGCATACATTGCCCGTTCAATCAATCCTGCTGACCTGGAACCGTTCCCGAGTGCTCATAATGATCACTCGGGGGATTTAGAACAGCCGGCAGAGGATGACTATTCACCTGAAGTATTCGAGGTGCACGAGGGCTTCACGTTCAATGTGAATCCCGATTGTGGTGAAGAGGTGCTAATCAAGGTTTTCAATACATCCGATCCGGAGAAGGCCAGAGAGAAAGCAGAAAGCTATCTAAAACGGCATGCCCAGGACCTGCTGGAGTGGGGAAAGTTGGATCCGGAAGCAGCTGCAGGCGACCTGCTGAAACACCACGGTCTGCAACTGTATCGACCAGTGACCAATTCTGAAAAACATCAATAAACGCCTTGTTTTCCCCGAAGCATCATTATGATGCTTCGGGGATTCTAAATAAGGGGGACACAGTGTCCCCCTTAACGATTTTTATAATAAGTACGACACAGTGTCGGACTTAATTTTCTCCCGTTCCGTCACTGTGTCGGAACGGGGATTTTCAATAAAGGTGACACCGTGTCACCTTTATTTCTGGATGGTCTGTGCGGCTCTTTTTTAAGGTGCTCATAGTGATCACCTTAATGATTTTAATAACGACGACACAGTGTCACTATTTTTTATTCGCGCGATCTTTTCAGACGTTTTTTCAGGGTGGTCACTATGACTACCTTAATAATGGCGACACTGTGTCGTCGTTTTCTCCGAAGGGCAATAGTTGCACTTCGGGCTTTGTTCTCAGAAGTAAGGAGAATTGAATCCATGGCGAGTGTTTGTAAACAGTCCAATGGGCGGAAGTCCATTCAGTTCGTTGGACATGACGAAAAACGTAAAACGTTGCGACTCGGTAAGGTGCCGATGAAAACTGCGGAGGGGGTGAAGATGCGCGTTGAGCACCTGCTTTCCCATCGCATCACGAAACACGCATTAGACAGGTCAACTGCTCAATGGCTCACGGAAATCGAGCCGGCATTGCTGAAACGGCTGATTAGCGTTGGTCTGGTTGATGAGCGTGAATCCTGCAGGCTCGAGGATTACTGTGAGTCTTATTATGAAATGCGGAAAACCGACACAAAGCCGAACACTCAGAAGAAATACAGGAACGCGTTGAATTACCTGTATGGGTTCTTCGGACGTGACAAGATGTTGAAGGACATTACGCCTGGGGATTGTGACGAATGGCGGTTATGGCTGACCAGGAAGGGACTGGCAGAAAATACGGTTCGCAAACACTGTGCAGTTGCCAAAGTGTTTTTCTACAACGCAGTCAGAAAGAAGCTGATTGAGGAAAACCCGTTCCAGGATCTGAAAGCAACGTCGATTCCCAACAAGTCCCGGGAATACTTCATCACGGCAGAAGAGGCAGAGAAAGTGCTCAATGCCTGTCCTGATGCGGAATGGCGGTTGATCGTAGCACTGGCCCGCTATGGTGGCTTGAGAACTCCCTCAGAGCATTACGCGTTACGTTGGGAAGACGTCAATTGGATAGACGAGCGGTTTTATGTGTCGAGTCCGAAGACAGAACGGTATGAGGGAAAGGAAGGGCGTATGGTGCCATTGTTCCCCCAGCTCAGGCCCTATTTTGAGGACTCTCGAGAACTGGCAGAGGATGACGCAGAGTTTGTGATTGCTAAACATCGGTTCGGTAGTTGCAATCTGAGAACGACCATGCAGAAGATTGTTAAACGCGCTGGCTTGAACATCTGGCCGAGACTGTTTCAGAACCTCAGAAGCACACGAGAAACGGAACTCTTGCAAGAGGGATTTCAGTTACAGACTGTCGTTGCATGGCTGGGAAACTCTCCAACGGTTGCCTTGAAAAGCTATCTCCAAGTCCGCGAAGACGACTACAAAAAAGCGACGCAAAAAGCGACGCAGTACACCGCTGTAACGGCGGAAATAGGCGGGTAACCTGATTGGAAGTATCTGCTTCCCGTCCCTTATTTACCGGGATTTACTTGACGTTACCCGTTGATACATAAGGACTTAATACCCCCGGCTGGGCTCGAACCAGCAACCTCTGGCTTCGGAAGCCAG